>JAABUZ0100000934.1_pt1 | contig 61265 bp, 64 predicted proteins | sample 5562091 | NCBI WGS metagenome assembly JAABUZ01 (sample SAMN12813069, study PRJNA571459) | rock metagenome | isolation source: Antarctica rocks | place: Antarctica: Victoria Land, Linnaeus Terrace sud | collected 2015-12-21 | reverse complement strand
GGGTCGCGAAGCAATCGGCTCCGGCAGGTACCTGGCAGTGGGCATTCCCACAACGGCCGGGGAGGGGACTTGACTAGGGCAGGCCGGCGGAATTAGCCCGTAACTTCCAGACGGGCATCACCTTCCGCAGCCGGCTTGGCTACCAGCCGTTCTCGGTGTACCCAGTTGGCCAACAGGAAAAGCAGTTCGGTATGAGATCACCGGGGATCGCCCTCTTTTGTCTGTGCCTACTATTGAAGGCGCCGATCGCGTCCCGCCATTACGTTCCACCACCACGTCGGCGTCGAACTCGCCGCAGCAGCGGCGGCTCAGCGCTTCGCCCTCTGGGCGCGGTCGCACTCGCTCTTCTCTTGGTGGGATCGGTGTTCCTGGTCGACAAGGGTCTGAGCGCGCTGCTCCGGCCCCAATCCCCTGGCCCGGTGAAGCAGGCCGCGGCGCATCACCCGGTGCCGGCCAAGGGTGTCCCGGTCAAGGGTGTCAGCGGAATCGCCCCAGGCACCTGCCTCAGCTTCTCCCCACCGGGCAGGGACCGTCACCACACGGTCTTTATCGATGCTGGTCACGGTGGCCTGGATCCGGGAGGGAGCGGCCGCACAAGCTCCGGCGCGACCATCACTGAGAAGGCCGCCGCCCTCGATGTGGCTCTGGCGTTGGCGGGCAGGCTGCACGACGCCGGCTACCGGGTGGTGCTCTCTCGCACAACTGACACCACGCTCATCCGGGCGGGCTCCGACGGCACCGGGAACGGCGTTCTGACGGCTGAAGCACTCCGCCAGGACCTGATCGCGCGGATCGACTGCGCCAACGCCGCGGCTGCCGACGTGCTGCTGGCCATTCACTTCAATGCCTACGGTGGGTCCAGCCCCGGTGGTACGGAGACCTACTACGACTCCACCCGGGCCTTCAAGCAGCACAACGCCCGGCTGGCCAAGGCGGTCCAGACGCAACTGGTCACCAGCCTCGGGCTCCCGGATCGGGGCGCGCTCTCCGAGGCGAATTTGGATTTACCTACCGTCGACAGCGCGGCTGAGGGCTACGGGCACCTGGTCGAGCTCGGGCCGGCTCAGCAGGGCTGGCTCGAGCGGCCCAGCCGCATGCCCGGCACGCTGACCGAACCGCTCTTCCTCACCAATCCCCGGCAGGCCGAACTGACCACGTCGGTCGATGGCCAGCGGCGCATCGCTGTGGCGTTGAGCGCGGCGCTCGACGCCTATTTCTCCGGCGCCTGAAGTGGTACGGTGGGCCGCTTCCAGCCTACGCTAGTGACCGTGGAGAAACTCGTGGCGGGCGTCGACCTCGGCGGGACCAAGATCCAGGCGGTGGTGCTGGACGGGCGGCGGGTGGCCGGAAGCGCCCGGGCGGCGACTCCCCAAGAAGGCGCCGAAGCGATCATGGCCGCGGTGGTCGAAGCGGTGAAGACAGCCCTGCACAACACCGAGGCCACTGCATCGGCGCTGAAGGCAGTCGGCGTCGGCACGCCGGGCACGATCGATCTGCGGGGTGGCGTGGCCAACGCCCCCAACCTGCCAGGGTTCGAGAAGCCCGAACCCGTGCCGCTGGCCGCCGGCCTGAGCAAGCGGCTCGGCGGCATCAAGGTGAAGGTTGACAACGATGTGCGGGTGGCGGTACTGGGTGAGTGGAAGCGGGGCGCCGGCAGGCCATTCACAGACTTCCTTGGCGTCTTCGTCGGTACGGGGGTGGGCGGCGGCCTGGTTTTGGATGGCCGAATCCGCCATGGTCTCGGTGCGGCCGGAGAGATCGGCCACACCACCGTGAAGCCAGGCGGCCGCAAGTGCGGCTGCGGCCGCGATGGGCACCTGGAGGCATACGCCGGCCGACGCATGATCGAAGCGACCGCCCGTCGCTGGCAGTCCGACGGGCGCAAGACGAAGCTGTTCCAAATCATGAAGGACAAGGGTCGGGACCGGCTGACCAGCGGCGTGATCGCCAAGGCGCTGGACAAGCACGATGCGGTTGCTCAGGAGCTGGTGGATCAGGCAGTGTGGGCCCTTGGGGTTGCGCTGGCCAACGCGCAGAACCTGCTCGATCTGCAGGCGATCATAGTCGGCGGCGGGCTCGGCGACCGGCTCGGCAAGCCGTTCATCAACCGCGTCGCCGAAGCGGCCCAGCCGCTGCTGCTGGTGCCGGAGCGCCCGCCTCAATTCCTGCCCACTGAGCTGGGCGACCTCTCCGGCGCTGTCGGAGCAGCAGTTCTCGCCGCCGCCTAGCGTGAACGGCCTACGGGATCTCTAGACATGTCGTGACCGAAGCCTCAGCGAGCTATTTGGAGCACTATCTTGCCTTTCGCGCGCCCCGACTTGCTGTATTGGTGAGCCGCTGCCACCTCATCGACAGGCAGAATTTGGTCGATTATCGGTTTCAGCTTGCCCGCTACCACGAGGGACTCGATCACAGCGAGTTGTGATCCATCGCCAGTCGTGATCAGCGGATGGACCTTCACGGAGAATAGCGGGTTCAGGAACTGCCTGATGAAAGTTGCGACGCGTGGCGTGGTCGTCACGTGAGCTCCGCGGCTGTTGATGACACCTTTGCAGGCGCTATGGGGCTTGTTACCGATACAGTCGAAAATCAAGTCGTACTTGGCGGGCCCAGCCGCAAAATCGGTCGTCCGGTAATCGATCAGCTCGGTAGCGCCAAGCGCGGTCAGCATGCCGAAGCTGTCTTGGCCACAGACGGCCGTCACATTGGCGCCATCGGTGGCGGCGATCTGGACGGCGGCCATCCCGACCGATGAAGATCCTCCGTTGATCAGCACGCGCTGACCGGCTTGCAGCTTTCCCAGCGTTCGTAGTGCCCGAAGCGCCGTGAGGCCGGGCACCGGCAGTGCGGTCGCCTCCTCCATGCTCAACCCTGAGGGAAGTCTTACGACCAGGCCTTCGGCGAGTGCGACCAGCTCAGCCTGGGCTCCCCAGTCGTGGGGCATCATGGCGACCCTATCCCCGACCACAAAGTTCGACACCCGCCCGCCCACCTGGGCTACGACACCGGCGAGGTCGCAGCCCAGGATCGTCGGAAAGGTCGCCTTGACGTACCTCTTGGCGGCGCCTCCCGGATGCGCCGGTCAACTGGGTTGACGCTCGCTGCGTGAACCTGGATCATGACCTGCTCATCCCCCGGTATGGGTGCAGGTACCTCCGCGAGCTCAAGCACCTCAGGGCCTCCAAACTTTCGGATCATCACCGCGCCCATGGGCCTTTCCTCATAAAACGGGGAGGGGAGAGGGCCCGTCCAGTCCTCTGGGGAGGCACTAGTGGACGCACCCGTTTCGTACTGAGGATCGTACCACGACAAAGGAACGCAAGCGTCTCTTGAGCGCAGGTCTGAGATACTCTGCTGAGGTTGAGCTCATCCCGTACCCGGAGGCGTGGAAAGCAGCTCGCGGATGCGATTTATGACGCCGTACTGAGCGGGATCAACCTCGACGGTTTCGATGCACTGACGATGGAGGGCATCGCAGCCCGAGCCCGTACGGGAAAGTCCGCTCTCTACCGGCGCTGGTCGTCAAGGGAGGAGGTGGTCCTCGATGCCCTCCTGCATCGACTCCCCAACCTCGATGCCGAGCCGGACACCGGCAACGTGCGCGACGATGTGCTGGAGCACCTCCGATGCATGGTCGACACGATGACAACTCCTGCGGGGCAGGCTATGTGGACCATTCTCCGCAACCCCAACAGCGGCCGCGCGATCGTCGAGGCGATTGACGGCAGGGTCATCGAGCCTCATCAGCAGACGATGCTCAAGATCCTGCGCCGCGGCGTTGCCCGCGGCGAAGTTCGCCCCGACGCGGTGAACCGGCTGGTGGCGCAGGTCGGTCCCATCTTGATCAGGCAACACCATGTCGTGGCCGGACTTCCGAGCATCGCCGACGTCGTGCAGATCGTTGACCAGGTAGTCATCCCGATGCTCCGTCCATCACCACCCGCGAACTCGTAAGGGCGCCGGCTGGTCAGGAGGGTACGGAGATCTCGAGCCAGGTCGAGGAGCCGATATTCGGCTCAGCGATAGGCGCGAGCCTGGATTCCGTAGAGCTCCGCGTAAAGGCCGCCCCGCGTCATCAGCTGGTCATGGCTGCCGACCTCGATCACGTGGCTGCCGTCGACCACCACGATGAGGTCGGCCATGCGCACCGTGCTGAACCGATGCGAGACCAGAACGGTGACGCGACCCTCGGCTGACCCTGCCTTCGACTCCGCCGCGAAGCGCTCGAAGAGGGCGTGCTCGGTTTCCGCGTCGAGCGCCGACGTCGGCTCGTCGAGGATCAGCAGCAGAGGGTCCTCGCGCATGAAACCCCGGGCCAGGGCCAGCTTCTGCCACTGGCCGTACGAAAGGTCGCTGCCTCCAGGCCAGTTGCTGCCGAGCTGAGTCTCCAGACCATCGGGCAGCTTGTCCACCACGGCCTCCGCGCCGCCGCGCGCTACCGCGGCGCCGACGGCGACCAGGTCGGCCTCGCGGGGCTGGTCGCCGAGTCCGACGTTCCGTTGAGCGCGGAACTCGAAGCGCATGAAGTCCTGGAAGGCGCCGCCGATGCGCGCGCGCCAGTCGGCCGCCAGGATGCGTGTGAGGTCCAAGTCGTCGATCAGCACCCGCCCGGACGTGGGCTCGTAGAAGCGGCACATGAGCTTGACGAGAGTTGACTTGCCGGCGCCATTCTCACCGACGAGCGCCACCACCGCGCCCGCCGGCACGTCGAACGAGACAGCGTCGAGCACGGGCCTCTCAGTCCCCGGGTAGGTGAAGCTGACGTTCTCGAAACGCAGGCCTCGTGCGATCCTGTGCGGCGCCGGCTGGTCGGCCCGCTCGGTGTGGCGCCGCGCGTATTCCTCGAGCCAGGCCAACCTCCCAGCGGCGTCCAGCGTCCAGCGCAGAAACTGGGCCTCACTCAACCCCATCCCCAGGTAGCGCGCTAGGCTGCCGCCGGCGACGAGTGCCAGGACAACGCTGCCGGCCGACCGGTGCAGGACCAGCGCCACCAGCGTTAGGGCGACAGCGTAGGCCAAGCCAAAGACCGCCCACGCGGCGGAGTAGATGAAGGCGCTGGTCCAGCGGGCCCTGGAGAGCTCCGCGTAGCCGGCCTTCCACGCGGCACCGCGCCGCCGGATGACGCCGGCACCGTTGCGGGTCACCCTCAGCTCCTTTCCCGAGCCGGCGCTGGTCGCGATGTCGAACAGATGTCGCACCAGGCGGTTGTGGGGCGCGGCACAGTCCTCCGCTCGCCGCTCGGCGCCGGCACGCCAGGAGCCGGAGGTCGCCGCCGGCACCGCGAACAGCGCCAGCAGGACGAGCGCAGGGTGGATCGAGGCCAGGAGGCCGACGGTGGTGATGAGCATCAGCACCAGACCGACAAATCCCATGAACGTGCCGTACAGGTGGTCGAGCAGGAAGATGTGTTCCTTCAGCAGTTGCAGGCGGTCCAGGAACTCGGGCCTTTCGTGGTGCTCGATGCCCACCACCTCGGTCTGGAGCCTCGAGACCTCAGCCTCGATCGCAACCGTCGAGCGCAGCTTCAGCAAGCTGCTGATCCGGCTGTTGAGGCGGTTGAGCAGCCAGGTGCCGGACACCGAAACACCCAGCGCGGCGGCGCCGAACACCACCAGCGCCTGGCGATGCTGCACCAGGCCGTCCACCATCAGCTTCAGCCACAGGCCGGTGAGCGCCGTGGGGAGCCAGGCCGTCGCACTGAGCGCCAGCGCCGCCCGGAACAGCCCCGGTTCGGCGTTGTAGCCCAGGCGGAGGGCCCGCCGCAGCGAGGGCACGATGCCCGGCAGGTCAGACTGGGGAGCCATCGAGCTCCTCCGTCTCGGCAGCCACGAACCGGGAGGCCTGCAGGTCGAACATGCGCTGGTAGCGGCCGCGCAGCGTCATCAGCTCCTCGTGGGTGCCAAGCTCGACCACCCTGCCGTGCTCCAGCACGCAGATTCGATCCGCCTGGCGGACGGTGGAGAAGCGGTGCGAGATCAGGATCGTGGTGCAGTCACGTGTGGCCTCAAGGATGCGGTCGAAGATCTCAGCCTCCCCGCGAACGTCGAGCTGGGCTGTGGGCTCGTCGAGGAGGACGACCCCGGCCCCGAGCTGCACGGCGCATAGCGCCCGCGCGAGCGCGACCCGCTGCCACTGGCCGCCAGACAGGTCGGCGCCACCCTCGTACAGCCGGGACAGGACGGTGTCGAGGCCGGCCAGGCCGCCGGCACCGGCGGCGTCGAGGGCGCGCACGATCTCATGGTCGGGGGCACCGAGCGGGGCGACGTTGTCCCGCAGGGACATGTCGTACCGGATGAAGTCCTGGAAGATCGCGGCGACGCGGGCCCGCCAGGAATCGAGATCGAACTGGCGGAGATCGACGCCGTCGACCAGGATCGCGCCGCCAGTGGGATCGTAAAGACGGCACAGGAGCTTGGCGATGGTGGTCTTGCCCGCTCCGTTGGCCCCCACGATGGCCAGTGACGTGCCTGCCGGGACCACCAGGTCGACGCCGCGCAGCACGGGGTGCTCAGGCGCGTAACCAAAGCTGACAGCTTCGAACCTGATCTCCCTCGCCGGGAACCCGGCGGCCAGTCGATCACCGCCGGGGAGGCTCCCCACCCTGGCCATGTCCTCCCCCAGGTCGAGCAGGGAGGGGATGGGCTCGGTCACCCCGCGGAACCACCAGTCGACCTCACTGGAGGCGAGGGCGCTGGCGCCGAACGCCGCCTGCGCGAACACCACCAGGGCGGCGAGGCCGATCCGGCCCGAGCCGGCGTCGGCGGCCAAGCGCCAGAACAGCAGGGCATAGGCAGTGGCCACGACCAGCAGTCCCCAACGGACCGGACCGCTCCGCAGGCGTTGCTCGTGCAGGGTGATGTCGACTACCTTGCGGCGGCTCGCGGCCACCAGCTCGACCGCCCAGCGCCCCAGCCCGAAGACGCGCAGCTCCTTGGCGGCGGGCGCATCAACGGCCAGCCGGTAGACGTAGCCGGCGCGGCGGCTCTCCTTCACCACCGGCTCGGAGCTGTAGATCTTCCAACTGGACGAGCTGCGCAACAGTACGTGGCTCGCCAGCCAGGCGCCGGCGACGAGCGGGGGCGCCCACCAGGCGTAGGCACCGAGCAGCAATGCCTGGAACAGCCCGCCGAGGTTGAAGGCGAACCCCGTTCCGATGGCGGGAACGGCGGCGACCAGTGGTGGACCCTCGACCCCGAGGTCGAAGGCGCGGACACGTTCGAGGCGTTCGGCAAGGTCGGGACGTTCCAGGTGGTTGAGGCCGGGGGGATTCAGGCAGGACCGGATCAGGTGGTCGTGGAGCCATGAGCCGGCTCGGTAGCCGAGATCGGCGGAGAGGGCGTCATGAAGTGGCGCGATCGCGTTGGTCGCGATGAAGATGGCCGCCATCCAGGCCAGCGCGATCTCGATTTCCGCCTGCCGCTGTACCGCGCTGGTCAAGAGCCCGACCGACACGGCGAACGCCGCGGGCAGCGCGGCGCGAAAAATGATGAGGCCCCACCACGCGACAGTGGCCCCCGGCGCCACCCTGGGCAGGATCGTCAGGAAGCGCCAGCCGGGGCTGCGGCGGAGCGCCTCGAGCTGCCCGATCAACCTGCCCACAATTCTCAAGCCCGCGAAGGCCAACTAGTGCTCCGCCTGCTCCTGTTCGGGCCTGACGGTGCGGGTGCCATCCGTTTCGAGGTCGATTCCTTCCCCACCGGGATGCGCTGAATGTGGGGTCGAGGCCGCCGATCCAGCGCTCTCGCTGCGCATCGTGCTTGCCTCATCGAAATCCCGCCTCAGCGGATGGTCCACGATGATGGCCCGGCCGTCGGTGAGGGCCTTCACCGAGTGGCGAACATTACCCGGAACGATCGCAACCACGCCCGATCGGGCGATTTGGGCCACGCCGTCGAGCGTCACCATCACCTCGCCCTCGATCACTTCCCAGACCTCCTCCTGAGGATGGAAGTGCTCGTGAATGGACGAGCCAAGCACGAATTTCATAGTGCGCAAATGTCATGTTGGCCGAGTGGAAATAGCGTCCGTACCAGCCGGGCAGCCGTTGAATCACAGGGAGACCGCTGGTGTCCACAAACGGCATTGCCGGCTGCCTCAACCGTCCAGGAGATGGCGGGGCGCCTTACGGCCCCACGCGTCGGAGAGCAGCTCCGCAACCGTCCCGCGGCCGGCCGCGCCGAGATTCACGCGGACACCCCGGAGCCGCTTGCCCCACCACAGCTCCTCGCAGGAATCGGGCGTGTGCTGCACGGCGCCAAACGTCTGATTCGCGTCGACCAACACGTGGAGGTGATTCTGGTCGGGAAGGGTGGCAAAGATCCTGCCGTTCACTCTGAACGAAGGAAATCCGTGATGATCTTGTTCAACAGCCCCGGGAAGGCCCAACGCAAGCCGGCGCGCTTGCGCCGCCGAAATCATCAGCCGGCTGTTGGCCGGTAGGTGCCAAAGCTCCAGATGTAGCCCTCCGTATCCCGGACACTGTATTCCCGCGAGCCGTAGTCCTGGTCCACCAGGCCGCGCACGATCTCGGCGCCGGCCGCCTGGGCGCGGGCGAAGTGAGCGTCCGGATCGGAAACGATCACGTAAGTGCCACCAGTGGCGTCGCCGAGCTCGCCCGGCGCCCGTGTCGGCCAGTCCGGCCGGTCGGGGTGAGCCGTGCCCAGCATGATCATGCCGCTGCCGACGCGCAGCTCAGCGTGCTGGACTGTGCTGCCCTCACCCTCAAAGACTGCGTGGACATCGAAGCCAAAGGCGTCGTGGAGGAAGTCGATCGCCGCCTTGGCGTCCTGGTAGCTGAAGGTGGGGATGACGTCCGGCGCGCTCCACCTCGCCTGGCCAGCGGCTGCTTTCGTCTCTGTGTCGGGCTGCATCTGGACTCCTGTGATGAATTTCTGTACGTGTACGCCAATCGTACCTCAGCCAGCCTCGGAGGGGTCGGCTGAACCGCGCCAGCCGAGCACCCCATCGATGACGGCGGCCAGGCCCTCGTGGAAGTCGAGCCCTTCTCTGGCGGCCGCCATCGGTTCGCCCAGGGCGGCCAGGTGGGGCAGTTCGGCCACTTCGACCCCGCGCTGGAGCGTGGTGATCAGAGGCTCGCGGGAGATCGCGGCGCGACGGTCGGTGCTGGCCTGGCGGACGCTGATCTCGCCCACGGTATAGCGCCAAACGACGTGATACGCCGCGGCGGCCCGCTCGGGCGGCAAGCCGGCGGCCAAGAACGAGCCCAGGATCGCGTCCACCAGCCAAAAGATGGAGGGGCCTGAGAGATCCCCTTTCAGCAGGATCGGCACGATCCAGGGATGCTGAGAAAGGCTGGCGAAAAGCAGGCCGTAGAGAGCCAGCAGGCGCTCTCGTGGATCGTTCGGGAGAACGGGCTTGGGCAGTTCGGCGGCGCGGCGGTCGAGCAGAGCAACCAGCAGCTCGTCCTTGTCGCGCACGTGGCCGTAAAGGGCCATCGGCGAACTCTCCAGCTCGCGCGCCAGGCGGCGCATGGTGAGCGCTCCTATCCCGTCCGACTCCAGGATGGCCTCCGCGCGGTCGATGACAGCCGGTCGGGAAAGGCGCGGCGGCCGGCCAGCCGCGCGGTTGCTCGCCGAGACGGTCATTCGATCAGTGTGCCAGTCTCGGTCGGCTGGCGGCGACGAGCCAGTGAGAGGCGGTTCGGAGGTGAGCAGAAAGCGGCGCGCAACCGTTCCGCAGCCCGATCAGGACTCGCGCGACAGCTCAAGGAGAGGTTGGTGCTCTGTACCCGCCCGTCTAGGACACCGCCACCCTGGAGAAAGACCTGGGTGAGTTCGCACGCAATTACATCAACGTGGTGATACAACCGCAGGTTTTGCAGTTGCGCCGGCTGCTCATCGGCGAAGCCGGCCGCCTTCCCAAGCTGTCGCGCGCCTATTACGAGGGCGCCCCCGAACGCACGCTCGCGACGCTGGCAGCCTGTTTCCAGCACCTCGGGGAGCGAGGCGTGTTGCGCGTGGACGATCCGCGAATCGCCGCCAACCACTTCGCATTTCTGATCCTGGGGATGTCACTGGACAGGGCCATGTTCTGCGGCACCGACAAGACGCTCGCAGCAGCCGACTTGGAGCGCCTTGCCGACGCCGGAGTTCGCGTGTTCCTCGCGGCTTACCGCCAAACCTGACCACAGGCGGAGTGCCCGGTGCCCGCGGGTGCCCGCCGCACCTGGGTTTGGCTTTCAGTTTGGTTCAGGCTTGGTCCCCAAGCGCACGTATCTCGCTAGCGGTAAGCGGGCAGCCCGGTGATGGATTCGCCGATCGCGAGGGTGTGGATCTCGCTCGTGCCCTCGTAGGTGAGTACCGACTCCAGGTTGTTCATGTGCCGCATGACCGGATATTCAAGGGTGATCCCGTTGGCGCCGAGCACGCTTCGCGCCTCTCGGGCGATCTCCAGCGCGGCGCGGACGTTGTTCAGCTTGCCGGCGCTGACGTGCTGCGAGGTGATGCGACCCTGGTCCTTGAGCCGGCCCAGGTGCAGCGCCAGCAGCGTGCCTTTGTTGATCTCCAGCAGCATCTCGACGAGCTTGCGCTGCGTGAGCTGGAAGCTGCCGATCGGCTTGCCAAACTGAAGCCGGGACTTCGCGTAGTCCAGCGCCGCCTCGTAACACGCTCGAGCAGCGCCCAATGCGCCCCAGACGATGCCGAAGCGGGCCTCGTTGAGACAGGAGAGTGGGCCCTTCAGACCAACCACGCCCGGCAGGACTGCCGACTCCGGCAGCACGACGTCCTCCAGGATCAGCTCGGACGTCACAGACGCCCGGAGCGATACCTTGCGATGGATATCGCGGATCGAGTAACCGCGCATTCCGGTCGGCACTATGAATCCCCGGATGCCCTCATCGGCCCTTGCCCAGACCACGGCCAGATCCGATATGCCGCCGTTGGTGATCCAGAGCTTGTTGCCGTTCAACACCCAGTCCGAGCCCCGCTTCTTGGCAGTGGCCCGCATGCCTGCTGGATCCGAACCGAAGTCTGGCTCGGTGAGGCCGAAGCAGCCGACCAGGTCACCCTTGGCCATGCCGGGCAGCCACTGCTGCTTCTGCTCCTCGGAGCCGTAGCGCTGGATGGGAAACATGGCCAGCGAGCCCTGCACCGAGACGAAGCTGCGGAAGCCGGAGTCGCCGGCTTCCAGCTCCAGGCAGGCGAGCCCGTAGCCGACCGCGTTGGTGCCGGCGCAGCCGTGGCCCTGCAGGTGCATGCCGAGCAGCCCCAGCTCACCCAGCTCGTGCGCCATCTCCTTGGGAAAGACGCCCTCCTCCCACCACTGCTCGATGCCGGGCAGGACGCGGGCTCTGACAAAGCTGCGCACCGTGTCTCGGATTAGCAGCTCGTCCTCGGAAAGCAGCGAGGCGACGTCGAGGAAATCGGAGGGGTCGAGCCGCGCGGCCGGCTTGGTGGCTATGTTCACCGGCCCATTGTGCAGATACTAGGCCGTGCTGTGCCCGTCACGAGCCTGGCGCGTCTCTTCGCGAAGGGCCGGTGAGGCTTCCGGAAAGAAGCATCGCAGTAATCGTCGCGGTCAGCAGCCGGGCCACCGCGGCGGCGTTCCGCCCCCTCGCTGACAGCGATTCGTAGGTGTCGAATGAGGTCAGGACCAGGAGCACGTCGGCCGTCTCCTCCAGCTCCTCGGGTCGCGGCGTCCCCCGCTGGGCGGCTAGACGCTGAAGGATCACCACCAGCGCCTGCCGCCGGCGCTGGTTGCGGTCCTCGTGCGCCAGCTCGGGATCCAGGGTGGTGAGCGCGCGTAGGCGCCGAATGACGAGCCGCTCCGATTCCCACAACCCGACGAAGACGCGGACCAGGATCTCCAGCCCAGCGAGGGAGTCACGGGCCCGGAAAGCCTCCGGTAGCCGCTGGATGCCACCCCTCACGGCGAGATCGTCCGAGATCGCCCCGACCAGGCCCGCTTTTGAGCCGAACCGGTTGTAGACCGTCATCCGCGCCACCCCCGCCTGATCTGCGACGGCGTCGATGGTGAAGTTCACTGGGCCGTCTGCGCAGAGCATTGTCCGTGCTGCCTCGAGGATCCGCCGGCGCGTTTCGGTCGATGCCAACTGTCGCATCTCGGATCTGTAGGGCCGCGGGCTCACCGTCAAGCAGAGTACGCTCAACTTGGCTAGACTGTCCATACAAACAAGGAGGTGCTCGAAATGTCGCCAAGTCTCGTGACTCGCATCGCGGCGCGCGTGATTGCTGCTGCTCAGATCGTTCTCGGCGTGTTGTTCTGGACCGGCCATGCCGACTCGCTGGTGGGGGTTCACATCGTGATCGGCCTGCTGCTGGTAATCGACCTGTGGGCCGCGGTCTGGCTGGCGTTTCGGGCCGGGGCCCCCATTGCCTTGGCCGCGGTGGCCCTGGCTTGGAGCATCGTCATGCCGATCTTTGGGCTGGTCCAGGCCGGTCTACTGCCTGGCTCGGCGCACGTCGTCATTCAGGTCGGCCACCTACTCGTAGGCCTGGCCGCCGTCGGCCTCATCGAGGCGCTCGGCAGCTTGTCGCAGCGCCGCGCGGTGCCCGCGTGAGGCCCCGGCCCTTTCGCTTCGGGGCTGTGGATGTGCCGGGCGCCGATTGGCCCGGCCAGGCGCGCCGCCTGGAGGAGCTGGGATTCGACGTCCTCCTGATGCCGGACCGGCCCCAGCTTCCCTCGCCCCTGCCCGCCCTGGCGGCGGCCGCGGTCGTGACCAGCCGCCTGCGCGTCGGGACCTTCGTGCTGGCCGCCTCCCAGCATCAGCCTGAGGTTGTGATCCGTGACTGCCGGACCGTCTCCGAGCTGTCCGGTGGCCGCTTCGAATTGGGGCTCGGGGCAGGCATCGAGCGGGGGGCGGGCGGTGATCGCCGGCAGCTGTTGGCGGATCTCGCCCAGGCGGCGAGGCAGGGACTGCCCAATGTCCGAATCCTTGTGGCCGCGTCCGGCCGGCGGGGACTGAGCCTGGCGGCCACCGTCGCCGACACCGTCACGATCAGCCTGCCGGCCCAGGCCGCGGAGAGCGACGTTGCCGAGCGGATCAGCTGGCTCTACAAGTACGCCGGCGAGCGGGCAGACGAAGTCGAGCTCAACCTGAACCTGGCCGCGATCGGGGACGAGCCGACCCCCTACTTCGCCAGCCTGGGCATCGAGCCGCGTGACCTCCAGACGGCCGGGTCGCCGTTGGCCCTCTGGGGCAGCACGGACGACATGTGCGAGCAGCTCGAGCGACGCAGGGAGCGGCTGGGCATCTCCTACTGGTCGGCGCCGGCCGCCAGGGCCGAGATGCTGGCGCCGGTCCTGGCCCGGCTGCGCGGTCGCTGAGGGCGGTGACGCCCACGACGCTGCGAGCCGTCGTTGCCGCTAGGGCGGGCAGGGGATGCCCGGCAGCGGCACGCAGATCGGCGTCGGCGTCGGAATCGGCAGCGTCGGAATCGGCAGCGGCGTCGGCACCAGCGTCGGGATCGGCTGCGGCAGTGGCGGTGGCTGCGGCACCGGCACCGGCGGCGGCGGCGGCTGAGGCTGAGGAACGGGGTTGCCGGGTGGCTGTTGACCACCGCCGCCCCCACCAGGAGTCGGCTTCGGCTGCTCGCCGCCACCAGGATTGGCAGGTTCAGACGGAGGAGGTTGGGCGGGAGGTTGCTGGGGCGTGGGGCCGCCGCCCGCACCATGTTGTCGCGGGGGGATGGTGCTCGGGCTCTGCGTCTGGTGCTGCTCGGGCGTCGGTGTGGCGGCCGGCATCAACTTGGTCAGTCCGACCCGTTGCAGAGTGCCCCCGAAGCCGCCCGGCTGGACCGAGGCGCGGCTGAACGCGAGGACGATGAGGAACACCATGGCCAGCGCGAGCGTTGGCTGCCAGTTGACGTGGGGTGCCCAAACTCGCTTAGGCGTGCGTTCCAGCACTTGGCGGAAGGTGGCCGGGAGGCGGGTGGTCCGGTACGAACCGAGTTCCGCCCGCATCAGACCGGTCCAGTCCGGCAGCCACGCCCGCAGGCGCTCCGGTTGGTACGAGTCGAGCTCGCCCCTGATCAGGGCCGCGATTTCCTCGGCCGGGAGCCGCTCCTCCGTGTCATCCATGAAAAGCAGCCCGTATCTAAGGACGCACCGGCGCCGCGGATTGGTCGGGTTGGCTGATCGTCCGCCGCATCACGCTCAGCGCTGCGTTCTGCCGGGAGGCAACGGTCCCAGGCGGGATGCCCAGCGACTGGCCGATCTCCTCGCGAGTCAAGCCGCTGTAGTAAGTGAGCACCACGACGGCGCGCAGCTTGGGGCTGAGGGCCTGCAGGGCGCGGCCCACGGCGCTGCGGTTCTCTGACTGATCGAAGTCGCTTCGCGCTTCTCGCGTGAACAGCCTGACCGGCAGCAGCCGGTTCAGCTTCTGGCGGCGGATATGCGAGATGGCGAGGTTGACGGCGATCCGGTGCAGCCAGGCGCCGACCGCCGTGACATTTTCGGCGTCCCCTTTGAAGGCACGCTCAAAAGTTTCCTGCGTCAGATCCTCAGCCGCGGGGCCGTCGAGGACGATACCGCGGATGGTGCGGTAGATGGGCAGACGGTAACGCTGATAGAGAGCTTCGAAGTCGAGGGGACCGCTCTCTTCCGTCATGCCTCACCCAGCTTTGGCCGCCAACATCTCCTTGCCGAAATGTTCACCCGCACTGTGCACTCACGAAGCGCAGTCGTCAGGCAGTGTACCTCCGACGTGGTGGCTGGGGACCGCCGCTCGCCCACCTCCCGAAGCGCCTAACTAGAATCGGCTAGATGCCGGTTTCCCTGGAGGACAAGTACACGCTTTCCGCGGGCCGCGCGTTCATGACGGGCGTCCAGGCGCTGGTCCGCCTGCCCTTGGTCCAAGCTCAGCGAGATCGTGCGGCGGGTCTTCGGACCGGCATCATGATCAGCGGCTATCCCGGCTCGCCGCTGGGCGGCTACGACCTGGAGCTGGCCCGCGCCGGCAAGCACCTGGAACCACTCGACATTCACCTCCGGCCTGGGCTGAACGAGGAGCTGGCCGCCGCCGCAGTGTGGGGCAGCCAGATGACCGAGGTCTTCGCCTCCGGCTACGACGGCGTCACCGGCATCTGGTACGGCAAGAGCCCGGGTGTCGACCGCTGCCTGGACATCTTCAAGCACGCCAATCTCGGTGGCGGACCGCGTCACTCGGCACTGCTGGCACTCGCGGCCGACGATCCACAGGCCAAGAGTTCGACCTTGCCCAACGCCTCCGAGTGGGACTTCATAGCCTGCGGCATGCCGGTCCTCGCCCCCGCATCCGTCTCGGAGCTGCTGGAGTTCGGCCTGCACGGTGTCGCGCTCTCGCGCCTGACCGGCCTCTGGGCAGCGCTCAAGTGCGTCACCAACCTCTGCGACGGCGGTGCGACGGTCGATGTCAGTGCCACCGCACCGCAGATCGTGATCCCGGACCTGGGTGACTTCCGTAAACCAAACTCCTTCCTTTTCTTCGCGCCCGGTTCGATCGAGATGGAGCGTCATCTCTTCGAAGAGCGCTTTCCGGCCGCCAACGCCTACGCCCGGGCAAACCAGCTGGACCGGATCACCGTTCGCGGCCGCCGCGATCGCCTCGGGCTGGCCGCCGCCGGCAAGTCCTACTCCGATCTCCGCCAGGCGCTGTTGGACCTTGGCCTCGACGACGCCGCCCTGCACCAGCTTGGGGTGCGGGTGCTGAAGGTCGGCATGCCCTATCCGCTGGATTCCCACGTGATGCGCGAGTTCGCGCAGGGTCTGGACGAGATCATCGTCATCGAAGAGAAGCGGGATCTCGTCGAGGCTCAGATCCGCAACGTCCTCTACCACCTGCCCAAGCGCCCGCGCGTCCTGGGCAAGCAGAACGCCGGCGGTCAGCATTGGTTTCCCTCTTTCGGCGAGCTGGACGCGGATCTGGTGGCGGAACGGATCGGAACCCGCCTGCTGGAGCTGGGCGCTGGGGAAACGGTGCGCCGGCGCCTGAGCGAGATCGCAGCGGTGCGAGGCCGCTCCTACGATGCCTTTCTGCGGCGGCTGCCCAACTACTGCCCCGGCTGCCCGCACAGCCGCTCGACCGTTTCGCTGGACGGCCAGCTGGTGGGCGGCGGCATCGGCTGTCACGGCATGGCGCCGATGATGAGCCAGCCAGAACGGCAGACGATCAACGCTGCGCCCATGGGCGCGGAGGGCTCCGCCTTCATCGGGCTGGCGCCGTTTGTCGACGCCGAGCACTTCCTGCAGAACGTCGGCGACGGGACGTTCTTCCACTCCGCCTCGCAATCGGTCCGCGCCTGCGTGGCCGCTGGCGTGAACATCACCTTCAAGCTCCTCTACAACGGTCATGTGGCGATGACTGGAGGCCAGCACGCGACCGGCGCTTCCGACGTGCCAACCCTGACCCGCAACCTGGAGTCGGAGGGGGTCCGGCGCACGATCGTCGTCAGCGAGGACCCGGAGCGCTGGCGGGCTGCCAAGCTGGCGGGCAACGCCAAGCTCTATCCGCGCGAGCGCTACGAGGATGCCGTGCGGGAGCTCCGCGCGGTGCGCGGCGTGACCGTGCTGGTCTTCGATCAGGAGTGCGCAGCCGAGAAACGGCGCGCCCGCAAGCGCGGCAAGCAGCCGCAGCCCACGAAGTTCATCTTCATCAACGAGGACGTCTGCGAGGGCTGCGGCGACTGCGGTGACATCTCCAACTGCATGTCCGTACAGCCGATCGAGACCGAGTTCGGCCGGAAGACGCAGATCCACCAGTCGTCCTGCAACAAGGACTACTCCTGCGCCCGGGGCGACTGCCCGAGCTTCCTGACGGTCATCTCAGAAGGTGGCGTGGTGCGGAAGCCTGTCCCCCAGCTTAAGGTGGACAAGCTGCCGGAGCCGGTCGTCAAGCCCAGCGTGCCCGCGGGCGGATACCGCGTCTACATGCCTGGCATCGGGGGCACCGGAGTGGTCACCACGAACCAGGTGCTGGCCGTCGCGGCCATGCTGGGCGGCCACGCGGTGCACACGCTGGACCAGACGGGCCTGGCTCAGAAGGGGGGCGCCGTGCTCTCATCGCTGATCATCCTGCCGGGCGAGCAAGACCCGTACCGCTCCAACCGCGTCGGTTTGGCCGGCGCCGACCTGATGCTAGGCCTGGACGCCCTCGGCGTGGTCGCGCCGATCAATGCCGACCGGATGGCGCCAGAGCGCACGGTCGTGGTGGCGGACTCCTCCGTCCAGCCCACCGCGGAGACCGTGCGCCACGTCGACCTCCTGCTGCCCGGCAAGAGCGCGCTCGAGCGGGCCATCGATCAGTGGAGCGATGCCGACCGCAACGTCTGGATCGACGCCGGCAAGACCGCCGAGTCGCTCTTCGGCGACCAGATGCTGACCAACACCTTCATGCTGGGCGTCGCCTATCAGTCGGGTGTGCTTCCCGTGGAGTTCGCCGACCTGGAGGAGGCCATCCGGCTGAACGGCGTGGCGGTCGACCGCAACCTTCAGGCGTTTCGCTACGGGCGGCTCTACCGGCATGATCCCGCGGCCGTCCGGCGCGGTCTCGCGACTCCGCCTATCCGCTACGAGGAAGTCCGCAAGCAGTACCTGCAGCGGCTCGGAGACGAGGGCGACGATTACCAGGAGATGCTGGCCGACGCCGGCCGGGCGGGATTGAGCGAGGATCTGCGCCGGACGCTGGCGCATCGGCTGGGCGAATTGATCGGCTATCAGGATGTTGCCTACGCCCGCCGCTACCTGGCCCGTGTTTTCGCCGTTCACGGCCGCGAGCAGCAGGTTCTGCCGGGCCACGAGGAGCTCACCGTGCAGGCTGTGCGGCATCTCTACAAACTGATGGCGTACAAGGACGAGTACGAGGTGGCCCGGCTGCTGCTCAAGCAGGAGTGGGAACTGCGGTTGCAGGAGACCTTCCATAAGCCCAAGGTGCGCTACAACCTGCACCCGCCGTTCCTCCGCGACCGCGGTCTGAAGCGCAAGCTGGAGCTGGGCGGCTGGTTCCGGCCGCTGCTGCGAACTTTGATCCCTCTGCGCCGCCTCCGCGGCACCGGCTGGGATCCGTTCGCTCGGAGCGAGGTTCGGCGCCTGGAACGCTCGCTCATCAGCTGGTACGAGGAGCTGCTGGACGACATCTGCGTAGACCTCACGCCGGCCAATCACCGGGCGGCTGTGCAGCTGGCGGCGACCCCTGACCGGATCCGCGGCTACGAGCAGATCAAGCAGCGCAACGCCGACTTGGTTCTGAAGCACGTCGACCGCAAGCGTCTGGAGCTGCGGGAAGTGGCCGCCACCGCCTGAGCCCGCCTGTTCAGTTGGGGCTGAGTGTTCAAGCGCTGCGGGGGAAGCGGCGTGGCGTCAGTTCATGGTGTAGGAGCGGCCAGCTCGGATCACATGGCCTCCGGTGCAGCGGGCCGGGTCGGCGCCCGGGCCGAAGTAGCGTCTAGGTCGCCCAGCCCGCACCATGATCTTCAACCGGCTCACCGAACAGCTCCCGCGACCCGCGCATGGTCGCCGTCCACGCTGGCAGACTGTCCCGCTCGCACCAGATCCATCGACCTCGCCGGCCAGACGCAACCGCCGTGCCTACACACATGGTGCCATACGGCCCGGTCGCTGCTCTTAGGGTTGGTCCGGTCAGACTGTCGTCGGGCGCCATCGGCCGGGACGGCGCCGAATCAGGCCGGCTTCAGCCGCCCACTGCTCCGCAGCTCGGCCAGGTTGCTCGCCCCGACCGCGAACATCGCCAGACGGAGCGTCTGGCAGAGCTCGGCGGCCAGCTCACCCGCCGACCCCGCGGCGGCAGCCCGGAGGAATGGCCCCGCCAGTGCCGCGAGGTTTGCGCCCAGCGCGATGGCCTTAGCGATATCGATGCCGTCGCGAACGCCGCCGCTGGCGATCAGAGTTGCCTCCGGCGCTGCTGCCCGACCGGCCTGGATGGCGGCGGCGGTGGGGATGCCCCAGCCGGCGAATGCGCCCGCGACGCGGACCCGGATCGGGTCGCCAAGGCGGTGCCGCTCGACCTCGCTCCAACTGGTCCCGCCCGCGCCCGCCACGTCGATGGCAGCCACCCCGCACTCCCAGAGGCGCTTCACAAGATCCGGCGCGATGCCCCAGCCGACCTCCTTCACGACAACCGGAAACTCAAGTTCGGAGCAGAGCGCACTGATCCGGCCCGACAGTCCCGAGAAGTCCGTATCACCCGCAGCCTGGAGCGCTTCCTGCAAGGGGTTCAGGTGCAGCACCAGCGCGTCCGCCTGAAGCGCAGCCACCAGGCGTTGGCAGGACTCCGCGCTGACACCACGATTCAGCTGGATCGCCCCCAGATTCGCCAGCAGAGGCACGTCGGGCGCTAGGGCGCGAACCTGGAAGGTGGGCAGGAGGCCAGGGTCTTCGAGGAGCGCGCGGCCCGAGCCCAGGCCCATCGGCAGCCGGAATTCCTGCGCCACTCTGGCCAGCTCTCGATTGAGGCGGCCCGCCTCCTCCACGCCGCCCGTCATGCAGGAGAGGACTATCGGCGCGCCCAGGCGGCGGCCGAACAACTCACTCTTCATGTCGACCGAGGCGAGCGAGATCTCCGGCAGCGCGACGTGCTCTAAGCGCCACCGTTCGAACCCCGCGCTGACGCCCTTGGCGGCCACGTCCTCCTCGATGTTGATCCGGAGGTGCTCCGCCTTGCGGTGCTCGATGGCCTTCACGCTCGATCGCCTCGGTGCGCTTCGGTGAGTGGCGTCAGCGGTGCACCGATGGCTGCGGACGTGGTCCCGTGCAGGCGGTGGGCGTGCTCCCGCATCAGGCGCCGCGCCGCCTGGAGCACACTCGACGTACCGGTCAACACCGCGTCGTCGATCTCGCTCAGCTCCCCGCGCATCTCCGCCCCGAGGGGAGCGAACAAGCCTCTCAAGGTCGCGATCGCGCCCGGCGTGAGGGTTACCACAGTCCGGCGACGATCCTGGCCATCCGGTATGCGACGGGCATGGCCGTGATCTGCCAGGCCGTCGATGACGCGGGTGGTGGCGCCGGTCGTGAGCGCCAGCATGCGGGCCAGGTCCCCGGCCGTCGCCGAATTTCCCAGCGCACGCAAGCAATGCAGGGCGCGCAGCTCGGTGCGGTTCAAGCGTAGGTGCTCAGCCGCGGCGCCGCTCAGCATGTCCACCTCAGCCGCCATCATCCGCAGATGCAGCACCACCTCATCGATTGTGCTGGCGGGGGCGGACGGCGGCATGATGGGATTACCCCAAGATACTTAGTAAGTGAGCGAATTCAACGGGGAGGGGACCGTCGATCAGGCGGTGATCCGTATTCTCGCCGACTTCCTGGCCGATCGGCGGCGGGAGGCGGCTGCTCTAGATGAGAGGCTGGTGGTCCTCCACGCCGAACTGGAGAGCGCTGTCCGGGCGCCTGGTAAGCGCCTCAGGCCGCTGATGGCTTGCTGGGGTCATCGGGCGGCCGGCGCTGTGGTCGGTCCCGAGATGGTGCAGGCCGCGGCGGCGCTGGAGTTGCTGCACACCTTCGCCCTGATCCAGGACGACGTCATCGACCAGGCGCCGACGCGACGCGGCCGGCCCGCCAGCCATGTCCGGCTGGCCGCCGCGGCTCAGAGCGGCCGCCGTGATCGCTTCGGCGAGAGCGCCGCCATCCTGCTGGGCGATCTTGCCTTGATCTGGGCCGGCCAGCTGCTGGTCGAGTCCGGCTTTCCCGCAGAGCGCCTGGGGGCGGGCCTGCGCGTCTATCACGAGCTCTGCGCCGAGGTAACTCTCGGCCAGTATCTGGATATCGCCGTCTCGCACGCCAACCGGCTCACGGAGGAGGACGCGCTGCGAGTGAACCGCTACAAGACAGCCTGCTACACCGTTCAGCGGCCGATTCAGCTCGGCATGGCTCTGGCGGGGGCGCCTGACTCGCTGCTCGAGGCTGTCCCGGCTTACGCGGTTCCGACCGGCGTCGCCTTCCAGCTCCGCGACGATCAGCTGGGAGCGTTCGGCGATCCGGAGGTGACGGGCAAGCCGAGCGGCCAGGACCTGCTGGAGCGCAAGCCGACCTGGCTCTGGGCGCGCACGCTCCGGCTGCGGCCGGACGCAGGCGGGCTGGAAACGGTAGAAGACCTGCGCACGGCGATCGTGGACTCTGGCGCGGCCCGGGCGGCCGAGGCGGAGATCAGCCGGCTGGAAGTTGAAGCGCTGGCTGCCCTGCGGGCAATGCCGGTCCCGGCAGAGGCCGAGCGCGATCTGGAGCAGCTGACCGAGAAGCTCATCCGGCGCAGTTCCTGATGCCGAGGGCCTGGCCCAGAACGGTCGGGACGGCTTCGGCCGGAGGCGGCGCGACGATTCTCCTCGGTGGGGTCAGGTGACGACGGAACGGGCCGCGCGCTCGGCCAGGGCGAGGGCGACGGACTGGGGCAGCAGGCGGACCAGGCGGGCGGTCAGCGCGTTGCGCCAGCCAGGCACGATCACCGAGCGGCCCCTGGCGAGGGCGGTGAGCGCTTTGTCTACCACCACGTCGGCGCTGAGGTGCTGGCCAATGGCGGCGTCGCGGGAGCCGAGTACCTCGAAGAAGGCGGTGTCAACGGGGCCGGGGCAGAGTGCGAGAACACCGCGGGCTTCGCGACGCAGGGGCGCTTTGAGACGATCGAGCGCTAGCGACGCGAACGGGTCGGTCGTTTCCGCGGATTGCGGACTCGCTGTTCGGCGACGTCAGGACGGGCCGGAGTGAGAGGATGCGCTGCGCGAGCACGCGCAGGTTCCGGGCCTCGTCCGCGGTGAGCGGGGTGAGCAGATCGGGCACGGTGCTGGACGTGAACGGCGGGTCCTACATGTGACAGAGTTCGTGGCTACGTGGCGGGTCAGCGCCGGGACGCTTGCACGTGATGGCCGCCACCTGGAGCGCGAAGTCGACGGTTGCTGCCAGTTGGGGTTCACTGAGCTCGGGCAGCGCCGTCTGGTCAAGAGCGCCTCGGGTGCTCAGCGCAGCCAGAACTCCGGCCATGAACGAGTCGCCCGCACCGACCGTATCGACCACCTCGATCGCAGGCGCGGCGCGGAAGACGGTGTGGCTCGAGCTGAGGGCGATCGCTCCCTGCCCGCCCAATGTGACAAGGACGACGTCCGGCCCGGCAGCGATCCAGCGGCGCGCGATCGCCTCGGGCTCCTCTCCGGGATAGAGCCAGGCCAGATCGGCCTCGCTTGCCTTGAGCAGGTGAACGTGGGGCAGCCAGCTGAGGAGGCGTCGCTCGTAGTCGTGACGATCGGGGATCAGGCCCGGGCGCACGTTGGGGTCGAGGCTGATGAGCCGGCGGCCGGATTCTCGCCGCAGTAGTACCTCCAGCGCCGAAGCGCCCGGTTCCAGCACCAGCGAGAGCGAGCCCAGGTGCACCGCCCGCACTCGGGGGCTGAGATCCGCCGGCAGGTCGTCGGCCAGGAACTGGCCGTCCGCCGTGCCGCTGACGTAAAAGCTGTAGTCCGGCTCCTGGCCGGGCTCCAGATGAACAAACGCCAGTGGCGTCGGCTCCGCGCCGCTCAGGGCGTAGCCGAGATCGACGCCCTCCATTGCCAGCGCCGATCGCAATCGGGCGCCAAAATGGTCGGAGGACAGGCGACCGAAGTAGGCGACGGGCACGCCCAGCCGCGCGCAGGCGACGGCCACATTGAACGGCGAGCCCCCAGGCCGCGCGGTGTACTGGCCGGTCGCCGTTTCGGCCAGATCGATCAGCGCCTCACCACAGACCAGGATCACAGGATGGGCATCTTCCCTTCCGACCATGATCTGCGCGCGTCGCGACGCAAGCTACCGAACTCGGAGCTCATCCGGCGTCGGAGGTTCGAAGACACCGAACCAGGCGTCGAGGTCGGCCTCTTCGACGCAGAAAGTGCCCGCCGGTAGGTCGGCGTTGTGCAGACTCAGGCGGCGCCGCAACTCTTCGCGAGGCGTGTCAAGGAAGCACACCTCCGAGTGAGCACCTAGCGCAGCCGCCCTCGCCCGGTAGTCCTCACGCTCAGCCCTCGCCCAGAACCCGAAATCGAGGATCACGTCGACGTCGAAGCCAAGCACCTGCGCCGCAACGTCCCAGAGAAGCGCCTCCATCGGATCCCGAAGCCGGTCGAGTTCGACCCTGTCGAACGGTTCGGGCAGCAGGCGGGCGATCCACTCATCCGGGGTAAACCGGAGTGCGCGACGATCGCCCTCCAGCCGTTTCTCCAGAGTGGTCCTGCCGGCCCCAGGAAGTCCGCAGATCAAGAGAAGAGTCGAAGTGACTGGGTCGGGACTTCACACCGACTCCATCCGCCCAACGCGGGGGACGCAGGGCGTCCGCCTCGTCGCCGCCTGGGGGCGGAAGGGGAACGCCGAATCGCTCACTTAAGAGCCCGAGGTCATGGGCGTCGCGATCTGTCATTGCGTAACCGAGGTGAAAGCGAGCCTGCAGCTGCGGGCTGAGGCAGGGCACTGGCCGGCCGGCCACCGTGCCCGTCGCGCTCAGCCCATCGGCCGGGTAGCAGGCCCAAGCGCTTCCCGAGGCGGACAATCTCTGCCAGCCGTTACCGGCAGGGTCGATCTGGAGCGGATGAAGATCGATCTGACGGTCGTGCTCAGCGGTCAGGACGAGCCGAGCCGGCAGCCCTGGTTGAACGGCGGCCGCGTGCCGGTAACCCAGCTGATCCAGGGCGCTTTCGGCCTGTTGCAAGTCCGCCCGATCCAGCGCGATGTCGACGTCGCTGTGCTCGCGAGTTTGCTCGCCGACCAAGGCGTCCACGCCCCAACCGCCGTCCAGCCAGAACCCGACACCGGCGTCCTGAAGTGCCTCGACCACTTGCAACAGGTCGTGGACCGCCATCATTTGCCGCACCACACCGCTCATGTTCGCGGATCGGTCAAGCACTGGCAACTTGCCGGTGAGGGAGGTCGCGACCGACCTCTTCGGCTACGCTCAAGCCATCGCTAGCGCCATCGCCGCCGGCCGCGGCGCACCGCTGTCCGGGCGGGCTCTTGGGGCGGGCATCCTGGCCGCCGTCGTGGCCGCCGCTTTCGAGCTTCACACCATCGGGGACCGGGGCACATCCGGTCTCTTCAACGACTTCTACGACTACTGGGCGGCCGGCCGCGTGCTGCTTCAGGGCGGGAATCCGTACGACGCTCAGGCGTTGAACCAGATCCTCGGCGCGGCAGGGGTGCATTCGACGGTGGGCGAGTTCGGCTACGCCTATCCTCTCTTCTTCCTGCTGCTCGTCGTGCCGCTCGCCCTCCTGCCTGCCCAGGCGGCAGGCAACATCTTCGCCGCCCTGAGCCTGGCCGCGTTTGCCGGCGCCGTCGGCCTGCTGCTGACGCCACTGCGGCAGCTCGGCCGGTTGGAGCTGGCGGCGCTGGCGGTGGCTGCAGGCGGCTTCGTTCCGGTGCGCGGCTCCCTCTACTTCGGCCAGGCCAACCTGATCGTCCTGCTGCTACTGGCCCTGGCCTACCGTGGCCGGGCGGTCACGCTGCTCCTGGCGCTGGCGGCGGCGGTCAAGCTGTATCCCGGCGCCGGGCTGCTCGCGCACCTCCGTCGAGGCCGCGCGGGCGCGGTGCCTCTCTTCCTCGGAGCCCTCCTCACCGCCGCCTTGATCCTGCTCCCCAATCTCCTCAGCGGTCGGCGCGGCAGCGCTCATCTGCTCGACATGCTGGGGGCAGATCCCTACTGGAGCAACGCCTCGCTGAACGGCTTTGTTTCCCGGGTCGCGCTGCCCTCGCCCTGGAGTCAACCGCTGCTTCCGGGCCTCGCGGTTACTCCTGTGGTCGTCGTGCTGGCTCTGCTGCTGCTCGCCGTCTCGCTGGCCGTCGTTCTCGGCCGCGACGGTAGCTGGTGCGGCTCACTGGCTCTCTTCCTCGCCGCTGCCACGGTGGCCACACCCAAGAACTCGCTCTGGAACTTCGTCCCCCTGCTGCTTCCCGTCGCCTACTGCTGGCCCCACGTGAGACGGCGCCCGCTGCTCCTGTTGCCGTTGGTCGCCGGCTGGCTGCTCATCGACGTCCAGTCCAGTGTCAACGTGGACCGCGACGACCCGGGGGGCCATGGCCGGCTGCAGACGGTGCTGCTGGGTATGGCCGCGCTCGGTGGAGTGCTCATCTGGGCGACCACTGCCGTCGTGCTCGTCAGGGAGCGGACGGAGCCGATCCTCGCTGGCCCGGTCCGTGCGGAGCGCCCAGAGAAAGACTCCGGGAATGTCTAGATTTGTACTCTGTCTAAGCCTGCGGGCACTGTCACCAACCATCTGACTGGCCACTAGAAACCCTGCTCGGCCAGCCAGCGCTCCGTCATCTGGCAAGCCCTGTCCATCACTTGCCTGACCAGCTCGGGAGTGAAGTTGAAGCCCTTGACCGGGTGGTTCAGGTGGGGATGGACGTGGAAGACGCGGGCCCGACCGACCAGCTCCCTCCGGACCAGCTCCTCCTCCAGCTTGGCCGCCTGGTGGACGGCCAGCGAGAACGAGCCCACCGCGTTGGCGACCAAGTTGGTGGGCGGCTTCGGGTTCAGGCTTCCGACTGCGACGGAGAAGATGGTGCCACAGCCGCAGGATGCCAGCTCCGAGACCGGCTGATCCTGCAGCACGCCTCCGTCCACCAGCATCCGGCGCTCGCCGTTGACGCTCAATGTGCGCCAGGGAAAGAGACCCGGGATCGCGCTGGAAGCCAGTAGCGCGTCGCCCAGCGGCTGGTCGGGCGGGAACCAGACAGCCTGGCCGTTCAGCCGGTCGGCGGCGCCGATCCGCAGGCTGGGCGGTCCGATTTGAGCCAGCGTCGGATCGGTGAGTCCGAAGTGCCGCGCCAACTCGGCCAGCACGAGGGTCTTGATCGGCTGGTTGTCACCGAGGCTGCTCCGAGGCCCGAATGTGAGCCGCAGGGCCACCTGCCACCAGGCCAGCCCGAACGTGCGGTTGCGGATGCCGCCCAGAGTTTGGGCAGCCACGTCCAAGCCGCGGCCCTGCACCGGATCGAGAGCATGGGCGACCGCCGTGATCGCTCCGGAGGAAACGCCCGCCACACGCGTTGGCACGATGCCACGCCGAACGAAGGCGCGGGCCACGCCCAGCTCGACGACGAGCAGTGAACCGGAACCTGAGTAGGCGATACCGATCTGGCGGTGAGGGTGGTGGACTTCTCCCCCGATCATCCCGCGGCCGTCCTCCGCGCGCGGCGCAGCAGCACGCTGGCCAGCGCCGCCAGAAGGCAGACGGCCGTGCCGCTCAGGAATGCCGGCGCCGCCCCCCTGAGGTAGAGGGCACCCGCTCCGAGAGAGCCGGCCACCTGGGCGCCGGTCACGGCCGTCTGGTACACCCCCTGGGTGCGGCCCTGCGCGCCCGGCGGCGCCAGGCGGCTCACCTCGGCGCTGATCGCCGGGTTGCCGGCGGCGGTCAGCGTGCCCTCGCCGAAGCCGATGAGCACCAGTGCCGGCACGCTGCTGACGAAGGGATAGAGCCCGGCCAGCAGGCCATAGGTGAGGACCGAGAGCAGGCCGGCCCGGACGTGGCCCAGCCTGTCGCTCCAGTTCCCGAGACCGGCAAAGATGACGATCGGCAGCGCATAGGTCGCGAAGGACAGGCCCACCACGAAGGTGCTCGCGCCCCGGCTGGTCATGTAGAGGCTCCAGATCGTGTCGTAGACGCCGAACATCCAGAACGCCGCCATGCCCAGGATGGCGACCGGCAGGATCAGCCGAAGGATCCCCACCGGGCTGACCGTCGCAGTGTCGCTCTGCACCTCATCGCGCCGGGGCGGCACCGAGGGCAGGAAGAACAGGAGCACCGCCGCCGCCAGGGAGACCACCATCGCGCCGGCGAAGACGGCATCGAGCCGAAAGCCGGCCACCAAGCCGCCCAGTAGGGGACCGAGCAGGAGCCCGGTCATGTCCGAGGCACGGAGCCGGCTGAAGGCGCTCGCTCGCCGCTGCGGTCCGGTCAGATCGCCGATCATCGCGGCCGCGCTGGGGGCATAGGCGCCGCCGATGAAGGCCTGCCCAAAGCGGACCGCGATGAGTGTCTCGGGCGGCAGGGGCAGGATGTAGAGCGGGAACAGCGCCGCGTAGACCAGCATGGCGACCACCATCACGGGTCGGCGGCCAACGCGGTCGGATAGCGCGCCGGCCGGGTACTGGGCCAGGGCGCGGCCCGCCAGGCCGGCGGCGAACACGAGGCCGATGAGAACGCTGGTGCTGCCGCGGTGACCCAGCACCAGCGGCAGGATGGGCAGGAAGAAGCCCGTGCCGATCAGAACCAGCGAGTTACCGGCCAGCAGCGTCCAGAGCGTTCGACCATCGATCGCCTGGGTGCCGGCAAGCAGCGCCTCGTCCTGTCCCGGAGCTACCTCAGCCACCAGAGAATCCTAGTGGTCAGTCAGAGGTATCCCCGCCGCTAGGCATTAGGGAGCTCGGCCGGTCTTGCACTCCGGCCGGCCAGCGCCAGGTTCACCAGCGCCCCTGCGACAAGCAGACCGGCGCAGAACAGCATCGCTAGGTGGAAGGAGTCGGTCGAAGCAGCCTGCACCGGGTCAAGCCAGCGAGCATCGAGGGGGCGGTTGAGGGGACTGACCCCCCGGGGCCGCGCTCCCAGGCGGGCGAAGAAGAGGGCGGTGACAGCGACGAACACCGCGGCCCCGGCGAGCTGCGGGCCGATCCGGGAGATGGCGTTGTTGAACGCCGAGGCAAGTCCCACATTGGCCTCCGGCACAGAACTCATCAGCGCCGAGGTGAGCGGAGCCACGAGCAGGCTCACGCCAAGGCCGAAGGCGAGCACCGAGGGCAGCACATCGGTCGCGTAGTTGAATGGCGGAATCAGGCTCGCCGGCTGAGCCAGGTCCAGCCGCCAGGCGGATGTGTGCTCGGGGATGCGCGCCAGCCAGGCCGGCCCCATCGCCATCACCAAGGGACCCGCGACCAGGAACGGGCGTGGCCCGAAACGGCCGGCCAGGCGTCCGATCCGCGGTGAGAGAAAGACCAGGAAAAGGGAGACGGGCAGGCCGCTCAGCCCGGCCGCAGCGGCCGAGTAGCCGGCCACTCCCTGCAGGAACAGCAGTTGGTAGTAGCTGGTGATGTAGAGAGAGGCGTAGATGACCAGCGTAGAGAGGTTCACCACTGTGAAGGACCGAATCTTGAAGAGCGCCAGCGAGACGAGGGGGTGCCGGGCGCTTCTCAGCCAGATCGGCAGAGCGGCCAGGCTCAGGCAACCCAGTGCGAGCGCGAGCCATGCCTCACCAGCCTTCCACTGGTGTTCCTGCCCGTAGATGACGCCGAACGAGAGGCCTCCGGTGGCGAGTGCAAAGAGGCCGGCGCCGATCCAGTCCAGGTGGGGCGAGCTCTCGTCGCGGCTCTCGATCACATGGCGCTGCCCGGCAATCACCGCGACGAGGACAAGGGGCAGGTTGATGAGGAAGATGGCCCGCCAGCTGACCAGGTCGACGAGCAGCCCGCCCAGGAAAGGGCCGGAGAGTGTGGTGAGAGAGGTGCCGGCCGCCCAGAGGCCGAAGGCGCGGCCCTGCTCCTCGCCCTGGAAGTGAAGCCGCAGCAGCGCGAGCGAGCCCGGGACCAGGAAGGCGGCGGCCATGCCCTGCAGCAGCCGGGCGAGGATCAGCGTCTCCATGCTCGGCGCCACGCCGCAGAGCAGCGAGGCGAATCCAAACCCAACCAGACCGACCAGGAAGACCCGCTTGCGACCGTAGCGGTCGCCCGCCGCGCCGGCTGGAATGAGCAGGGCCGACATTGCCAGCAGGTAGCCGTTGTAAACGTAGGTCTGCGCTTCCAGCGTGCCGAACAGGGGGCTGCGCAGGTCGTGCCCGATGCGGGCCAGAGCGACGGTGACAACAGTGCCGTCCAGAAAGACCACCCCCGAAGCGAGGATGGTGGCGGCGAGGATCCACCGGCTGGCCGATCTGCTCTCAGGGGCGTCGGGCCTGACCGTTCTGCGGACGAGCTCGCTCATCGGGCGGAGGTTGCGAGGGTGGGGGCACTAGGCTCAGAGGACATGACGCTCACGGGCTCCTTGGAACTGGTGAATTGGCGGCGGCGGATGGGCGACGCCTACCGCGAGAGCTCTCTCGAGGCCTGGCGGGCGGCGCGCGACCGGCTCTTCGGCAGTCACCCTCAGTCTCCGATACCGGCTGCTCGCCGGGCGGCATTCCAAGGCCTCCGCTGGTTCGCTCCCGATCCGGCCTACCGGGTCCAGGCGGCCCTGGAAGCCAGCGACCCTTCGCCCCTGGAGATCGACACCGGGGGCGAGGACGGGGTGGTCAGGTATCGCCGCGTCGGCCGGTTGCGCTTCCAGCTTCACGGCCGGGACTTCGGGCTCACGGTGCTCTCGCTCCAGGGTTATGGGGGCGGTCTCTTCCTGCCGTTTCGCGATGCGACGTCCGGCCGTGAGACCTATGGGGGCGGCCGCTACCTCTTCGACACGATCAAGAACACCGACGCGGGCTGCCTCGACTTCGAGCTGGGATCGGGTGTGGTGACGATCGACTTCAACTACGCCTACCATCCCTCTTGCCACTACAACCCACGCTGGGCCTGCCCGCTGGCGCCACCGGAGAACCGCCTGGACGTGTCCGTCCGCGCGGGTGAGCTGAGCTATCCGGCTGAGGAAGTCCTCTGAGCGGGCCCGCTCCCCGCCGCCCCGCCCCCGTGCGGTTTGCCGCGAGCTGAACGGCGTGGTTGCCCTCCCGCTCGCCTTTGCGGCCGGGCTCGTGTCCTTTCTTTCACCGTGCGTTTTGCCGCTGGTCCCCGCCTACGCGGCCTATCTGACCGGGGAGGCCAACCACACGGTCGCGGAGGGCGGCGAGATGCGCTCGACCGTGGCGCTGCCGAAGCGCGCGCGCATTCTGGCCAGCGGTGTCGCCTTCGTCACGGGCGTGAGCCTTGTCTTCATTCCCACCTTCTATCTCCTGCGGGCGCTTCTCACCCCCGTCCGGGGCGTGATTCTGCCGCTGGCGGGGGTTGTCGTGCTCCTGCTGGCGCTGCAGACGGCTGGGATTCTGCGGTTGCCGTTGCTGTACCGAGAGTTCCGCCTAATGGACCGGATGCCAGAGCGGGGCGGGGCGCTGGGCGCCTTCCTGCTCGGGCTCGGCTTTGCCGCCGGCTGGACGCCCTGCATCGGCGCCACCCTGGGTGCTGTGATCAGCTCCGCGATCAACCAGGGAGCCAGCGCCTTCGGCCTGCTGCAGATGATCGTCTACTGCCTCGGCCTGGGCCTGCCCTTCCTGCTCCTGGCGGTCGGCATCGAGCGCGCCGTGCCGCTGGTCCGGGCGCTGGGCCGGCACCGCCGGCTGATCGACCTGATTTCGGCAGGGGTCCTCGCGATCATGGGCGTGCTGCTGCTGACCGACAACCTGCTCCTGATCACCAGCGCCCTGACCAACCTCCTGCCCTACGACCCCTTCGGCCTCTGAGCCGGGGAGACCTCAGCCTGCTTTAGCTCAAGGGATGACCAAGATGCTCAGGTTCGACCTGAACAGCGAGTTCGGACAGCGCGTGGAGCGTCGTCTGCGAGATGAGGTGGTGATCTGGCTCACCACCACCGGGCGGGACGGGACGCCGCAGCCCAATCCCGTCTGGTTTCTCTGGGACGGTCAGAGCGTGCTGGTCTACAACCGGGCAGACGCGGCGCGCCTGAAACACCTCGAGTCCAGGTCGCGGGTGGCGCTCAACTTCGACGGCGACGGACATGGTGGTGACATCGTCGTGCTCACCGGTCGCGCGGAGCTGACTCAGGGTGAGACTCCCAGTGATCAGCACCCCGAATACCTGGCCAAATACGGAGGGCTGATGGAGCGTGTGTCGGGCAGCGTAGCCGAGTTTGCGCGCGGCTACCCGGTCGCTCTGCGCGTCTGGCCGGACGGTGTCCGCGGCCACTGAGGTAGGCAAGGGCAGGCTTCCGGAAGCCTAATCGCGAGCCTCGCCGGCCTCGATATGAACCGAGCCGTTGGTGGACGATCTCTGGGGGGACAGCGCGTTAGGTGAATCTGAGAGGGCTTGGTTGAAGCGGACCCCGCTCAGCGGCGACTATCCTGGCATCACGGTGGGAATGACCTTGGCTCGGGCGCTGAGCGCAGTCGCGCTCCTGGCGCTGCTGGCGGCCTGCGCGCCGCCCGGCAGCAAGCAGGTCAGCAGCCTCTTGACCCACCGCCCGGCGCACTCGTCACCGTCGCCTCGGCACTCTGTCCAAGTCTCACCGTCCGCCTCCGTGCCGCCCGGGGCGCCCGGCAGCATCGAGGCTTTCGTCCCCGAAGCCGAGAGCTTCGTAGAGGGGCATCGAGGACTCAAGTTCAAGTCGCCGGTCAAGGTCGACCACCTCAGCGATGCCGACTTCGGAAAACGGATCGCCGAGGTCCAAGCCAAGGACCACGCTGACCTTGATCGCGAGGCAAAGCTGCTGCGCGCACTCGATCTCGTGAAGCGGGGCGTGGACGTCGAAAAGGCGTATGAGGCACTGCTCAGCGGCGCGGTGATCGGCTACTACGATCCCGCCACCAAGGAGCTGGTCGTCCGGGGCGACACCGCAAACGCGGCCGTCCGCCATGTCATCGTGCATGAGCTAACCCACGCTCTCCAGGATCAGTGGTTCGATCTGCTCACTCACCAGAAGAACCTCACCGACGACGAGGGTGAGGCCTACACGGCCCTGGTCGAGGGAGACGCGGTCACCGTTGAGAACGCCTACATCGCAACGCTCTCGAAAGCCGACAAGGACGAGATCGCCTCGCAGAGCGGGGGCCCCATCCCGGCCGACGTGCCGCCGGTCTTGATCCGGATTCTGAGCTTTCCCTACAGCGTCGGCCCCCCATTTGTCGTGGCCCTGCGCACCAGCCAGGGTCAGTCAGCGCTGGATCAAGCCTTCCAGACCCCGCCCAGGGCCTCGACGCTCGTGATTCATCCGGCCCGCTTCTTGGGCGGCGAGACACCCAAGCCGGTCGACGAGCCGGCCGGTGACGGTCCCACCTTCGACAAGGGTGTCTGGGGTGAGGTCGGTTTGAACCTGATCCTGAACGACCTGTACAGTGGCGGCGCGGTAGCCGGCGATGTGCAAACCGCCACCAGCGACTGGGGCGGCGACCGCTACGTCGCCTGGACCAGCGGCGATCAGTACTGCGTGCGCCTCAGCTACGCGAGCCGCGATGACCAGAGCGCCTCAACGCTGCAGCGCGTGCTGGCCGCGTGGGCGAAGAAGCACGGTGCCCAGGCGGACGGACTGAAGCTGACCCGCTGCGGCTGACCCGGTGCTCTGAGCCGGTCCGGCTGAGCCTTTCAGAGCGCCTCCGCCGCCGCGGCGGCGCTGGCGAGCCCGCTCAGCTCGTCCAGGCCGATCGCCTGGGCCGAATCCGTCCAGGCCAGAGACGGCACCGGGTGCGCCTCGACCAGCAGGCCGTCGGCGCCCACGGCGAGAGCCGCCTTCCCCAACGCTGGAACCCAGTCTCGATTGCCGGCGGCATGGCTGGGATCCACGATCACCGGGAGGTCGGTGAGCTCCTGGGCGACCAGCACGGCGTTCAGATCCAGCGTGTTCCGCGTTCGCGGCTCGAAGGTCCGGATGCCCCGCTCACAGAGCACCACATCGTCGTTGCCCCGGCGGCGGATGTACTCGGAAGCGGCGACCCACTCGTCGATCGTGGCGGCCAGACCACGCTTCAAGATCACCGGGCGGCCGATCTCGCCCAGTGCTTCCAGAAGGCGAAAGTTCTGCATGTTGCGGGCGCCGACCTGAAAGCCGTCGACGTGCTCACCCAGCATCTCCGCGTCCTCCAGCGCCAAGACCTCCGAGAGCAAGGGCAGGCCAGTGCGGTGCCGAGCCTCAGCCAGCAATGGCAGGGCGGCCGCACCCATGCCCTGGAAGCTGTCCGGCCTGGTACGCGGCTTGAAGACGCAGGCGCGAAGCGCGTCGATGCCGGCTTCGGCGCAGGAGATCGCCTGGTCGACGTAGCCCGGTTCCACCGCGCAGGGTCCAGCGATGAGCACCGGCCGGCTGCCGCCAACCACCATGCTGCCGATGCGCACGCGACGACGGCTCAGAGGACTGGCTTCGGTGATCGGTAACAACGGTCTCGTCTCCTGACTGATCTCCCACCCGCAGCACGCTGGTGCCGGCGGGGGAGCGGAGACGAGGGTGAGCTAGCTCGTCCGGCCCCGGCTTCCCGCCGGCTCCGTAAACGAGTACCAATAGCTCCAGACGTTCGCTGCGCAGATCACGTTGCGGGAAATCTTAGCACGCAAACGCTGAGGAAGCCGACCAACGCGGAATGCAGCTGTGCCATCACTGGCCGCCGGCCAGGGCGATCTGGCGGCGCAGCGCCAGCCGGCTCAGCACGTTGGTGAAGAGCGTGAGCGCGACGAGCAGCAGAGCGGCTCCCCAGGCCTGCCGGACCAGGTCCTCATAGGGCGTCAGGGCGTCGTGGTAGACGATCAGCGGCAGGGCCGACATCTGCTGGGTCGGGTCAAGGGTGTAGAACCTGTTGCCAAAGGCGGTGAAGATCAGGGGGGCCGTTTCGCCGGCCGCTCGGGCCACCGCCAGCAGGCAGCCGGTCAGCACGCCGGGCGCCGCCGCGGGCAGGATGAGCTGCAGCGCCACCCGCCACCGCGGCAGGCCCAGCGCCAGCCCCGCTTCCCGGATCCCGTTGGGCACCAAGGCGATAGCCGACTCCGTCGTGCGCAGAACTATGGGCAGCATCAACACCGCCAGGGCGATGGCGCCGCTCAGCGCGGAGAAGTGGTGGAAGGGCGCCACCGCTATGGCGTAGATAAACAGGCCCACCGCGATGGAGGGAGTTCCCACCAGCACGTCCGCCGCCAGCCGGATGCCTCTGGGCAGCTGGCCGCCACCGTATTCGACCAGATGGATGCCGCCCAACACGCCGACCGGGATGGCCAGGAGCGAGGCGATGCCGACCATCACCAGCGTGCCCGTCAGGGCGTGCGAGACGCCTGAGCCCGGAATGCCCACAGGCCGCTCCACATGAGTGTAGAAGTTGACGGAGAGTGCGGCAGGCAGCCCGTTGGTCACTGTGTGGAGGAGGACCAAGGCCAGCGGCAGCAACGCGATAGCGGCCATCAGCCAAACCCCACTGCGCGCGGTCGCGCTGACGAACAGCCGCCGGCGGTTCCGGCTCACGCCAGCTGCTTGCCGGTGTTGTGCACGAGCAGTAGCGCCAGCAGATTGATGACCAGGGTGACCAGCACCAGCACCAGACCCAGCTCCAGCAGGGCGGCTCCGTAAATCTGCCCGGTCGCCTCGCTGAACTCGTTGGCGATCACGCTGGCCAGCGTGTAGGCCGGCCCGAACAGCGAAGTCTGGATGACCGGCGTGTTGCCGATCACCATGGTGACCGCGATGGTCTCCCCCAGCGCTCGGCCCAGCGCCAGCACCGTGGCGCCGAAGATGCCGGCCCGCGCAGCAGGCAGCACGACCCGCCACACCGTCTCCCACCAGGTTGCGCCCAGGGCCAGGCTTGATTCTCGGATGCCGTTGGGAACCGCTTTCAGCACCTCGCGTGAGATGGAGGCGAGCGTGGGCAGGATCATGATCGCGATCACTATGGAAGCCAGCAGCAGGTTGGTCTGGCGGGCAGGTCCGGCAAAGACCGGAATGCCACCGAGCCGCAGCGTCAGCGGGTTGCTCACGTGCTCCAGCAGCCACGGGGCCAGCACGTAAAGGCCCCAGATGCCGTAGACGACGCTGGGGATGCCGGCCAGCAGCTCGACGCCGAGGCCGAGCGCTCCGCGGAGGCGCGGCAGCCCGGGTTCGGCCAGGAACAGCGCGACTCCCACCCCCACGGGGAGGGCCATGAGCAGCGCCAGCAGGCTGGTGACCACGGTTCCGTAGAGGAAGGGCAACGCTCCGAACTGCTGTTTGACGGGGTTCCAGGCGCGGCCGGCGAGGAAGCCCAGGCCGAAGCGGTTCAGCGCGGGTTGGGCCTGGAGCACGAGCACGAGCACGATGAGAGCCAGTACGACGGGCACGAGCAGGCCGGCCAGCGCGGACCAGTAGCGGAAGCCGTCGGATGGACGGTTGCTGCCGCGGCGGCGCAGGCTGCCCCACAGAGCTGTCGCCATCCGGCTAGCCGGCCAGCGTAACGGCCGGCGCTTCGCCGCTCGCGGTCCCGGGGCCTTCGATGTTCAGCCGGTCCAGCCGGTAGCCGGCGCCGCGAACAGTCACGATCTCCAGCGGGACCCGACCGGCCAGCTTCTCGCGCAGCCAGCGGATGTGTACGTCGACTGTCTTGCGATCGCCCAGGAAGCTTGCGCCCCAGACTTCCTGCAGCAGCATCTCCCGCGACTGCACTCGGCCGGTTCGCGCGACCAGGTGTGAGAGCAGGTCGAACTCGCGGCTGGTCAGATGTACCTCGACGCCGGCCACCAGCACCCGCCGGCCGGGCCGATCCAGGCTGAAGTTGCCGATCGTCTCTTGCTCGGGCTGGCCGCGGTCGGCCGAGGTACCAGTGCTTCGACGCAGCACCGCGTGTACCCGCGCCAGCACTTCACGCACCGAGAAGGGCTTGGTGATGTAGTCATCAGCGCCGAGCTCCAGGCCGACGATCTTGTCCACCTCGGAATCCTTGGCGGTGAGCATGATGATGGGCGCGGAGCTCGAGCGACGGAAAGACCGGCAGAAGTCCATGCCGCTCATGCTGGGCAGCATGAGATCCAGCAGCACCAGATCCGGCCGCAAATTGTGAGCCGTGCGCAAGCCCACGGCGCCATCGCGAGCTTCAGTGACCGCGTAGCCGGCCGCCTCCAGGTTGTAGCGAAGCGTCTCCCGAATGCCGTCGTCGTCCTCGACGATGAGAATCCGCTCCATCAGTGTCCAACCATTAGAGTTCGACGACCTGGCCTGACTGGAGGAACACGATGTCCTCCGCCACATTGGTGATGCGGTCGCCGATCCGTTCCAGGTTGTGCGCCACCTGGATCAGCGTCACGCAGCGGAGCGCCTCCTGCTCACGGTCGGCATCCTCGGGCAGGTCGGCCAGCTCGCCGATCAACTCGTCGAAGACGCGGTGGTAGAGGCGGTCGATCTCGTCATCCTTCGCGGCGACCTCAGCCGCGGTGGCGGCGTTCTGCTCGATCAGCGCGTCCAGGATGTCCCGGACCTGCTGGCTTGCCACCTCACCCATCAGGCCGAACTCGGTTCGCAGCGGCCGGTGGGGAAGCCCCGCCAGCATCGTCGTGCGGCGCGCGATGCGAACCGCGTAGTCGCCGACCCGCTCCAACTCCAACGCGATCGACTGCACACCCATCAGCGTGCGCAGGTCTCTGGCCACCGGTTGCTGCGTGGCGATGACGACGAAGACCTGCTCGCGGATCTGACGGTGCAGCTCGTTGATTAGCTGGTCATTGTGGCGAACGGCGTCCGCGGCCTCCTGATCGAAGCCGCGCAGGGCGGCCAGCGCATCATCGATCTGGGCTTCGACCATGCCCGCCATCCGCAGCAGCGACTCGCGCAGCAGTTCGAGCTCCTGGTGGAAGCTCTGCCGGGTGATCGTCACCCGAACCGTCCGGTGATGTACGCCTCGGTGCGGGGATCCTTGGGCTTCTGGAAGATGTCCGTCGTGTTGCCAAACTCGACCAGCTCGCCGTAGCCCTTCTCCGGGTTCATCAGCAGAAACGCGGTGTGGTCGGCGACCCGTGCTGCCTGCTGCATGTTGTGGGTGACGATGACTATGGTGTACCGCTCGCTGAGGCGGCGCATCAGGTCTTCTATCTTCAGCGTAGCCATTGGATCCAGCGCCGAACACGGCTCGTCCATCAGAATCACGTCGGGGCCCACGGCAACGGCCCGGGCGATCGCCAGCCGCTGCTGCTGGCCGCCGGAAAGAGCCGTTGCCGGAGCCCCCAGCCGATCCTTCACCTCTTCCCAGAGAGCTGCGTCGCGCAGGCTCTGCTCGATCGCCTCCTCGGTGCGCTTCTTGCTCCAGCCGAGCAGTCGGGGGGCGAAGCCCACGTTGTCGCGGATCGACATGGGGAAGGGGCTCGCCTTTTGAAAGACCATCCCAATCCGCTGCCGCAGCTGGAGAAGTTCGCGCGTGGTGAGTATGTTCTCCCCGCCAAACGTGATTCGCCCCTCGGCACGGCTGGCCGGCACCAGGTCGTACATGCGGTTCAACATGCGCAGCAGGGTGGTCTTGCCACAGCCCGACGGGCCGATCAGGCCCGTGACGCGACGCTCGGGTATGGCGAGATCCAGCTGGTTCAGGGCCTGGCGCTTGCCGTACCAGAACGAAACGCTTTCGACCGAGATAAGCGTCTGGGGTGCGCCCTGGAGAGCGGTCAAGGCGGGGCTCGTGGTGGAAGTTCCGGCCGTTCTCGTCGTCGCTTCGGGTCTTGCAACCACGGTTCGATTATCGATGCGGCTGGTTAAGTGGCGGTTAACAATTGAGCCCAAGCCGTAGAGCGTTGGATCCCTGGCAGAGGCGGTGATCTGCCGCAGATCATGTGGGTTTTGAAAGGCGGGGCCTGCCTCCTCTTGCCGTCTCTTCAAGAAGCCTGCGTGACGCTGCCGGCTCGGTGTTCGGGGAGTGCGATGGTGAAGCGCTGGCCGCCGTCCGGCTCAGCTTCGGTCCAGATGCGGCCACCCTGGACCAGCAGCAGATGTTTGGCGATGGCCAGGCCCAGGCCCGAGCCGCCGGAAGCGCGGGAGCGAGCCTGATCCACCTTGTAGAAGCGCTCGAAGACGCGCTCCCAGTGCTCGGGCGAGATGCCCGGCCCGTGGTCGCGCACGGTGATGCGGACCTCACCCTGAGCACTGCGGGCCTGGATGTCGATTCCAGCTCCGGGCGGCGAGAACTTCGCCGCGTTGTCCAGCAGGTTGGCGAGAGCCTGAGCCAGCTTCGAGCGGTCGGCCTCGATGTGGAGTGCGCCCGGAATGGTGAGGTCGATCGGCTGTTCGGGCCGGCTGCGCTGAATCACCTCCTGGAGCAGTTCGGCCAGGGCAAAGCGCCCGATCGTCAGCTCGCCGTCGCCCCTCTCGATCTCCGCCAGCTGGCGCAGGTTGTTCACGATCGCCGTCAGTTGATCGGTGTCCTTCAGGATGCGGTCGGCGAAGCGGCGGCGAGCCACTTGCGGCGGATCGTCCGCCAGGCTCTCCGCCGCCAGGCGCAAGGAGGTCAAGGGTGTCTTCAGCTCGTGAGAGAGGTTCGCGACAAATTCCTGCCGGACCCTCTCCAGGCGGCGAAGCTCCGTCACGTCGGACGCGAAGAGCAGCGTCTCGCCCGGCCGCGGACCGGGTACCAGGCGCGTCGCGACGATCCGCCGGTGATGCGTGAGCCGCACCTCGCTCTCCGGCCGCCCGGCCCGCAGTACTTCCGCCAGCCGGCCCTCGCGCGTGGCTTGTAGCAGACCCTGCGGCAGCCGGCCGGCATCGATCTGGAAAAACTCGCGCGCGGCCTCATTCGCCGCCAGCAGGCGGTTTTCGCGGTCGAGCAGCAGAGCCATTACGGGCGCTTCCTCGATCAAGTCGGCAAAGGGATCCAGCCCGTCTTGCGGGTTGTTGGTAGCGTCGCGGCGCCAGCGGGCCCAGATCACAGCGCTGACTATAGGAGTGGCTGGACGGCCCAGCCGAGCGGGGGACCGGGCGCTGGTTACGGGGGCGGCAGGAGGTAGCCAGTCCTTCCCTTCCTGACCCCTCCCCTTAACCACCGAGGCCTAGCGTTCGGGCCATGCGAAGAAGCTCTCTCACTCGACTCCTGCTGATCGCGGGCGCGCTGGCCGCTCTGGTTGCCTGTGGCGGTTCCTCGGACAACGGCGGCGGTGCTCAGCCAGCTGCCGATATTGGCAGCGGCCAGCTCCAGGGAGCCGGCGCCACCTTCCCCGAGCCGTTCTACACCAAGGCTTTCTATCAGTACAACGCCGACCACTCGAAGGTTTCCGTCAACTACCAGGCGATCGGTTCAGGCGGCGGTATTCAGCAGTTCACGAAAGGCACTGTCGACTTCGGTGCCTCCGACGTGCCGATGACCGCCGCCGAGGTGGCGGCCGCCGGTGGTGATTCCACGCTGATACAGTTCCCGACCACGATCGGAGTGGCTGCCATTTCCTATAACCTCGCTGGCGTCGACAAGCTGAAGCTCGACGGGCCCACGCTCGCGGACATTTACCTGGGCAAGATCAAGACCTGGGACAATGACAAGCTCAAGGCGCTGAACGGGGGCGCCAAGCTGCCAAGCACCCCCATCACGGTCGTACATCGATCCGACGGGTCGGGCACTTCGTACGCCTTCACCGACTATCTGAGCAAGGTCTCCCCGGATTGGAAAAGCGCGGTGGGCGTCGGGAAGGCGGTGCAGTGGCCGGCCGGTACCGGCGCCAAGGGCAACGAGGGCGTCGGCCAGGCGGTCAAGTCCACCGACGGCGCCATCGGCTACGTCGAACTGGCCTACGTCATCCAGAGCAAACTGCAAACGGCTCAGCTGAAGAATCACAACGGCAAATTCGTCGCTCCCTCCGAGGGCGGGGCAACGGCCGCCGCGGCGTCGCTCAAGGGTGTGAGCTCCACCAACTTCTCCATCACGGATGCGCCGGGCGACACCGCGTACCCGATCTCGACCTACAGCTGGGTCATCGTCAAGAGCGAGCAGAAGGATGCTCAGAAGGGCAAGGCGCTGGTCGAGCTGTTCAAGTGGCTGGTCGACAGCGGCCAGCCCATCGGCAAGGACCTGCAATACGCGCCACTGCCCAAGGAAGCCAAGGACTACAGCCAAGCGCAGCTGAAGAAAGTCAAGGTCGCCTGAACAGCCAGCAACCAGCTCTCGACCGCTCTCCCCGGCCGCCCACCGCTTCGGCGGTGAGGCGGTCGTTTCCTTCCTGCGCTTGCGGCGGGCTCTGACGCGTTCGGGCCGCCGAGAAGAGGCGCTCCTTGCCTGCCAATTTGTCGCTTGGCCGGGTTCAGCAGGGCGGCTACCGGGACGCCGCTCCGGACCAGCGACGACGGCTTTCGCGACGGCAACCAACTCCGGCAGCCAGGTGACGTCAGGTACGAGCCCCTTAGCATGGCAGGCCGCAGATGACGGATTGGCAGGCCTTTTTCATTGCGCTTTTGCAGGGCGCGACCGAGCTGTTCCCGGTGTCGTCTCTCGGCCACGCCGTGGTCGTGCCGGCGCTCCTCCATTGGGCCTTCAGGCAGGACGATCCCAGCTTCGTACCCTTCCTCACACTGCTCCATCTGGGCACGGCCACGGCGCTGGTCGTCCTCTACTGGCGCGACTGGCTGGGCATAGTCAAGGGCTTTTTTCGCGGTGCCGTTCGGGGGCGGATTGAGGCCGAGGACGAGCGCCTGGCCATGCTTCTGCTGGCGGGGACCATCCCTGGTGGCGTGATCGGCTTCCTGCTGGAGAAGCCAATCAAGGCGCTCTTCGCCACGCCGCGGGCGGCGGCCCTCTTTCTGATCCTGAACGGAGCCGTCCTGCTGGCCGCAGAGGCGCTCCGACGGCGTTCAGAGCGGCGCGATCTGAACCGCGAGGAGCAGGAGCAGGAGTTCAAGTCCGCACCGGAGATCAGCTTCACCGCGGCCTTCATCACCGGCGGGGCCCAAGCGCTGGCGCTGCTTCCCGGCATCTCTCGCTCGGGCGTCACCATGTGCGGCGGCTTGCTGGCCGGGCTGCGCCACCAGGAGGCGGCCCGTTTCTCCTTTCTCCTGGCGACTCCGATCATCGCGGCGGCTGGCTTGTTGGAGGTGCCGCAGCTGTTCAGCCAGCGAGCCCCGCTGGCCCTGTACGCGGCGGCGGCGGTCGTGGCCGGGCTGGCCGCGTATGTCAGCGCGCGCGTCCTGATCCGCTACTTCCGCTCCGGCCGGCTCGACCCCTACGGCTGGTACTGCGCCGCCTTCGGCCTGTTGGCCCTGATCCTGCTCCGCTGAGCGACCTGCTGCGCCTGCCCGCGTCAGGTCGAAAGGCCGGGTTTCATCCCCGCCCGTACCCAGGAATGCGCATCGACCGCCACGGCATACCTCACGAAGACCACCGGCGCTGTGGGACGGCCATGACATCGGGTAGGGCCTTGGGGTGTGACAGGGGACGCCTTCCCTCTCCCTGCCCGTTGGTCTGCCTCCCCTTGCACGGGCGGGGGCGTTACGCTGGCCGGAATGGAAAGACGAGGTAGTCCCATGCTGGCCGGCCTGACGGCGGTGCTGGCCGCGGTGTTCTTGATCGTGGCGGCACTGTACGCGTTCGGCGCTCTCAGCATTGCCACCACGGACCCGGGTGCTGCTCACCACTACAAGCACGCGCTCGTCGCCGCGGCGATCGCCGTCGCCTGCCTGGTGGCGACCAACGTCCTCCGGCCCAAGGCCGCCTGAACAGCGGCCGCCCAAGAGATCTGAGCAGAAGCTGCCGCAGATGGCTGTAGCTCAGGCCAAGCCCACCGTCCAGCCGGCTGACGTCGCGGCCCGGCAGGACTCGCAATCTCGGTACCTGAACCGCGAGCTCTCGCTTCTCGACTACCACGAGCGGGTCCTGGCTCGCGGTGAGAATGCCACCCTGCCGCTCTTGGAGCGGGTGCGCTGTCTACACTTCTTCGCCCGGAACCTGGACGACTTTTTCCAGATCCGCGTGGCCGGGCTTAAGGATCAGCTGGAAGCAGCTCCTGACGCGGCCTCGCCGGACGGTAAGACGCCGGTGCAGCAGCTGAACGACATCCGGCTGCGAGCCGAGGAACTCGGCGTCCGGCAGAGCCGGCTCTGGAACAAGCACCTGCTGCCCGAGCTGGAGCAGGCGAGCATCCGGGTCATCGACGCCGACGGGCTGGCCAAGAAGGACCAGGACCACCTGAGCCGCTACTTCCACAATCAGGTGTTTCCGGTCCTGACGCCCCTCGCCGTCGATCCGGGTCACCCCTTTCCGTACATCTCCAACGTCTCGCTCAACTTCGCCGTCATCGTGCGGGACCCGCTGCGCCGGGACCAGCGCTTCGCCCGGCTCAAGGTGCCGCCCCTGCTGCCCCGATTCGTGACACTGCCGGACGGAGAGCGCTTCGTTCCCCTGGAGTGCGTCATCGCCGCCAACCTGCAGGCGCTCTTCCCGGGCATGGAGGTGCTGAAGCACACGCTCTTCCGGGTCACACGCGACAACGACCTGGAGGTGGGCGACTCGGAAGCCGACGACCTGCTGGTGACGATCCAGACCGAGCTGCTGCGGCAGCGGCGGCGCGCCCGCGCTGTGCGCCTGGAGGTGCACCGGGACCTGCCGGACGAGGTCCTTACACTCCTCAGGCGCGAGCTGGACCTGGAGGACCAGGACGTCTACGAGGTGGACGGGCTGCTGGACCTGGGCGGGGTGGATTTCCTGGCCGATCTAGACCGTCTGGACCTCCAGACCGAGCGCTTCGTGCCCGCCGTACCGCCCCGGCTGGCGGCGCCGGAGTCGGAGCCCCGCTCGATCTTTGGCGTGCTGGCGGACGGCGATCTGCTTCTCCATCACCCCTATGACTCCTTTGCCGCCTCGGTGGTCAGCTTCATCCAGCAGGCAGCAGCCGACCCCAAGGTGTTGGCCATCAAGCAGACGCTTTACCGCACCTCCGGCCCCGCCAGCCCCATCGCCATCGCCCTTGCGCGAGCGGCCGAGGCGGGCAAGCAGGTGGTGGCCCTGGTGGAGCTGAAGGCGCGTGGCGACGAGCAGGCCAACATCGCCTGGGCTCAGCAGCTGGAGCAGTCGGGCGTGCACGTGGTCTACGGGTTGGTCGGGCTCAAGACGCACGCCAAGCTCACGCTGGCCGTCCGGCAGGAAGGGCGGCGAATCCGCCGCTACGTGCATGCGGCGACGGGCAACTACAACCCCAGCACGGCCAAGAGCTACGAGGACGTGGGGCTCTTGACCTGCAATGATGCGATCGGCGCTGACGTGAGCGAGTTCTTCAACTTCCTGACCGGCTACAGCCGGCAGCGGAAGTTCCGGCAGCTGCTGGTTGCGCCGATGGGTCTGCGGGCGGGGCTGCTGTCGCTGATCCGAGCTGAGGCCAAGAAGCCTGATGGTCGCATCGTCATCAAGGTCAACAACCTGACCGACCAGGAGATCATCGACGCGCTCTACGAAACCGCCCAAGCCGGGGCCCGGATCGATCTGATCGTCCGCGGCATGTGCTGCCTGCGGCCGGGTGTGCGGGGCCTCTCGGAACGGATCCGGGTGCGCTCGCTGGTCGGCCACTTCCTGGAACACTCGCGCATCTTCCGCTTCGGCAGTGAGCGCCGCGGCGTTGAGTACTACATCGGCTCGGCCGACATGATGGATCGCAATCTGGATCGGCGGGTGGAGGCCGTGGTGCCCGTGCTCGATCCGCGCCTGCAGTCGCAGCTGGCCAAGCTGATCGAGATCGAGCTGGCGGACGACGTGCTGGCTTGGGAGCTGGACGCCGAGGGCGCCTGGCACAAGGTGCCGACCCGCAAGGGCATCGACGCGCACCGCCGCCTGGTGGAACTGGCCGGCGAGCGCACCCGGCTGGCCGAGGACCCGCTTGCCTGAGGTCCAGCCCGAGCTTCCCAGCGAGCGCGAGGTCAAGCTCAGCGCCGCACCAGGCTTCAACCTTCCTGATCTGAGCCAGGTCGCTGAGGGGGTGACGGCCGGCGTGGAGGATGAAGTCCGCCTGGAGACGGCGTACTGGGACACCGACGATCTCCGGCTGGCGCGCCGGGGCGTGAGCCTGCGCTACCGAGCGCGGGTCGGCTGGACGCTGAAGCTGCCCGGGACGGCCGCTGAGGGCCTGCTGGTGCGGCCGGAGCTGCAATTCACGGGGGCTGCCCGGACAGTTCCGCGGCGCGCGCTCGACCTGCTGCGCGGTCACGTCCGCAGCGCCCAGCTGAAGCCGGTCGCACGCCTCTCCACCTGGCGGCGGCGAGTGGTACTGGAGCGATCCGGCCGGCCGCTGGCCGAGGTCGTAGACGACGAGGTCTCAGTACTCGAAGGCCGCCGCGTCGCGGCTCGCTTCCGCGAGGTCGAGGTGGAGCTCTTCCCCGGCGGAGACGGGATCCTGCCGCCGCTTGTGGCTCGGTTGCGGGCGGCGGGCGCCGGCCAGCCGGATCCCACCCCGAAGCACGTCCGTGCGCTCGGCCCGGCGGCCCAACGTCCGCCGGAAGCCGCCACGGTAGACCTGGGCCCGGAGCCGACAGCGGGCGAGGTGGTGCGCCGGGCGCTGGCCGGGGCCGTGTCCCTACTGCTCTCCCACGATCTCGGCATCCGGCTGGGGGGGCAACCGGAGGACGTGCACCAGGCGCGCGTTGGAAGCCGCCGCTTGCGGAGCCACCTGCGAACCTTCGGGCCGCTGCTGGACCGTGAGTGGGCAGGCGCCCTGCGGGAAGAGCTGGGCTGGGTGGCCGGTGAGCTGGGCGCGGTACGCGACCGGGAGGTTTTGCTCGAACGACTGCAGGGCCACCTCGCTATCCTGCCGGCCGAGGATCGCAAGGTCGCCAATGCCATCTGCGCCAGGCTGTCCGTGGCGACCGCGGAGAGCCGCGTCGTGCTCCGGGCCACGCTGGGCGGCAAGAGGTATGCCGACCTACTGGAACGGCTGATTGTCGCCGCTGAGTCGCCGCAGCTACGGGGGCAGCACGACAGCCCCGCGGCTAAGGTGCTGCCGGCGCTGGCGGCGAAGCCCTGGCGTGATCTCCGGGCCAAGATGGGGAAGCTGCAGGCGGAGTCAGCCAACGAGGACCTGCATGCCTGCCGCATCCTGGCCAAGCGTGCTCGCTACGCTGCCGAGGCGGTGGCTCCCGCCGCTGGCCAGCCGGCAGAGCGCTTCGCCCGGGGGGTGGCCGAGCTGCAGACCGTGTTGGGAGAGCATCAGGATTGCGTCACCGCCAGCGACTGGCTCCGCGGCAACGCGGGGGCGGGGCGGCGCGCGTTCGTCGCCGGCGAGCTGGCGGCCTTGGAGCTGGCGGCGGCGGAGAGGGCCCGCGCCGCCTGGCCTCAGGTTTGGCAGCGCCTAGATCGGCCCAAGCGGAGAGCGTGGCTCAAGGGTTGAGCGCCGCGCTCGCCGACCACGTCCAGGCGGCCGGCGGGGTCATCTGCCGGCCGGGGCCGGCGGGTCTGACCGAGATCGTCCTCATCCACCGGCCCGGGCAGGATGACTGGACGTTGCCCAAGGGAAAGCTGGACGGAGATGAGTCGGCCGAGGCAGCGGCACTGCGCGAGGTCTGGGAGGAGACCGGGCTGCGCTGCGAGCTGGTAAAGCCCCTTGGCTGCACGGCGTACAAGGACCGGCGGGGGCGGGACAAGGTCGTCTTCTACTGGTCCATGCTCGTGCGCGAAGGCCGCTTTCTCGCCAACGCGGAGGTGGACCGGCTGCGCTGGCTGACGCCGGAGGAGGCGGCCGGCGTGTTGAGCTATCCCGTGGACCGCGCGCTGGTACTGAGCCAGGAGCTGCCATGAGCCGGGTAAGCCTGGTCCAGGTCGCCCTCATCCGGCACGCGCACGCCGGCGCGCGGGACGGCTGGCCTGGCGACGACCGCCTGCGACCGCTCAGCGCCCGTGGCCGGCGCCAGGCGGAAGGCCTGCTGCAAACGCTTGCCATCGTGGACGTCGACCGCGTTCTGTCCAGCGACTACTTGCGCTGCACTCAGACCGTCGAGCCGCTGGCCCGGGCTTGCCGGCTCGCGGTACAGGAGGAGCCGGCGCTGGTCGAGGGCGTTTCGCTCGACCAGGTGCTGGCGCTGTTCGGCCGGTTTCGAGGCGGAGCTGTCGCCTGCTGCACGCACGGGGACGTTATGGCGCTGGTTTGCCACGAGCTTGTGCGCTCCGGTCTATTGAAACCCCAGGTGGTGCGCCACGCGAAAGCGGGCACCTGGCTTCTTGATCTCGCCGGCGGCGAGCTGACCTCCGCCCGCTACCTACCGCCGCCCACCGGCTAGCCGCGCGGCGCGGCACACACAGCGGTGCGCCACACGCCGCCGCTATGCTGTCCGGCCATGGAGATCGCCGGCAAGGACGCTCTGGTCACGGGCGGCGCATCCGGTCTCGGCCTGGCCACCGTCCAGGCATTGACCGAGCGCGGTGCTCGGGTGGTCACGTTGGATCTGCCGAGCTCGGACGGTGAGCGCGTGGCGCAAGAGCTTGAGGGCGGCGTCAGCTTCGTATCGGGCGACGTGCGCAGCGAGGCGGACGTTGAGCGCGCACTGGAAGCGGCCGGCGACCTCCGCATCCTGGTCAACTGCGCCGGCATCGGCCCGGGCGCGCGAATCGTGGGGCGGGAGGGGCCGATGCCTCTGGCCGAATTCCAGCGGGTGATCGACATCAACCTGGTCGGCACGTTCAACGTCCTCCGGCTGGCCGCTCACCGCATGGCGCAGTTGGAGCCCGCCAACGACGAGCGGGGTGTCATCATCAACACCGCTTCGGTCGCGGCCTATGAGGGGCAGGTCGGACAGGCCGCCTACAGCGCCTCAAAGGGCGGGATCGTGGCGCTCACGATCACGGCCGCCCGGGATCTGGCCGACCACCTGATCCGCGTCTGTACGATCGCGCCGGGGACGTTCGACACGCCTCTGCTCGCCCGGCCTCGACGAGCGCTTCCGGCACGCTCTGGCGCAGGAGATCCCCCACCCCAAGCGATTAGGGCAGCCCCGGGAGTACGCCGATCTGGCCTGCCACGTCATCGTCAACCAGATGCTGAACGGCGAGACGATCCGGCTGGACGGTGCCCTCCGGATGGCTCCCCGCTAGACCGCGATCTTCAAGCCACCGGCGATCCCCGTGGCAGCCGGCGCCTGATCGGCACGCCCGGCGATCCACCGGTACTGCTCAGGGCGACAAGCGGCTCCGCCGCCTCCTGGCAACGAACAAAACGATCAGCAGTGCGATCGCAGCACCGCACAGCAGCAACGTGAGCACCAGACCGGCGACTGCGGCGACCGCCAGGAATCCGGCCCTGGCTAACACCGGTTTGTCATAAACCACCACCTCGGTCTCTTCCCGGAACTGGCCGTCGTCGGACGCCGCGACAAAGCCCACATCCTGGGCGACCGAGCTACCCGCCACTCGCTCTGCGCCATAGCGAGTGAGGTAATCGCTGCCGGGCCCAGCCAATGCCGCCAGGGCGGAGCCGGCCGAGAGGCTTGCTCGGTCGACCCGGCCGGCGAATTCCAGGTGCAACACGCCGACCGGCGTCACGGATTGCCGGTGAGCGGCCAGCACGTAGAGACGGACGGACACCGGCGAGCTGGCCAGTGCGGTCAAACTCATGGGGTAGACCGGCTTGGCAACCGCGAAGCGGAGGTGAAGCGGGTCCAACCGGCCGTTCACCCGAACCCCTGCCTCCGGGGCGATTCGCACGGCGATGAAAGACCAGCCTTGGGCGGTGTAGGGAGTCACAGCCGAGGCCAGTCCGGGCTGGGTCGCGAATCCATTGTCGTTCAGCCAGCGCGTCAACTCGCCCGGGTCGTGAGCGCTGAGCGTCACCACGTCCAGAGGGCCGAGGCGCTGGCGCTTTAGGACTTCCACGGGCGCCGCTCCGGCCGGTGCGCCCGCTCCGTTGCCCGCCGGCCGGGACCAGTGGACAGTGACTTGGCGCGGTGCCGTGTAACTGTCGAGTTCGTCGAAGAGGGTCGCCGGGCCAAGCTCCACGGTCGCGGCCGGATCTGGGACGGGGAAGATCAGTGCACCTTGGCGCGCGCTCGACCGCACGCCGAGCTCCAGCCAGACATCCTCGGCCCCGGCGGACCAGCGCACCAAAGCGGTCTCCGTCGGTACCGAGGAGCTTTCTCCCCGCTGCGGGATGTACGCTCCGCAGCCGCAGGCTGAAACAGAGGCCACTGATCCAGTGACCAGGGAGCCGGCTAAGGCCAGCAGCAGCGCCAGAACAATGGTTCGCCTCACCAACTCGGACTGTAACGCCCGGACCCTGATCGGTCGAGTCCAAACCTGTGTCCGGCGCGCCCCGAAGCCGCGCCTATGCGCGGCTGGGCCAGCTTGAAGGTGGCGTCCCAGCAAGGCTGAGCGACAGAATGGAGCGGTGAAGTGGGCTGCTCCCGGAGGGCACGCCCTGCTTCTAAATCCCCGTAGTTTGTGCGTGGCTTCGGGTAGGTGTTAGAAGCCAGATCTTGCCGTGACGCAAGGCCCCAGGATCGAGAAGCATGTCGCGCATCGGCCGGTGTTGAACCGCTCCTGTCGACTGATTCAGCCCGAAACCTCAGCCTCCGAGGAGCCGCCGAGGGCCATGTTTAGGCCTTCCCAGGGGTGTGGTAACGATTTGAAGTAAGTCCAAATATCACTAGGAGGTGTAGAAAATGGCAGCTGTTCGTTGGGATCCGTTCGGTGAGCTGAGCACGATGACGCGAGCCATGGACCGCATTCTGCGCGACTCCGCCGGGTCCCCGCTCCTCAGCGAGGCCGGCAATAGCGGCCGGCCCGCTTCGTATCTTCCCGTGGACGTTCGCGAGAAGCAGAACGGTTACGAGATCGAGTGCAACCTGCCCGGTTTCAAGCCCGAAGATGTGGAGATCACCTACTCGGATGGCGTGCTGAGTATCGAGGCGCAGCGCCAGACCGAGCGGCAGATGGATGACGAGCGCTGGCTGCAGCGTGAGGTCTTCCAGGGCGACTGGGTGCGGCGAATCGCGCTACCCGGTGACGTGAAGGTAGGGGAGATCGCGGCCACCTTTGACAACGGTGTGCTCACCGTGGCCGTGCCGATCGCGCCGAAGGCGCGGCCGGTCAAGATCAGCGTGGGCGCCACGGAGAATCAGAAGAAGCTGCAAACGCCCAAGTCCAGCAAGTCTTGATGCGCCACCGGCTCAGCCGCAAGAGAGGCCGCCGCCACGGTGGCCTCTTTCTTTTTGGATGTGGTGAGTGGCCCCCAGCCGCGCCTGGGCGGGCACAATTGTGAAGAGCCCCGGAGTCCCGAGCCCGCGCCGGCCGCAGAGCGGCGGTTGCCGGCGAGCAGCCAAGATACCGGCCAGCGCCGCGTGTCCGGCGTCGTAGGCGGAGACCTTTTCTCGCGGTTCCCAGAAGCGCTCCACAGGCAGACCAAGGGATGGCCGACCACTCCCCGCCCGGTCGAATCATGAGCCACTCCCGGGTTGAGGAGCCCCGCGATCGACGGACGCTGCGGCCGGATGCCGATACAATCGATACACCATTGCGAGACTTACACCGATAGTCCTGTCTTAGCGCGCGGCGGAGGAACCCATGGATCATCTCAACGAGCGTGTGGAGGCGCCGGCAGCGATGCCGCTCACGATTCGCGTCAACGGCACCGCACACCGTCTAGATGTCGACCCGCGGGCCACGCTCGTGGACACGTTGCGCGAGCGTCTCGGGCTCACAGGCACCAAGAAGGGATGCGATCGCGGGGAGTGTGGCGCGTGCACCGTGCACCTGGACGGCCGCACCGCCCTCTCCTGCATGGTGCTGGCGGTGATGGTGGGCGCCCGTGAGATCACTACGGTGGAGGGCCTGGCCGGCCCCGGACGGACCCACGCGGTGCAGCGAGCGTTCGTCGAGCATGACGCGTTCCAGTGCGGTTACTGCACGCCCGGCCAGGTGATGTCGGCGGTCGCCTGCATCCGAGAGGGCCAGGCCTCCTCCGAGGATGAGATTCGTGAGTTCATGAGCGGCAACATCTGCCGCTGTGCGGCCTATCCGCAAATCGTTGCCGCCGTCCGCGCCGCGGCCGCCGAGGCAGGCTGACCATGTGGCCCCTCTCCTATGAGAAGGTCACCGACATCGCGGCGGCGATGGCGACGCTCGAGCGCGACATCGAGGCCTCGCCCATCGCCGGCGGCACCGAGCTCGTGAATTGGCTGAAGGATGGAATCGCCCGGCCCGCACGGCTGCTCGACATCACCGGGCTGCCCGCTCTGGCCGGGATCGAGGCGGGGCCGCTGGGCCTTCGGCTGGGCGCGCTCGTCAGCATGGCTGAGGTCGCCGGGCACGAGGAGGTACGTCGCGACTACCCCGCGATCTCGGAGGCGCTGCTGCTGAGCGCGTCCCAGCAGCTGCGAAACATGGCCACCATGGGCGGGAACCTGCTCCAGCGCACCCGCTGCCCCTACTTTCGGGCCGAAACCGACCTGCCCTGCAACAAGCGACGCCCCGGGTCCGGCTGCGCGGCCCTGACCGGCATCGACCGCGGGCTTGCCATCTTCGGCTGGAGCGAGCGTTGCCTGGCCACCCACCCCTCCGATGTGGCGGTGGCCCTGGTGGCGCTTGACGCGGTCGTCCACACTCGCAGCCCCCGCGCGGCGCGGGCGATCCCGTTGGTCGATTTCCACCGGTTGCCGGACGACGCCCCCGAACGGGACACCGTCCTGGAGCGCGGTGAGCTGATTGTGCGCATCGACGTGCCGGCCTCACCGGTGAACCGGCAATCTCACTACCTGAAGGTACGCGAGCGGACTTCCTTCGAGTTCGCGCTGGCCTCGGTCGCGGCCGCCCTCGACTTGGACCCGCAGGGGCGGATTCGCGAGGCGCGAGTGGCACTCGGGGGTGTTGCCCCGAAGCCTTGGCGGCTAGACGCTGCCGAGGCTTCCCTGCGCGGGGTCGGCGTGGGAGACGGAGCAGGCCTCCGCGCGGCGATCGAGGAGTCGTTCGATCTCGCCCGGCCCCGCCGGCAAAACGGCTTCAAGGTCGAGCTGGCCAAGCGAGCGGTAGTTCGCGCGCTGCAGACCGCGGGAGAGGTGCAGGCATGACTGCAAGCATCATCGGGCAGGCGCTGAGGCGCCCCGACGGTCCGGCCAAAGTCAGCGGCGGCGCGCTGTACACGGCGGACACACCGGTCGCGGGAGCCACCTTCGCCGCGCTGGTCGGGAGTACGTCTCCCAGCGGCCGAATCGTCGGCATCGAAGATGAGGCGGCCCGCCGCGCGCCGGGCGTGCTGGCGGTCGTCACGCACGAGAACGCGCCCCGGCTCGCAGAGCCCGCGGGCGCGGCACAGTCCTGGCTCCCGCTGCAGGACGACCGCATCCGCCACGAGGGCCAGCCGGTGGCGTTGGTCGTGGCGGAGACGCTCGAGCAGGCGCAGCACGCGGCGCGGCTGGTTCAAGTCCGTTACGCCGCCGAGCCGGCACGGCTGGAGTTCCGCGACCATTTGGACGAGCGCTTCGCAGCGGAGACCAACTTCCCGGCCGACACCGCCGTCGGCGACGTCGACGGTGATCTGGCGGAGGCCGACACCGTGATCCGCCACACCTACCACACCACCGATCGCCACCACAGCCCACTCGAGACCTCTGCCACCATCGCGGACTGGGACGGGGACCAGCTCACGCTCTACGACGCCACTCAGTGGGTCTGGGGCGTGCGGTCCGCGGTTGCCACAGAGTTCGGGTTGTCACCCGGCGAGGTCCGCGTTCTCAACCATTTCGTGGGCGGTGGCTTCGGCTGCAAGGGCTTCGTCTGGCAGCATCAATTCCTGGCCCCTCTGGCCGCCCGCATCGCCGGCCGGCCGGTCAAGCTCCAGTTGACCCGCGCCCAGGCCTTCACCGCCCACGGCTACCAGCCCGGCACGCTGCAGGAGATCACGCTCGGTGCCACCGCTGCTGGCAACCTGACTGCGATCCGCCATCACAGCGTGTCCCCGACCTCGATTGCAGACGATTACATCGAGTACGCGGCGATCAGCCCCCGCTCGCTCTACGGCTGCCCCTCGATCGAGACCCAGCACCGTATCGTGCGCGTCCACCGCAACCTGCCCACGCCGATGCGGGCTCCGCACGAGGGCCCGGGCATGGTGGCGCTGGAGATCGCCATGGACGAGCTGGCCTACGAGCTCGCCATCGACCCGGTGGAGCTCCGCCTCCGCAACTACGCCGAGACTGACCCCAGCAGCGGCGAGCCGTTCTCCTCCAAGCGGCTGCGCGACTGCTACCGAGAAGGCTCGGACCGCTTCGGTTGGGACGGGCGGCCGATGGAGCCCGGCACCATGCGGGAGGGCCATGACCTCATCGGCTGGGGCATGGCGACTGCGATCATGCAGACGTTCCGCATGCCGGCTTCGGCCCGCATCACGATTGACCGCGCCGGCGAAGTTGTCATCGAGTCCGGTACCCAGGAGATCGGCACCGGCATCCCCACGATCATGCCCCAGATCGCGGCCGACGTCCTGGGCGTGGACCCCGCCCGCGTCCGGCTTGTGCTTGGCGACACCGATCTCCCCGAGACGGGCGGCACCTTCGGCTCCTCGACGACGCTCAGCCTGGGGTCGGCTGTCCACGACGGCGCCCTGCGCCTGCGGGCTCGGCTGGCCGAGCTGGCCGGCGGCGACGTCGGCTTGGACGCTGCCCACGTTGGGGAAATCCTGGCGAGGAGCGGGCGGGAGCGACTGTCTGTCGAAGGCAGTTGGCGGCCTGACCGCGGCGGCGCCCGATCGATGCACAGTTACGGGGCCGTGTTCGCCGAGGTGCGGGTCGACGAGGACCTGCGAATAACGCGCGTCACCCGCCTGGTCGGCGTCTACAGTGCGGGACGCATCATCAACCCACGGACGGCGCGCAGTCAGATGATCGGGGGGCTGACCTGGGGCATCGGGCAGGCGCTGCTCGAGAGCTCGGAGTTGGACCCGCACCTCGGGCGTTATCTGTCCAAGAACCTCGCCGGCTACCTGCTGCCCGTCAACGCCGACGTTCACCAGGTCGAGGTCGCCTTCATCGAGGACGAGGTCGACCTGCAGGCCAGCCCCCTCGGTGCTCGGGGTATCGGAGAGCTTGGTGCGGTCGGCGTCGGAGCGGCCATCGCCAACGCGGTCTTCCACGCGACCGGCGTGCGGGTGCGCGAGGTGCCAATCCGGCCGGAGATGCTGCTCGACTGACCGCGCCCCGCGGCAGCGTCTAGCCGTCAGCCGCGAAGGGCGCTCCCGAGCCGTCAGTAGCTGCGGGCCTTCTGGCGCGGACGTAAAAGAGCTCGGTTTCGACCTCGAAGCCCGGATACGGCGCGAACGATGCGCTCGACAGCGAGATCCTCCTCGATCAGTTCCCGCCTGATCTCATCCGGCTGGAAGAAGTTGAAGTCGAGGTTGACATCGACACCCCACAGGTCCTCCACATGGAGCCGCTCGGAGCCGCGGTGGACAGAGGCCAGCAAGACGCCATCCGGGCGGAGAACGTGTCGAGAACTATCTCACGGCCGGCTCTCCTTGTCATGTCACAGCCGTGTCAAAGCTGTCGTCATGTCTTATCTGGCGCTTTATGCTGGCGGTGAGCATGTTCGAATGCGCACCGCCGCGGCTCAGGCGACGGTGGCCGGTCGCCCTATCGATGGTCGGCCTGGCCGTGCTGCTGGCGCAGTTGGGCCATGTCCTGGCGTACGGCTGGCACGTTCCGGCCGCGGGCCGGCACGGCTACTTTCCCGCGCTGATTCACCTCGTCGGCGGCGGCCTGGCCGCCCTCCTGCTGGTCAGCCTGGCGCTGATCGCAGTGGCGCGGCTACTGACCGGACCAAGGGCGCGCCGGCCGGGCTGGTCGCTGCCGCTGCTGTTCAGCTCGCTGCTCGTCCTGCAGGTCGGCGTGTTCGTCGTCCAGGAGACTCTGGAGGCCGGCGCCCTGCCGGGCAGCCGGGCCCTGGCGGCGGGATTCCTGGCCCAGCAGCCGGTGGCGCTGCTGGCCGCGCTCGTGGTGCGCTGGCTCTCGCGCCGGCTGGGACCGGCCCTCGGAGCGCTGGGGGGAGCCCGGCCCTTCCCGGCACCGGCGCCCCTACCCGACTGGCTCGTCGCGGCCGAGCCGCAGGTCGCCGGCCGGCCCGTTCGCTGGGCCACCGTCCACTCGGCCCGCGCACCGCCCCTCTAGCTCCTTCAGTCGGCCGGCCCGCGGCGAAGAGGCTTCGTCGCCAAACAGCCTGTAATCAAGGAGCTCACCATGTCACGCATTTATCGCTGCCTGCTTGCCCTGGGTGCCGCCGCGGTGCTCGTGGCAGGCGCTGCCTGCGGTGGGTCTACCGGTGGTTCGAAGGTCAATCTCGACGCCCAAATCACAGGCCAGAAGATGACGCCGGACCATTTCAGCGCTCACCTGAACGACGAGGTGGCGCTCACCATCACAGCTGACAAGGCCGAGGAGATCCACCTGCACGGCTATGACTACAAGTTCGAGATGAAGCCTGGTGAGAAGCAGACCAAGACTTCAAGGCGGACAAGAGCGGCCACTTCACGATCGAGATCGAGGACAGCTCTACCGAGCTCGGCTCGCTGGACGTGAGCTAGCCTCGCCATGCCTGGCGTTCCCCACCTCCATGGTTTCGGCGCTCGCTACGACCTTCCCATCGCACTCGCGCTATACCTTTTCTCCGCAGGGGCCGTCGTCTTCGTCTCCTTCGTCCTGATCGCGGTCCTGGCCGGCGGCCGGCTGGGTGAGGATGCCGTCCGGTACCCGCGCCGCGAGCTGATCCAGCTGCGGGGTCATCCGCTCACGACCGCGCTGAGTGCAGCGGCCGGGGCCTTCGGGGTGGCCTACCTCCTGGCGATCGTGCTCACCGGGTGGTTCGGCGCCCGCAGCCCCGACGGCAACCCGGCCGAGTATCTGCTTTGGATCTACTTCTGGGCCGGTCTGGTCATGTTGAGTGGCGTCCTCGGCCCCCTCTGGGGCGCTGTCAACCCCTTTCTTGCTCTGCATCGAGGGCTCAACCTTGGCCGCCGCCGCCAAATCGAGGCCGAGCCGGATCGGCTGGAGCGGCTCGGGCTCTGGCCGGCGGTCGTCCTGTACTTCGCCTTCGCCTGCGTGGAATTGACCTCGGGCTATGCCAACCGGCCCTGGCTGGTGGCGTCGCTGGCGGCGGGCTACGCGGTGGTCACGGTCCTTGGTATGCAGGTCTACGGAGCACGGTCGTGGCTGGGCCACTTCGAGTTCTTCACAGTGCTCTTCTCGATCGTCTGCCGGTTCGCGCCGATACAGGCGGAGGGCGGCCGGCTCTACCTCCGGCCGCCGGGCGCCGGTCTCCTCGATCCCTGGCCGAGCGGCTGGGATCGAGTGGCGTTCGTCATCCTGATGCTCAGCACCCTGGCCTTCGATGGCCTGCTGGCAACGCCGCTCTGGCAGGGCCTCGTCGCGGACCTCGCCCCGTACTGGCAGCCGCTCGGCCCCTTCGGCATGTTCGCGGTGCGGACGGTCGGCCTGCTCGACCTCACACTGCTCTTCCTGGCGATCTTCGTCGGCTGCCTGCGCCTCGTCATCTTCTTCGGCACCGTGCGGGTGGACACCCTGCCAACCGTCACCGCCCTCGCGCTCACGCTGGTGCCGATCGCGCTCGTCTACAACGCCGCCCACAATTACAGCTATCTGGTCATCCAATCCCAGGGCTTGATTCCGCTGCTGGCGGATCCCCTTGCGCGAGGCTGGCACCTCCTGCCGGTGGAAGGCGTGCGGCCCAGCTTCGCTCTGGCCCAGGCCTCGACCGTCTGGTACGTCCAGGTGGCGCTCATCGTGCTCGGCCACATCGTCGCCGTGTATCTGGCCCACCTGCGGGCGGGGGAGCGCTTCCGTTCGGCTCGCAATGTGATCCTCAGTCAGTACCCGATCGTGCTGCTGATGGTGGCGTACACGATGTCGAGCCTCTGGATCCTGGCCCAGCCGAGCACCGACTGAGCCGCCGTCGCCGCGCCGGACGCATCAGTCGTCGTCCGGCTGCGCCTCGAGCCTGCGCCGGCGGTCGGCCGCGATGTCCACGATGGCGGCCAAGCCTTCCTTCAACTCGTCCGCGCGGCTCCTCTGCAGGCGCTGCCGGAGCACTTCGGTGATCTCCGCCTTGGAGCGGCCGCTGACAAAGACCACGAAGCGAAAGCCGAAGCGCCGCTCGTACTCGAGGTTGAGACGCTCCAGCTCCGGCGGCGAGTCATCCTCTCCCTGCTCAGCTCGCGAGCTGGCCGACATCGGATTCCTCTGCTCTCCGATGCGAGGATGGGCGTTGAGCGTTTGCACCTTCTCCGCCTCGCTCAGCCCGGCCAGCAGACGGCGGGCGTCGAAGACCGGGTCCCGGCTGTCCGCAAGCCGGCGGCCGAGAGGAGAGCCGGGTTCGAACAGGTCGGCCGGGCTAGGTGCCACGGTAACTGCTCAGTAGGTAGGGGCCGATCAGCAACGGCACGTGATAGTGACGGCTCTCGCTCAGCTCCAACTCCAGGCTGACCTTGCCCAGCAGATGCGGCCGGCTGCCGAAGTACTCTCCGAGGTACGCGGTCAGGGTGTAGCAGCCAGGTCGGACAGGCAGGTCGGTCAGGTGGGCTATCCTGCCGCTGGCATCGGTGAGCTTGCTACCTAGACAGGACCCCTCGCCATGCAGCTCGACCCTCACCTCGGCGGCGCCGACACCGCGGCTGACGTCGAGGACGTGGGTCGAGAACGTGATTCCGTTCGTGCCAGACTGGTCCATGTGTTGACTATCTCCGTGAAAGATCTCGTCTTCCAGGCCCGGCTGGAAACGGAGGTCGCGCCGGCCACGGTCGCCGCCTTCCAACACGTCCTGCCTCTGCGCTCCAAGATTATCCAAGCTCGCTGGAGCGGCGAGGCGGCGTGGATTCCCTTCGGCGCACTGGATCTGGAGCTGGCCTGGGAGAATGCGACGGTCTATCCCGGCGCCGGCGAGTTGCTGCTCTACCGAGGGGGTTACAGCGAGACGGAGATCCTCTTTCCCTACGGCCGGACGCGCTTTTCTAGCACCATGGGCGACCTGGCCGGCAACCACTTCGCCACGATCATCGACGGTCGCGAGCACCTACCGGAACTGGGCCGGCGCGTGCTCTGGGAGGGCGCCCAGGAGATCAGCCTTGAAGAGATCGGGGACTGCTGAGCTTGCTGATCCGCGGCGGCACGGTTGTCAGTGAGGGTCGGGCATGGTCCGCCGATGTTCGGACCCAAGGCGAACGGATCGAAGCCGTGAGCCCTGGCCTCACAGCCGAGCCGAGAGAGGAGGTGCTGGAGGCGACGGGTCTGCTCCTATTGCCGGGCGTGATCGATCCCCATACCCACTTCGGGCTGGACAGCGGCACGGGGCCGACGGCCGATGACTGGTCGACAGGCACCGCGTCGGCCGCGGCCGGCGGCGTCACCACCTGCATCAACTTCGCCACCCAGTTCCCGGGTCAGGACTTCAGGGAGGGGCTGGCCGCTGTGAGGCATCAGGCGGAGGGCCGGGCGCGTATCGACTGGTCCCTGCACCTCAACATCACGCGGCTGGACCCTGGTTGGGAGCGCGAGCTGGAACAGGTGGTAGACGAGGGCGTGCCCAGCGCCAAGGTCTATACCACTTACAAGGACACCGTCTTCTACGTCGACGACTGGACGATCTACCGCCTGCTGCAGGTCTCAGGGCCGGTGGGCATGCTCGTCCAGATGCACGCCGAGAACGACGACATGCTGCAGGGCCGGCGGCGTGAGCTGGAAACGGCGGGCCAGACGTCGCTGGCCTTCCACGGGGAGGCACGGCCGGCCCTGGCCGAGGCAGAGGCGGTGTCGCGGGGGCTCTTCCTCGCGCGCGTCACGGGTAGCCCGATCTACTTCGTCCACCTCTCCAATCCGCTGTCCGTGGACCTGGTCACAGACGCGCGCCAATCGGGCATAGGGGCGTTCGCCGAAACATGTCCGCACTTTCTCTGTCTGAACGACTCGGTCTATCAGCGGCCCGACGCAACGCGCTTCCTGATGACCCCGCCGATCCGCCCAGAGGCGATGCGCGCTGGTCTCTGGGAGCGGGTCCAGGCGGGCCAGTTGGACACCATCGGTTCAGACCACTGCGGCTACTCGCTGGCGCAGCGGGGCGACACCTCCGGCTTTGCTCAGGTTCGCAACCCGGGCATTCCTGGCGTGGAGACCACGCTCGCCCTGATGTACACGTTCGGCGTGGCAACCGGGCGGATCGACCTGCCGCAACTTGTCCGCCTGACGTCCGAAGGGCCGGCCCGAGTCTTCGGCCTGTGGCCGAGAAAAGGCCGAGTCGCCGCCGGCGCGGACGCCGATCTCGTGCTGTTCGACCCCGAGCTGTCCGGCCCGCTGGAAGATCGGGAGCTGCACGGTGCGGCGGGGTTCTCGCCGTTTGCTGGGCTGGAGCTGCAGGGCCGCGTGCAGAAGACACTCTCCCGCGGCCGCGTCGTCTACGACGAGGGACGGGTGCTCAGCGCGGAGGGTTGGGGCCGCTTCACCGAGCGCCTGCCCGCCCTGGCTACCATCGAGTCGTGATCTCCCAGGAACTGCTGCAACTGCTGGCCTGCCCGAGCTGCAAGGGGCCGATCAAGCCCAGCGACGATGGTCAGGCACTGCTCTGCGAGGCAGAGCGGCTCCGCTACCGGATTGATGACGGCATCCCCGTCATGCTGGTCGACGAAGCCACCTCATACTGAGCGCGGTCAGACGGCGCAGTCGTAGACGGAGGCGTCGATCCGGTTGGCCCGGCTGGTGCCGAGCCGCACATCATCGGCGACCTCCTCGTTGGTGAGAGCGTAGGCCTGGCCCGGGTGGCTGCTGGAGGCCGCAAAGACCAGTCCCAGAACCCGACCGTTGAGATCGAGCAGGGGACCACCGGAGTTTCCCGGGCGGACCAGTGACTGCAGGATCACGATGTTGCGGCGCACCAGCCCCTGGCTGTAGATGTCCCGGCCCTCCGCCGTCTGCTGCTGGTTCACGACCGCGGGCTCGACGTCCTCGGCGCCGCCGCCGGGGTAGCCGACCACAGCGCCCTGAGTGCCTGGCTGGACGAGGCCAGTTTCCAAGCCCGCAGCTGTGATGGCGGGGGCATGCAGGACGGCCACGTCACGGTCGGGATCAAACAGCACTACCGTGGCCGAGACGGTGAGACCGCTGCTGCCCTGAACCAACGTGCTGCTAGACGTGCCGGCGACTACGTGCGCGTTGGTGATCAGGTAGCCCCGGGCCACGGGATAGGCCGAGCCGGTGACGATACCCCCACAGCCGTGCCCCTCGACCCGCCAGACCGACCGAGCCGCCGTGCGGACGGCCGGTGTGTCCGCTTTGGCCGGCAGCTCGAGCTTCGCCACCCCGGGCTCTGTACCGGCAAAGGTCGTGGGGAAGGGCGCCGCCGAGACAGTCTGCTGAACCCCGCCGAGCAGGCTGGGGGGCGGCGGCAGGACGGACGTCATCGTGCCGACAACCGCGGAACCCTGCACCAGGCGCGCCACCTCCGGGTTGGGCCCGCGGGTGAAGCTGAGGCCGAGGAACCAAGCGGTCAGCAGCATCATCACGGCTGAGAACAGCGCGCCGCCTGCCAGCTCAGCGCGGCCGGGCCGGGCGGCCCGCGTCAGGCGCTTACGAAGCGGGCCGCCGATGAGCGACCCCAGCGTGTAGCCGAGGCTGCCACCGGCCAGCATGATGAGGATGGCAGCCAGGGCCGCCGCCCCGCCGGGCGGGACGGTCAGCTTCTGGATGGCGGCGGGCGCCAGGGCAGCGCCGGCGACCATGCCGATGACCAGGCCGGCATACTGGGCGATGGAGAGCCAGAGCCCCCGGCGGTAGCCGTGAAGGGCGCCCAACAGCACCGCGATGGCAATGACGATGTCAACCAGGTTGATGGCAGGAACGCTACCAGGCACCGCATAATGGAAGCGTGATCTTGTTCGGGGAATGGGTACGGGCGGGCGCAGCTCTGGGCGGTGTTTTCGTGTTTGCGATCCTGGTTCTTTTCGCTCTGGGGTATTGGGTGCTGCACTCCGAGCTGAAGAACCGCAAGTCCATGGAGTCGGAAGAGCAGTCCGAGGTCGCTGAGCGACCGCTGGCCGGCGGTCGGTCGCACTAGCGCCCTGCTTCACGCCAGTCCCTGCGGGCCGGTGGTAGGCGAGCCCTCCCCGGGCGGATTGGCGTCGTGAGCATCACCTGGCCCTTTGACCCCAGCGTCTACCTCGGGCTCGTGGCTCTCCTGCTCGGCTACGCCTGGCTGGCCCGTGAGAGGCTGGACAGTGCGAGCCGACCGCTCTACTTTCTGGCCGGGGTGGTGACGCTCTGGATCGCGCTCGAGACGCCCATCGACAGTACGGGAGATCGGTACCTACAGAGTGTGCACATGTTTCAGCATGTGCTGCTCAGCTTCGTGGCGCCGCCGTTGCTCGTGCTGGGTCTGTCTCGGGCCATGGCCGGCTGGCTCACCCGCCGGGCCCCCCTGTTGCGCAAAGCTTGTGAAGCGCTTCCGGCTCAGGTGATCGCGGCCTCGGTGATGGTCTTCTGGCACCTACCCGGGCCCTACGACCTGACGGAGATGCAGGACAGCGTGCACATCCTGGAGCATCTCTCGATGATCGGGGCCGGTGTTCTCCTCTGGTGGCCGCTGCTGGAAGGCAGTGGCAGCACACTGCGGACCCCCCTGCACGACGGAACCAAGCTGATCTACGCGCTGGTGGCGACGCTGCCTCAGGACGGCATCGCCCTCGTCCTCCAGTTCTCCCGCCATGTGTTCTACTCCGCCTACGTGAACGGGCCGGTCCTCAGCGCCGGCTGGGGACCGGTCATCGACCAGAACGTGGCGGGCGTGGTCTTACAGCTGGCGGGAAAGGTGAGCTTCGTGATCCTGGCGATCATCCTGCTCTATCGCTGGATCGAGCGTGAGCAACCAACCCAACCCGAGGAGCTGCACCCCGCCTGAGGCGGGGCGCCAGGCTGGTACTCTCGTTTCGCTACCGGGTGGTGGCTAGGCGTGGGCAGCCGGAGCCGGCCAGCCAGCCGGCACGGGATCAGCGGAGCGGCCGAAGTGCTCCTCGAGGAAGCGCTCATTCGCCAGCAAACGGCCGTAGTTGTCACGCTGCAAGTCGTCGGCGATCTCGTCCAGCTTGGTGTCGAGGAGATCGAGCTGGTCGCTCAGCACGTGAAGCGGTGTGCGCCCATCCGCGGCCACTGGCCGGTCGTCGCCCGAGAGCGCGAAATAAGCGTTCAGCGTCGCCGGCAGGTACTCGGCGCGGGTCCGTTGGAGCACGTAGACATCCTTCGAGCCGAGCGGGAAGCGCCCCTGGTGCTCGAGCAGCACCTCGGCCTTGCGGCGGATCTAGTCGAGCTTGACCTGCACTCCGAGCGGGAGCCGCCCGAGTAGCTCCCGCTGATCGGGCGCACTCAGCGCCGCCGCGGCCGGGCCAGCACGCCGCTGGGGGGACTTCCGCTTGGGGCCAGTCGCCGCCAGGGAACCGCGAGTAACCGACGTTGATGATCGCGATGGCACCCCACTCGATCGCCAGTGCGACGACGGCCTCGGCTCCGCGGATCGAGGTCACCGTGACGGCGGTGATGGGAAATGCGAACGCGATCGACGCGAGCGCCAGCCAGAACCCCGACACCTCGCTTCGCCCGCGTTCGCCGTCGCCTTTGCCCATCGGACCCCTCTGTCCCCTAACGCTGCTCGGGAGCGGCCACCTGATGGTCGAGCTTCGGGCGCAGGCCGTCAGCGCGCATGTCGCGCAGCGGCATGTGGGAGCGCACCACCGGGAC
>JAABUZ0100000933.1_pt1 | contig 61275 bp, 52 predicted proteins | sample 5562091 | NCBI WGS metagenome assembly JAABUZ01 (sample SAMN12813069, study PRJNA571459) | rock metagenome | isolation source: Antarctica rocks | place: Antarctica: Victoria Land, Linnaeus Terrace sud | collected 2015-12-21 | reverse complement strand
TTGGACCAGAGCGACGATCAAGATGTACGCGTCGTCGCTTCAGTCGTTCTTCCATTTTGCAGTCGAACAAGGTTGGTGCAGACCAGGAATCGAGAAGACCATCGATCAGCCTCGCATGTACTCCTTGCTGCGCGGTCCGGCGCTGGAGGAACCTTGAGGAGACTGTGTACCTTGGCTAGCTACTGAACTGTCGCCCGCACCCGCGTCCTCGGCACTATCGCCGGCGCTCTCATCCATGGTGCCCTCGCCGCCCATCGCCTCAGCCATAGAACTGCGCATCTGTTCGGCATGTCCTGCCAGGGTGGGTCCACCACCGGCAGCAGCTTCTGGTCGCTCTCCAGAAGAGCTGGAAGGAGACGAAACGGAAGAGCTCGAAATAGAAGAAGCGGTCGCGGGTTGATTCCCAGCAGGCGAAGGTTTTGGGCTCTGCTGCGCCGGAGCGGGCTGATTTGAACCTGCCGTTGTCGAAGCAGACCGACCTGTACCGGCGCTCGCAGAAGCACTGCCTGCAGACCCACCGGTCGGTGCCCCAGTTCCTGCAGTTGCAGCGCCTGCCGCTGCGCCCTCGACGGCCGCTGCACCCAGTGTGACGGCTGTCGCCGCAGCGCCGATTAGCGCACCTGCGGTGGACCCGACATCGCCGGTGACGATCCTCTTCGCGATGAACGGAATGACGGCGATCGCGAGCGAGTAGATAATGCTGGCTATCCCGATGAGTATGGAACCCTCAATGTTCCCCAAGCCACCCAGGAAGTTGTTCTGATTGAGCATCTGGCCAATCTGGCCCATCTGCACCGCGCTCAGCAATGCTCCGAAGCCACCATAAAGGACCGGCCATGCATTCCAGATGAAGACGTTTTCGATATAGGCCTTGGCAATGCGATTCGTGGCCCCGAGCGGCATGAGAGCGATCACGATCGGACCGAAGATGTACAACACCGAACCGTAGAATATGTAGAAGAAACCAAAGATCACAATGACAATCGGGTAGAGAAGGTAGGCGACAATGATGAGGAGGCCGTCGATCAAGCCCGCGATATCACCGGTAATAATGCCCCAAAGTTTCTGATACCCGAACTGATTAAACTGGGTTTGTAAATCGCTCTTCCAGTTGTCCAGAAGACTGCCTAATCCCGACGTATTGCCGACCCAGTTGCCTGCATTCACGAATCCTTGATTGACTGTGGTGAAGATCACGCTGTAATTCATCACTACGATCGCGGTAACAACGTACTTGATCAGGTTCGTTCCGAGCCCACGAACGTCGCCACCATGTAAAGCCGACTGATAGACCTGCCAGAGAAATCCCACGAGTAGAACAACGTAGGCCACCTTCTGCATGCTCGCAATCACTCCGGTCGACGTGATGCCGGAGACGGCTTGCGTCAGAAAGCGCTCGAAGAGATTCAACTGCGTGCTCTGAAGAAACGCTAGTGATGCCACGCTTGTATGTAGGAGGGTCATCGTGTCACCTGTTCGTCAACGAGCCACTGATGAGGCCGTTGTTGCTTGTGTTGTTGATGGCGGCCAGCTTCGCGGCCTTGCTCTGGTTGGCTAGATCGATGCCTCGCGTCCGCATCAGTTCGGCAATCGCCGCCTGAGTGTATGCGTTGGCGCGCACTACCCAGACGTCAGCCTCTGCTTCAAGGATCTGCGCGCTGCCAGGAGCAGCTGAGGAGATTTGCTGCCCCATCCGGTCCGCTTCTAGGAGCTCCGCATCGGCCAGTGCATCGATCTCGATCGCCCGCTTCATTGCATCCTGGGCCTGGGCATCGGTCATGTCCGTCATGCTGCGAACCGCTGGCGATGCCGCGTTCTGCGGCATGACCACACCGTAGACCGCCTGAAACTGCGGTGAGACGGTTGCAACATTGCTGACGTTCCGCGATAGCAGTGTCGATTCGAGGTTCTGCGACTGCGGCAACGTCGCGCTCGAGACGTTGACATGAAACATGCTGCTCACCTGGCTAAACTGGCCTTCAAACTGGGCCACGGAGCTCTTGGCTTGATTGATTGCAGCCAAGGGATACATCACTTCCTGCTCATACTTGGCGGTGCTCTGTTGGACCTGATTGATGGCCTTCAGCGGCGCGGCCATGTAGGTGCTCATGAGCGACTGCATCTTCGAGAGCGCGGCCAGAATCGCTGCTACATCGATGCCGAACTGACCACGCGCATGTGTCGGCATCATCACCAACATCGCAAGCGCGACAGCACCGACCTTGAGCACGGTGGACCGATACCATCGGTTTCTCAACGGCTCGGCTTGTTCTACCGGAATAGCCGGCGTGAGCGGTTCAGACTTCGTTGCTCTTCCACGCATCCAGAAGAAAGGCTTGCGTACTTTATTGGGAATCTTCTTTGTATCCGACATGACCATCCTCCTACCGCGCTGTAAGCGCGCCGTTGACCAAACTGTTTATGTTGCCGGTGGCCGTGCTCTTGCGTTTTACTAGCACATTCTGATGTGCCACACGCCCGGCTTCCTGTCGCAACTCTGCAGCGAGCATCTTCTGCATATAGGCTTGGCAACGCAGGTTGGCTACCTGGGCCTGTGCAGTGATGAAGGGGTTCGATCCCGGCGTGCTTACGGCGACCTGGTTCTCCATCTGGTCCGCCGTTGCGAGGATCACGTCGGCGGCCTGATCCGCGAAGACAGTCGTTTTTAAGTTCTCCTGGCCAAGCGCATCGTCCATATCCATCAACACGCGGTCCTGTGGTGACGCCGCACCAGTCTGTGGAACCGCTCCGTAGTTCAAGGTGAAGCTCGTTTGCAGTGCTGGTATCTGTAACGATTGCCGGCTGTGCAGTAACGTCTCGAACTGCTGGGGCCCGGCGGTGGTCGCGCTCGTAAACTGCGTGTCGAACGCTTGGTTCATCGAGCTGCGGTAGTTGCTGATGGAGTTTGAGACGAAACCTCGGGCTTGATTGAGTGCGGCAAGAGGCCAGACCGTCGTCTGGTAGAGTTGCTGCACCTGTTGGGAGATCTGGTTGATCGTCTTGAGCGAGGCTCCCATATCGTCCTGAATGGAACTGAAGATGGAATCGAAGACACTCAAGAACTGCCCATGCGCAAGGGTTGGCACAGTCGCACTCATCCCAGCCATGAGCAGGACGACGGCACCTCTCTTCCTCCAGCGTGAGCGGGAAGATGGCGTCTGTTCCGGTGCCGTCTCCGCAAGCGTGGAGACTTCGTCGAACCGTGTTGTGGTCGTTGTTTTCTGGTCATTGTTCATTGAGCAAGTACCTCCTGCATTGCTCCGGATAGCTCCACGTCCAGAGGTCCAATTTCCGCAAGACCGCGCGGATACTTGTCGGCGAGTTGCTCGTAGGCCTGAAGGAGCGGAATCTTCGGATGTTCTTGCAGCCACCACTTCCGAAAATGGCGCTCACGCGCATAGGTAGTCGTGATCCAGTAGTCCACTGGACTAGGAACGATCCTGATGGCGTGCGTCGACTCCGCCTTTTCCCCGATGGCGATCAGGAACTCGGCGCTGTGACCCTTCTTGGGGTGGGCGAAAGCCTTGACCTGATTGAGAGCTGTCTCGTTCAGGTGAACATGGGTACGGAGCGCGGTCATGTCGCCGGGCTGCTTGCCGATGATCTTGGTTGTCGCATTCTTCACGATGCCGGCGCCATGCTCGTTGGGCCTGTCCGGTGTGCCGACAAAGTCTTCAGGGGTCTGGCTGATACCCCAGACGCTGGCGTTCCGCTTGCGGGCAGTGCGAAAGAGCTGCACGACCACACTTGCCAGGATCGGCGACTCCAGCAGCGCCCAGCACTCATCCAGCAGAACGATGCTCGGCTGGCCATTCGCTCCGGACGAGCGGTACGTTGCCGTGTGCGCGATCAGCAGGCTCATAGCCCGTTCCAGGCGTGGGTCGTCTTTTAGCTTCTCGACGTTGAAATAGAGCCAGGGATTGGTGAGCTCGACCCTCGTCGGCCTATCGAAGAGCCGCGCGTAAGGCCCCTCATCCACCCACGCGCGAAGCTTCGTTGATGCCATCTGCGCCATGGCGTTGATCTTCTGGTTCCGATCCCGGTCTTGCCAGTGCGCCAGCTCCGCGGCAAGGTCGCCGAACAGTGGGATCGGGTTTGAGGACTTCGCGCTGCATCGCTTATAGGTGGAGGCGATCGCTTCCATCAGGACACTGTCGAGCAGGTCGATGTCAAGATCTGGAGGCGTGTTCTCAGCCAAACGTGCTCCGTCATCGAGAAGGCTCTTGAAACCTTCACGAAGCAGAAGATGTCGCCGATCTTTCTCGGTCTTTGCCAGGAAAGGCAAAAGGATGTCACGGTGCTCCTCGGTGACGTGATCTGTGCCGAGAATCTGAAGGGCGTTGGCGAAATCGATCATCTCCGAGACAGAAGGCGGCTTCTCAAGCGAGTAGTTGCGAAAGGAAAGGGCGATCCCCGCCATCTCGCGATGAAAGGCCGTGTCTGCATCCGGTGTTCGGCTCGCGATGATCTCCGCTTCCCGCTGCGGTGTCGGGTGTTCGACCCGGACATAGAGGCTGCGCCTCCGGATCGGATCGCCCAAACGACGCTCTTCATTGCTGGTGAGGACGACAAACGGGATACTCCGGGCCGCGACGGTACCAAATTCCGGAATGGAAAGCTGCCAGGCAGAGAGGATTTCCAACAGCATCGCCTCAAAGCCGTCGTCCACCTTATCGAGTTCGTCGATGAGGAGTACGCAGGGTCGTTCGCACTCGAGCGCTCGCATCAACGGCCCAGGGCGGAAGAAATCCCGGCCCTTCAGGTTTGCCTGCAAGGATTGCCAATTTTCATGCCCACCCTTCGAAAACTCCATATAGAGCCGTTGCAGGCCCTCATCGAAGCGCCCGATCGCCTTGTCTTCGCTGACGCCCCGGTAGCACTGCAGCCGCTCGACGTGTGTGCCGGCGGCTTCTGCCACCGAAATGGCCAGTTGGGTCTTGCCCGAACCGGCTGGGCCTTCGAGCAGAAGAGGCTTGTTCAGCTTGGCCGCGAGAAAGACAACCTGCGTCATGACTGGGTCAATAAAGTAGCCGGTGGCAGCCAGCTTTGTAGAGAGGTCCGCGAGGGATTCAAACATGGCCTTCCTCCTTCAGGTCGTCTGGGAGGGAGAGGATCGGCGATAGCCGCTGGCGACGCTGACCATATACGCGGCTCCACAAAGCGGCCAGGCTCGTGGCCCAAATCCCCGTGAGCAACAGGAGCAGCAACCTGCTCCAAATCACACCCGCGTAGGCCTGCCAAATGACAATCCCGTACCGACTCGCAACCGCCACATCGAGAGCTGTGAGCGTAACCGCAATGATGAGGTGCTTTCCTCTGCAATCCATGCATCCTCCTTCGAACGCGAGGCCAGCATCGAGCGGTTTTCAAACTCGGTCAAATCGACCTGCCGATAACGCGCTTCGGCCTGAGAGATCCAGGCTGAGATGAAGTTGACCGAGAAGCGGAACGGATCCAAGATGCCGTTGTCGCCGGTGAACCGGCGCAACCAGCATCGAGAGGAGAAACAGATGTCGTTACTGCAAATGCCGGATCGGATGCAGCTTACCGATCCTCTACTCACGGCCGACGACGTGGCGGTGCGGCTGAACGTAACCAAAGATTGGGTTTGGGATCATTCCTCCCGAAGACTGCCTTATCTTCCCGTCATTCGCATGAGTGACGGAGCGTTGCGCTATCGCGCCAGCCAGATCGAAGAATTCCTTAGCGAGCGGGAGCGTGCCTCCACTTTGCGCCGCAAGCGGCGGTAAAATGAGGGTGGCCCGCTTATTCCCCCACACAGAATTTGAGGAATAGATGGGAAGTTCATACCAGAAAGGATGGGTTCGTCTCCGCGGGAAGAAATGGTACGGCTACTTCCGCCGGATGGAGCTTGACCCTATAACCGACCAACCCAAACCAGCTGTCGCCCAAGTTATCCTCGGACTGAAATCAGAGCTATCCAAATTTCAGGCTAGGGAAAAGCTCGAGGGCGAAATTGCAAGGATGGGAAAGCAGCCCCTCAACGGCGACAAGTCCATGATCAGTGGAGCTGTCACACTTGGGTGGTTTGTCACACACCGCTATCTGCCACTGAAAGAGGCGGACTGGAGAGAACAGACTGCCAAGGTGAAGCGCCATCTCATCGAGGCGGACATCGTCGATGAATTCAGAGAGGTCCGGCTGGAGAACATCGACAAGTTCACCCTGCAACTCCACCTTAACAAGCTTGCAAAGACTCGTTCGAAGGATAGAGTGTTGCAGATCCGATCCTACATAAAGGCCATCTTCGCCGAAGCGGTCGATCAGGAGTTTCTTCCTAAAGACCCTGCGCGCTTACTCAAAACTCCCGCTAACTTGCGTGAGAGCGATAAGACGACCCTCAATTGGGATCAGCTGCGGTCCGCGCTCGCAAAGCTTGGCCTTCGGGACCAGATCTTACTCAAGCTCGATATGACCAACGCTCTCCGGCCAAGCGAGTTGTTCGGATTGAGATGGAAGTGTTTCGCTCCTGAAACGTCTTCCATCACGATCGTCGAAACGGTTTACAAAGGTGACCTTCGTCCTTACGGGAAGACACGGGGAAGCCTGACAACAGTTCCGATCGCCACAGACCTGGCAGTGGAACTGGCAGCGTGGCGGCAGCAAAGCGACGATCCATCACCCGAGGCGTTTATCTTTCCGAATCGCTGCGGGGGCTTCATGGATTCGAGCAACTATCGTCACCGCGTCTTGCACAAGCTGGCCGAGGAACTGAAATTGTCGAAACTGACGTTTCAGGTGATCCGCCGCACCATCGCGACACTAGCCCAGAAGAAAGGGACGGTGAAGGATGTACAGGGCATGATGCGCCACTCGCGGGTAGCCACCACGACGGATGTGTACATGCAGGAACTGCCAGAAAGTGTTCGAGCCACGATCAACTCCATTCATAAAGAGCTGATGCGCACCGGGAACAGTCCCGTCACTGTGACTGACTCGATGCCGAATACGGTCAATCAATGACCGTGCAATCGGATCGAAGCCACTTTTAAGAGGGGCGGGAACGCTTGGGAAGGAGGAGCGACGAAGATTGGCGAAGCCTGGTTCGAAAGCATTTTTGCGATTTGCTGCCAAAATGCTGCCAAGCTCCGGAGAGGACGTCCGCTAAGTTGTTGAAATGATTGGTGGACCTGATCGGGATCGAACCGATGACCTCTTCCATGCCATGGAACTGTCAAAAACGTAAGTTATTGACGGCGCAGTGGTTAGCAGACGGCTGAGCCGGTAAAACCGGCCCAATCGGCGTGCTTTGACACCAATTTGACACCAAATCTAGGGCCGTGAGCTGCACTGTGGCGGGGCAGCTCACAAGCATTTTGTCTCCCGAGAGAGCTAACCTTGTACAGCATGGAGACCGTTCAGTACGGTGAAGTCCGTCGTCAGATTGTCGCACTTCTGCAGGCCGCACGTGCCGCCTCGGCGCGCAGCGTCAACGCCCTGATGACTGCCAGCTACTGGGAGATTGGGCGTCGGATTGTGGAGTTCGAGCAAGACGGGGAGGAGCGAGCCGAGTATGGCGAGGCCATCATCAAACAACTCGCAGAGGACCTGACGCGCCAGTTCGGGCGCGGGTTCGGGGCCGTCAATCTGAGTCAGATGAGGCGGTTCTATTTGGAATGGCCGGCGCAGAAGATTTTTCAGACACCGTCTGAAAAATCCCTTGGCCTCTCGGAGGACGCCTCCCGGTTCCCTCTGCCCTGGTCGGCCTACGTCCGGCTGCTTTCGGTCAAGAACACGGAAGCCAGAGCCTTCTATGAAAAGGAGGCGCTTCGTTCCGGCTGGTCCGTTCGTCAGCTGGACCGCCAGATCGCAAGCCAGTTTCACGAGCGTCTGGCACTGTCCAAGAACAAAGCGGCCATGCTCGAAAGAGCAGCGGTCGCGAAAGGGGAGGACCAGATCACACCGGAGGAAGCGATCAAAGATCCCTTTGTGCTGGAATTCCTGGATCTCAAAGATGAATACTCTGAAACCGACCTTGAAGACGCTCTCATCGAACACCTCACTGATTTTCTGCTTGAGCTCGGAGACGATTTTGCGTTTCTCGGACGGCAAAAGAGGCTTCGGATTGATGACACGTGGTTCCGCGTCGATCTGCTCTTCTTCCACCGTAGTCTTCGCTGCGTAGTTGTCATCGACCTGAAGGTTGGCAGATTCAGCTACGCTGATGCCGGACAGATGCACCTCTACCTGAACTACGCCCGAGAGCACTGGATGAGGGAGGGTGAGAATCCTCCGGTAGGGTTGATTCTTTGTGCTGACAAAGGCACGGCCGAAGCTCATTATGCATTGGATAACCTGCCCAACAAGGTTCTTGCCGCTGAATACCGGATGGTTCTGCCTGACGAAAAGGCGATTGCGGAACAGTTAACGTCACCGGCTCTCCAGATGGTAGGAAGGGGCCGCAAAGCGGTAAAACGAACCGACGTTCCATAAAGGCAGCTAATTTGGTGTCCTCGCCGCGATCTGCGCATTTCTTCTGCCGGTACTGGCGGCTGGCATCGCGCAAGTGCATTGGTGCCTTCATGAACAACCCGCATTGCTTCTGCCGGTACTGTCGGCGGGCATCGCGCAGATTAGAGCGAGCCATCCGGATCTGGTCTCCAAAGGACGTTTTCTGGTGGATGTATCGGATACCGATACGCTCCCATCCGCCTACACCGGGTCGATCACTTTCCACATCTATTTGGTTGCACAGACAAACGACGCAGATTTATTTGAGCTACCCATTCGATCCCACTTTGCGACCATCGGGTAAGCGCAAATGGGGCGAGTCCGAAGCAAAACAGAATCCACAACTTGGGAGCCTTGAATCGTCTCGGGAGCGACTCCTCGATCAACCCACCTGTCAAGTGCATCCAGAAAGTCATCGTCCGCCGTGCGGCCCGATACCTTGGGTGATCGGGAGATGTCCATCGTCTGAGTGTTATCAGGCCACGGAAGAGGCGCACTCCCATGGCCGCAATGCCCCATCCCTGGAATCATAAACAATCGCATGAACCGTTGCGCTTCTGCCGGACCCATAGCCTGAATCACCCTATCGAAGTAGTTGATAGAAGCACGCGGAGGCGCTACGGGGTCCGCCCAGCCGTGATACATGATGATCTTTCCCCCGGCTTTCTCAAAGGGACCGAGTTCCGGGCTGATCGCGTTCACCGCCGCCATTTTCTGATCTGCGTACGCCACATCCCGGTCATAGTCGAAGGAATGCCAGTCCCACATCGGGTCATTGAATACCCAATACCTCCAGAAATCTAGACGCATGGGTTCCTGCGGATCCGTGATGTAAGCTTTCCAGCCTCCGTTGGGATCCTCTTCAGAAGCTTCGCTCCCAGGTTCGTAACCTGGGAAAATACTCTCGTGAGTACGAGGATTGAGTGGGCCGGCATAAATTTTCTGCACTGTGTCTGCTTGAGCTGAGGTAAGGCAGGCGTTGTTGTCCCCCTGCGTGCAAAGTAACGCGTGGGGGTCAAAATGGCAACTCATTGGATCACTGATGATGCCATCCTCGATGCCATCCGCGCGGTCGCACGCCGCAACGGCAGCCTTGTGAAGCGCAGGGAGCTTGTTTGTTGGGAACACACTTGATGCGCTTTGGTGATCCGCCGCAAAAGCAGATAGGAAACCAACATTCAAGTGCGTCCGGTTATTGCCAGGCGCTCCAATCAAGAGGCCGTCATAATCTGAAGGAAAGCGTTGGGCTTCCGATAGCGCCTGTCCACCACCCGTGGAGCATCCGTTGAAGTAGGAATGTTTCGGAAATCTGCCTTCATAATTGCGCACGATAAGTCTTGCCATCTCGGTCATGAGATGAATAGCCCGGTAACCCCAGTCAATGATCCTTTCGGGATGTCCATTAGCAAATCGTAAGTCATCCCCTTCATGTCCCGTGTCAGTACTGGCTGTGGCATAGTGCCTCTCCAGTGCGTCGCCCATGGCCTGATAGCTAATACTCCCGCCATAACCTCCATTTCCCACACCCTCAAATTTGCCATTCCACTCAGCTTCGTCTGGTAGCCACACTTCAACGGCAACTTCCGCGTCAACTGCCGAATGAATTGTGGCGATAACACGGCAAAATGTCGGGAGAATCATGGGGCTTGCGTGCGAATTCGAGGGCGTGAATCGGCCAGCGGGAACATTCTCAGCCGAGATCATTCTGACATCCGGAATTTTCAAAGCTGCCAGATTCGGGCAGGAAGAAGCTCCTGCCCGAAGCGCTGTAAATACAGCGGTCAATAGTACAACAAGCCCGAATGTCCGAAACACAGAGAACCTCGTGGAATGAACCATATGATTCGCCCTAAGTAAGCCGTCATCCACATTTCACTGTCGGCCCACGTTTACCAGTAGACTTTTGCCCCTAGCTGGATCTGTCGCGAGGTGGTTGTAGTTGCATTAATCCGTCCCGCACCGGCTACCGGTGAACCATCCTGTGCAAAGAAGATGGAGTTATCGATAGGCGCCTGAAAGTTAGCCTTATTCAGTACATTGAATACTTCGCCGCGGAGCTGAATCCTGAATGCATCAGAAATTCTCAAAATAGGAATATCCTTGATCACTGATGCATCAAGCTCTACAAGTCCGGGCCCCGTAAGCTGATTGCGGCCTGCATTACCAAAACGTGTAATCGGCGATGGAACCTTGAAGCAACCAAGATTGACATAGTTGAGATTCCCTTTGTTAAGGGGATTTGTACAGGTGCCTCCCCGAACACGATCAGGGTAGTCGTAGGGTGAGCTGCTGTTCTGCCCAAGTGGATCGCCATCGATCAACGGCGTGAACGGGACACCTGTACTTCCGGTGACGATACCATCTGTTTCCCAGTGCCCTAGTATCGCTCCTGCCAGGGCGCCCTTGGGGGAGGGTAGTGCCCATATGTAGTTGGCGACAAAGTTTTGCTTGAGATCGAAGTCGCATGACCCACGCCTTGCGGCATTACTGTAGAAGTAGAGAGCAGAGATGGAGTTCTGGAACGCATCTCCGATGTGTCCAGATGAATTTGTGTCAATGCACTTTCCCCATGTATAGGATGCCTGTGCTGTGATGCCGTGGATCGGACTCGTCTTGATTTGGGTCTCTAGCGCGTCGTAGTACGCATCGCCGTTCCATACGAGAGGACGTATTTGTCCCACAAGCGGATTTCGACGCGTCCCGCTTCCGACAGGAGTGGGGAAGATAGTTCCTCCCGCGGTCTCATTGCCGACCACGGTATTGATGTCGTCACTTCCAAATGCTTGATGTATGCTTCTTGACCCTGCGTACCCGATGGAAACTGATACAGTTTTACTTAGCTGTTGCTGGATATCTAGATTCCAATTCATGACATAGTTTCGCTTGGGGTTTTGATCGACATATCGCTGTGTGATCAAGGCGTTATTCGACCCGATCAGTCCCACGCCAATAGTTGGGAAAGCTCCTGCTGGCAAGCTTGATGTTGTGCGAACGACTGAAAAAGGAAATGCCTCGGCGGTTCCAAACGTAGAGAGGTAGGGTAGCGGAAGTACATCGAATAATCCAAAAGCGCCACGCAGAACGGTCTGTTCATTCTTAATCGGATCCCAGGCGAAACCTAAGCGAGGCTCAAAATTCTTCAAGGTCTGATTTGTCGCCCAAAGAGTTTTCACGGGTACTGGAGTCGACGGACCCAGGCTTGTCAGTACCTGATAACGACCGTGGTTTTCAGTCGGTAGCGTTGTCATCTCATAACGCAGTCCTACATTAAATATCAGGCCTGGCCGAAGCCTCCAATCATCCTGAAGGTATCCAGCATAGAGAGATTGACGGGTTTCAGCCGTGCCTCCGACGTGAGGATCCTGAACGCCTAGCCGCTGCGGCTGGTTAGTGAGAAAATTGGACAAGGAGCTGAAAGTGTAGCCCCCATTTTGCGAGAGACCAGCAAGTAGGTTATAGTGCATTCGTTCAAACGCAAAGCCGAACTTGATGGAGTGTTTCCCGCGTGTGATGAATGCATCGTCGTACGCTTGATAAGAGTTGTAGGCATGTGTAAAAGCGGACGGGGTCCCGAGGCCGCCTGCACCCGTAATTCCAGGAATTGAGATTGAAGGGGCCGCCCGCCCGACTACGGCAGCAAGACTGGGGTCGCCGGCAGCTGGATTGAGGGCACTTACAGGGGCATTTACTAAGCCAATCACACGATTGTAACCGAGCCGGATGGAGTTAACGACATTTGGGTTAAAGGTATGTGATTCTTCTATACTGCCCAACTGCCTTCGTGAACCAACTTCGTGAACGGTATTCACCAGCGAGTCGGGATTATTCTGGTCAGCCTTGTCAAACATATAGGTGGCATCCAGCGCATCCCTCCCGGATATCTTGTGGTCTAACCGGATGATGAAGTAATTCTCAGAAACCGTGCTTTCACCGGAAGCGTTATAGATAGCAGAGTCGCCGTTACCAATTGATGGGCCGTTGGCTCTGGGCCATAATGCAAGGAAGGGCTTAACCAAAGGATTAACTGCCACGGTGGTGGGCGTACAGCTTCCGACTGGAATGGAGCATATTAGGCCAGCGCGCGCGCTATCGGATGGAACCTGGTTTACAAATGTTCGGCTGATGTTTTGTCGTACGCCTTCATAATCGCCGAAGATAAACGTCCTATTCTTGATGATTGGCCCACCTGCAGAACCTCCAAATTGTGTGCGGTGAAAGGGCGGAACACTCCCGGGTTTGTCAAAGTAATTTCTGGTATCGAGGCTATGGTCGCGCAGAAATCCGTACGCGCTGCCATGAATCGTGTTTGTGCCGGACTTTGTGATGGCATTGACAACGGCACCCGAGGTGCGGCCGTATTCTGCAGGGTAGGTATTAATCAGGACTGAGAACTCTTCGATGGCATCGACTCCAAGGTTTACTCCCAGCACGCTTCCTGGTGATCCATTGGAGTAATCATTGGTGTTAATACCATTAACACGATAGGTGTTTTCGGTCGGGCGATGACCATTGTCTGACAGCTGATCACCGAAACCCCGATTACCTCGGTTGGCTGAGGCTCCGGTTGATGCTTGAGCGCGGATGCTCAATACTCCAGGTTGGAGTGTAGCCAACTGTGTCCAGTCACGGCCATTCAGAGGTAACTCGCGAATGGTTTTTGAGCCTACCACTCCAGAAACTGTCGAGCTGTCGAGATCGAGATTCGCGGGAAGTGTTGTGACAATGACTGTTTCCGTTGCGACACCAACGGTCATCTCGAAATTGATCGATCGTTGGTCTCCTACAGTTAGAACGACATCCTTACTGATCTGCTTTGCAAACCCATTTAGCTGAACCGTGATATTGTATCTGCCGGGCTGCAGATTAGAGAAACTGTAGGAACCGGAAGAACTGCTCTGGGTGGCACTTCCGATGCCCGTTTCCTGATTCTCCGCCGTTATCTGGCTGTTCACAATGTAGGCACCTGCCGGGTCGGTCACGATGCCCGATAATGATGCGCCGACAACCTGCGCTGACAGTACTGAAGACGAAATCAGAGCAAACGATAGTGTTAGGGGGAGGCGCCGTAGAGAAAGTGTACGGATGAGCTTTAGCGTTGCTAAGACATTCACGATGAACTGCCTCCGAAGTTAAACTTGGAACTTGAGTGATCGCTAACTATGGTGTCCACGGATAGGTGATTCATCGCTTACCCATATGCCTGGTATGGCGGATGTCGTCATGGATAGTACGCGACGCTTCCCCCTGTTTCCGGGCACGCTCAACAAGTACCAAAATCGACATGAACGCACCGTGAGAAGCTCGGTGCTGCAAGTTCATCTAGCGTTCATCTGAAGGAAACGGGCGGCGCCTGGGTGGTATGCTCTTGCTCCGCGTCAGGCCAGCTGATCAGCGGCAGCATGCGCTGAGACATCGCTAAAGATCGGTAAATCGCAGACGAAAGTACTCCCCTGACCGTCGGAGCATTCGAGCAAGACGTTTCCCCCATGTGCCTGGGCGAGCATCCGTGCGATCGGCAGCCCTAGGCCGGCTCCGCTGCTCATGTCTGAGATATCCTCGTTCTTCAACTTACTGGCTCTCACGCGATAGAATCGTTCGAAGATCAGTTGATGATGCTCGGCAGCGATGCCAGGGCCCGTATCCCGGATCGAAACACGGTAGCTTCCTTGTGACCTCTCGAGACGGACAAAGATATACCCCTCGGGCGGTGTATGCTTCACCGCGTTCGCCAAGAGATTGATGAAGATTCGCCGGAGTAGATACTGGTCCCCGTAAGCAGGAGACTCTTCCAGGGACTCGATCTGAATCTTGATCTTCCTCGCGGAAGCCAGCCAATTGATTGCGTGCAAGGCGTCCAGCAACATCTCATCGAGATCGAACACCGACTTGTCGACGAGAACGCCACCCGAATCGGCTCCTGCCAGACAGAACATGTCCTCGACGATGCGGGTAAGGCGGCGGCCCTCCTGCTGGATGAGACGAAGAGAGTTTCGGCAATCATCGTTGATGAACTCACTCAGCTCCAGTGACACCGACGCTGTGCTGCAGATGATGGACAAGGGCGTTCTTAGCTCATGCGACGCGTCGGCCATGAAGTGCCGCTGAAGTTGGAACGAGGCGCTCAGGCGGGACAAGAGGTCATTGAAGGTACTTGCAAGCTTGTTCAGCTCATCGCGTGACTCGCCCACATAGAACCTCTGCTCAAGGTTCGTGGCGCTGATATAAAGCGCCTGCTTGGACATCTCCAGCACCGGCGCGAGGCTCCTACGTATCAGGAACCAACTGGCCAACCCTGCGGCCATGACGCTGAACAGTAGCGTCACGGACAAAATGAGGCGGCGTCTTTGCAGCTGGCTCAGAACCGAATCGAAAGGCTGACTCGCAACTACCGTGTACTCGCGATCACCCGGCTGTAGCGTAACGTGGATAGCGGCGACTCTGCGTAAACTCCTGGCTCGTCCCAAAGGCTCCACTGTGTAGAGATGGATCTTGCCATCGTTAAGCGGCCTGCCCAACGGCATCGAGTTCTCGTTGCCGTTGCCCACCGGCTTTTCTGCCAATACATTGTCATACGAGTCGTAAATGCTGAGAGTATAGCCGGGGAAGTTCAGCATCCGGATCGCGTCCCGGGCTGCCAGTTCTTCGATTCCGCTCTCACTCAAATCGTGCCGCATAATTGCGACAGTAGCCCCAGTGATGGAAGATAACACGCCGTCCGAGCTTGCGTAGAACGTCCTGCTGATCAAAATGTAGATGGTGCAGCCCAATGTGACGATGAATAGAGTAAGGACCAAAACGTGCCAGAGTGTAAGCCGCAGGAGAGCCGAAGCCGGTATCCTCTTGCTAATGATCTGCGGTAATCTCATAGCCTTCTCCGCGGCGGGTGTGCAACAACTTGACATCGTGCCCGAGATCTATCTTCTTTCTGAGCCGAAGCATGTAGACGTCGATCACATTGGAGAACGCATCGTAACTTTCATCCCAAGCGTGCTCGGACAGTTCCTCGCGGGACACGATCTTGCTCTCGTGCCGAGCTAGGTATTCGATGATCGAGTATTCCTTTTGTGTCAGATGGATGCGCTGACTCGCGCGGGTGACACAACGAGCGTTCAGATCGATCTCCAAATCACTAATCCAAATGCTCTCCGCGTACGTCGTCTGCGCACGTCGCAGCAGTGCGCGAATTCGTGCGAGCAGCTCGGAATACTCATACGGCTTGGTCAGATAATCATCTGCACCCAGATCAAGCCCTTTGACTCGATCCTGCACAGCGTCGCGGGCTGTCAAGATCAGGATGGAAAACTTATGACCTTGGGTACGCAATTCGTGGCAAATGCTGAAACCGTCCTGCCCGTGCAGCACCAGATCTAGGATGATGAGATCGTAGGTGTTCACCGCAACTTTATAGAGTGCGTCTTCTCCGTCGTTGGCAATATCAACGGCGTAACCCTGCTTCCGCAATCCTTTGGCGAGCATGAGAGCTGCTCGTTGTTCATCTTCTACTTGCAGTATGCGCATACGGAAGGTCCTCGCCCCCGATGCGAAATCCTACACGGTTAGGACAAATTGTGCTAAAGTCACAGCGTCCGATGCCAGCACCTCGCAGATGTTTGACATTGCTTCTCGCCACGATGATCAGCTTGCCGGCTGCCTTGGCCTCGGTTAGGCCTCATCCGAAGACCGCAAGCAGGGGACTCGTTCGAATCGGCCGGACTGGTCAACCTGGGAACATCGTCTATCTGGAGGCTGATGTTGCGAAGGCGTTGCACTACTTCGAGGATGAGAATCTTGAGGTAAGATTCCCGATCTACGGTAGCGGGCCCCTAGCGGCTCAGGCTCTTTCGGAAGGTAAGGTGGACTTTTCCTGCAACTCCATCGATTATGCGATCCGAACGCGGGACACGATGCGGCGGCTCAAGATGGTTGCATCTTTCACGAATCTGCCGGCGGTGAGCCTCGTAGTCCGGCGCAACCTTCGTTCGCATGTACGGTCGGTTCAGGACCTGCGCGGAAAGCGCGTCGGGGTGTCCGCTCTTGGCTCAGGCACTCATGCCATCGCGGCGTCCATATTCAAGTCAGCAGGGATTTCGCTCGACGCGATCACTTTCGTTGCTGTGGGTGGAGGCCCCAACGACATGGCCGCGGCCTTCAAGCGCGGCGAAGTAGATGCCGCAGTCTCCGCTGATCCGGATGCGATTCGTTTACTCGTCGACGGCGATACCTACTTATTATTGGATACCGTTACGTACGAGGAAACTCAGCGTGTCTTCATCGGTGGGTACCAATTCTCTGGACTGCTGGCGCGCGTTGATGTCATCTCCAGGCGCCACGAGCTTGTACAAAGAGTGGTCAACGCATTGATCAGAGCGAGTCGCTTCATCGACATGCACAGTGCCGCAGACATTGCTGCTGTTCTGCCGGCATCCGTGGTGAAAGATAGATATATCTTTGTCAAGAGCCTGGAGCACACACGGTCCGCCTTCGCGGCTGGCGGTCTAGTGACTGCTGACGCAGTCGAGAACACGATTCAGTCACAAAAGGCGCTCGGGATTGTTGCCATAGGCGCACAACTAAATCCAACGGATTTCTTCGATATGAGCTTTGTGACTGAGGCTACAAGGCGTAAGCCGGAACATCCCCTAGGTTATCGCTAATTGCGGATTAGGTGCTCGCTTTTTAGGAGAGATTCCAGCCGGGCTGAAGTCATCCGAAATAAGCGTACTCACAAGCCGGGGGGCATTTCAGTCATATCCTCCACTTTTCGAAACGCTTGTTACGAATGCGCAAAGTGCGATTCAGCCTAAGAGAGGCTGTTCTTTTCGGCTTCAATGATTTCACCCCATCGAGCGAGCTGATCCAGTAGAGAGCCGACAACCTCTTTGAGATGGTCAGCAAACTCGTATTCAACGTGCAGAACGGTATCGCTCAGATCGCGCCGCACAACAATCTGCGCCGCTTCGAGGTCTCTGAGACTAGCCCGAAGCGACTTCTTTGAGGCGTCTGGGAGAAGGCGTGTGAGCTGGCTCAGACGAACAGGCTCGTCGCGCATAGCGCACAGGATCTCCAATTTCCATTTGCCTTGCAGCATCTTAGTTACTTCCGAGATCTTTCTGATGTGGGCGGCACAATCTCGACTCATGAGAGGAACCCTGTTACGTAGAGGATTGGTGTGAAAAGGAACACGCAATTTTGTGCACTTTGACGAAGGCTGCACTCCGTGCCGTGCACGATCATCAAGAGAAAGGGCGGCTACGCTAGCGTCTAGCGAAGGAAACATTCCTCGCGTAGTCCCTTGAGGCAAAATCTCATGGCCCCATGAATCTTCCCATGCTGCTTATTTAGGAAAAATCTGAGCTCATTAAGAATTTGCATGTATCAGCGCTGATCACTGTGGGGCTGGCAACAACCAGCGATTCAAGTAAGCAGTCATATCATGGTTGCCGTGGCGGGTTGCGAGAGCTATATACCCATCTGGCCGAACCAACAGCAAACTGCTTTTTGGAAGATTTTGCTCTCGAACAAAACGCGCTTCGGCATCAACTACAGTATGGAAGGGCAGTGGATCTGGTCGCTGCGGTCCTTGGGACAGGAGAACGGCGCGAAGTACGTCCGGAAAGCTGTTCTGCTTTGATCTGGCGTACTCTATCAAAATTCGTAATTCTTCTCGGTCCTCCGCTGCGGACGCGATTACGAGAAGATTCCACGTCGTTCCGTCATACAGATCAAGCAGGTTAACGAGGGTGCAATCAGGTAACCGCTTCACCCATAGGGCAGGTGATCGTTCGCCAGCCTTTAGTTTGCCAAGTGAGCTCGCCTGTTCGTTGAGACCGGCACCAGCATAGCTGACGTCCATCTCGGTAAACTGCTGTTCGAATGAATGGGTCAGATGATCGCTTGAGAGCAGCGCGGGTGCAAGGGCACGTGTCAGCTTCGCTTGCAGCAGCTTTGGCTCCGTGATGAACCTGAACGTCCGGTCGATCCGAGTGTCTATTTCCGTTCCGAGCTTATGCCGCTCGGCTGCAAATGTCTCCAACAGCGTTTCTGGGCCTAAGCCCTTCACAACGAAAGCCAGCTTCCAGGCGAGATTCCAAGAATCGTGAATCGCATAGTTCATACCCTGTCCGTAAAGCGGTGGCGCGCTCCGGGCTGCGTCGCCGATGAGCATTGCACGTCCTCTTCGATATGCTGCGGCGACACCATGCTTGTACCTCGCACTGTTGAGCCAACTCGGGTTTGAGAGCGTCGCCTCCTGATCACCGGATATTCGTCGAACGAGCTGCTGCACTTCCTCAAGTTTCAGATCGTTGCTTGAATCATCTGGTTTCTCGTCGGTCGTAAGAATATAAAAATAAAAGCGGTCTGGATGCCCCGGCAGCCGCTGACCACCCATATAGGCGTGTTCCTCCACCATAAAGAAGGTCTGACCGACAGGGGTGGCGAAGGTCCATTTCGCCTGCACGTCAGCGATATGAATGCGGTAGCCGACGTACTTTTCTCCCTCAAATTCTAGCCCAATGGCTTTACGCACAATGCTGTGCGACCCTTCTGCGGACACAACCCACTTCGCCCGGATGATCTCTTCGGACCCTTTCGCTTCCCGGACCGTTACGCATGCCTCCTGCGCCCCATCCTCATAGCGAATGGCCTCTTTGCCATACTCGACGGGATGACCAATTTCTGTAAGGTGCTGATCCAGCAATCGCTCGGTCACGCTTTGCCCACAGAATCTCGCTTTCGGATATGGACTGTTCGCGGCAACTGCGGGCACCACACCGGCCGCTTTACCATAGAAGTGTAGACTCTCCTCCCGCATCTCCTCACTCTCAGAGAGCCACTTGTCACGAATTCCGAGAGCCGCCAAAATTTCCTGAGTGCGCGGCCATATGACCGGTGCCCGCGTCACCTTCGTTGGCTCATTGTCCTTGTCAACAATTCGGAAAGCAATTCCATGACGCTCGAGAGCTATCCCAAGAATCATGCCAGCTGGCCCAGCTCCGATGATGAGTACGTCCACTTCCCTCTGTTCCATGTGCATCTCCTGAGCGTTTCCGGTCATCATACTTTATGTATAAACTAGATGCACACTGAAGTGGTGAGGATGCTAAGAGCTTCTAAGGAACGGATGCCGAGTGTTTGGCCCGGAGGGGGTATCGTCAGAACGTCACACGGAGGGCGGTTCCTTGAAGAATTTGACAGACCTTTTTACTGGAAATCGAAAAAGGCCGGAAGACGCTGTTGGGTTCTGGATGTGGCGACTCACGCTCGCGTTCCAGCGTCGAGCAGAGGCTCCTCTCAAAGAGATCGGTCTGACTCACTTGCAGTATGTCGTCCTGATTCTCGCTGCGTGGCTGAATCTGAATTCAGACGAAGTCTCTCAGGGAGACCTGGTGGAGATCAGTGGCGTTCAGGAAGCTCAGGTGTCGCTCATGGTCAAAGCACTCAAGGCGAAGAAGCTGATCACGCAAAAGCGAAGTTTGCAGGACAGCCGAGTTCGCCTGATCACGGTCACGTCGGAGGGTACAAGGCTACTCTCCGTGGCGGTACCACTGATGACCTCACTGCAAGCGGAACTGTGGCCACCTGGTCCCGAGACCGACCAGATGCTGCACCTCTTCTCCAAAACACTCGAACGATGGAAGACAGAACATGCATAGCCATCTTGCGTTTCTAATTTCGTGCGAAGCCCTCCTCTTCGTGCTCACGATGAGCCTCGCTGCAAGCAAGCGAACCGCTCTTCTTGGTGAGTATGTCGGCACAGGCTTCCATTTGCTCCTGATGCCGATCATTGCTCATGTCCAGGCGCCCTTTGTAGCTGTAATTGCGGGCTTCCTTTGGGTAGCATGCGATGTGATTGCAAGTACGGGTCTCATCTGGAATGGCCATAGCAACTCAGAAGATTCTTCAAAAACGTTCCTTCCGGTGAGGATGGCGGGGCACTTGTTCGCGGCAATCTGGATCGTTTTTGCATCGTATCGAATGGGCTTACACATAGGCATCCTCGGCAGTTTCCTTGCGCTTGGGTTTGTGGCCTACACGCTCGCCGCTGGCCGCCTTCCAGAGAAGTCCCTCGCCGTACCAGGTTTACTCATGTTGGTCTGGCTGCTTCTGCTTGCCTGGAAGACACATCAGGAAAGCGTCAGGGCTGGCGATTCGCATTCGCTTGAATCGGCTGTTTCCTTCCATATGCGAGGTTTTCAGGAGGTGGGTACGAAGCGTGCAACAGTTCAACCTTGAGTGCGAACGCACATTCGGAGCACCTCTCATGGATGTTGAAACTGTAAAAGCACCCTCGTGGCGTTACGTCCTAGTGTGTTCCGCTGGAGCTGTTCTCAAAGATCGTAACGTGGCAGCGAGCGCCAGCCGGCGATACCGAGGGATTTAGCGACTCCGGAATCAGCGGACGCTCTTACAAACAGGAGCCGCAGATAGTTACCCTCGATTCAATGAAGCGCATCTGGCCGGTGCGTACGATCCAGGCACGTTCGTCCGAACGGATTCCGCGCCTTTCTGCTACTCGCTTGAAACCATCTCGTGGGGCGGAGAGGTGCAAAGCGGTGCACTGCTAAATGTTGGCGTCAGGCTGCGGCTCACGAGCAATTGTTTTCGATAGGTACATGCGATTGCTATAAGGGCCAGAAACGCTGCGAAGCATAACCATACTGCTGGCATGGCGCGGTTGCCCGTAGCCTGGATAAGCGCCGTGCAGAGAAAGGGTGTAAACCCGCCGAAGACTGCCGTCGCCGTACTGTAGGCAAGAGAAAAGCTGGTCGTCCTGACGTCGGGCGGCATAATTTCGGTCAGATACACCACCATCGCGCCGTTGTATGAGGCGTAGAGGATCGCAAACCATATCTCGACGGCCAAGAGTCGCGAGAAGCTGGGATGCGCCGTAAGCCATAGCATTGCCGGATAGGCCGTTGTTAGGACCGCCAGCGTACTGATCCACAAGAGCGGCCTGCGGCCAGAACGGTCAGAGAGGGCACCCATAACCGGCAGCAGGATGAAACTGCACACTCCCACGCTGAGGGTCACTTGCAATGCGTCGGTGCGCGAAAGGTGAAGGGTGTTTGCGCCGTAGGTCGGCGTATAAGCCGTGATGAGATAGAAGGCAGTCGTCGTCAATGTCGTCAGAAGCGTTGCGATACCGACAATGCGCCAATTGCGTACGACCGAATGGAGAACCGCGCTCATTGACATGGTCTGCTTTCGAGCGATGAACTCTTCTGTTTCCGTCAGTGAAGTGCGTATCCAGAACAGGAAGGGAATGACAAGGCATCCAACCCAGAGAGGAATGCGCCAACCCCATGATTCCATGGTTTGAGGACGAAGATGCTGAACCAGCAAAATGCCAAGAAGCGCTGCGACGAAAACCGCAACCTGCTGGCTCGCAGACTGCCAACTGACATAGAACCCCTTACGCCCTTGCGGAGCAATTTCGGAAAGATAAACAGAGACCCCACCGAGTTCAGCACCCGCTGAGAGACCCTGGAGCAGGCGTCCCAGCAGGACCAACAAGGGAGCGGCAACGCCGATTTTGTTGTACCCGGGCATGCAGGCGATCGAAAGAGTACCAAACGCCATGAGGCTCAGAGTTAGTAGAAGCCCGGCGCGGCGACCGTGGCGGTCAGTATAGCCGCCTAAAATGATTGCGCCGAGCGGTCTCATGAGAAACCCTGACCCAAATGTAGCCAGCGCCAGCAACAGGGAGGCCATCTCGCTCTTTGCAGGGAAGAAGGCCTTGGCTATCCATGGAGCGTAGAAACCGAAAACCATAAAGTCGTACATCTCAAGGAAGTTTCCGCCGGTCACTCGAAACACGGACATAAAGGGAGACGCGTACTTGGATGAAGCGGCTTTCAAATAGACCTCCTATCTGTGACCGAGTCTTTCCATCAGTGTGCGATGAAAGCTGACTACGCGTAGCCATCCTCGATCGCACGAGATGTTGGATCGATCCTGGAGATCGTCAAATCGAAGAAGCTGGATCGATTCTCTTGCAGGAGCGTGGTGCGCGTCTCCATCCACCTGACCACTGATATAAGCGACAGAGTGGCGGGCCATGTCACAGGATCGACATCGATCATACGAAAGAGGAGATGAATGCAACATGAACGCGATGGATCAAGGGTAATGTGAGAGATGGGTCACGCATCACTCACATCATCGCCTGCCGGTAATTCGACGATGAAGGTGCTCCCTTGTGCAGACGACCGTCCCAGGCTCACAGAACCTCCACGTCTTTTGGCAATTTCCGCGCGATGGCCAAGCCCAAGTCGGCTCCAGTCTCTCCGAAAAGCTGCGCAGACGGGGCGTCAGCATAGCCCTGGTCGACTCGGAAGAAGCCCTCGAAGGATGCGCTCGCGTGCATCTTCTGCTTGCCTGGGCCTATGTCGGAACCCAGAATCCGGTGTCGCTTCAGACCCCGCACTTGGACTCTAATGTGCCCGCCGTCCGGGGTAAATTCACAGCATTGCTGCGCAGGAGAACGCCAGCGGCCGCTCTCTCCACAGCACTACGTCCGGAATACGAATTCTTCAATGCCGGCATCAATGGCGATACTTCGGCCGGTCTGCTTAAACGGGCTGATCTATTCTTAGCGTGCAATCCACAAATACTTACCGTTCTTATCGGCACCAATGATGTCCGTAAATCGGACGCTTTAGCTGCCTATATCTCCAATCTGGACGCCTTATTAGGCAGGCTCAAGGGTCGGCGCGTTGCTGTCCTCTCCATTACCTCCCCTGGGCGAAGATCCGCAAAGCGAGATCAATCACCGAGTTGCCGTGTGGAATACGGCAATTAAAGATGTGACCGCGAAACACGTTTTCACCTACCTTCCACTGTTCGAGAGGCTCGCTGTTGAGCTCACCACGCCGGCTAAGCCATTCAAGCTGCGGATTGGGCTCATGATCGTGGAGTCTATGCGTCGCAACATACTGCACCAAAGTTTCGATGAAATTGCCGCAGCGAACGGATTCTCCCTGTTCACGGATCAGATTCACATGAGCGACCGAGCGGCCAAGATCATCGCGATTCTCATCGCGGATTGGATGAACGCCTGATGCCTCTGTGTCACTGAGGAACCAAACCCAAAAAACTCGAAGTGGCGCGCGACGGCAACGACCGACAAGGATATTTTGACACCTATAATTAAGTTGCCAAATCCCCACTTTGTGTTCCGTCGTTTCCCTCAATGCGTTCCGAGATAGCTTGCTACCAGGGCCGCGAACGAAGTGGGAACGAGCGACGAAAGGTGACGCGAACACGGTTTCTCCGCCGTGAGTGGCCGCTGCTGCTACGAGTCCTATAGCGCGAGCAACACCCTAAGGCGCACGAACAAGCGGCACTCGACTTTAGCAATTCTGGCTTGGAAGCGAAGCGGCACGAGCTACACCGCCTCGGTCCAGGCGGAAGAGCTGCTCCGCCACAAACAGCACATCGCCGCCATCGTCCGGCTGGTACATGGTAAAGATTGCGGTCCTCTGCTGGCGGCGATGGGCCGGGGTATCCAGTGGTCGTCTTCGGAGGAGACCACGCCGATGTCCGCTCGAACCTCACGCCCGGCCGGATGCTAGCGACGGCTCTCGTCGAGCACGGCTTCTCAAGCGATCTTCGATGTAGGGCTGATGCTGACGAAAGATCGGATCCGCTTCACAGAGGAGATCAACACCAAGACGGCAAAAGCTGGCGATACATTCCACGGCACCAGCTTCCCTACATCGCTATCCCAACCGGGACGGCAGTAACCGGCAGAATCGCTGCCGCAAAGCCTCCCGGACGCCTCTCCGTTGCCGCTGAGTTGAGCATCGAGTTGATTAGCGTCAAACTACCTTCAGCAACAGGTTCCTAAGACGCGGCGCTCGTCACTCAGGCGCTCTCCAGTGTGTTGCTCGCGGCAAGAAACCTAGTCTGATTGAGGGATTGAGCAATGACGAAGACAAACCGACCGTTTCTTAGCAGAGGCGCTGCACTTCTGGGAGTGCTTGCGATTGGGGCCTGCATTCTTGCCGTTCCTTCGGTGGAGGATGCCATCTTTACGCGATTTGTTGAACATCACCTGCGCACCGGGAATCAAGCGCTGCTGAAGGGTGACGCATTGAAAGTGTTACTCTGCGGCACATCGGCTCCCTCTGCCGATCCGCATAGAGCGCAGAGCTGCGTGGCCATTATCGCTGGCGGGAAGTATTACCTCGTCGATACAGGGCCGGGCAGCGGCCGTAACCTGGAACTGTGGCAGTTGCGCGGTCGGGAACTGGGAGCCGTTTTCCTAACCCACTTTCATTCCGATCACATCGGCGATCTCGGCGAGGTGAACACCAATGCCTGGCTTGCCGGCCATCCAGGCAGTCTTCAGGTTTTCGGTGGCCTCGGTGTTGAACGGGTCGTCCACGGCTTCAATGAAGCGTACGGACTTGACCAGAGATACCGCACCTCCAATTCCGGCGCACAACTGCTCCCCCCGGCTGCGGATGAAATGCAGCCGCTCGTTATCCAGATGCAAGGACCGCCCATATCGAGCAAGGACCGCAGAAGCTTGCCCATGTATTTCGGGGACCTGACGGTAACAGCCGTCGAAGTGAACCACGACCCCGCCGAGCCCGCGTATGGCTACCGCTTCGACTATCGCGGCCGTTCCGCAGTCATCAGCGGCGACACCGACTACCACCCGCCGCTTGCGGCCGCGGCCCAGGGTGCCGACGTGCTCGTTCATGAAGCGCAGTCGCAGCATCTGGTCCAGTTGATCCAGCGGGTGGCCGCGAATGTCGGTAACGCTCGTATCGCGCAGACCATGGGGGACATTCAGCACTACCACACGGACCCGCTCGAAGCGGCGCGCATCGCAAACGACGCCCACGTGCGCCTGCTTGTGACAACACACCTCAACCCGCCCGTTTCCAACTCTTTCCTGCACAGGATGTTCTATCGCAAGATGAGCAGCGTTCGTGCCGGCAGATGGATAAGCGGCAAGGACGGTACGCTGGTCACTTTACCGGTTGGGACAAGAGATGTGAACGTTTCGACCATCGACCCTTAAGCCTGCCTAATCGGAGTGATAACAGGGTATAGACCCCGCTGAGGCTTTGTCGAGAAAGCTACGGTTCAACTCGACTACGCTCCTCTCCTTTCATTTTGCTGCTACCTGTGAATGTGTGCTGATCCCGCGAACAAGTTGCTTTTGTCTTGTGATGTTGAGAAAGCGCAGCAGATGTTCGGTTTCCGCTCCGGCCGGCCCAGAACTCTTCCTGTAAGGCAAGCATTTTTGGCATGGCAATGCGCAGTGTCTTAATCCTATTGGCGGTAAGCGTAACCAGACGAACCCGTGGATCGGTGCCGGCGGATTGCCTCAGGAATCGCTTTATTTGAGTGCTTTTACCATGAGGGAGACCTGCGCTTCTTGTACGCCGCTTATGGCTGCGATGTCGCGTTGGCTGGTCGCTCCTTGTGTGTGGTTGAGCCATGCGGACAAAGCTACAACGACATACTGCAGGTGGGTTAGATCGAGTGGCCTCAACTGAACCTCGACCCGTCGCTGGTAGGCCAGTGTGACAAGCCAGATACAGAGACCGAAGGCGTCTTCCGGACCGTTAGGCGATGCGTTCAGGAAAACGCCCTTCAGATCGGTCAACGTATTTGCTCCTGGTAAAAGTTAAGTTTCCTAGACACGAGCTATACTTTATGTATAAAGTATACCTAATGATCTCGCGCTAGTTGGCGAGCAGAACCAGGAGAAACGAATGTCGGAACAAGCTTTTGTGGCTTATACGCCCGATGTAGAACAGATGCAGCCCGGCGAAGCGGAAACACTGCTGGAACTGGACGAGGCGTTTCGTAAGATTCAGGATCATGTTCGGCAGAAACATGGGATTGCCCAGCGTGGCACGCATGCAAAGCCCACCGGTGTCCTGAAAGGCAGGATGGTCGTGGAAGCCGGCCTGGCCCCGGAGTTGGCCCAGGGAATCTTCTCTGAAGCCGGGCGTACATATGAAATTGTGGGGCGTACCTCGCAGGGTCCAAGCGAGTACCTCTCCGACAAGGCATCGGGACAACGCGGACTGGCATTCAAAGTACTCGGGGTGGAGGGTACCCGTGTGCCTGGAAGTTCTGAAGCGACAACGCAGGACTTTGTGTTTGGAGCCCATGACACGGCATTCACAGATGCTACTGCCAGCGATTTCCTAAAGGGCTTCAAGCTGGGTGCCGCGCGGTCCACCTGGATTCCAGAGGCAGCTATCGTAGCGGGGTCGCGGCTGGCCCGAGGAACGGAGGCTGTGCTGGAGACGGTTGGCTCGGGCAGCGCTCATCTCCGATTCTTTGGTAAGAAGCCTGCGCACCCGCTGAGCGACCGGTACTTCAGCCAATCAGCGTTTCGATACGGGAAGTACATTTCAAAGATCGGTGCCTTCCCCAGTGAGAGTACGCTTGCGGCGATCGGAAGCCCTGATGTTGACACATCTATCGAGAATGTCTACGAGTACGTCATGAATGGCTTTCTGAGCGAGCATACGGCGGTATTCGACATCCGAGTGCAACTCTGCACCGACCTTCTTCAGATGCCGGTTGAAGATTCTGCAAAGGTCTGGCCCGAGGACGTCAGTCCGTACCGAACTGTCGCAAAGTTAGAATTCCCAAGGCAGAATCCCTTCTCCGCTGAGCGCTTGGGCTATGTTGAGGAGCGTATTTCCTTCAACCCCATACACGCAATTGAAGAACACCGTGCTCTAGGATCCATCAATCGAGCGCGAGCTCATGTTTACTTAAGAGCGCAGGAATTCCGCCAGCAGTCGAACTCAGTTCGTTCGGCAGAGCCACGGACCTTATCAGAGATGCCCGATTGAGGAGGAGTCTCAAGGCTGCTCGCAGTCCGTTCTCCCTTTTCACAGTTATCAGAGTAAAGCGTAGTAATCAACGGAGGTCTTCATGAACAATTCTCTAGGCAGTGCAGCATACGACACGGATGTAATCGTTGTAGGGGCAGGGCCGATTGGCCTGACTGCCGCCTGTGCCCTCGGTCATCACGGAGTACGAACACGCGTATTTGAGGAGCGGACCGAGCCCAAGCCCAACTCGCGCGCGAACAATGTATGGGCGCGCGGGCAGGAGTTGCTGCATGCAATTGGCGTTCGTGACGCCCTTGCTGAGTTTTCCTACAAAATTGAGAAGCAGACTGCTTTCCTGAATGGAAAGCCGCTCGACCAAGTACCGCTGGACGAGGTGAAGAGCCCGTTCCCGCAGGTGCTCTATAGCGGCCAGGACGTCATTGAGAAAATCCTGACGGAACAGGCAGAGGGCAAGGGTGCACCGGTTGAGCGAGGCCGCAAGGTCACCTCTCTTGAACAAGATGCGGACGGTGTGACTGTGACCGTGTCCACGGTCTACGAGAAGGGCGAACCCGCTGGCCCGACAGAGACGTTACGGTGTCGTTACCTGGTCGGAGCGGATGGAGACAAGGGCTTCGTGCGCAAGTCGCTTGGGTTGGATTTCGAACCGACCAAGATCAAGGGTCGAGCTAGTTGGCAGATCGACGCTAAGTTGAAGTGGCAGCGTTCCACCGATGCCGATCAACTGTGGTTTTTCGTTTACCATCACGGCTTCTCGGGGGTGCTGCCGGTGTGGGGAGGTTACCACCGAATGTTCTTTCTAGAGGAAGAGAATGCCCGGGCAGATCGTGAGCCAACTCTCGAAGAAATGCAGCAGCGCGGGCGCGAGGTTACCGGTGACGAAACGTTGACCTTCTCCGACCCGATCTGGCTCAGTCACAGCAAGTTCCAGCACGGCCATGCCGCTCACTACGCCAAGGGCCGCGTGTTCCTGGCGGGCGATGCGGGTCATTACACCTTGCCGATCGGCGGCCAGGGTATGAACGCAGGCATGCAGGACGCTGTCAGCATCTCCTGGCGTCTTGCGATGGCGATCGCAGGTCACGCCTCACCTGACGTTCTAGCCTCGTACGATGGCGAGCGGCAAGGTCAGCATGCGGCGCTCGACGAGCGGCAAACCAAGGGATTTGATCGCCTTGTTTTCCGAAGCCGTGTCGGAGACGCGGCGCTCGACGCGGCGGGAGAGCTGATCCCGAACCTCGGGTCCAAGCTTTTTGGCAGCGATGATCTTCAGCAATTGTCGGTCGCGTATCGGGATAGTGCGATCAGTGAAGATCACCTGAAGCTTCAGCAGGTGCTCAAGAGCGGCGTGCCGCACGCCGGAGATCGGGCACCTGATGCAGAACTGATCGCTTCGGATGGCAAAACAGTGACCCTCTTTCCGCTGCTCTATAACGCAGAAGGGCAAAGCTGGGGCTGGAACCTGCTCGCCTTCGATGGCCGCGACGCGGATGCCGAGAAATCGTTGCGAGCCGCCGTGTCCGCAATGGCACCGTGGAGCTTCGTCCGGTCGACTCTAGTCATTGCCGCCCCGAGTTCGATGAAGGACGAGGCCGCGGCAAGGGATAGTCTATCCGACCTCGACGGCACGGCCCATGCCGCCTATGGGCTCGATAAAACGCCGGCTTTGGTGCTGGTTCGTCCCGATGGCCACATCGCCTTCCGCGGGTCGGCTTCTCATCCCGAGTTGCTCCTCCGCTACTGCGAGAAGATGTTCGCGCATTCGGGACGGGGGAACTGATGCGGGCGGGCGCGCTGGCCGGCCGGATAGCGGTTGTCACCGGCGGTGGGTCGGGCATCGGAGCGGCATGCGCAATAGCGCTTGCTCAATCCGGTGCCGACGTGGCTCTATTCTTGCACCAGGACGATGAAGGATCGGAGGCGGTCTCGGCAGGTATTGTCGCGGCGGGCCGTCGTGCAATTCGTGTCATTCTCGATGTCGGAATCGAGGCGGATGTCGAGAGTGCCTTCGATACCGTTCGCAACGCCCTTGGCGTGCCGGACGTTTTGGTGAATTCGGCTGGCCTTAACATGTCGGGAGTTCCGGTCGTCGACATGAACATAACCCAATGGGACCGGCTGCTCCGCAGCGACCTAACTGGCAGCTTCCTTACGTCGCGTCGCTTTGTGCGCGATCTGCGGGACAAGGGCGCATCCGGCGCGATCGTTAACATCACCTCCATCCACGCCTTCGTTATGCGTGAGGGTGGAGCCGATTACACGGTAGCCAAGGGTGGTCAGGCAAACCTGACGGCGACGATGGCGCTAGAGTGCGCGTCGCTGAGCATTACGGTGAACGCGATTGCGCCGGGGATGGTTCTGACACCGATGAACGCGCAAGCCGCAGACCCGGACCGCCGCGCCGAAATGGAGCGTTCTATTCCCCTTGGCCGCGCGGGAAGGCCCGAGGAGGTGGGCCGGATGGCTGCCTTCCTTGCCTCACCCGATGCGGCCTACATCACAGGAGCCACGATTGTAATCGACGGCGGGCTATCGCTTGTGATGGGGCAGGGTGCCTGAGCTTAGAGGTGTAGTTGATGGCATAGCGTATCAAGCCAACCGATTCCAGAGCAGGCTGGTTCCTGCGGTTCCTGATCGTACTGCCAAGACACTAACAAGAGAATATTTCTTTAAAGGCGGGAGCGTCGCCTGGTCGTTTGTCAAAAAGGAGCGCGCATGAAGATCATCGCACTGGAAGAACACTTCGTTACTGATGAGGTGCTGCACTTGGGTAACCAAGTTGACCCGCGTTGGCGCGACGGCAGCGCAAGGATGCTGCCGTCTGACGGAGTAATAGCAAATCGACTCCATGACCTGAGTGATGAGCGCATCCGTCTCATGGACGAGAGCGGGATTGACGTGCAGGTCCTGTCGCTCACCACGCCCGGGGTACAGAGCCTGCAGCCCTGCGACGCGCGCGAGGTTGCGCCACGCGTCAACAACCTGATCGCGGCTACGGTATTGGACCGCCCCGATCGCTTTCAGGGGTTCGCCACGCTGCCCACCCCCGACCCTGATGCTGCCGCACGCGAACTGGAGCGCGCGGTAACACGGCTCGGGTTGCAGGGTGCGATGATCTTCGGCCGTACCCGAGACCGCAACGCCGATAGGCCCGAGTTCACGCCTATCTACGAGGCGGCCGCGTCGCTCCGTGTTCCGCTCTATCTTCATCCACAGATCCCTGATCGCACGGTACGCGATAGCTACTACTCAGGGTTGGGCGACGAACTTGACCTCAACCTCGCGATGGGCGGGATCGGCTGGCACTACGACACGGGGGTCCAACTCCTCAGGATGATTCTTTCGGGCGTGTTCGACCGTTTTCCTGATCTCCAGGTCATCGTCGGCCATTGGGGCGAAGTAATGTTGTTTTACCTGGACCGAATTGAAGTTCTATCCAAAGTCGCGAAGAAGCTACTGAGGCCTGTTTCCGACTACTTCCGGACGAACGTGTACGTGACGCCGAGTGGCATCTTTTCTCAACGCTATCTGCGATGGGCGGAGGAAGTAGTTGGCATTGAGCGCATCCTGTTCTCGACCGACTACCCGTATGTGTACCAGGGCGATGGCTCGGCACGTGCCTTCCTGGCGGATGCGAAGCTGAGCGATGAGCACCGAGAAAAGATAGCTCACCGAAATTGGGAGCGGCTTGTTGAACGCCGGTATTGACGAGTGGATTCAGAACACACCTTTGGCTGTTGAAGGCGCCCGCGTCAGCTGCCAATCGTATAACCCCGCATTCAGCATTTAGGGAAAAGCCGGGTGACGGTCGTGCTGCCGGCGGTTGTGCGAGTCGGGGACCAACTGACGCGGCATCCGCCTTGAGTTGAGAGACAAAGAGGTTTGAACAATGCCATCCCATCCCATTCTGCTCATCGGCGGTTCCGGCGTCATCGGTCGTTCGACAGCGCGACACCTGCGCGCCACTTCCCCCGATGTGCCTCTGCTGATCGGCGGCCGTGATTTCGCTAAGGCTAAAGAAGCCGCTGCCGAGATTGGCGGCGCGGAGGGCGTGGCGCTCGATTTGGACGCCGACGACCTTGGCATGGGCGAGCGTCCTGTCAGTGCAGTCGCTATCTTTTTCAATGACGAAAAGATCGCCGGACTCCGTTTCGCCCAGGCTCGAGGCGTGCCGCACATAAGCATCTCCTCGGCCATTCAGGAAATGGGCCCTGAAGTAGCTGCCTACATCCACAAGCCGGACGTTGCGCCGGTCGTCCTCGGCACCGAATGGCTCGTGGGCGCCACGACAGTTCCGACGCTTGAGTTCGCCAAGGAGTTTGGTCGGATCCACGACATCATGATCGGCGCGCTGATCGACGAGCAGGATACCGGCGGTCCAACGACAACCGTCGATCTGGAACGCTTGGCGAAGACCATGCCCGCCGCCCTCACGCGTCGAGACGGCGCCTATTTTTGGCGCGTCGGCGACGAGTCCAAGGCCAAGTTCCGGGCCGTGGACGGCACCGAGATGGAGGCTTCCGCCTTCTCGGCCTTCGACATCGTCGGCTTGGCGACGGCCACCGGTGCGCCCAACGTCCAGTTCAACCTTGCGACAGGGGTGAGTTCCACCCGCCGCCGCGGCCAGCTGATGTCGACCGAGATCGTTATAGAACTCGCTGGGGAGGACCATACGGGCCAACCACTTCGCACTCGCCACGCCGTTGTTCATCCCGAAGGACAGATGCCGATCACGGGGCTCGGAGTCGCCATGATCCTTGAACGTCTCCTTGGACTCGATGGAAGGCCGCCGACTCCACCTGGACTCTACTTCCCGTATAAGTTGCTCGAGCCCACTGCGTATATTGCCCGCCTCAAGCAGATTGGCGGGATAGTACTGACGCTGGAGGTGCTGTGACGGTCTTCGCCATCTGCGCTGTGAGGGTAATCCTGCTGTGAAAGCCGAAACGCCACGACTAATTATGAGTGTTCAGCCTCTCTTCTCCCGCCCCGTGTACCTTTTGCAAGCTGAGGCTTTCTGTGCCCTGTTCGCCTCTTGTGGTGCATTCCCCCTGCTGTTTCCGCATAACTAGGTGCTCTTCGCGTGCCTCTTCCTTGTTCCGGATCTGACTCTGTTGACGTACGCCATGGGGCCGAACACTCTGGCGAACGTCGCCTATAACTCGATGCACAGCTACGTAGTCCCAGCTCTGCTGGGCGGACTCGCTCTTCACTCGCGAAGCACCCTGCTTGGTGAAGTGAGCCTGATCTGGATTGCGCACATCAGCCTGGATCGAATGCTTGGGTATGGCCTGAAGTCGGCGAGTCGTAGTCATCTATCTACGGAGTGGACTCGGATCCGTATGGAAATTTACGTTAGAGCTGAGCCAAGTGCTCAGTACTTACAAAAGCTAAATGCTAGACTCAAGGGGGTTTCCAAATCTGAAAGAGCCAAGCTGTGGAGAGCGGTAGTGCCGGGTGCGATGAAGAGCATCTTTAATCCCGTTCCTCGCCGAGGTATGCTCGGCCACCGTTTTTTCAACTGGCGCACGTCGCCGGTGAGGCCTGTGCGAGCAGATCGATTGCAGAATAATTATGCCAAATACCTACTTTGCGGAGCAATACTGTGCGGGTTTTCCGGTAGGGCTGTCCTGTATGCGCAAGCCGCACCCGGGGCGCCATCGCCAAGCAGCTCCAGTTCGGTAGTAGCGTTGCCGTTGTCAGGACGTGGTATCTCAAACGGGTCAGTTACAGCAACGCAATCTGTACCAAACGCCAGTGGGACGGGCAGCGTGAACGTCATCAACAGCACGGTGACGCTGACTGGTCCTTATGCGGGTAGTGTGCCAAATTCTAATCCTGTTGACACAACCAGCCCGCTTACTCTCGAAACAGCGCTAAAACTAGGTTTGCGCAACAATCTCGGCAAAGTAAGCCAAAGTAACAATGTTCTTCAGGCAGCAGGACAGCGGGTGGTCGCCCGTAGCGCGCTGCTGCCTCAAGTTAGTTCGCGGCTCGGCGAAACGCTTGAAAAGGTCAGTTTGGCTGCGCAAGGATTGAAGACTTCTTCCGTTCCAATTCCCGGATTACCGTCAACAATCGGGCCCTTCAACTTCTTCGACGCGCGTGCTGTCCGTCTCAACCAGACATTGTTCGATCTGGTTCAGTTAGGAAATCTACGGAGCGCCACGCACAATTTAGCGGCTTCCAGGGCGAGCGCAATGGACGCTCGGGATATCGTAGTCCTTGCCGTCGTCGGCACCTACCTGCAAGTCACAAGCGCGCAGGCACGTGCTGTTGCCACCGGCGCGCAGGTTGAAGTCTCAAAATCTATATACCAGCAAGCCGCGGTTCGATTTGCGGCAGGCACCAACGCACGTATTGATGTGACTCGGAGTCAAGTTGAATATCAGACAGACATACAGCGGCTACGTGCGGCACCCGACCCACGCTTTCCGCCGCTTGGCGGGTGTCAGAAGCCCGCTCCACCATGTCTCCAACGTTGCGCGCCTCTCGCCGCTCGGCACCAGGCACATCAATATGTTCGGGCGTTACGCATTCACCATCCCCGACATGGTCGCGCGCGGCGAGCTGCGGCCGCTGCGCGATCCATGCGCGATCGGCATCGACGACCTCTGACGCAGATCCTTATGTAGGTTTTCTGTTCTGTTGCTACTCAAACCCCGACACATGTAAAAGGCACACTCGTCAACCACGCTTTAACACCTGCCTGCCACGGCTGGCGACCATTTGGGACCAACTCTTCAGCATTGTTGAGCCGAAACAAGGCCTCAGGCACCTCTGTGAATATCGAGGGCGGCGCGGGTCTTCGATTCGGAATTCAAGATGAATGTTCCTCCCGCCTTGACGGCGAGTTCCGGGCCAAAGAGAGCTCCAGGTGTGAAGCACCCTGGGCGACCCTTTCCTTCAAGAAGTTGTTGCGCGGTAATGGCGGCTGCTTTGGCTAGGAAGGCATATCCGTCTCCGGCTTGTAGCCATGCTGTGCTTATGGTGCCGTCTGCCCACTCAACGCATGCACGCGCCCATGACTCTTTGCGCGGAGAAGGCGGTGGTTCAACTTGTGCCAACCTTTTCTTTGCAAAGTTGCGAAGCGCGGGTAGCGCCAAGAGTCCAGCCACAATCGGGATGACGAAGCGAACCGGGCCGCTTGGTGCCCCCGCAAAACAGGCTACAACTTCAGGAGCCTTACTTGCGCGGTACGCAGCTTCCAGTTCTCCGCTCGCGATCGAAGCCGTTTGAGCAGTCGTGCCATCCGGCAAAGTTAGTTGCTCTTGGTCGCTACCAGCTAGATACGGCTGCAACTTTCCGCCCACGTAACGGCGACCGCCATAAAGAATGCCGTCCACGATCGTCTCTGCGAGCGTGGGGCCGAGTGTCCCGCCCGCTTCTACCGCAGCAATGCTGTCCACTCTCACCCGCTTCGGTGCAGGCTGGCCTTCGCACAGCTTTAGCAGAACGCTTTCTGTGCCGAGAACACCCCAACCCACTCCAGGCACCACAGTCCGCGAGGTTCTGGCCAGTTCTTCGTTCATCGCAAATAGCGCCAGAAACTGTGGGAGTTCATTTCCAATATCGAGATAGTGAGTCCCAGGCGCGCAAGCTCTCACGAATGGAACTGCTGTTTTCGTGAACGGTCCGATCGTGTTGATGACGACGCGAGGCTTTGTTTGTGCGATCCCATCTGCGATGCTGGTGAGCGACTTGGCCGTAACGATTTGCGCATCGGCTGCAAACGACGCAGCAGCTGTGCGAAGAGCTTCCTCGTTCCGTCCTACCAGGGTCACGGGCAATCCAAGCGCGGCCAACGCGCCTGCTATTGCACGACCTGCGCGCCCGGCTCCACCGAGAATCCAAATGTTGTCCATGTCTGCTCCGGTACATCACCTAAGACGATACATGCCAGGGCCGAGCCAATCTGCTCTCCCATGTGGGGCTTGTGCTCAAGGATTAAGCGTGCACGTGTAACTCGCCGCAGAGTTCACGTCCTCCCCTGTGAACCGTGGCCAGCCTGGCCACACGCACATGGGCCTGGTGCGTGTGGCGTGCTTGTTTTGATCGGCAGCCACGAGTTGACCGGGTGCGATTCCCTCGTTCGCCCATCGGTCGAGCACTCCAACTGTGTCGAACCCCGCGAAGAAGACTCCTTCCCCGTGTCCAAACCCTGGAATGAGGTAGAGGCGAACGAACGTGTCTGCGCGTTTTTGTCCCATTGCCTTGACGATACGGCTGTAAAGCAGCACCGAGGCGTCTGTCGGGATGGTCGAGTCTGTTACGCCGTGTACCAGAAGCAGCTTTCCGCCATGCGACTGAAAAGGTGACAGATCCGCAAGGCTGGCATCATCCTCAATCGACTGCTCATAAACGTGCGCGAACCCTGCATCCCGTTTATGACCAATCTCGCTGCCGTTAATTGTATCGATCCGGAAGAGGCTGATTTTTGGCTCTACCCGGAGAAACGTACGCACTACGCCATCACCGAAGACGTAGTAAAGAGAGTTGAACACCGGAAGCGCTGGTTTGAACGGATGATGGAACCATCCCATGTTGCCGACCAGATCCGCGCCGCGAAGAACGTTGTAACCCGGCTCGCGATCCATGCAGTTTTCGACAGCAAAGTTGGAGATTTGCGGTGTGGAGAATGCCTTTACAGTCCGTTCTTGCCCATCAGAAAGGCAGCCTTTTCGGTCTTTCCCGTCCGGGCATCGCAAAGAGCTCGGATCGAACGAGCAGCTCGCAGGGTTGCTGACGATCTTATCCTTCAAGCCATCCTGCGCATCGCAGGCGTTCAGAACGGCATCGCGCAACAGCTTCGTCTTGGCGGGTGGTAACCATCCAGACTGGCCGTTTTTGCCTTTGGCGTACATCGCCTGTGCAACCCGGACAAACTGGAGATCCGTCTCGATCTGGTTCCATGCCGCATATGCGGCCAACACGCCGTCATAGTCTGCCGGCCAGCGATCGACAACCTTCATCGCTTCACGTCCACCCGTCGATCCACCCACGAAGTACATCCGCGAAGGCGAAGCATCGTATCGAGCCCCCATGAGCGCGACGGCGACATCGTGCGTCTTCTTCAGACTGTCTGACGCGAAATTGTTTCGTTCTTCATCGTTTAGTGCAAACGTGGCTCTAGCGAGATTGAATGCATCAGGAAGAAGCAGATAGTGATGGTGGTGCCCGGAGTCGCTGCCAAACGTCGCGTAGCCTTGTGCGAGTGGAGTTGGCCGGGTCTGGTCTCCAACAACCGTGTAACGACGGCCATCAGACTGGCGCAGATACCCATCGAACCCACCACCGCCGAACTGAAGCGCTTTGCCGTTCCAGGTTTCCGGTAAGTTCACCTCAAAGCGGATCGGATCGGCAGCAGGATCAACTGACACGATCGATCCAAGAACGCGACAATAGCCGGAGGCTGCGCCTTTTACGTGGTGAGCCGAGTGAACGACCGCTCCCCGCGTGGGCAGGCCGATTTGCTTGGAATCAATCAGCTTGCCCTTCAAGCCCGAACAGGCGCTTATGGCCTGAGCATTCACTTTGCAGGAAAGGACAAGCACAGCGATCAGAATGCGTCGACACCTGTTTTTTTGGCTTGTCATTTGAAGGGTCCTTTCGCTGCATAGTTTGCGTTTCGCAATTCGAGGAGCTCGCGAGGAGCCGAAATTGCTGAATATTACGGCCGTGGCGTCAGCGGGGCCGATACATTGCCTATACGCTGCGTTTCTCCGACAGTCGTAGGGCAGCATCCATCATCTTCAAGAGGGTGCTGAAGCTTACGTCCACATCCTGAGGTAACCCAAATCCGCCGCTTAGTTCAAGATCAATGAATCCTTGCAACGAGGCTCGTATCACCCGCATTGCGTGGATCGCCACATCTCCCGTCAGGCCGTAGCCACGCAGAACGGCCAAGGCTAGGGCGAGGTAAGCATCTGCCGCCTTCTGCGAGGCTTCGCTCCACCCGGCCACCGGCAACTTCGTCGCCGCCCATAATCCTGGATGATCTTTCGCGAACTGGCGTTGCGAATGGCCTAGTGCATCAAGCGCGTTTCGCCCTGCCACTCCAGCCATCGCGTCTCGCGAACGGTCCAGGAGCAACAGCAATCCCTGTGTCGTCAAATCACTCTTGACCATCTCCAGACTTTTCATGTGGTTGTACAGAGATGGGGACTTAACACCAAGTGATAGTGCCAACTTCGCGACTGTCAAAGACTCCAGGCCTTGAGAATCCGCAATCGCGATCGCAGCGTGCAACACAACGTCGACATCCAAGCCGGCGCGCGCCATCTACGAAGTACCACCTTGCAGGAAGCTGACGACAGCGGGCCCGACCTGTTCCGACATTTCTGTTTGCGGGTAATGCCCGGCACCTTGCACCATAAGTAGCTTTGCCCCAAGTTGATCCACCAACCACTGTGCCTCGGTGGCAGGGTCCGGAAAATCGGTGTCCTTCGTCCCCATGACCACGAGAACAGGCATACCCGTATTTGTGAGCATCGCTTCGGTGTCTGGCTTCGGCAAGAAAATCATTTTCTTCAAGGCATCCATCCGCCCGGGTTCCCTTAAATTTTCTCCCAACGCTTTGCGATAGGACGGAAAGTCTGCGGGCTTGCGAGTTGGAAAGAGGCTGGTCCAGTACATGAGCCAGAATCCAACGCGCCAAGGACCACCCAGACCTACCGACAGCGCTGCATTTATATACCAGGGAATTCCCTTCGGCGGATCGCGCAGTATCGGCCCGATCAGCACCGCCGCACTCACCCTTTCCGGCGCATCATGAGCTGCCCACATTGCCGATCCCGCTGAAAACGAATTTCCGATGACGATAGCCTTTTCCTGCCCTAGCTGCGTCATGAGAGCCAGCACATCCCGCCCGACCGCGTGGGCTGAATAGTCGTCCCACTGCGGGCTGCTCGCACCGTGTCCTCGTATATCGACAGTGACTACACGGTAACCGACCGCAGTCAAATAAGGCGTCAGGTAGCGATATTCCCCTCGAAGATCTCCCATTCCAGGCACTGCGATCACCAAAGGTCCTGATCCTCCGGTGTCGTCGAACGCGATGATTCCCTGGCCGAGTTTGAGCTGGTAAGTCTCCCGCTTCTTTGTACCCGTTGGCGTAGCTCCCAGCGCCGAGGAGTCGGGGGTAGTGGGTCCGGTAGCAATCGAACGCTTTGTCATCGTAGGTTTCCCCTTCGTACTACTTATCGTAGCCTTATAACTATAGCTAGTAGTTTAGTTGCCATCGATCAGCATTCGTCAACATCCGTGACAAACTGCTCATTACTTGCCGGATGAGCAGTCTCTCGGGCCCTCAGGCTACATGCTGCTGCATCTCTGCCCTAAGGGCGGTGATCGCATCCTGTGAAAATGCTCCCCGAACGCCTGCCGCAGCGCCGATTGCTGAGTCTTGGGCTCGTCCACACATCACCGCTTCGAAAGCGGCAAGCGCGTCGTCCAGATCAAGCCCGTTCTGATCTGCATGGACAATGGCAAGTGCCAGATCGGCGGCATCTCGCATCGCGAGATTCGCGCCTTCGCCGGAAAAAGGGGACATTAGGTGCGCGGAGTCACCGACCAGAGTGATTCCAGAACGGTGCGGCCAGTGGTGACCGACGGGGAGTTCTGCAATGATTCGGGTTGAGGTACGCGACTCCGCAAGCGTGAGGAAGCGCAGGAGCGCGGGAGACCACGTATGGAATCGTTCGACCAGTTCCTCACGGGTCATGGCCGGTCCGGGCGCATCCCCCGTCCACATCCCTGCATAAACATGAACAGCGCCTGATGCCGTGCGATGCGAGTTGATAGCTTGCCGGTTACCGAGCGCGAACATATTGCCCCGGCGGGTGAGAGCAAGCAGGTCGGCGTCGTGTGCTGCAGCCTCGGTGTAGTTGAGTTCGTAAAAGGTGACGCCGGTGTACGCAGGCTCAGCCTCGGAAACCATCGCCCGGACACGCGACCAAGCGCCATCTGCTCCGATCACCAGATCGAAGGTCGCGGATGGAGCGTTGCGGAAGTGCAGCGTCACCGGCTCATGGGGCATTGCTTGATCCACCGCCGTCAATACGTGCTCCCATCGAATGGACTCCGGGGTCACGGAAGCAAGCAGAATCCTTCGAATGTCAGGCCGATCAACTTCAGGGCGATCGGCATTGGGCTGCGTCGGCTGAAAAAATCGCAACACACCGTCTTTGTCGTAGAGAATCGTCTCCTGCTCGTCATATCGAGCTATCTGCAGAAATTCGTCGTACAGTCCGCAGGTCCGAAAGGCGAATTGTCCACCATCCGCGTGCATATCGAGCACCCCGCCTTGCGCGCGAGCCACTGCCGAGGAGTCACGGTCAAAGACCGTACAGGACATGCCATGCAATTGAAAGATCCGTGCAGCCACAAGGCCGGCGGGTCCCGCTCCAACGATACCGATTCGAAGTTTGACTAAACTTCTCATTTGGATAGCGTACTATGTTTATAGATAGGACGCAATACAGTTATCGCCATGGACATGCCAAACCCCACCGTCGGTTATGTCATCAACCGTATCGCCCGGCTGGGTCAACGCTGGCTCGATGCTCGACTGAAGAAGTTCGGCATCGCGGGGGCGGCTTTGCCAGTGCTGGCTATCCTGAAGGCGGAAGGGGTATGCACACAGCGGGAGCTGGCCTCCCGCATTGGGACAGAGCAACCCACTATGGCACAGCTGTTGAAGCGGATGGAACGGGATGGCCTGATCGTGCGCTCCGCAAATCCCGAGGACGCGCGAAGCGCCCACGTGTCGCTCACAGAGCGTGCCTCTCGCGCCCTGCCGGCCATACGGCAGGAGATGCAGAAGGGCTATGAACTGGTTACCGCCAGCTTTTCGGAACGCGAACTAGCGACTCTGACGCGGCTGCTACAACGTTACCTGGCGAGTGTCGAAAGCCAACTGAAGTAGCTAAGAGGGTGTTCACTCAAGTTGGAAATTAGCCTTCAGCCGAGCAAGACAGGAAACTGCTTTTAACGCCGGCTGGTTCACAATTGCGCGAATTCTGGAACCGGGAGGTTCTTTCCGTGCTGATCGGTTGTGGTTTGCGACGAGCCGAAGTGGTGGCCGTAAAGATCGAGGACCTTCAGTTTTCGGGAAGGTCACTGGGTATTTGGCGATCTCGTGGGCAAAGGTGCTCATGTGCGGACCGTACCGGTACCGGATTGCGTCAAGTCCGCCGTCAGCGCCTGGATCGTCTCGACAAACCTACAGAGTAGCGTTCTGTTCCGTTCCGTAAGCAAGGGGTGGGTGACCGGGTTCACCGCAAAGGTGATCTGGTCGATAGTCCGGAAAGCCGCCGCCGACTGCGGCTTCAGAGCGGTCCCTCCTCATGGTCTACGCAGGACATGTGCCCGGCTCTGCCACCAAGCCGGAGGTGAACTCGAACAGGTCCATTCCTGCTCGGACACGTGTCGGTTCTGCATTACGCCACCTCCGCGAGTGCTGCATCGGTGGCTTCGGTTGTGGGTTGGTTGGTGACTTCGGGCTGCTCGGCTGCAACCTGCTCCGTCTCGATAGCGGAGAGGATAAGGGCTGAGGTCTTCTGAATGACTTCCAAGCTCTCGGCCAGCAAGGCGGCGTTGCCGTGGTACAGGTGGATGTAGTCGGCTGAGGCGCGGCCAGCGTCAAGGCCGATGGTCTGGCTTACGACAAAGGCGATGGCCTCGGCTTCTGTCTCGCGTACCGTCTTGGTGGTGGCGGTCCTGCGTTCTGCCTTGTGAAGCATTTCGTGCGCAAGCTCGTGAACAAGGGTGCTGAACTCCTCGGCGGTTTCCTGTCCGGGGAAGATGGCGATGCGTCCGCCGTAGCTCATGCCGAGTGCGGGTGCGATGGATTCCTTGAACTCAAGCGCGATGCCCTGGGCGATGATGAAGTCGATCAGCCGTTCGCGGTAGACACCCGCTTCTCCCTTGACACGTTCCTTGAGGTCTGGGAGTTCTGCGCCTTCGGTCTGGCTCACATCGAAGACGTAAACCGGGCGAAAGCCTACCAGCATGGGTGCGTTGATCGCGGCGGGGTCGCTGCCCTGTTTCGCTTCCTCATCCCTTTTGCGGCGAAAGCCGATCATGGGAGCAAGAATGCGGATGCCCTTCTGTCCCTTGCTCACCTTGCGTCCAAGCTGATTCCACGCATACAGCCCTGCAACGCGGGTTGCGTCCGGCTTCTGCCGTGCGATCTCAAGGATGTTGCCCAAGGAGTAGTTGTGGAACTTGCCCATTGCCGCGAGATAGGCGGTGAGTCCTTCGGAATGCCCTGCTTCTAACTGCTCGATGAGGAGCTTTACGTTGGCGGCAATAACTTCCTTGGCCGTCTGCGGCTTCGCTGGTGCGGCGAAAGCCGCTATGTTGTTGTCGCTGCTGCGGTCGTTTGTGGTTTCCTTCGTGGTGGCGATGCTGCGCATGGGGTGGGTCCTCCGTTGTTGAATGGCTGTGCTGTGTTTGCTCACAAACACGCCTTGGCCCTGGCCCACGCCAGCGGAGGCGGCAAGTGCAAGGGGAGGGGTATCGCCCACCCGACCAACGGGAGTGGCGAGCGGAGCGAGTGATTTTCGGAACGAAAATTATGGGGACACCCCTTGCGCGCGCCAGAGGCGGAGCCTCTCAGGAAGGCTTGGTTTCCTTGCTGGGCGCGGAGCGCAGGGATTGCTTGTCGCTTTTGCTTTTGCTCTCAGGGCCGGCGTTGCGGGCAGGAACGAGTCCGTTACGAAACTCCCCAGAGCAAGCAGGGTCAAGGAAGGTTGACTATCTGCCTGACTGATCTCACGCTTCTACGTTTCGTAAATCGTGTGGGCGTTCTATCTGGCGTGAAGGAGTTCCTTCGTCAGCTTCGCAGCCCCAAGCACATTCGTTATGCGCTTTAGGTTGTAGGCCATCGTCGCGATGCCAATTTCAGCTCGTGCACCGGTTAACCCACGCATCAACAGACGAGGATGTCCGAAGATTCGGTATTTGATCGTCGCGAATGGATGTTCAACCGTGCATCGGCGAAGTCTCATCGCCTCCGGTGTTACCCGCTCCTGCATTCGGTTCAGAGCGTCTTCGTATAAATGGCGAGCTAGACCACGTCTCGGAGCTTGTGTGCAGCGTAACTTCAGCGAACAGGCAGCGCAGTCCACCGACGACGCCTTGTACATCGTGTACCGGTCTTTGTGATTGGTGTGTTTGCGTAGCAACCTCTTGTCTCCGGGACAGATGTACGTATCGCTGTCCTGTTCATAGCGGAACTCTTTGCGCCCAAATAGCGTGCCATCACCCTGGTTGTTCACCGTGCGCATGACAGGAATAAACGGCATCATGCCCGCTGTTTCGCAGTGAGCAACCTGCTCCCTATTGGAGTAGCCTGCATCGGCAACCACGTTGAAGCTATCTGCTCCAATTGCTTGCTTCGCTGCCTCCGCCATGGGCCTGAGGCAACGGATATCGGAGGCGTCAAGCACTACAGCATGCGCCACGATCAACGCATGTTCCGCATCTACGGCGGTTTGAATGTTGTATGCCGGAAGGGCTTGCTGACGAACCAGCATGAATCCAGCCTCCGGCTCTGCATTTCGCTTTAGTCTCTCAAGTGCGGCTTGCACAGCAGAGGATCGATCTTCGTCTCCTGCTCTTCGTCCGCTTTCTCTAGGCGATCGAGATAACGCTGCAGTGCGACCCTGTCGCGGACGGTGTCAATGCTGGCTACAGCGCGAAACTTGGAACCATCGATGGCAATCCATTCGCCACGGATAAGGCCACAACTCCGAGCAAAGCGAATGAGGGACGCTCCTGCGGCTGTGATGGCGTCGGTATGCGTTCTGCGAAACTCAGAGATGCTCTTATGGTCTGGATACAATCGGCCAAGAAGCCACATCAGCTCGACGTTCCGTCGGCACTCAGCTTCCAAGCGTCGTGATGAACGAATTTGATTCAGATAACCGTACAGATAGAGCTTCAGCAAATCGCGCGGATCATAGCCGGGTCGTCCTGTTTCCGCAGCCCGAGACCGCTCGAAGCCAAGCTCCGATAGCGCGAGCTTTGCAACAAATGCATCGATGACGCGGCACATATGATCGACAGGAACGAGGTCGTCAAGAATGACCGGAAACAGTGAGCCCTGACCTCGGCCTTCACCTTGGATGTAAGCCATAAAAGATGATGTCCTCGCTTGCGAGGACATCATCTCATCGTTCAGGGTTCAAAAGAAACGAGTTCGCTGTACTGCTTCGCGCGTACCTTACAGATGACAGGATGACAATAAGCGCGTCTCTCATCACTTGCCGGCTCGTAGCTCGCAGTCAGCCACGACCTGCTATCGGCATCGCTTCGCTGCCTGCATCGATCAGCGTTTGCTGATGTCAGAATGCCTGGCTTTTCGCTGCGAGGAGCAGGACATAGCCGAGCTCACCCTGAGCGATGGCCCTTGAAGCAGCGGCAAGGAATTGCTTAGCCTGCACCGGATCGAAGCCGGGCAGGTCAAGCTTACGCAGCCCGGTCATCACCTCCGCGATCAGCAGCCGGCCGCTCACCTGTCGGATCATCTCCACCAGGCATTCGCTGCGGTCAAGCTGATCTGACGTTTCAAAGTCAGCGGCCCGTAGCCAGGATCCATAACGCTCTGCCGGTTGCGCGTCACCAATGCAGGCGATCCAGGCCAGTAACCCTTGAAGTTCCGGCGGCGCACTCGGGGCCTTGGTCAGATCGGTCAGCCCCATTTGTCCCCCTGGAGCGAGCACGCGAAAGAACTCCACGGCCGCAGCGGCTTTATCGGGAAAGGTGCAGAACGCGCACTCGCAGACGATCGCGTCGAAGCTCGCATCCGGCAGCGGCAGGTGCTCGGCATCGCCATGCAGGAAGGTGACGCGAGCGGTAAGTCCGCGTGCGGCCGCGGCGGCCTGCGCGAGGCAAACATTTTCTTCGCTGAAATCTATGCCCACGACCTCACAACCGAAGGTTTCCGCCAGATAAAGCGCGCTGGTGCCTCGCCCGGAGGCCACGTCCAACACCCGCGAGTGTAGACCGAGGCCCATGCGCCGCGCCAGCTCGTGAGTAAGCTGTGTGCCGCCGGGGTGGAAGCTTTCGCCCAGTAAATAGCGTGCGGCATCACTGCCGTAAAATGTGGCGCAGCACTGCTTGAGGGTGGTGTCCGGGAGACGCGGCTGCGCTTCGGTCACGCGGCCACGACCGGCTGAATGTCGTGCAGCGTGGCCATGGTTTCCGTGCGCGACCACTGCGCGTTCTTGACGTCGAAGACCACCGCCTGCGGTGTGAACGGCACGCCGTCCCGCCGGGCCTGGCGGCGCGCTGGCTCCATGGCATCGAGCTGCGCGCGCGCCTGCTCGCGATAGCCCACGGTGTTGTACGCACAGAAAGGAATCTGCTTGCCGCCGGGGATCAAAAACTCTTTGCAACACTTCATCAGATTCTTCTGGTTGAACGTGTACGGGTCCATAAAGTCCTGCAGCATAATCATCAACATGTTTTTGGCGAGATCGCCGAGCGTGCCGTTACCCGGGATGCCGCAGGCCTCGCACGAGAGCTGAAACTGCTCAGCGGATTTCTGCGAGCCTGGCACCGAGGACGAGGACCACAAGCCTTCGAGGGCCTTGCGGATTTCAAGTGAAAAATCAGGCAGAACGCGATTGGTGATGTAGTCCAGGTAGTCATACACATTTACAACGCGCGAAAGCGGGGTCACGTTTTCACCATCGATCAGAGCGTAGGTTACCGAGTTGCACGTCGGAAAGCAGCAGGGGACGGGAATAAAATCCGACACCATAAACTGCTTGGCGGTCTGTATCTCGATGAGCTCCAGAATATCCGGAATGGTCATGCGGTTCATCGGGTCGTGCTTGATGTGGCGGCCTGCATGAAACGCTGGCTGAAAGTTGATGCCGCGCACGGCGGGGTGCCGGATTGCAAACTCGATAATGCGACCGATCTCGTGCTCGTTGACGCCGCGCTCAATGGCGGGGACCAGGGTGCAATTGATGCCGATCGAGGCGAGCCGGTCGAGGGCCTTGAGTTTCTCGGGCAGGATGCCGGGTTCGCCGCGGATGATGCGGTAAGTTTCTTCTTCGAAGCCGTCGAACTGGAAGTAGATGGAGGCGCGGACCTCATTGAGCTCGGCGAGGAAGCGATCGTCAACAGCGATGCGCTTGCCGTTTGTATTGATCATGACGTGAGGTATACCGCGGGCGTGGGCGGCACGGACAAAGTCCAGAATCTGCGGATGAATCGTGGGCTCGCCGCCAGAGAATTGAACAACCTCCGGATTGCCTTCTGTCGCCACGAAGTGATCCAGCATCTCTTCCACCTCCGGCAGCGTGAGCGAGAAACCGGGCCCTGCATTCGCGAAACACAGCGGGCAGGCCATGTTGCACGCGCTGTTCACCTCGATAATGCCGAGGCAGGCATGCTGCTGATGATCCGGGCAGAGGCCGCAGTCGTGCGGGCAGCCGTCGACGATGTCTGTCGAGAACTGTAAAGGGATGGTACCCGGCTTGTTGTATTTGCCAAAGGCGACATAGGCCTCCGCGTCTCCATAGATGAGCCCTTCAAACGGGCCGCAGTCAGGACAGCGCTTGCTCATGTAAACCTTGTTGTCTCGCAGCAGAACCTTGGCGTCGATTACAGTGCGACATTGCGGGCAGATACTACGGGTCAACTCATAAAAAACGTAATTTGCATCTTTCTTCTGGGCCGGAACGTGCGGCACTTCGAGGTTGAGTATCGACAAAGTGGCCTCTTTCGGCAGATGGCACTGGCCTGTGCTCAGTCGTAAGCGTACGCTTGATGCGAGTGCCATGTGACGCGTTGATCATACTCCGGCGAAGACATAGCTTTGAAGAATAAGCCTCGCGGATCGTTGCTGGGAACGCTGGCGGCTAACGGACTCCTTCGCATCTCAGGCAGTGCAAGCGGCACGCTGGTCGGGCTTTACCTCGTCGCTCTTCAAGCCAGCCGCACGGGCACTGCGGGTGCTAGCGCGGCCGGCGCGCTGGGTGCCGTGGCCTTTGCGGCCGAACTCCTGTTTTCCATCCCGCTGGGAATGCTGGCGGATGCCGGGAAACCGCGCCGGGTGATGGTTGCGGGCGCCTTGCTGGGGGCGGTCGCGGTGCAGCTCTTTGGACTCACGCACAACAGTGCGATCTTTTATCTCAGCCGGTTGCTCGAAGGCATCAGCGTTGCAGCCATTACGCCGCCGCTGCTGGCCTGGCTCGCGGATCGAACGGCAGACGACCTGCGCGCCCGTGTACGCGCTATGAGCTTCTTCGAGCTCTCCCTTTTCGCGGGTTTCGCCCTGGGAGGTGTGGCCGCAACCCAGCTGTGGAGCCACTTCCACGGCTTGGCGTTCAGCCTGCTCGCGGTCGGATATCTGTGTGCGGCGCTCTTGCTAGCGCTCTTTGCAGGGGCCGCCGAAGCCCCCGCGAAGCACACTGTCCTCGAAGGCCTGCGGCTTGCGCTGAAGGATGAGCACGTCCGCCGGCTGGCTCCTGTGTGGCTCTGCGTCAACGCGGTCAGCGGGCTTTGGCTCGGACCCACTCTTGCGTTTCTGATGACGTCGCCATCGGCACCGAATCGCAACCAGTTCTTTGACGGCCTGTATGCAAACGATCCCAGACGTTTCGGCTGGGTGCTGCTGGCATATGCGCTGCTCTTTGCAACCGGCGTGGTCGGTTGGAGCGTGGCACTGGCGCGCGTCGGGATTCATCGCGCCATGTTGATTTCGCTTGCGACCATGTTGCCGGTGTGCCTGGGTTTCTACCTGGTGAACCATGGGGGCGGTGCGAGCAGCGGTTACCGATGGACAATCGGTATCGGAACCGCGCTGCTTATTCTGGTGGAGACGGGCTTCACCCCGGCCGCGCTCTCCTGGCTTGCGGGTTCGCTGCATGGTGGGCTCGGCAAAAGCAGCGCGATGGGGATCTACTCCGTGCTGCTGAGCGTCGGCGCAATCGTGGGTTCGCTGATGGCAGGCTGGCTCGGCCACTTGTTCCGCTTCGATGGGCTGCTGCTGGGCACGGTGGCGCTGGCCCTGGCGGGACTCTTGCTGATGGCGCGCATTCCGAAGGACGCTCCGCTCCAGATAGGAGAAATGCGCCCATGAAGTACGACTGCGATTTCGCCATCATCGGCGCCGGCGCATCCGGCCTCATCGCTGCGGACTTTGCGCTCAAGCTGGGCGCACGCGTCGTGATGATTGAGAAGGATCGCATCGGCGGAGACTGTACCTGGTCCGGCTGCGTGCCCAGCAAGTCGCTGATCAAGGCGGCATCCGTGGCCCATGCGGTACAGCATGCGGCGCGCTTCGGGGTCGGCGCGGAGGCGCGCCCTATAGACATGCCGAAGGTGCGGGCGTGGCTGAACTCCACCATCGAACACGTTTATGCGCCCACCACACCGGAGGCCCTACGTGCAAAAGGTCTGGAAGTGCTTCTCGGTAGCGCCAGATTTACGGATGCACACACCCTGCAGGTAGGCGACAAGCAAATTACTGCAGGTAAAGTCCTGATCAACACGGGTGCCCGCCCGCGTGTGCCTTCCATCAAAGGTCTCGACCAACTTCCGTACCTCACCTACAAGGAAATCTTTCAGAACGATCGCCTGCCGCGAAGGCTTATCGTCGTCGGAGGCGGGCCCATCGGCTGTGAGATCTCGCAGAGCTACCGCAGGCTGGGCGCGCAAGTGGCCCTTATTGCACAAGCGCTGCTGCCCCACGAAGAACCCGAGGCAAGCACGGTCCTAGCTGCTGTGTTCGCGGCAGAGGGCATCGAGTGGATCATTGGACGTGCAGTGGCAGCCTCCTGCTCGGGCGATGAGTTTACCCTCACCACCTCTGCGGGTGAAGTTTATGGCGACATGCTGCTCGTCGCAATAGGCCGTACGCCGGTTGTACAGGAGCTCGGGCTTGAACGCGCGGGGGTCCGCTACACACCGGAAGGGATCGAGGTCGATGCACATCTGCGGACTTCGGCAAGCAATATCTACGCTGCGGGCGACGTGCTGGGTGGCCCGCAGTACTCGCATCTGGCCGGCTGGCAGGGTTTCCAGGCGGCACGCAACGCCCTGCTGCCGGGCAATGCTCCAGGGATGCCGCGCGCCATGCCTCGCGTCACGTTCACCTCGCCTGAAGTTGCGCAGGTGGGGCTCACAGAACTGCAGGCACGCAGAAAATATGGAGATAAGCTGCGGGTTGGGACGATGCCCCTCACCCGGGTCGACCGCGCCGTCAGTGAGGACGACACACGCGGCTTCCTGAAACTGCTCGCTCTTCCTGACGGCAGAATCATCGGCGGCACATTTGTAGGCGAACGCGCCAGTGAAGCGATCACGGAGGTCGTGATTGCGATCGATCGAGGGATCACCCTGCAGCAACTCGCGGGGGTCGTGCACCCCTATCCAACCTACGGCATCGGCCTGCAATTTCTGGCTACCGAAATGGCCATGCAACAGACATTCAACAGCGCAAAAGGCTCAATTCTACGCACCCTGTCTCGGCTTTACCGCTGAGGTATCTGCGCCGGTTAGAAGGTTAATTCTCTTCTCCGGGGCTCTTGATGTAGTTTTCGATTTTGTGCTCATGAGTCGGCTTCCCGTCAGCAATCGCGCCGGAAAGCGGATCAATGAGTTTCGTAACACCCTCGAACAGGCCCGCAGAGGTGGGAGCGGAAGACGCTTGAGCGGCTTCCGCGTGGGAGGAGACTTCCGTGCGACTTGAAGCTGTTTGAATGATTGTTCAACCCGAAAGGAGTGAGCTGAACCTGCGGTTCCGTCCGCAGTAGCCTATCGACATCGGCGTAGCTGGTAACGGCTGGGTCGAAAGCTGTCGAGACAACGAACCTCTGTCTTTCGACAAGGAGAACTCCGTGAGGCGTTCTCTGCCACTGCCAGCGTCAAGGCGGTAGGAGGGGCCAGGCTGAATGATATGTCCAACAAAAGTGAACCACCGCAGGCACCGTAACCTCCGAAGAGCCAAAGACGCTGACAGGCTCTAGCCAAAAGGCACGCAGCCGGATGCATCCACCGGATGGTTTGGAGCACACGGACATAAAGGCTGCCGGTGTAAAGGTGGGGACTGACGTCATTCGTGTCATTCAAATGGAACAAGATAAGCCCGATGTCCCGCCTCTTCGGAGGCAGGCGTTGCCGTAAGGCACGCTGACGGGACAGCGGGTAAAGGATGCTGGAGAAAGCGAACGTCGCTCTGTAATGGAGCGGATAGGGGTTGAAACATCACCCCGCTGCGAAAGCAGGCAGACTTCCAGTTGGTCGTGGTTGACGAAAGAACTTACAGAATCTTCGTGGGAGGAAATCGCAAATGAACGTGGAGCAATCTATGTGTGCAGCCTCCGGCCCGGAAGCTCAATGGGAACAGATCGACTGGTCTCAATGTGAGCAGAAGGTCAGGAGACTTCAAGCGCGTATCGTCAAGGCAACACAGGAAGGCCGCCACGGCAAGGTGAAAGCCTTGCAATGGCTGCTGACCCACTCGTTCTGCGGTCGAGCGTTGGCCGTAAAGCGAGTGACGCACAATCAGGGCAAGAACACGCCGGGAGTGGACGGAGCGATCTGGAGCACACCGGCGTCCAGATACAAGGCCATCGACACACTGCGACGGCGCGGGTATTTTCCGCAGCCGCTGCGGCGCGTCTATATCCCGAAGGCCAACGGGAAGCTGAGACCGCTGGGAATCCCCACGATGAAGGATCGCTCGATGCAGGCGCTCTACCTGCTCGCGCTGCTCCCAATCGCGGAGACAACAGCCGATCCCAACTCCTATGGTTTTCGACCGAAACGCTCAACCGCCGATGCCATCGAGCAGTGCTTCTGTGCGCTGGCCCAAAAGCACAGCGCACTGTGGGTTCTTGAGGGCGACATCCGTGGCTGCTTCGACAACATCAGCCACGCATGGATGCTCGACCACATCCCCACGGACAAAGAGGTGCTGCAGAAATGGTTGAAGGCGGGCTTCATGGAAAATCGAACGCTGTTCCCTACGGAGGCAGGTACACCACAAGGCGGAATCATCTCGCCGACGCTGGCGAACCTGACACTGGATGGGTTGGAGCGGCTGCTCAAAAAGACCTTCCGTATACGGCAGATCCAAGGGAAGGTGCACAACCCGAAGGTAAACTTCGTGCGCTATGCAGATGACTTCATCATCACCGGCTGCTCGAAAGAGCTACTGGAGAATGAGGTCAAGCCTCTGGTCGAACGCTTCATGCTCGAACGGGGCTTGCAGCTCTCGCCTGAGAAAACCTGCATCACGCGTATCGAACGGGGCTTCGACTTCCTGGGGCAGAACCTGCGAAAGTATAGCGGCAAACTCCTGATTACACCCTCCAAGAAGAATATGCACGCCTTCCTGGAAAAGGTGCGTGGTGAGATTCGCTCGAATCGCGCCACAAAACAGGAGTATCTGATCAGGCTGCTCAATCCGGTTGTTCGGGGCTGGGCATACTATCACCGTCATATCGAGGCAGGTCCGGCGTTCCGGAAAGTGGGGATGGTCCTCTGGCACTCGCTCTGGCGATGGGCGAAGCGCCGGCATCCGAACAAGTCTGCTACCTGGATCGTAGATCGATACTGGCACCGGCTTGGACGGAGTTCATGGTGCTTCGCTGTACTGGCTGGCTCGAACGCGCAACGTTCGCGCTCGGCGGTGGTTCGGCTGGTCAATCCATCCGAAATCCCCATCCGGCGTTACGTGAAGGTGAAGTCGGACGCTAACCCGTTCGATCTGCACTGGCGCGTCTACTTCGAGACTCGAAAGAGGTTCAGGTGAGCTTACTGGCATCGTCTGTGCGTTGTTTTACCGGTTCTGCTCTGGCAGAGCTTACACACGGCTTGAGCCGGATGATGAAAACCATCAAGTCCGGTTCTTAGGGGAGGGAGCGGCAGCAATGCCGCCTCCTTACCCGACTCCTAAAAGAAGCCAATCCTGGAACTCAATACTTCTCCAAATCACCGTTTGCCACAGGTTGAGATTGCCATTCTGGGACGCATCCCCGATGATGGAAGCGGACGGGTACGCACCGTCCCGGGTGTCGAAACCCAAGCAGAAACGCTGGTGTGCCGGAGACGGCCACTGGAGCTATTCCCTACGCCTTTGCGTCGGGGAGCTATGGACGTATGTCCAGGCTTCGCGGCTAAAGGTCCATGGAACCGCGTGTTTCTGCCGGTTTTCGAACTCCCCGACGAGGGTTTACAAGGGCTGTTTGCGGGGGCGCACCGCAGACAATTTCGTCCCTCGGGCAAGCCGAGAAGCACTTCCCTCTCGTAAGACAAATAGGCGTTCTAAGGTTCCCTCGCGGATCGAGGCATGTCGCACTCCACCGCCGGGAATCCTGAACCTACGCTGATGCGCGGATTGTGGGAGATGCGGGGATGACCGAACCAAGCGAACTGAGCTTCAACCTCAACCAGGATGAAAAACTCTTGCTGCCTAAGCGATGCAGGCTCGCTCTATCCTGCTTTGAGGTGCCGGAGATCCGTGAGGCCATCGGGGCGGCGTTAGAACAATCCCTCTCTGAGCTTGCGCGTCTGGGCATGGATCTGCGCGCGCTGGACGGAGTCACGATCGCTCATGATTGCGAGACGGCCGCGACCGCCTTGCAGAGTATTCCGGAGGGTCTAGTTCCCCTGAAGAGAACCGATCCACCCGACACGATGGAGATGGGACGAACGGTGCCCGTCCGACGAAACGAGGAACTACGTTTCCACATCGTGTTGCGGGCCGGTCTCGGTCTCATGCTGTTGTCGCCGGAACAGAGTTTGCAAGAGGCGGCCTATGCGTGCGTCGCGCACGAAGCCGCGCATGTCCAACACGAAGCCCATCTGTACAGGACTTTTCCCGACGTCTATACCTGTCTTCTGGAGTGCGGCTCTCGTTCCCGGCAGACGTTTCTCAAGGCCTTGGACGTGTGGAGCGAATACGCCGCGTGCCGGTCGTCCGCGCTGTTCCGGGAGAGTGCCCTCGAAGACTTCGAGCGGCAGTTTTGTCGTGCGCTAGAGACTTGCTCGTCTGCTTGCCGCGATTGCATTGCTACGTTCCGACGCGATGGAAACGCTTCGCTGGTCTTTCGCGAGATACAACAGCTCTTCGGGGACGTATTCATCTGCGCAGGCTATTTCCTGGGACACCTCGACGGATTGGGATTGAACATCGAGGATCACGCACCGCGTCTCGCCGCCCTCCTTCACCGGCACTCGGATGTTGAAGCGTTAGTCGTCCGCCTTCGCCGAGTTCTGCATGAGCTTTGGCTGACCGAGTATGGCTGGCGTTCCGTGGTAGTATTCGCCCCGATCTATGATCTGATTTGCTCGATGATGGCGCTCGCGGGGCTGGCCTTTGCCCGGCATGGGGACGAATGGCGAATCGTTATGAGTGAAGACGAACACACGGCTTTGGAAATCCAGATCGCGCTGGCGAAGTGGATGTCGCAACCTGAGGAGCCCGGCAGCTAACTTCGGGAGTCTAAGGGAGCCATGGTTTCCGTTAGAGGAGGCAGTCGATGCGTGTTTGGCTTAGCGCTCTTAGAACAGCTCATGGCTGTAGTGCCTGTTGTAAAGAGTAATTTAGAAAACCGTATAGGCGACCTTATTACGAAGGTGGCAGCGCACGAAAGTGCAGGCGCGGCAGATAGCAAGGGAGTTCTCCTATCGGACGAAAGAAGGCTTTCGCTTCTCACGCGCTTCAAGGAAAAAGAGGGCGGAGCCCGAGAGCACTTAGCTTCACTGGACGCATTCATCGCTGATCCAGTCGCTCAAATAAAGTTCATCTCAGAGGCTGAAACGCCGCCAAGCACCGGTGAAATACTGCAAACGTCAATCCCCGCAGTATTCTCAGTCTGTTTCGAGCGGAAGGTCAGTGGAGCGGTTCACGGAAAAACGCCCTTTGTCTTTCTGATATCGCTTCGTAAAGTCACACCCCTTACTCCTGCAAACATACACATAGCCGCTGTAGCAGATGAGGCCGTCATTGTTGCTCCGGTGAAAGATCCTAACAAAGGTGACTAGGCGATTGTGTCAAGCGAAGCGTGCGGTAGGGTATACCCAAATGCACACCCCCCTCGGAGAACAACTCAAGAGCCGAGAGGCCATGCCAACGTTGCCTGCCGCCCAGGTCCCGTTGCCGTGTTCAGTGAAGATATGCGGGAGAGACCCCCCTGCAGCGCAAACCAGCCCCATCGATGTCTGGCAAGGGTCACCTCCTTGAGAGATGAATCTCATGTCTCATAGTGCGCGGCTTCAAATCGCGCTTGATCGACGAGCCGGATTTGGCCTTCAAAGAAAACGCTTTACGCGGGAGCTTTGTACATTTGTAGGTTCGTGCCAGCTGGACAACTCATCTGCTGCTTCCATACCGGTTGCAGCAAGTGATCCAGGTACATCAGCTGATTGTTCAAAGTGACTAGCAGGTGTCCTGCATCGAACGAATTCATGTCGTCATAATGCGGCTCCAGCACCGTTTTTCCGCTCAGATCGATCAGCCCCCATTTACCGTTGTTCTTAACCGGGCAAAGGCCTTCGCTAAACTCTCCCGTCTTCTCCCACAGAGCGGGAAGCGCGATGGAGCCGTCCGGGCGGATGAACCCCCACTTGTCATCTATCAGCACGGCGCACACGCCGGCGTTAAAACTGGTGACCATATCATAGCGGAAAGGCAAGATGGTAGTTCCGGCCTTGTCGATGAAGCCCCACTTATCATGCAGTTGAACGGGTGCGATGTCATCGCTATAGCCATGAACGGTCTGATAAATCGCGGGGATCACCAATCTGCCTGTTGGATCGATAAAACCCCATTTTCCGTTTACACTCACTCGCGCACGCCCGTTCTGAAAACTGCGCGTAAGTTCAAAGCGCTGGGGGAACGCCTCAGAGCCGTCCGGCCGGATGAAGTGCCACTCGCTGCCAATGCGAACGGGGCTGCAGTTGTATCGAAAGTTCCGTGCTTCATCATATTGCGGTGCGAGCGTCTCCCTTCCACTGCGGTCAAGGTATCCCCATTTTCCATCGCGGCGCACAGCGGCCCAGTCCGAGGCGAAGGGCAGTGCGGCATCATAGCGCGCCGGAACGGCGAGGATTCCTTTGCTGTCCACGTAACCGAAACTTCCGCAGACGTTTACCGGCAGCAGGATGCGTGTTGGCTCGTCAGCGTGCAGCAAAAAGTGTGAGCTGGCGGCAGCAGCAGAAGTGAGCTTGAGAAACAAACGACGGTCAAACGATGGCATGATGATTCTCCTTGGGCACGAGCAAGAGCGGTTTAGAAGGTGGCGCGAAGGCCGAATTCAAAAACTCGCTGTGTTGCCGTACCGGTGGCGCCCAGGTTGAGCTGCGTGGTGATCTGCCCGAAGTTTGTAGCGGACACATTTGTTGCTGGTAGCCCATACTGCGCGCGATTTAGGAGATTGAATCCCTCCCCGCGCAAACTCAGGGAGTACCGATCCAAATGCAGCAGATCCTTCTGTAAAGCACCGTCGACTTGCCAAGTGCCTGGTCCGCGCAGCAGGTTTCGTGGTGCATTCCCGAACGTACCCGACGCTGGCGCCACGAACGCCGCCGTGTTGATCCAGTGTTGAGGTGTGCGACCCACGAGAGGCACAAAGGACACGCCTGGCACAAGGTTCGGCCGCTGCGGCGAGAGCGAATTCCCATCAGGGATTGTCGCAGCGCCACGCGAGATCGTCACATTTAACGGCAATCCAGTGCGGGCGGTGGCGATGCCGCTCACCTGCCAGCCCGACCCGAGCGCTCCAGCTACACCATGAAGGCTTGAAGAGTGCCCGCGATTCGCACCGAATTGATAGACCACACTGGCCGTGAAGGACGAACGGACATCCTGGTCACTGCTTGCCCGTTCGCAGATGCGGCAGGCCACATTCTGCGGATAATCCTGCTCGCCACCACCCGTTGATCCATCGTTGATGGAATGCGACCAGAGGTAGTTGGCGCCAAACAGCAAGCCGCCGAAAAATTGCCGGTTCAGCGTCGCAGAAAGACCACTGAAATTGGCATTATTGCCGCTCAACTTATAATCCACCTGGCCGAAGGCCGGCAGCTGACGTGTCTTCGTTGCGGAATCTAGAACATTGATGTAAGAGCGTGAGGGTAGGTGCGCGCCGTGATTGCCGATGTACCCGATTTCTGAAAGGATCTGAAACGGTAGCCGCTGCTGGACGGAGACGCCGTACTCGCCAACCTGCTGATCCACGCGTGCTCGGTACAGGCCACGAGGTGCATTGGCGGTAGTGGCACCAAGCGCAAGAAAAGGCGTCAGGGGGTAGCTGAGCGCCGGAATCTGTGCGCTCGTTAGTAGCAGCCGCGAAGTAAGATTGTTCAATGGCGCAGTCAGATCGCCAAGTTGGCCTTCGCCGAAATACAGGCCATAACCTCCGCGGAAAATAGTGTTTCCACCAAAGGAAACTGGTGCCCAGGTGATTGCAAAACGCGGGCCAATATCTACATGGCTTGCGTTGTAGAACGGACCACCCGGAGTGCAGAATCCACCTGGGCAGGTGAGCGGATCGAAGTCCTTAGACCTGCCCAGCACCTCAGAAAATGCTCCGAACGAGTCATAGCGTAGACCAAGGCTCAAGGTTAGATTCGTGCGAAACTTGTACTGATCCTGGAAGAAGAGGTCGAATTCCGTTTTCCGAGCGCCACCCGTGGGAACCGCGGCCAGCACTGCGGCGTTGTCCAGTCCATCTGCAGTGAATCGCGCTAGGCTTGCGTAAGTCAGTTGCGTCTCCGCTGTATTGCCCAGGTTCACCTGAACCCGCCGCAGGCCGCCACCGGTAGTGATGCTGTGCTTGCCGAAGACTACGTCCACTGTATCAATGAAGGAGTACGCCGTGGCGTTCTGCACCTGCACCAGATTGTCATGCAGCGTGGTAAGACCTGGCACCGCCACCTGAATCGGCAACACACTCACATTTCCAATCGTGTATGGCGTTCGGTTTATGCCGAACTTCGCTTCATTCAGCAGCGAGCTACTGAAGGCGTGTTCGATTGAGATGACACCGTTCTTCGGGTTGTTTTGAATCTGCTGTGTGTCCTGTAGGAAGCCGGTGGAGTCGCCAAACGGCACTTGCAGGCGCCCTTGTCCAGGTTAATCCGAATATAGCCGGATGTGCGTGAGTTGAAGGTCTGGTCGACGCGGATTAGCCCGAAGTCTTCATTCTGTGTTTGGCGTCCAACTGCGCTGTAGCTGTACACATTAGGGTTGGCCGTGGCGGTCTGTCCCGCTGGATAGGCTGCGAGAACGGTGGCGAGCGCTGGGGAGCGCTGTGCTGTCTGCTGCGAAAAAGCCGGGCTCGGGACGAATCCTATCAGCGGTTGTGTAAGCACCTGCCGCAGACCTTCGTAGTTGGCAAAGAAGAAGGTATGGTTCCGCACGATCTGGCCACCCACGCTTCCGCCAAACTGATTCAACCGCAGCGGCAATTGCCGCGTCGAGAAGAGTGCACGTGCGTTCAGTACGTCGTTGCGTAGGAATTCATACGCTCCACCATGAAGGGCGTTTGTGCCGCCGCGAGAAACTACATCGCCCTGCCCGCCGGCCGTGCCGCCATATTCCGCTGAATACAGCGCAGTGTTGACGCGGAACTCGCGAATCGACTCCGACGCAAGCTGGATTCGCAAATCGGATTTCTCACTCTGCCGCAGGATGCCACTCGCATCCACGCCGTCGAAAAGGATCTTGTTATCGTCAAGCCCGTGGCCCGCAAAGCGAATGCTTGTCTGGTTGCCGCTGCCCGTGTTGATGGCGCCCGGCACCAAGATCATGAGTCCAGCCCAGTTGCGGCCATTGATTGGCAGGTTTTCCACCTGCTGCCGCGCAATCACGCCGCCTGTCGAGGCGCTGTCCTGGTCCAGCGTGACAGTAGAGGCCTCTACGGCCACCGTCTGCTCCACCGCACTCAGGCCCAATCGCAGGTCTACGGTTCGAACCTCGCCGACCTGCAGATCGACATCGTTTACGTGCTTCGCCTCAAAACCTGCTACAGCGACACTGATGTTGCAGCGACCCAGAGGCAAGGCTGAGAGGACATACTCACCTGCTGTTGTGGACTGAACCGTTCGTGTAAAGCCTGTCTGCGGGTATGACACGGTAACGGCGGCGTTGCTCACAACCGCACCGGTCGCGTCTGAGACCGTGCCTTTCAGGTTGGCACGATCAATCTGAGCGCTCAGCATAGAGGGGAGACACAGGACCAGCGCAGAAATTAGCTGGTGACAAAGGTTCATCTTCATGGTATGACCAATTCCTCTACACGCAGAATTATGGAGTAATTCAAGCATAAGTGCGCTACATGAGAAGACCTTGAAAATGCGCCTTACTAATAACCAGATTTTCACAATACATGCCCTGCAGGGGGAACATCGTGCTCATCGCTCACGACGGCGAAGCTTCGGTAGTCAATATCTACATGCTTCATCTCAATGCCGTCGTGCTCAAAAGCCATGTGGGGGCGGAGAACCTAGTATAGGTACTCACAAGTCGTCTTGTGGTCAGTAGCGGGACTTGCAGGAAGACGGGCCTGTTACGAATACGTTGATGCGGGAACCCATCTATATAGAGTAAGGATGGGAACCCCTAGATTGCTAGCCACGTCGCGCTGTGGGACTCCGCTAGCAAGCAGCTTTTTGGCTGATTTGATCTTGCTTTCAGTCATCTGCCGTTTCCGCTCGCCCAGGTGCCCACGTTGGCGAGCGACTTCGAGTCCAGCGCGGGTGCGCTCGATGGTTAGTTCCCTCTCCATCTCAGCCAGGCTCGCCATGACATGGAAGAAAAGCGGCCAGAGGCGATACCCGTTCGATGGAGTCGGTCAGACTCCTGACCTGGACGCCCTGCCTCTGAAGCTCGCCGACCAGATCGACCAGGTTCTTGACGCTTCGTCTAAGCCTGTCTAGTTTCCAAACCACAAGAGTGTCTCCCTTGCGAAAGCTCTCTTGGGCGTTTGCAAGACCAGGACGCCCCGCTCGACTGCCGCTGACCTTGTCTTCAAAGATCTTCTTGCAGTCTGCCTTCATGTGCTTCGATCTGCAGCTCAAGGTTCTGGTCCTGTGTCGAAACACGGGCGTAACCGATCAGCATACCTTGATGCTACGACTTGCTCTTGTCTGGTCGTCTGTTAGTTGCTTGTTTCTCCTCAGAAGTCGCGGGTGGCATGCTGAATTGAGAACAGCATTTGAGCGCAAGTTTCAAGAATAGCGGATGCCAGCAAATCCGTGTTTTCTGAAATGGTACGTGAAGGTTCTCTTAGTCCTCCGTTTGTGAGATTGCAGTGTGCCAGAAGAACGGTCTTCGCTCCAAGCAAATGCATCTGCGATATCGGGAAAGTTCGAGGACCGAAAGTTTACGGCTCGCAAAGTACATGAGTAGCAGCCCACAGGGATCCGCCTCCTACCAAGGAATGCTTTGATTTTCCCAGCTTGTGTATGTTCCTGTCGGTCCATCGGGGCCAAGCAGGGCGAGACGCACAGGCTCACGAGCGCCCTCCTCCAGGGTGCCCGTGCCCTGATAGTTGTTCAGATTAGTCTTTATGAAACCCGGGCAACACGCGTTCACTTTGATGCCGGTCGCCTCAAGCTCGATCGCCATGGAGAGCGTCATCGCGTTCAGCGCTGTCTTCGAAGCAGAGTAGCCGGGCAGAAAAATCTGCCGGTACGGCGATGCTGGATCCGCTGCCCTCGTGAGTGAGCCGACACTGCTGGAAACATTTACAATGCGGGCTGCAGGAGCTTCACGAAGCAGTGGAAGCATTGCCTGGTACACCGCCAACACGCCGAAGACGTTTGTTTCCCAGATCGTCCGTATCTCGTCAAGTGAAGCGCTGCTGGGTTTGTTTAGCTTGGCGTATTCCTGAACGGTTTGTCCGGGCATCTTGCTCGTGCTCGAAATAGCGGCATTGTTAACCAGCACGTCAAGGCGGCCGAACTCTTTCCGGATACGCTCCGCCGCTGCTGTGATCGAGGCTTGGTCGGTGACATCAAGTTGGAGAGCGGAAGCGTCGGGTCCGATTTCGCCGGCAGCGACTACTCCCCGCTCGAAGTTGCGTGAACCGACCAGTATCGTGAAGCCATGCGGGGCAAGGTCTTTCGCGATCTGGAGACCTATTCCCTGGTTTGCTCCTGTAACGAGGGCGACTAATTTCTCTTGCATGCGTTTGCTCCTTATTCTTGGTTGCTGAACCGCTTTGGTATGATCATCTAGACGGAACCACGTTCCTTATACTACACGGAACAGTGTTCCGCATTCTAGACAACCATGCAAAGCCACACGCACAATAACCTTGTCGGCAAAGAGCTTGCTGACGCCAAGCCTCGCAAGATGCGTGGCGATGCGCAAAGGAAATTGGCTTCTCTGCTGGAAGCTGCCATGCAGGTCTTTGCAAACTCAGGTGTCGACGCGCCAGTCCGTGAGATTGCGGAAAAGGCTGGAGTTGGCCTAGGAACGGTGTACCGCCACTTTCCGCAGCGCTCGGATCTGATTGTGGCTGTCTTTCAGACCCAGGTCAATGCTTGCGCAGATGCAGCGGCAATCCTCGCTTCACAGTACGATCCAGGCGAAGCGTTGGCGCGATGGATGCAACGCTTCGTGGACTTCATCGCGACGAAACGTGGGCTTGCAGCGGCGCTCCACTCCGGGGATACGGCCTACGCAGCACTACCAGGCTACTTTAACAAGCGCCTGGAACCCGCGCTGAAGATGTTGCTGGATGCTGCCATTAAAGCAAAAGCCGTACGTTCCGACGTAGCAGCCCGTGACCTGCTCTTAGCCGTTGGAACCCTCTGTCGGGGTTCTCAGGACGATGGACTTTTGTTTGCACGCAAGATGACGCAAGTCCTGATTGATGGAATGCGCTTTCGATAAAGGCAGTTGCCGTTGTCCGATAAAAGCAGACTGAGCGCCGTCCGACTGCTGAACCAAACTTCTAAACGAGTGGAACAGACGTATTCCGGATCTTTCCGAAGGAGACCTTGAATAATATATGCATTCAACTGGCGTTCGCTTTCCACCTTCATCAGCGTTCAACCAGACTTTTCTCAGAAACAAGGGATGCTGTTGAAAAAGGCTTATACCGCTAAGGTCCCTGAAAGCACGAAGCTCCAGAATGCCCTAGGAGCGACAAGCAGGGATAACTTGGACCTAGAGACGTGCCGATATCGTTCATGAATGATGCGATTGCGAGTTTTTCAACAGCATCAAGGGTTTGCGAGAACACCAGAGTACCGCTGCAGAACGGCCCTTTTCTCCAGCAAAAGCGCACATGCAACGTAGCGATACGGTATACCCTCGTGCCACGTAACATAGCTGTTTTATTGGGAAAAAGTAGCAACAGGGACGCTCCTGAGATGTCGCATTGAGGTTCAAGCGATTTTCGGTACAGACTACACGTGGCGCAAGTAAGTCGCATCAGGCGTCCTCAAACCATGTAGCGTTGTCTCGGCTGCAAGCATCGCTAAACGTCCGTGCAAACGTATAGCGAGCAAGTCTCTTTGGCTCGAGGCGCGCCCACGGAGAGCCCTAGAAATCTATATGCATACGCACACTTTCAACGAGGACCGGGCCGTGATCCTGGTTGTAGCCCGGATGCTCAATGAATTGCGCGTCCAAGGCGTAGTACACGCCCCTCCAGACGTGCAGGTTGTAATAGCCTTCGAGGGTGTCTTCGCGAGCGTAGTTCAGGCGGCCATCCCCGAGCAGGAAACCTTTGCCCCCTAGAGCGAGGTACGTCTGGTGATCCTTCTTTATGGCGTTGCTCACGAACGTCAATCCAAGCTTATCGTTAGAACGATTAATTGCCTTGAACCTGTAATCGCCACCGACCGCGAAGGTTTGGTCTACCTCTGTGTAAGCAAAGGACTCATGCTGGCCCTCGTTCCAGCCGAACCGGCCGTAAACACGACCATTTTCGCTGACTTGCTGTTCGGCATTGAGGCCAATCCCGTACTTCACTGAGCT
>JAABUZ0100000932.1_pt1 | contig 61291 bp, 61 predicted proteins | sample 5562091 | NCBI WGS metagenome assembly JAABUZ01 (sample SAMN12813069, study PRJNA571459) | rock metagenome | isolation source: Antarctica rocks | place: Antarctica: Victoria Land, Linnaeus Terrace sud | collected 2015-12-21 | reverse complement strand
ACGGAGAAACGGCTCGTGCGTCGGCTGGAGAAGTTAGGCTACCAGGTCGAACTTCAACCAGCGGTGCAAGTCGCCTGAATGAACCATCCATCGTTGGTTCCAGACTTTTTCAGAAGAGGGAATGCGACGACTACCCTTTTGGCAGAAGATATGATACAATACCTATCAACCTCATTGAGTCGTAGCCTCGCACACAACTACACCGACGGGGTTCCACAAGAAAGTACATATGCACATGAGTACATTTGAGAAAGATGCACAGGCGCTGGATGCGTATTCTCACGCAGTCACCACTGCGGCGGAGCGCGTAGGACCGGCGGTTGTACGTATCGATATAGATAGAGAGGGCGGACGGTCCCGCCGATATAACGGACCCTCGCCAGAGTTTAATGGCGGCCTCGGCTCTGGCTTCATCTTTGCTTCAGATGGGCAAATCCTCACCAATGCCCACGTTATTGAACGCGCTCGACGCATTCAGGTCACGCTCGCTGATGGGCGTAAGTTCGATGCTGGTCTCGTTGGAAGCGAGCCCAGTGTTGATGTTGCCGTGTTGCGTATTGGAGCGGACCATCTCCCCGTAGCAGAACTAGGACGCGCACCATTGCGGGTGGGTCAACTGGTTATTGCAGTAGGCAACCCTTACGGTTTGAACTGGACCGTCACTGCTGGTGTTGTCAGCGCGTTAGGACGGACATTGGAGGCGCCAGGTGTCCATAAAATGACCAATTTGATTCAAACAGACACACCGATCAATCCAGGTAACTCCGGTGGTCCGTTGGTTGACAGTGCTGGGCGCGTTGTAGGTATCACCACTGCCATGATGCCTATGGCTCAAGGTTTGGGTTTCACTGTACCGTTAGATACAGTGAAAGCGGCCATTGCACGCATCAGACAGAAGCGAGAGTCCCAACCCGTCGGTGTATCGTTGGGCGTAGGTGGCATGCGTGTGAAACTTGACGCCACTCTACAGCGAACCCTTAGCCTCGTGCAACAGTTTGGCATGGAGGTATTAGAGGTTCGTCCAAATGGACCTGCCGACCGAGCAGAATTGAAACGGCAGGATGTCATTCTTGCCGCCGATGACGAGTCGGTCACAGAACCACGTGACCTGCAACGGGTCGTACACCGTCACAAGACAGGAGAAAAAATTGCGCTTAGCTTCCTCAGGGGAGGCAAGAAACGCAAAGTAACCGTTGTGCTATAAAACACGTATAGGAGTTATGCAAGTGTTTGCATCCCCTGGTGAGTCCCATTCGTGTATTGTAACGGAAGAACCTTTGATTTGAGATTCGCCAGTGTACTACGTCTATCTCAATATACACAGTACACTGGCGAGGGAGATATCGTCCCTTAGGCAAAGGAACGGTTCATAATGACGACATTTGTTGCGGCTTTGATAGTTGTCGGCGTACTTATTGCTATTGGTCTACTCGTAAATGTTTATCTGTATTCACAAGGTGCCTTTAAGAGGAGACGCGCGCGGCGTGCACAGCGTTCACAAGCAAAGCGTATTCCCACAGCAGCTCTCGATGAGCAATACTACAATAGTATTGGCATAGGTCCAACACAGAAACCAACAGAATAACATCTTTAGGGCCTTGCCTGTAAAAAATGTGCATTGATTGATCTGTTAGGGATGTGATACAACATTCCTAACAGATCAATTGCGTTTTTGGCAAAGAAAGAGGTTGTCCTTTGGCTTCACCTGTGTTGGCTACTTAGGATATCCGTTCCAAAAAGAGGGAATAAACAGTCAAGTAGAAAATCTCATTCTTGCCAGTCTAGTATGATGATATGAAGAAATGGAACAGGTAGAGCCATGATTGCAGTTCTTTTTTGGAATGGATATCCTAAGTAGCCAATACAGGGGCAACTTCAAAATGTAGCAGGAATTATATATTTCAAGGATTCACATACCCAGCCGCTTGCAGTCTGAACAAATGGGCGTAGGTGCCATTGACGGCCAAAAGTGCCTGGTGCGTCCCATCTTCAATGATTTTGCCCTGCTTGATCACAATGATGCGATCGGCCATGCGCACGGTAGAGAAGCGATGGGCAATGAGCAGGGTGGTGGCGCCAGCCGCGATCTGCTGAAGGCGGCTGAAGATTTCTGCTTCGGACTCGGCATCAATCGATGATGTCGGTTCATCCAGGACAACGACAGGAGCACGACGCATAAACGCGCGGGCCAGCGCCATCTTTTGCCACTGCCCAATTGAGAGCTCATGACCCTTCTCAAACATGCGCCCCAGGGTCGTCTCATATTTCTGTGGGAGAGCTTCGATAATTGGAGCTGCCCCGCTTTGTGCAGTAGCCAGGCGGATGCGTTCCTCGTTGTCAAGTTCCTCGACATATCCGAACCCGACATTCTCGCGTACCACCATTTCATAGCGCACGAAATCCTGGAAGATGACGCTCATATGCCTGCGGATATCCACGGTATCGTATTCTTCCAACGGCACACCATCGAGCAAGATTTGACCTGCCGTGGGTTCGTAGAGGCGCGTCAGCAATTTCACCAGCGTGGTCTTGCCCGCGCCATTGTGACCAACCAGCGCGACACATTCGCCTGCTTTGAGAAACAGGTTGAGGTCTTGTAGCACCATCTCGGTGGTACCCGGATAGCAGAAACTCACGCCGCGAAACTCGATTCCACTTTGTAGCCGCTCGGGGACGGCGCGTTTTCCATTCGCGATCTTGCGAGGAGCAACATCGAGAAATTCGAACAGGTTGCTCACGAACAGGTTGTTCTCATAGAGTTGGCTGACTCCCCACAAGAGCGATTCGACCGTGTGCTGGACCACCGCGATGGCCTGCATATATCCGGCGAGAAAGCCGATATGCCCGGTTGCAATCGTCACGCTAATCGCATAGATTTGCGCCCCTGCCGAGGCGAGGTTGGTCAGAAGCGTGAACGGCACAAGCGCTCGCGTTTCCCTTTTCACCAGGTCGCTATCTACCTGATAAAAATCGTTGTAGAGCTGCTTATACCGACCTAAGAAGTAATCGCCAAGGCGGAAGAGACGGATCTCTTTGACCGATTGTGCATTCGTGGTGAGAAACTGAAAATAGGAGAGACGCCGCCTCTGTTGTGTGCGCTCTCGCTCAATCTTGTAGCCCTGGTGGCCGTAGAAAATCTGTGAAGCAACCGATGGCAACGGAGCGAGTAGGATCAGGACACCCAGCCACCAGTTCCAATAGAGCAAGACCACGACGACAGAGACAAGGGTCACACATTCGGACCCAATGGTGACCATTTGCCAGAAAATCTGGTAGGGGCGGTACGAACTCTCGCGATTGGCTCGCTGTAATTTGTCGTAAAACTCATCATCTTCAAAGTGCTCTACATCCAGTTGGATCGCTTTCTCCATAATTTGCATAGCGATGACGTTGACCAGTTTTGTCTGGAGAAGCGATTGGAATTGCTGCTGACCAATGCCCAACACTGAGGAGACAAGCATCAATCCTCCTTGTAAGAATCCGAAGAGAATAGCGAGGTGGACAAGTTGTGGTGCATGTCCTCCCTGAATTGCTTCGGCGGCATTTTGAATAATTTGACTGGTGATCTGTATTTGGAGCGAAGGAATGAGACCACCAAGGAATGTGAAAACAAGCAACCAGGTAACATACCAGGGATGGGTTTTCCAGATGAGGACGAGCACACGTGACCATGTTGAGGCCAGTACTCGAATGTGTTGTACAAAGCGTTGCATATATTTCATAAGGGGTAGTCCTTTCTCTTCTTGCTCGTCTGGCGCTACCGGGGATCAAGCCAATGATGCTTGTTCACTGTGTTGTAGATGGTTATCAGACACTCATCAAAAGATAGACGACGAAGATGGATAAGAATAGAATCGAAACACGTTCGGTCTTCTCCTAACCAATGGTGTTTGTTCATAAGGTAGGGTGATCGGTGGCGCTCGGCTGTGGGGAAGAGGGGAGTCGTGTCTGGGACAAGAAGCAATGAGAGTAACACAAAACGACACATCTGCGTACCTGCAAATGAGATGATGGCACCAGGTGTATTCCTTGTTATGGAACTCGGTCAGTATCTATGCCGCATTTCGTCGTTGCTCCTCTTAAGAATTGAGAATACTCTTCTTTAATAATGGTAGACTCAATCACCATCCGTTGTCAATAGCAGGACGTCGCTTGCTTCCTTGTAATGGCTACTTGGCACATCCGTTCACAAGATTACCAGTATCATCTTCCCTTGCGTCATCTACTGATGTGTTTTGGCTCTGTAACTTTCCAAAAGTCCTTTTTCAAAAACTAGCGCGGATTCCGGTACTTTTTCTAATTTTATGGCGGAAATTTCTAAGGGGAGAAGGCCGTTTTTCTTCCCCTCCACGCTCATTCTATTCTAAAGTTATGTTGGACGGCACAGATTTGGGAATTCCACCGTAACTCCGAAATGACCCGGGTAAAGATAACGAGCGCGTTAGTGTTAATAAGTCACGTGAACATCTTGAGGGAAGTAAAGTCTTCGAAAAATGTGAGCAAGGAGATATGCCTTCATGAGTTGTAAAGCTACATTATAACACCATCGATTTAGGGAAATTAAGAGAGATGTTTATTTGCCATCTTTGATACTGTGCAAGATATCCTCTCTTAATACCAACTCCAAGAAGGCTTTTACACGAGGATATGATCTCAGCCGGGTCACTGAGGGGATGGTTGATCTGCAAGCGGCTGCGCAGGGTTTGCCAGCGCTACGGTGGTTCATCGGCTATGATGCGGATGGAGAGCCGATGTACTGTGGCAATCAGGTCTATGTAACCTGCCCGCACAGGCTCGACTGCAAAGGCTTCCGTTTCCCACCTGAAATTATCAGTCACTGTGTGGCTGTATTTCCGCTTCTCGCTCAGTTTTCGCGATGTCGAAGAACTCATGGCCCAGCGAGGGATCATTATGACCCATGAAACCATTCGGCAGTGTTGCCTGAAATTTGGTCAGACGTATGCCAATGAACTACGCAAACGCCGTCCTCACTGTGGCGATAAATGGCACATGGACAAGGTTGTGCTCACTATTCGGGGGAAGCAACATTGTTTATGGCGAGCCGTGGATCAGCTCTTCAACGCTTTTCCTTGTTATAACTCATCAATAATCTTCACGCCTACTGATAAGTTGACAATACCCTCACTTATCATCAATAGTCACCGCCTAACTTTCGGTGATCCCACGAGACTATCTCTACAGGTTTCACAAAGACGACCACTCGCTTAGCTGCCTGAGCTACAACCATTTGGCGTGTCGTATCATTCAAGGAGCCAGTGTAACGTTCCCATATGGCCTCACCTTTACGCTGGACGGTTTCGCGGTCGTCGCTGATGATTGCCCTTCCTTTAATCTGGACTCCTCGCAGTTCATCATATCGCTCACCTGTTTCTACAAGACAGGTAAGCCTGGCATCTCGCCGCAGGTTGAGAGCCTTTTGCGACTTAGCATACGTCCAAAAAACTATCTGGTCATTTATCAACGCATACCACATCGCTACCAGGTGCGGCCATCCGTCATTACCAATTGTGGCTACCTGAAGTATGCGCTGCTCTTCAAGAAATGCGCGTATTTCTTCGTCGTTCATACGGATTAGGTCTCGACGGCTCATCTATTTCCCTCCATCATCACTCCTCTAATTATTGAGTGTACGTTGGCAGTACGTTCAGTATCGCCTATAGGCGCAACGTTGGCAATAGCCTAAACCTCAGCTTGCCATTTTCCATACATGGTGGCTCCTTTCTACACTGTGTAGTAGTTCAAAATACGGCGTAAATTGGCAATCATGGCGGTTATATCAAAAGAGGTGTCAACTGCTGCCAGTGGTGAGCATCACGGGTGGCAATCCAGAACCAATGCTGCGACGTATTCAACACAGCGGCGCTCCTGTGCGAACAATGGTACTGGTGGCAGGAGTACGCGCCGCAAAAAAAGCGGAGTCGCTCGGTGCTGACGCGGTGATCGCCGTAGGGGTCGAGGGTGGTGGACACCTGGGACGAGATGATATTGGCACGATGGTCTTGACGCCGCGCATCGTCGAGTCGGTCAGAATCCCTTTCCTGGCAAGCGGTGGCATTGCTGATGTTGTCGGTCTCGCTTGTTGCGGTTCGTCAAATTCAAACTTCTAAGGTTGTAATCGCACCTCTTCAAGATCGAGGTCACGCTGGATGCGACGCATCACGTCGTCATTGATGATGCCGCGATTGCGCAGGTCGATGATGGTGCGTCGTTCCGCACCGATCAACTCTATTTTGAGACGTTGGTAGGACTCCGCCCGCCGTTCTTGATCGTCGCCATCTTCTGTGTTATGAAATCGTGCGGTAAAGCGACGATCCTGGTCGGAAAAGTGAGAGCGCAAGTCTTCGATGATATCCGGGTAAATCCACTCTTCTGAGGACAGTTCATCCAGTCGTGCCATTGCCGCACGCGCAGCTTTGAGCCTGGCTTTGGCCTCCTCATGCTCTTCGCTCGTATCGCCAGGTAGCTTTAGCAAGCGAATCAGCGGTGGCAAACTGAGTCCTTGCACCACCAGTGTAGCTAGAATGACGCTGAAGGTAAGGAAAATGATAATGTCCCGATCTGGGAACGGGGCATTTGTCTTGGTGTTGGCTACAAGTGGTAAGGCGAGAGCCGCCGCGAGCGAGACGCCACCACGCATACCTGTCCAGCCAACAACTACTACAGCTTTCCAGGAAGGATAAGGGTCGCGTTCGCGCACCCAACGACTCACGAAGCGTGGAAGGTAGGCACCTGGAAAGACCCAGATGATACGCACAAGAATGACAGTTAAGCTGACAAGTGCCGCCTGCAAAATAAGAGTAGTGATCGACCGCCTCGTCAGGGTAGTGAGGATACTGTGAAGTTGGAGTCCGATCAGAATGAAAATGAGTCCGTTGAGCAGGAAAACAACAATTTCCCAAACCTGCACAGCCTGAAGGCAGGTCTGAGATGAGACGATACTCGGTCCGCGCCTTCCCAGGTAAAGACCCATTGTCAGCACCGCGAGAACTCCTGATGCCTGAAGTGTTGTGGCTGGCAGGTAAGCGGCAAAGCCTGAGAGAAGCGAGAGTGTATTCTCAACTGGTGGATCATGTAAATAGCGGCGTATCTGAACAATGCACCAACCAACTGCTAGACCGAGGAGAACCCCGCCGATGTTTGCTCCCAAAAATCGTACAACTGCATTCAAAAAAGAGAATGAACCTCCTGTGACAGTATCCACCGCCGTAACGTATAGCACGAGAGCCGTTGCGTCATTAACAAGACTTTCGCCTCCCAGAACTGTCACTATACGTCTAGGAAGTCTGAGACGTTGAGCTATGGCTGCCGCCGCAACAGTATCGGTAGGTGATATAATGGCACCCAGCACGAATGCCGTAGGCCACGAGAGTCCTATAAACATATGCGCAACAACCGCTACGACACACGTTGTAGCCAGTACAAGACCTATAGAAAGCAACAAGATAGCCCGAAGATCAGCGCGAAAATCGCGGAAGGAGGTGTTCAAAGACTCCCAGTACAACAATGGCGGCAAGAAAAGCAGGAGGACAATCTCAGGCTTCAGTTCGATTGATGGAAGTCCTGGCACTAGACCGAGAATTAGGCCACCAACAACGAGTAAGATAGGGTAGGGAATCTCTATTCGGCGTGCAATGGTGACGAGAGCACCAACAGCTACAAGAAGGCCCAAGACAATCTGAACAATTGCAGTAGTAGAATCCATAGCTCAGATCTTTCTTTATATCTTCAAACGGGAATACGATGCTGCCTCGATTTACTGTGTTCCCATGTTGAGCAGAACGCCCAATACTATATTGCTTGGTGTATTAACCCAATCTGTGCAGCTTTTATGATCGGTTGACTAAAAACCGTCCCACTTCCGCCAGGGCTGCCATCGCGCGGCAGGTGATCTCAACCGACTCGTAATATGGTACCTCCTCTTCGCGTAAGATGCGAAGTGCAGGGATATCATGTCGTGCATAGACTGTCTGCACGAGAACGGGCTTATTGTAGAGGCGTACAAGCCGCCCCAATTCACGTGCTGCCGCCTCTTCGCGTGGCCCAAATTCCTCTGAGAGCAACCAGCGATAGCCACCGAAGAGCCCTGTGACGATGACTCCATCAACATCTTCGTCTTTGAGACAGACTTCCGTCAAGCGTGCAAACGATAGAGGGTCTTCGTCAGCTGCTCCCGCTACGTCGATAGGATTGGTCGCTGTAGCGCGGGCTGGCATCAGTTCCCTGAGTGCCTGTTGTGTCTCCGTTTTGAGGATGGGAACTTGTAGCCCTACGCGAACGACGGCATCACCAGAGGCAACAACACTGCCGCCGCCATCACCTACAATGGCTATGCGCACTCCTCCTTGCGGTGTCGGCGGTTGTGTGGCGAGTGCCTGGGCCACGGGAAATAGTTCATCCGAGCGCAACACACGTACCACGCCGCTTCCAAGGAGACTAGTATCATTATCGGGGCGCACTTTCGCCATTGTGCCGGTATGCGCGAGGGCTGCTCGTACTCCCACTTCAGTCGCACCGCTCAGTAAAATAACCGCGGGCTTATAATTGCCTTGCTCGCGCATTTCTCGGGTGACCTGGCGCAGTGTCTCTTCTTGAACGGCTTCAACATAGCCTGCGATAACCTTCGTCTCGGGATCACGAGCAAGATAATGCATGCATTCGGGAAAGGTAACATCAGCCGCATTCCCTATACTGATAAACGTAGTAAAGCCCAATCCGTCGAGATATGCCTGGGCAAAAAAATACATTCCCAGGTTTCCGCTTTGTGATACCAGACCAACAGGACCTGCGGGAAGCGGAAAAATCATACCGAGTGTGTTGATGTGCGACCTCCGTATGTAAAGTCCCATGCAGTTACTACCGATGATGCGAATGCCGTGTTCATGGCAATGCTCCACCATCTCTTGCTCCAAAACGCGACCTGCCGGGCCTGTCTCGCTGAAGCCCGCCGTGATAATTACTATGCCCTTGACACCGCAAGCGATACAATCCTCAACTGCCTGCTCTACATGAGGGAAAGAGGTAGTGATGATCGCAAGATCAACCGAGCCAGGGACATCACGTAAACTGGGATAGGTCACGCGCCCCAGTATTTCAGAGACCGAAGGGTTGATAAGATAAATTTCACCAGGAAAACCTCCCGCGATTAGCTGCTTCGCCGCAACATTTCCCCACTTTTGGGAAGCACGCGACGCGCCCAGTATTGCAACTGAGCGCGGCTGGAAAACCTCTTCTAACGTGTACGGAGTTATACTCATTCGTTGTCCTCATCGTCATCAAATAATTGCTGTGAACCATTCTCGCGTTCCTTACGGAGTAGTTCCTCAACATCCCGGATCAAAGTGTCCGCGCTGGGAAGTGGTCCAGTGCTTTCGACTACCTCCTCATCGCCCTCATCGTCCTCATCGTCCTCATCGTCGCTGTCGTCGATCTGCTCCTCTAACTTGCGGACATAGGCGCTGGCCTCCGGGTCTCGTGCAACTAACGTGGTGATTTGCTCCTCGAAGCGAACCGCGTCTGACTGAATATCACCTAAATCCAGACCAAAGGACAGGAAGGTATTGATGTAAGTAAGCAAGGCTGCAGTTACCTTGATATTCGGGGTCGCCGCAAGATAGTGCGGTGCCGCAGCCCAGAAGCTCGCCGATGGAATACGAGCGTTTCGACAGGCATCTTGTAGAACGCCGAGCATGCCTGTTGGTCCCTCGTAGCGTGAATTACGGATATCCATCTCACGTAAGCGTTCCATCACATCTGTCGTCGTGGAGGTACCCGATATAGGAACCGCGACCGAGTGCGGCACCTCTGCCAGAAGTGCCCCCAGGAAAACTATCTCAGAGGCGTTAAAATGTTTACATACTTCGAGAAAGGTATCAGTAAACGTCTTCCATTTGAGTTGTGGCTCAACTCCAAGAAAGAGAATTACATCGCGATTGAGATCGGGTTCGATATGGGCAAAAAACTGGTTGGTAGGCCAGACAACGGTACGCTGTATGCCATCAACCAATTTGATGGTTGGTCTCGTATCGGTGAAAACAAAAAAATCCTCAGCATCAATCTCTGCAAACTTTGTTGGTTTCCACTTATCAATTAAAAATTTTATTGCTGTTGTTGCTGAATCCGCGGCATCATTCCAGCCTCCAAAAGCAACAAGAACAACAGGGTCTCGCAGTACGGGTTGCGCATGGTAGCGAATAAACGACATATAACACCTCTTTGTCTGCCTGGCGGTGCGTTCCCCAAGTGATTCAATGATACTATCTTATCATGCCTGAAAAGAGGGGCTGAGTTTCTATTGTGAAATGTGCGTTTCACGTCGCCAAAGCCAGAACCCTGTGGCTAGGACTGCGAACCCAACGATATCCCACACAAGCTCATAAGGAATATCGTTCTTACAGATGCCGAGAATAGTGTCTGCACGACTTGTCGGCGATACACAGACAAGCTCATTTACAAGATGAAGATGAAGAATAGCATGTTGCACTATACCATCATAGAAATTAAAGCCCCCCGCGCCCATGAGAATACCTGCTAGAACAATATTCCGACCCGCTATCTTCCCATCTGCCTGACCCCTCCATATGCGAAAGGCACCCCACAGCAGCAGAAGGGTGCTAAAAGTATGAAATAAACCATCGCTAAGGATGCGTCCATAAGAATCGGTCTGCCAGTAAAAGTTGTGCCATTGTAATATCTGGTGAAAGAGAGCTTCATCAATAAAGCCAGCAATACCGATGCCGAGTAGTATTCCGGTAAACCGACTCTGTTGTTTCTGATACATGTCCAAAACTCTATCACGAAAGCGCACGCTCGTTTGTAACGAGAACATTTCTGCTCACTCTTTACTTACCAGACATGTCCTTCCTATAGACATAAATACGTAAACTATTGACGAATATGACGTACAAAGCCTATACTAGCCGCATGGAAGCCAAAAGCATCACAATCATTCATCAGGATCATCATCTTCTCGTCGTCAACAAGCCAGCAGGGGTTGTTATCCATCCAACCTACAAACATGTCGATGGGAAGACAATGTGGGACGCATTGTTGATATACTTATCACAGCAAGAAAAGGATAATTGGCAGCCGCCAGAATTGCCTGACGACCCACACTGGGCGGGCGCGCCTATGCATATACAAGAGATGCTGAGAGCGAAACGGCGGGCGCGCTTGTGGAAAGAGGATGGTCCCTTGCCGCGTCCCTGCCTGTTGCATCGCCTGGATAAAGATACATCAGGCGTTGTCGTGCTAGCTCGTACAGAGCATTCCCGCCGTTACATTATCAAGCAGTTTCATAACCATACCATTGAGAAACGTTACCTTACCGTGGCGCAACAAGGATCTCCTGAGTGGGCGCGACCACGCACCACCTTTACCGTGATGAGACGCAGCGAAGATGGAAGTGTAACCCAGGTTGATAGCTCTTTTGCACTTGCTTCGCCAGGCAATGACACACTCGAACTGAGCGGCCCCCTACAACGAGACCCTGATGAGCGTCGTCGCTGTATCGTCGGACCTGATGGTGTTGAAGCCTGTACAACGTGTAAGATACTAGCGAACGAGAACGGCTTTACACTTCTCGATGTACGGCCTGTCACTGGCCGCACTCATCAAATCCGCGCGCATCTCGCGGCATTTGGATATGCTATCGTAGGCGACAAGATGTACGCTCCTCATGCAGAAGAAGGTACGCCTGCGGCTATGCTCGGACGCCAGTTTCTTCACGCGTACAGTCTCAAATTACGACGCTATCCCGACAATATGCCCTGCATCTTTGTTGCTCCACTTGCAGATGACTTGGTTTCATGGATGAGTCACTATTTCCCTACTGGTTTAGGAGTTTTATATGCAAGCGCAACAGTATCCGCCTAATAGTGGGTCGTTCGCCCAATTGAGCGAAGAAGATAAGAAAAAACGACTCGACGCAATGGTAAAAATCTGGCAGAGCGATACTGAGCGACGCGTCAACTATAAAGATGAGACGAGAAAAGAACTCTACTACAAAGGCGACAAGAAAGAAGAGCATGAAATTTATCACAAAAATGTTTTCTTTCTCAAGTGCGAAGAGCTTGATGAAGTTGTGGTGAAGCGTCTAGAGCAATTGGCAGAGATTGACAAGCTTCTGGCCTCTCGAATTGAAGAAAGCTTAGAAAAGGTACGCTTGCAGCAAATACAAGAATGCATCCCCCTGGATGCCCAATTAAGGCAGATTGACGCTAGCCTTAAAAAATTAACGGGCAGGCTTGCGCTAGTCAGTGACCTCGTAGAAGACGAAGAGAACGAGGCTGTGACAACAATAGTCAACAAGATACAGGAGTTACGAGGACAAAAGAGGGAGCTTGAAGAAAAGAAGAAGAGGTTAGGCTCTCTTGAGGGCCAGGAAGAAGTACGCCAGTTTTACACAGTGTTGGGCAACTTCAAAGAGAAATGGTCCACTCTCACACTTGAGCAAAAGCAAAAATTGATAAAGCTGCTCACAACCAAAGTGGAGATCATCCCTTGTTCGATGCACTGGTACAAGCTCACTATTCACTGGATAGGAGTGGTATGCAGTCGTCACGACGTGGCGTACATTTGGAGGATGCGGCCAGAAGCGCAACAAGCACTAGAGCCGTGTGAGCTTGGCCTTATTCAAGACCACTACTCAAGTTGTAGCATGGAATATCTGCTTGAGAAAATGCCTAATCGGACGTGGCAAACTATCGTAAAGGGTGCTTGTAGCTTGGGCGTGCAAAGGGAGGCAGGAGGCAGGAGGACGATACCAATAAATTTGGCGTGGGAAGATATAGCCTTTTTCCCTGATATGGACAAGGCCATAGCAATGGCTAAAGAAGCTACGGAGGAATGCGCTAAACAGGGTACACCCCTCTACGCCAAGTGGCTTATCAATCTGCCGCCCACGAATGAACTTGCAGAGGGGAATGCTATTACTCACTACATTAATGAAGAGTCAGCTGGCCCACGCAACAGCAGTGGGTCGCGTGGACTCGCTCTTTTGATTGGCTCTCAGTTGGTGTAGGCTTCATACGAGCGATGCTCGACTCGCCACAATAGGTAGCAACTGTTCCTGAAAAGAAGTTGCTGAATGATTCCTCACCTTTCAGATGTATTTCGCGGCTTGACAAACCGGCAACTCTTCATGTAAAATTACTTACTATAGTAAATATTACTGTGCTAAGGAATAACGAAAGAGATGAGGCCAGATCACACACTTGGATATTGGATGATTAGAGCAGCGCATAGTTTTGGCACTGCCTTCGTTGGGGTCTTACAAGCGCATTGTACCGAACGTGGAAAGCCCTATATGATCACTCCACCGCAGTGGGGTACGCTCGCCTGGCTGGACGAGTACAATGGACTGCCCATCGGCACACTCGCGCAGTATCTTGGCATTGAGGCTTCGGTCACTACAGGCATTGTCAAGCGACTTGAACAGAATGGCTTGGTCGAACGCGTACACGACCGTGAGGATCGTCGCATCGTCAAGGTCTACCTGACTGCAGAAGGGCAAGACCTTGTTCGTTCGCTTGATTCCGTGATCACTACCTTCAACGAACGCCCTTTCCAGGGCTTCTCTCATGAAGAACGGCAGACCTTTTTGGAGCAATTGCACCGCATTCTCATCAATCTCTCCGATGATGCCGATGAGCATGCGAGTCTGTTCAACTCCTTTCGGCATCAGTTAAACGAGCAAGGAGGGTGGGACATGTAGCTTGCTCATCATTGCTTCATTTTTTGCATTTTTTGTAGAGAGCCATACAATTCTTCTCGTTGCATCATGCTGCCGATGAGCAGTTCTCTTTGTCATGCTCTGTAGACAGGACACCCTAACAACTTGTCATAAGGAGGTATACACCTATGAACGATAATGAACAGGCCATCGGGCAGGGTGGAGGGCTGGCGTACAAGTGGATTGTCGCCATTGTTGCGATCACTGGCGTCTTTATGAGCGTCCTCGATGCGACCATCGTCAACATTGCTATTCCGCGTCTGCAAACGGCCTTTGGTGCGGATCTCCATAGTGTGCAGTTTGTCTCCACTGCCTACATCCTGACTCAAGGCGTTGTCACACCAACAACCGCCTATTTTGCCAACAGATTTGGCATCAAACGTTTCTACATCATGGCATTGACCGCGTTTACGCTTGGCTCGGCATTGTGTGGGGTAGCATGGAGCCTTCCCACACTGGTCGTCTTTCGTATTCTCCAAGGTCTCGGAGGGGCATCGCTCTTCCCCCTCTCGCTTTCGCTGCTGTTCCGCGAATTCCCGCCAGAGCAGCGTGGTGTTGCGATGGGACTCTTCGGCATCCCAGCCTTTTTAGCTCCTGCGCTGGGTCCACCGCTCGGGGGCTATCTCGTGACAATCGGCGACTGGCCGTTGATCTTCTATATCAACGTTCCTGTCGGCATTTTCGCCATCATCCTGACGCTCGTGCTCTTGCGCGAGTCGCAACGAGAAGTTCGCTCCCGCTTTGACGTTCCAGGGTTCATCTTTGCCGCGTGTGGCCTTGCAGCTTTACTGTATGCTTTCACCGAGGTTGGTACCTACGGCTGGGGATCGACAACAGTGCTCAGCTTGCTCATTGCTGGTATCATCGCACTAGGAATCTTCATCGCTATCGAACTCTCCACCGTCTCTCCTTTGCTCGATGTGCGGATCTTTGCTAATCGTCTGTACACGATCAGTACCATTGCCTACGTGCTTGCCAATTTCTGTCTCTTTGGCGGATTGTTTCTGTTGCCCATTTACTTGCAAAACCTACGCGGGTTAAGCGCCTTCCAGACAGGACTCGTCTTACTGCCGCAGGCGTTTGCCTCGGCGGTCAGTGTCTTACTCGGTGGCCGATTGGTGGATCGCGTCGGAGTGCGGGCCGTCGTGATTCCAGGGTTGCTCATCCTTGCCTTCTCTAGCTGGCAACTGTCGTTTCTCACCCTCGACTCTCCCTACTGGTTGCTTCAGGTCATGTTTGTTTTGCGCTCCTTCTCACTTGGGTTTGTGAGCCAGCCTATCATTGTCGCAGCGATGGCAGAAATTCGACTACAGCAATTGACCCAGGCGACTTCGATCAATGCCGTGATGCGCTCCGTGACCAGTTCCTTCGGAATCGCGCTGCTGGCGACCCTCGTCCAGAGACAAACTAGTGTTCACTACGCTCATCTGGCAGAGCAGATCACCGCGAGTTCACCCCTTGGACAACTGATACCACGCTTACAGGCACTTTTTGTCACACATGGAGCCAGTGCGGAGGCAGCCAGGAGAGTAGCCCTACAGGTCATTGCTGGCTTAGTGCGCAAGCAGAGCTATGTGTTGGCGATTCAGGATGCCTTCCGGCTCACTCTCGTCTTCATTGTACTGACTCTCATTGTCATGGTGTTTGTGCGAGTCAAACGCCAGCCCTTCCAAAGACGGGGGCAGGTGAGAGAAAACGTACCTTCCACTACTATGGAGAGATCGACACGTGAGGAAGGTGGAATTATACACTCTGCTCCAGCAGGCCCAGGAGTTTGAGCAATGGCTTACTCAGTTCACCATCCTGGTCGAACAGATCAAAGATGTGCAGCATGATCGTACAAAGGGGGACACAACGAGGGATATGAGTCGGCATCATAATCCGTTTCCTGTTTAGGGGATCTCTTGCAGAACTGCTTGCCTTTGTAAATTTTGTATTTATTGTTTCGCCCAATCGCTCAGCACAGCCTTTGCCGCGTTATGTCCAGGAGCACCCATGACGCCACCTCCTGGATGTGTCCCTGAGCCACAGAGATACAGACCTTCGATAGGCGTGCGATAGCGTGCGCATTCAGGTGTAGGTCTTAAAGAAAACAACTGATCCGGCGTGATCTCACCATGAAAAATGTTGCCATTAGGCATGCCATAGCGTTGTTCGATGTCAACAGGGCTGAGGACCTGACGATGAATCACTGCATCAGCGAAATTGGGGGCAAGTTCCGTCATAGTAGCAATAACGCGATCTGCCATCTCGTCTTTCACTTCCTCCGACCATTCACGGCCTTTAAGGTGATAGGGGGCGTACTGGCAGAACATGGATATCGTGTGAAATCCTGACGGTACAACGCTGGAATCGGTTGCCGACTGCATATAGGCCTCGATATACGGTTTTCGCGAAAGCTCTCCGTGTGCTGCGTCCTCGTACGCCTCTTGTACCCAATCAGGAGTGGGGCTGATCTCGCACGATCCGGCATGTTGCAAACCAGGCGTTGTTCCTGGGAGGCAGCGGAAACTCGGCAACTCTTTGAGCGCAATGTTGACCTTGACGACGGCACTATCTGTCTTAAACTGCGAGATACGTTTGAGGAAGCCTTTGTCCAGGTCGGCATCGGCACAGAAGTCAAGGAACGTGCTTTTGGGGTCAGTATTAGAAAGCACCGTTGCTGCCCGTAATTCCTCGCCATTCTCTAAACGGACACCCTCTGCTCGCCCATTGTGAACCAGGATTTTTGCGACACGGGTATTGGTGCAAATAATCGCTCCATGTGCCTCAGCAGAGGCCGCCATAGCAAAACTGATGCGTCCCATGCCCCCACGTACATAGCCCCACATACCCTGTTCACCATTGACCTCGCCAAACATATGATGCCACATGACATAGACGGACCCGGGCGTCTTTGGCCCGATGAATGTGCCAATAACACCTTGTCCAGCAAAAGCCGCACGAAGGTAGTCTGACTCGAAATAGTCAGCAAGCATATTGTACAGATTGCCGAACATCAAATAGCGATAGATTTCTTCGTCTTCACCTCGAAACCGAGCCGCAAGATCAGCAACCGAAGGTGGTTCCTCCAACAGGACGGGATTGAGGATTTCTGATGCCCGGTCAAAAAAACGTAAAAATCTTGGGTATGCTTCAGCGTCATGAGGCGAGAGGTGACGAATGCCTTCTATCGTCTTCTCTGTACTGGCACGCAGAAAAAGGTAGTTGCCGTCGAGAAAAGGAACAAACATCTGCGGGTCTTTCACATAGGCATCAAAGCCATAACGATGGAGTTCTAAATCATGGATAATCTCTGGACGAAGCAGGCTGACCACGTAGGCGCAAGGAGACATCGTGAAGCCGGGGAACGGCTCTTCAAGCGTACAAGCACCGCCTACGCGGTCCCGTTGTTCCAGGACGACAACTCGTTTGCTTGCACGAGCTAGATAACCTGCTGCCACGAGACCGTTGTGTCCGGCTCCAATGATGATTGCATCAATCTGTTCGCCCTGCCCGGTTACCATAACTAGAGAACTCCTTCGTTGGTACATTGGGGGTACTTGTTTTGCCATAGTATAGCATACAGCAGACTTTTGTTGTCTTAGAGCACGTGTTATTTCTCCACAACGCCGCTGCTTCGTCATCGTGAGGGCGAACAGCTTGATACCTGGTTAGAACAAGTACGAGTCAAAGAGAACTGTGCTTTGCCAGAAAGGTAAGGCGTCAATCGCGCAGGTGAAAATCCTTCTGACATCCAGCAGTTTAGCTTTCTTCTGACTGCACTGACATCCAGCAGTACCTAACGTCTGGTTGACCATTGCGTGCATTTCTTCCCAAACTCACGACGTGAAAACCGTGCCGTTCATAAAACGCCCGCGCCTCTCGATTCAGCTGGAGGGTCTCCAACGATAATCCGCTTGGTGAGAGGTGCTTGGCTTTGTTCATTAAGGCGGTGCCAATGCCCTGGTGGTGGAACTGAGGGTCTACAAAGAGAAGATTAAGATAACCATCTCGTTCACGAAGCGCAAGAAAACCAACCATCTGTCCATCTCGCTCAGCTACCCAGACTGTCTCGTTCTTGGCGATGTCATCGCGCAAACGAGTTTTCCATGCCTCCAAGGGCTCAGGATGTCGGAGGAAAGGAAAGGTATAGTGCCACGTATGGTACCAAAGGTGAACAACCTCATCGAGGTCATCACGCCGATAGAGGCGTAAGGTTGTCGTCATCGTCTCCGTGTCCAAATCATTTTTATGTAGTATCAATCAAGATTGTAGAGCTAAGTGAGCCGAAAGGAGTGGAACTGCTAACGGCCTTTATAATTCAGGTCCGATCAGTCCATGACGAAGAGCGAAGCGAACCAGATGAGTGACATCACGGAGACCAAGCTTCTCCATCACGTTGGCACGATGCGCCTGCACCGTTTTGATGCTGATCACTAAACGATTAGCGATATCCTGGTTGGTGCATCCTTCGGCGACCAGTTTCAGCACCTCGACCTCGCGAGATGTAAGGATAGACAGAGCTGTCGTAAGGCTCGATGCCTTTGGCTGCATCTCTACCGAGTGAGGTGCTCGAGGTGGTGGAACAACAGGCTGCTCCAGGTACGCTCGAATGAGAGCTTTGGCTAGCCCCGGGTAGAGGAATGCACCTCCCTGTGCTACTGTGCTAATCGCTGTATGCAATTCAGTGGGGGCAGCTTTCTTAACAATATATCCTGCTGCCCCTACACGCAGAGCTTGCAGAAAGTACTCTTCACTTTCGTGCATAGTCAGTATCAAAACCTGTGTCGTCGGGTATCGCGCGCGAATAATGCCACACGCTTCCAGGGTGCAAGCTTAGCATATGCTAGATCACGATGTCTGTCTATTAGCAGGAATCCCTATTTTTCTCCCTAGAGTACCTCGCCAAATGTTCACTACTACCTGATTCTCCTTTTGCCTGTTATGCGCTGGCTGCTGGTGGACTTGTCGTCACAGGCGTGGAAGGCGGTGAGACGGTTGAACGTGAACGCGTTCGCCATCGGAAGATGAACCAGATGAGGAACGCTACTGGAACGATATAGAAACTGTAGGCGAGGAGCCAGATGAAAAACGTTGCCAGACCTTGAGCAAAGGCGAGTGAGGCCGCAAAGGCATCATGAAAGGTCTGACCGATGTTCCATCCGGGTGAAGCCGATAGGGGAGGCGTCACTGTCGCTATCGGTTGTAGTGTGATTGCTACTGTATAGAATGTCACCTGGCTATCCAACACTTTCAGATGAGCCTCAATATTCTCTATCTGTCCCTCAACATCGGTAAGCTTATCTTGAATAGAGACGATATCGCCCAGAGCTTGAGCGTGACTAAGCAAGTCTAACAAACGCGTCTGTTCACCACGCAAATTTTTGAGTCGAGATTGTGTATCAATGTAATCGTTCGAGACATCCTGCACCGACTCATTGAACGTAAGTAGTTGTCCCCCATGTTGTGATGCATAATCTCTCAGATAGCGTTCAACTTGAGGATAGAGTGTTGCCTGTACCGAGAAGCTAAGCGAGACATTATAGAGGTTGTCGCCCGCCTGCTCATAGTCAATTCCTGCCGAAGATGAGCGTGTATCAGTAGCTGTGATCCACGTCTGCAGCTCATCTGCAACCTTTCTTGTGTCTTTGACTCCCAGACCGACCTTGAGCGTTTTGCTCAGGTATTGCGGCCCATCTGAGGAAGGATTATTCTTCTGTTGCCCTTGAGATGAGCCTGTGCTTGAGGCAGACCTTTTCGCAGGTGCATTACTTTCGAGGCTTCCACTTCCCGAGTTTGAACCAGAGCTTGTCCCTGAACCTCCACATCCGACAAGGAGGACTGTCAACAAAATAGTCATTCCTAGTAAGAGAGATCGTCGTTTTTTGCGTAGGCAGGTGTGGAATGCGTGTGATACGTGCGACATAAACTGGCTCCTTTTGCAACAAGTGCATGGGCAGGTGGTCAGGAAGAATGTCCAACTCTTTCTTCATTCATCCATCAATTTTCTGCTGAGATAGTTACCTACATGAAGCATAAATGCTGATCTGGTTATGCCGTGAGTGTCATTTGACCTATCTCTGCTACTGATGAAGACGATACAAGTAGGGCAATTGTTCCCCTATGTTTCACATATCCTGATACCGAGAAATTTACAAGGCTTCGATCATACTTTGTAATTCGCTAATGTCAAAGGGCTTACTGATAAAACCTTTGATTCCCATCCGATCTATCTGCTGTTTGGTGAACACATCGGCACTCATTACAATAATAGAGAACGACGTGTGCAGCCCTCGGTGGTGTAGCTCATTGAGGAAAGTATAGCCACTCATATTTGGCATCATCAGGTCGAGCAGAATAATATCTGGCTTTGCGCCGCTTTCTAGCTTATCCAAAGCTACTTGCCCGTTCTCTGCGCTGTCTACCTCATAGTCAGAGGTGCCTAACAATACTTGTATGACAGCCTGAATATCGGCTTCGTCGTCAACCACTAATACACGTTTTTTCATACTTTTTTCTTTCTAAGCATTGCCATGTACATTCTATTATGGAACAAACGACTCAAATACAGGAACATCTACGCGAGGCAGAAGCGCGAAGGCTGCATTCATAATACGCGTCTGCAACTCAACATCGTTTGGCTCTCCCAACGGATGACCAAGCGGAAACGGCACAAACAAGGCGCGAGGTGGCTGTATCTTTTCCGTGATCTCACGTAACAGCGAGATCGAGACGGTGGTGATGCCTGCGTATTCGATGGCGCGTTGAATCAATCCCACGGACTGGTTACACATGGGTCACACAGGTGTTAGCAGTACGACATCGACACCATCGGAGACAAGGCGAAGTGCTACTTCGGGCGCACTCCCTTTAATGAGCTTAGATGGCCCAATAATGGAACCCATGAAACTGTAGTGATGCGATGCAATAGCTCCAATCTCTCCGTGCTCCCGCATCTCGCATAGACGGTCGAGCGGTAAAACTAGATTTCGGTCACGGAGAATGCCGGTTTGGTCGAACGCCCAACTACGATGATTCATCTCTAGTGACTGTGGAGAAATGCCGCCCGGAAACTCACGGAATGAACTATCGCCCATCCTAATGGTGGAATCAAATGGTGGTTGATCGGCAAGACTAAGACCTGCCGTCGTCACGAGTGCCACAGTGCATTCTGACAATGGTTTGCGTAGGGGAGTGACTGCCGTCGTCACCGGGTCTTCAGAGCGAGGCGCGTACTTCCGAAAGGGATATCCCTTGAGAAAGAGACGTTCTACAAGTTCAATATCATCAAATTGGGCCACAAAAGTTTTACTCCACTTCTATTCCTGATGTTATGAACAGTATATTCCACTTTCAGGAGTATACAACATCCGCTGCTTACATCTCCACGCGCCAGGGTTTGATATAACACAAAAAGTACGGCTGTGTTACTTCTGTTCTCTACTCAACGTCCTTGTATAAGGTCATAGAGTTCATTAGCTTTTCTTTCATTGAATGATTTCTCTGCTGGAGTCTGATGTATGTGGACGTTACCATCACCTCTTATACTATCTTTTCATGGTCGCTTTGTTATTCTCTTCTGTTGTATTGTGCTGTTTTTCTCTGGCTGTACTGATGCTACAGGAAATGGATCCCCTTCGGGTGCCGTCCCGTCTGGGAACTCCGCGAGTACATCACCCGCGCGCTCTAAAGCAGATGCGAATGGAAGCGCTACTGAAGAGGCGCTGCGTGCGCAATTGTCAAAAGTTCAGCAAATTATGCAAGGTATGACCCTCGATCAGAAACTGGGGCAACTGATAATCGTAGAATATTTCCAATCGAACTATCAAGACACTGAACTGCCATACATGATCTCGCACCAGTTTGTCGGGGGCTATCTCTATCAGACGGTCAACCATAATTTTGCTCCACCCACCAACACTATAAGTAGTGCCAGAGCATTCGCTGCGCAGGCAAACAACGATGCCAAAATTCCTCTTCTTGTTGCTATAGATCAAGAGGGCGGTTTGGTAAATAAAATAGGAGAAAACTTCTATGGTCCATCTCCTTCTGCTGCCAATATGGTTGCGCAAGGAGATCCTAATTATGCACTTACACAGGGAGTACAGACGTCTAAATGGATGCAGAGCATGGGGATTAACACCGACCTGGCTCCTGTTGTTGATGTACAGACAGTTGATCCTGCTCCTCCTGTCTATCCTTTGTTGAGGAGTCGCACCTTTGGTAATGACCCAAAAACTGTTGCAACCTATGCAGGCAAATTTCTCGACGGGTTACAGCATAATAGTATTGCGGGGTGTCTAAAGCATTTCCCTGGTTTAGGATCATTAACCAGCAATGATGACCCTCATGATGGTCTGCCTGTGGTAAATCGAAGTATGACAGACCTGGAAAACGTAGATTTTGCGCCCTACAGAACGATGATTCAACAAAATCATCCCGCTATGATTATGTCCACCGACGTGGTCACGACTGCTATCGATCCTGATCTGCCTGCTGAACTCTCGCCTAAAGCCATCAATGGTGTTCTGCGCAAAGAACTGAGGTATAACGGTGTAGTGATCACCGATGGCTTGTATATGAACGGCATCAGAGCAAAATGGAGTATCGCTCAAGCGTCTCTTCTTTCTATTCTTGCTGGTAATGATCTTGTGGAGGGGCCATACACTGCTGAACAAGTCGCAGGTGTCGTAACTACTTTCAAGCAGGCTATTAACCAGGGCCAGTTAAGCATAGCACGTGTAGACGAGTCGGTACAGCGAATCTTGCTTATGAAGATGCAGTATGGTATCATTCACACTTCGAAATAAATTCCGAATTTATAGTGTTGTAGGAGATGTGTCTTTTACTCACAAAACAAATGAATGAAGGAATTCCATAACTATGAGTCGTAAAAATACGCAAGTTCTCCTCGCTCACCGTCCAGAGGGTTGGGTACAAGAATCCGATTTCCACATCGTTGAGTCAGATATCCCTGATCTGACTGATGGACAGGTCCTGGTTCAGAATACCTATCTTTCGCTGGACCCCTACATGCGTGGTCGCATGAATGATGCGAAGTCCTATGCCGCGAAAGCTGAGCTTGGTGATGTGATGGTTGGTGGCACGGTCGGAAACGTTATCGAGTCTCGAAATCCTGCTTTCCAGGTGGGTGACACCGTTCTAGGTTATTTCGGCTGGCAGCAGTATGGAGTCTCTAATGGCAAAGGTCTGATGAAGCTCCCGACTTCCTCTTCTGTTCCTGCCTCTGCCTATCTGGGTGTTGTTGGTATGCCGGGTCTTACAGCCTGGGTCGGTTTGATGGATATTGGTCAGCCAAAGCCGGGTGAGACGGTTGTCGTCTCCGCCGCCTCCGGTGCTGTTGGAAGCGTTGTCGGTCAGTTGGCGAAGGCGAGAGGCTGCCGAGCTATCGGTATTGCAGGAGGCAGGGCGAAGTGTGACTATGTCGTGAATGAGCTGGGTTTCGATGCATGTGTTGATTACAAGATAGACCATTTTGTGGCGGACCTTACCACGGCGACCCCCGAAGGCATCGATGTCTATTTCGAGAACGTCGGCGGCAAGGTGACTGAGGCTGTCTTCAAGCGCCTCAATGCCTTCGCTCGTATCCCACTCTGCGGCCTGGTCTCTCAGTATAATGAGAAGCAGCCTCAGGGTCTGCGCAACTATGGTGCCATCCTAATCAATCGCGCGAAGGTCCAGGGATTCATCGTTGGTGAGCATGCCGATCTCTTTCCACAGGCGCGCCAGGAACTCACTGAACTGGTCACTTCGGGCAAACTGAAATACCGCGAGAGCATCGCTGAAGGTCTCCACAATGCTCCACGCGCCTTCATTGGTATGCTCAAGGGAGAGAACTTCGGGAAGCAGCTTGTCAAGCTGGCTTAAGTATGATTTAATTTCTGAGTCCAAATTCTGGCCTTGACAGACTTTGCAATAGAATGTTATACATTCCATATTTACTCCTCTCGTGCGCGAGGCCGCAGCGCACGCATCCAGTAGTTTAGGTTACAAAGAACACCTCTCATGGCAAGACACCCCCATAATGTAGAGGAAGAAGGGCTAGCATAGTATGAGCGAGCAGCAAGCAACGCCATTTGAAGCCCCGCAAGAAGTTTCTCTATCCGAACATATGAAAGGAAATGCAGTAATATCAGATGATGGAACTCGACAAAATGATCTCACGGCAGTGCAACATCGCTTCGGCGAAGTCGCGAATGCATACGTAACGAGTACTGTTCATGCGAGTGGAGCAGACCTTGGTTGGATGGTAGAGGCAGCGGCACCAAAAGGCACAGAGCAGGTGATAGACGTGGCAACGGGAGCAGGACATACCGCATTAGCATTTGCGCCATACGTTGCCGAGGTGATAGCGGTAGATGTGACGCTGCCAATGCTTGAGGCGGCACAACAACTCGCAACCTCACGCAATATGAAGAATATTCGTTTTCTTGAAGGAAGCGCGCAATCACTTCCTATAGCCGAAGAAAGTGTCGATATTGTTGTTTGTCGTTTCGCCGCTCATCATTTTCTCCACCTACCCGAGGCAATAAGCGAGTGGGCACGCGTGCTCAAACCTGCTGGAAAACTTGTGCTGGTTGACACGGTTGCGCCAGAGGAGCCAGAACTAGACACCTTTTTGAATGAGTTTGAGCTGTTGCGCGACACCTCACACGTCCGCAATCACCGCGTCTCGGAGTGGCTAGCTCTCTTACAAGCAGCAGGTTTTGCAGTCGAGGTTCACCGCACCTGGGACCTTCCTTTAGACATACCTTCCTGGACGAAACGTATGCGGACGCCATCCTCATCTGTAAATGAGATCATACAACGTTTTCACGATGCTTCACCATTAACACGTGAACGCTTCCACATTGAAACGAACAGCGATGATGTCTTCTCGTTCACACTCCCCGTCGCGATGTTTGTCGATATCAAGCCCCACTAGTTTTAGCTCTTCATATCTTTAAAGTGTGAAACCAATCAGTAGGGAGACCCCTGGTGAGTCTCCTTTAGTGGCGTGGTATGATAAATCATATCTAACTGCTTTCGCTGTAAAGCCTGATCTTTCGACATGTTCTGGAACGAACTGATGGATTGCGTCGTGATAAAAAGCGACACACTGACCCAAACCTACTAAATCACGCAATATAATGCCGTGTTAAGAGGAGAAGTTAAAAATGTCTACAAACTCAGTAACACCGTTGACACAACGCCCTATCTGGAAAACGCTTGAGGAGCATTACCAGAAGGCACGAGACCTTCATCTCCGAACACTTTTCGCTGATGACCCCAAACGTGCTGAACATTTTTCATCCGAAGCTGTTGGCATCTACCTTGACTACTCAAAGAATCGTATCACCGATGAGACCATTCGACTCCTCCTGGATCTAGCCAATTCTTCTGGCCTACGAGAGCGTATTGAGGCTATGTTCCGAGGCGACAGGATCAACGTCACGGAGAACCGCTCGGTCCTTCACGTGGCCCTGCGTGCGCCAAAGGGGGAATCTATTGTTGTTGACGGTGAGGACATAGTGCCAGCTGTCCACGCTGTGCTGGGCAAGATGGCAAACTTCTCTAATCGAGTTCGCAGTGGAGAGTGGAAGGGGTATACCGGTAAGCGCATCCGCACTATCATCAACATCGGCATTGGCGGCTCGGACCTCGGTCCGTACATGGCCTATGAGGCGTTGAAGTACTTCAGTGATCGGAACCTGGTCGCGCGCTTCGTCTCCAATGTTGACGGCAACGAGTTCGTAGAAGCGACACGCGATCTCGACCCCGCAGAGACGCTCTTCATCATCTCCTCCAAAACCTTCACAACTCTGGAGACCCTGACCAATGCGCGCTCAGCACGCGAATGGTGCGTCAAAGCCCTGGGCAGTGAAGAGGCCGTGGCTAAGCACTTCGTCGCTGTCTCGACGAACACTAAAGAGGTGGCGAAGTTCGGCATCGACACCGAAAATATGTTCGAGTTTTGGGACTGGGTTGGTGGACGTTACTCCTACGATTCAGCAATCGGTCTTCCTTTGATGATTGCTATCGGCCCCGAACAGTTTCGCGAGATGCTTAACGGCTTCCACGCGATGGATGAGCATTTCCGCATAACTCCTTTTGAGCGCAATCTGCCAGTGCTGCTGGGACTCGTTGGCATCTGGTACAACAACTTCTTTGGTGCCGAGACTGTAGCAATCCTGCCCTATGATCATTACCTTGAACACCTGACCTCCTACCTACAACAACTCGATATGGAGAGCGATGGTAAGCACGTCGATTTAGAGGGCAAGACAGTGAACTATCAGACTGGACCCATTATCTGGGGGCAACCGGGAACCAACGGTCAGCATGCATTCTATCAGCTCATCCACCAGGGGACCAAATTGATTCCGTGCGATTTCATCGGCTTCTGCCAACCTTTAAACCGCCTTCCACCGCATCATGATCTCCTGATGGCAAACTTCTTTGCCCAGACTGAGGCCCTGGCATTTGGAAAAACGGCAGAGGAGGTTGCGGCAGACGGCGTCTCAGCATTCCAGGTTCCGCATCGGGCCTTCAAGGGCAACCATCCGACGAATACCATTCTGGCGGAGAGGCTAACACCGGAAACTCTGGGTAAGCTTATCGCCCTCTACGAGCATAAGGTCTTCGTTCAAGGCACCATCTGGAATATCAACTCGTTTGACCAATGGGGTGTCGAACTCGGGAAAGTGCTAGCCAACAGGATCATTCCTGAACTCCAGAATGCCGACGAACCCAAACTGACACACGACAGCTCGACCAATACACTTATCCACCGCTATCGTCAGCTCAAGAATGAGGCTTAACAATGGTCTGAAGCAACCAACGAAATACGCTACACTGTATGTGCAGCGTATTTCGTTGTAGTACTCATCCCTTTTCTGATATCAAGAAGGCATCTCGTTATCTATGCAGATAGTGGAGACTCACGAAAGGTCTCCCTACTCTTCAACTTGCACTTTAGGGGATGAGAATACCTCGACCACGCAGTTTGCCACTGTCCAACTCGTGGATAGCGTCGTTGGCTGCATCGAGAGGATAGGTTTCTGTGTGCAGTGCCACTTTACCCTGGGCTGTGAGAGTCATTAGTTCAGCCAGATCGTTATATGTGCCGACGAGGTTGCCGATAAAGTTGATCTCAGTCGAGATAATGTCAATCGTGGGAATGTTGAGCTTGCCACCGTAGCCGATGACATAGTAGCTACCACCAGGCTGTAACATTTTGACCCCATCCTCGATAGCACCGCCCTCACCAACAAAGTCAATTACGGCCTCTGCCCCAATGCCGTTTGTGATGTCCTGTACTTTGGCAACCTGGCTGCCATCTACCTGGACCGCATGGTCAGCTCCCCAACTGCGCGTCAGTTCAAGTGCTTCAGGTGAGCGATCAACAACGATAATCTCCGCAGGAGTGAGGGCCTTGAGACATTGAATACCAATATGACCCAGACCACCTGCTCCGATGACCACCGCTTTCGTTCCAGGGTACAGGATCGCCGCTGCCTTCTTGACTGCATGGTAAGCAGTCAGGCCAGCATCAGCCAGAGCTGCAATGTCTTTAGGTTCAAGGCTAGGATTCAACTTGACGACTGCGCGTGCCGTTGTCTTTAGAAAATTCGCCATGCCCCCATCAACAGATATACCTGGAAATGACTGGTTACTGCAATGCATATCATCACCAGCGCGGCACGCGCGGCAGAGACCACAGGTGATCAGCGGGTGGACAATGACTGTATCTCCGACGGCGACATTACTAACTGCTGATCCAATCTCGGAAACCCAGCCAGCATTCTCATGACCCAATGTGTAGGGAAGGGTTACGTTAGATTTCTCCGCCCATTGTCCTTCAATGATATGCAAATCGGTGCGGCACAAACCTGCACCGCCGATTCGCACAATGACATCGTGTGGTCCAGTAATCTTTGGTTCGGCCACCTCTTCAACTATCGGATGTTCTTCATAACGGTGCAAACGTACTGCTTTCATATGAACCTCCTATCATCTCTCCTGTAGGGACCGATGTAGCGCGTCCTCGTTCGAAATGGCTGGGCGAACAGAACGCGATAATGATCTTTAACAAATACATCCATACCTCGGTAGCGGCCCAATTGATCGTGCCTGTTCCAGTGCAATTTATTGCACGGTCCCTTGTGAGTCCTTGACTCGCCCGATCAATCGGGCCGCTACCGAGGTCTAGATTATTTTCTTAAAGACTATCATCGGGTCCCTACACGAAATCTTCTATGTTTAGTTCTTCTGGCCCTTCAAAGCGTGAACCGGGTAAGCCCCAATTGCGGAAGAAATCGCCTGTGGTGCGGCATAATACGACGTTTACATCACTTCCTGCTCGAATTAATGATTTGCTGCGTTGCCTCGCACGGGCCACACTTGAGCTGGTTGCCTTTGAACCATGAGGTTGAGTAATGAGTGGCGCGTCGAGATCAAGGGATTGTCCAGCGGCAACACATTGCTTCAAGGAGGTGAGTAGCACCTGCCGAGCCTGATACGTTAAGAACGTGATACGCTCGACCTGTTTTCCGCGACGAGGAGTATACTGTACAGCCAGTGGATCTGCCTCGTAGTCTGGAATAAGACGACCTTCAGCATCCAGCGAACCGATATCTCCTAGCTGAAGACGCAGCAACTCGGCTATCCGTAGACCACTACCGATCAGAGCTAATAGAATGATCTGCTCTTCAAGGCTATCACAAGGAAGCGTCCCTCCTGTCCGCGTCCTCGATGGGGCAGCATCGTATAGTAGGGGTGGCTTATCCTCACCCTGCTCTCCCAACAGTGGTCGCCAGGGTATAGCCACGCCATTCAAACGAAACCAGATCTTCGCCCCCATTGCGAGGGCGGAGACTTGAGTGTCTGTGTATCCAGCAAGGGCAGATGCGAAGGAAGCGAGGGCCTGTTCAGCTACGACTGGCTCTGCTTTCGCTAGTTCACATAGTGCTTCGAGATCGGCATGTCCTGTCATGGCGCGGAAACGCTCTAAACTGGCGACTGAAGTGCGCACCCACGACGGTTCGCGACAGCGTGCCGCAAGGATATCAGCCATGTGGGCCACCGACGGGAAAGCGAGGAGTTCGCTTTCCCGTCGGCCATTAAGGATACGTGTTGCCTTCATGAACGACCTCTAGCATTGATACGCTCCTGAAGCTTCTCACGCAGGAAATGATCACGTAGTACCACTTCGCACGATGTGACACCAGGAACGGCCTCCACGCGCCGTCGAATCTCCTGTCCAATACTAGTGGCGAATTTAGACGGGCAGAGTGGACTGGTCAGGTGAAAATGTACTGTCACCTGACCATCGACCACCAGTACCTCATCCAGAAGCCCTAGTTCACCAAGAGAGCGACGAATTTCAGGGTCCCGTGTTGACCCAGCCGCTGTGCGTACTGCATCAACATCAATACTCATCGGGACACCGTCCCCGCTACGCCGGTCTCTGTGGCTACGGATGCCTTGTACGCTCGCTTGCGCTGAGCAATCTCATCGTTCTCGATGCCCTTGAGCTTGCTGTCGGTATCAATCCCGTAGAGACGAGCAATGTTACCGCCAATGATCTTTTGCTTGGTCTCATCGGTGAGATCGACTCCATACTCCGCCTTGAGGTCCTCCGGTAACTCGAACGCCATAAAATCATCAAGTTGCCAGTGCGGATACCAGATGGGGAAGTCCGTACCATAAATGATGCGGTCAGGGCCGATCCAGAAGAGCAGGTTCGCCATGATTTCTGCAAAGTAGCGTGGACGGTTGTGGATAAAGGCGAGTGCTACTGCCAGCGAACCATAGACGTTGGGGCAGCGTGTAGCTATCCAACAGAAATCGTCGAGGCGCGGCAGACCAACGTGATCAATAATGAAGTTCAGTTCGGGGTAGAGCCACGCCGGTTCGTCGATGTCACGTACGTCAAATTTTGCCAGCGTGAGCGGCTCGACAGCAGGGCCTTTATGGAAGTGCATATTCTTTATGCCGAGTTCAATACACTTCTCATAGAGCGGGAAGACTGCCGGGTCGTTGGCGCTCCAACCGCGTGACTGACCTCGCCACTCAGCGGTATACCATTTGAACCCTGATACACCACAGTCCTTGACCTGGCGCTCGACCTCTTGCACCCCATTGGGCATGCGCGGATCAACACCGCCCAGAGAAATGATTCGCTCAGGAGCACGCGCACGCATCTGAGCGTTGCGGTCGGCTGAGCAGAAGCCCTTGTGGTAGAAGTCCATGAGTACCTGCGTGGAGAGGATGGTCATGTCGGCATCGCCTTTGATGAACATCTCTTCGAGATACCAGTCGGGGTCAACCTTGCGGAACTGGGTTTCGTAGTCCATTGTCCATTTCTTGTCAGGAGGATTGAAGCCGGTTTGGAACGCGTAGAAGGTCTCGATGAAGGCATCTCCAAAGCGATTCTTGGTGTTTTCCTTACTCGCATCCCAGAAGCCAGTGTGAGCATCGAAGACAAATGATCCGTTCTTCATTGATCGATCCTTTCCATTTCGATGGCCGTCAGTAGGGGCGCAATTCATTGCGCCCACTTATTATGTAACATTGGAACCCACAGGCGCAATAAATTTTGCCCCATAAGTGCCAAGTTAAACAGTAGTTCGACCCCCTTGTGGGTCGCATCACGCTACTCATTCTCCATTGCTGAATGATGCGACCCACAAGGGGTCGAACTACTGATGTAGATGGACTTCGAGCCACCATGTGTGTACTTCATGAGCTGGCAGTGTCTTATATTGCCTATAATGCTCAACAGCCTCTTCTAAAGAGTCCTGCGCCCCAATGCACGGCTCTAGTGCAAGATTGTAGTATGGCTCGCCACCTGTACCCGACCAGCCACCTGCATTTACCCATAGTCCAACTTGCGGAAGTATTATGGGGTCGAATGTAAAGCGGAACTCTCCGTCTTTTGCCACAAGTGCTGCGTATCCTTGCGAGAGGGACTGGCTCCAGAGCTTACATGCTATGCCTGCTGTTGTGTTAGGCATATGACTCAGATCTAATTCGTTCCCGTTCGCTTTGGCATGCACAGGCCATATATGCTCTTCCTTATCAGATACAAAACCAGGTGGAAAGCTCGACCACGCGCGCATAGGAGTGTCTTCAGGCAAAAGTATCTGCATGCCAGGCTCGACTACGAAAAGTGGGTGCGCACTCCATATATAGTTTAGAGCAGAGTCAGCCAGGCTTCTCACGCTGTAGTCGAAGCGTACTGTGGGAGAATTTGCATGCAAGCTGATGGTGCGTCGGAACTCATAAGGCAAGGCTACACCTTGTACCTCTGTGGATATGCTAAGTTGTGTAGAGGCGTTACCTTCTACCTTCGCGGCCCATGAATTAGGCCATATCTCTCCGTGATCTGGCATCCGCAGCCCTTTCCATGGCTCTGAAGGATAGCTGCACTCAGCCACCGTTGGGAAACATTCGTCCCAGCCACCTGTATCGGCTTCCTGAATGTATGAGGTACCGTAGACATGGTGCCGATAGGGAAGGTGAGCATTGTTCCAGAGCCACTCGCGGTTAGTACGCAGGTCGCGGATGCTACTGATCTTTCCCCCCAATTCAGGAATCATCGTCAAGGATAGGATTGGGTTCTTCAGGCTGAGCGCATGGAAACCTTGCACTTGAGATTCCACTAGACGCACCTCTGCAGGCATGATCGTTCTCCTCATTCTATACAGTTCTTTCATGTGGACTTGTCTGTGTGGCTTGTGTACAACAAGCTTCCTCTTAACTATACAACGTAGTTTCAGTACTGCACACTTTAATTGGTAAAGAATAGCTTCAGAGATGGCTGTTGGCTAACAGCCATCTCTGAAGCTCAGTATGGAACACCGTCTCTCCGACTGCGAGGCTTTGAGAAGGCATTGAATGAGGATGGTCAAGAAGTTGACTTACATCTACTTATATCGCTGTAGTACCCTTTGGTATTGAGCGAAGGAATAAGCCACTCAACTCTTCTTCGAGTTGTTGCCATGCCTCCTGCTCTGCTTGTATACCTGTAAAGGGATGAGCTGCGTCAGAAGACTTCCTCATGACTGTGTAAACACGTTGTCGAAAGTTCACAAAATATTGCTGTTGCACCTGAATGGGTGGCATGATACTTAGCTCAATCATCTCTGGCGGATAGAACTCTTCAGCATCGAAGGCCAGCGCGAGAAGCTGTGTATAGCCGTGAATGAGCGAGAGTCGAGCAGGCGAAAGAAAATAATTTGGTTGTGTACTTGAAAGCAATAAACATCCCGCAACACGATTGGCATACAAGATAGGAGAGGCCATTGCACTTACTTCGTAGTCGGTTTGGTAAGCAGGAAGCAGCATTGTATCTGTTGCAAGATTTTGTACTGCCTCCTCATGACAAGTAGCCACAGCGTATCCAGCGAGTGACTCAGCTCCCAGGAACATGCCTTTCGCCTCTAAATCGCCCTCCCATGGCGGTGTTCCCTGGCCCACGCTCTCGCGTAAACTGCGGATTCTGCCTTCTGCAGAAGGCGGCATACACCGTACAACCGTCATTGCCATTCCTGAATGTTCCTGGTCAAGCTGTCGCAATGCGTGTTGGAGGATAGAGCGACTGATCGTCCAGAAGCGCAGTGCGTCTGGAGTCTTTGCACGCGTGTCAAATACCTGCATTATGAAAGCGTATGCAATCTCACTCTGCGATGAATCGGGTGGTGAAGAAGAAAACAGTGTGGGAAACTCTTGCTCCAACAATGTATGAAGGGAGGTACGATACTGCTGAGGGACGACTTGCTGCAATTGGCGTAGATTTTGCGGGCGCGGCGTTGACTCACCACTGACCCAACGATTTAAGGTAATGGGATTAATGCTCATCGCGCTAGCAATACGCTCACGCTCCGCAAGGCTGCTAATAATCTGACTCAGCAACTCACGCCAGGTGGACGGTTCTGGCATCACTTTATTTCTGCTCCTACATAAAATACGTAATTCTTCACTATTTACAATAACAAAAAAGCGCATCAACGTCAACTCTTATCGAGTAAAATTTCTACGTGTTCTTAGAAAATAGTTGAGAAAATGATTTATAATGGCTCTCAAGCGTATACTATAATAGGTAATGTTTATTGAAAAGGGATACGTTGTGAAGTCTGTTGTAATAAGGTCATTCAGTGCTTTTTTTGTGTTATTTCTCGGTATTATTCTGTTGCTCTTTCATCCATTTCGGGTCCACGCCGATGGAGGTGCTCCAAACCTTGCCTATGTTGCTGGAACATCACAAGGAGTAAGCGCAGTAGATGTGGCACAACAGAAAGTGACAAATACACTTTCTGTAAATGGTGATCCCTCTACTATTTTGTTGAGCGTAGATGGACGACTGCTCTATGTTACTCAACCAGCACTCGGACAAGTCTCGGTGATTGCGCCTAAAAACAAGCAAGTTGTATGTACCCGGGGCCTCCCTGGTCATCCCTCTCTCCTGGCACTCGATCCCGGACAAGACGTACTATATGTAGCAGGTAACGAGGCTAACAGCATCACAGCTCTCAATCCTACGACATGTGCTGTGTTGCGAACACTCCATATAAGTGGTCCCGTATATGGGCTTGTAGTTGCCGTCGTAGGTTCAGGCATCTCTGGCGGTTCAGGAAATCAAATCTGGGTTGCAAGCGCACATTCGTTGACTGTATTTGATGCGGATGGGAAACAACGCGCTACCGTTTCTCTATCGGAAGACCCCCGCTATCTCAGTATTCCTGCTGCAGGAACTGTTTATGCTACAACGCGCCAGGGAAGCGTTCTAGCTGTAGACATAAATACTCATCATGTCTCGCAATCGCTGCTCACTGGTGGAACCTTCGGACCGATGGACTATGACGCAACTACCGGTGAGGTATATGTACCAGATCAGCAGCACAATGTAGTTAATGTGCTTGCTCCGTTAGATGTAGGTGCCACTCCGCCACATGAGCCACGTCGTACCCTCCACTTTGATGCGGCACCGCAATCAATCGCTATTACCAGCGACGGTCAGCTTGGCTTCGCGGCCCTCAACAATGGCACGGTTGCGATGCTCGATATCCCTGGTCGCAAGACCATCAATACTATCAACGTGGGAGGCCATCCACACTTCATCATCACGGGCCTCTACCCATCGCTGTTTAGCCTCACGCCACAGCAGTCAACACTCTTAGGAATTCTCAGCAATCTTTCTCACTACGTCGCCGCCTTGGTCATCGTGATTATCACCATTATTGTTGTTCGCCTACCTCGACAGCAGAAACCGCCCTCTCCGAAGGCACCCGTAGAGCGGAAAATTAACCCATAGGGGCCAATGTACGCATCCTTTATTAACATACCCTAACAAACGCTGACAAAACAGCATAGCGAGAACAGATTAAGAATTGCTCAAGCCTTATTCACGTTTCAATAACTTTCCTTCGGTAAGTTCCCATCGCTCACCTCCAAAGCGTTCGATAAACCAGCGATCATGCGAGATGGTGATGACTGGACCAGGAAAGGCAAGCACAGCAGACTCGAATGCCTCTAACACGTCAAGGCTAATGTAGTTTGTCGGCTCGTCGAGCAGCAATACATTAGGTCTCTTAGTCATCAGACACGCAATCTCTAACTTTCTTTGCTGTCCAACGCTCAATTGTCCCACTTTTTTTGTCATATCCTCAAGACGAAACAGGCCGTATCCTAAGAGCCTGCCTATAAACTCTCCTTCATAGCCGACCTGACCATATCTATAGGTCTCGATCACGGTTTTACTCAGGTCGAACATCTCCGGCTCTTGGGCGAGGTATCCAATACGCGCACTCGACGCAACCCGTACTTCACCAGCATCAGGCGGCTCCATACTCATGATGATCTTGAGCAACGTTGTTTTACCTGTACCATTCGGTCCGACTAGTACGATGCGTGCCTTCGCTTTTACCATCAAATCTACATCATCAAGCAGGCATCGCTCACCAAAACTTTTTGTGAGGTGAGAGAGACTAATAACTACTTGAGACGGCATCGCCTCCGTATTGAAATGAGAATTGATCTGCAACAGTTCGGGCGGCTTAGCAATGGGATTCGCCTCGATACGCTTAAGTTGCTCTTCGGCTGCACGTACGTTACGCGAAACGGCCTGTTGCTTCTGTTGCTCAAAGAAGTAGATGGCAAACTTATCATTATCTCTTGGTGTGCGATAGCTATGTCCAACATTACGCGCCGTATCTTTAATGCGCTTGCGCAGCTCCTTGATCTCTTCCTGTTGCCGTTCGTAATCCCCCTCCCATTTAAGACGTTCCGCAGCCTTCGCCTGTACGTACTCGTCATAATTGCCCTCATACTCCTTGAGGTGATGCTCATGCTCGTCGATCTCAAGAATAGAATTGACAGCCCTGTTGAGAAACTGCCTATCGTGCGAGACGATAAGTGCTCCACCTCTATATGTGTTAAGATAGTTCTCAAGCCATTCCAAGCTAGCAACATCGAGATGATTGGTCGGCTCATCCAGGAAGAGCAGATCAGGCGACCGCAGCAGGAGCGTTGCCAGTCCTACACGCTCCTTCTCACCACCTGAAAGAGTATGCATCTCTTGAGTACGTGGCAGGTAGGTAAGGTGCAGCCCCTCTAAAATGCTGTCTATCCTATAGTTGAGATCATAGCCGCCACGGTCCTGGAAGCGTGTAGAGACTTCATTATATTCATTCAAAAGAGTTGCGAGATATTCTTTATCGGCGGTTGCCATATCCGCTTCAAGCTGCCGCATACGCTCCTCTAACTGACGCAGATTCCCAACAGACTCTAGGATCAGGTCTTGGATCGTACGTCCATAGAATTCCGGCGTTGTCTGCGGAAGGTAGCCAACCTCAACTGAGGACGCATAGGTGATCGTGCCACTATCTGCCTCTTCCTGACCCATCAATATGCGGAGCAGCGTTGACTTGCCGACTCCATTAGAGCCGACAATACCGACGCGATCATTGTCATTGACGACAAAAGAGACCTCGTTCAGGACCATGATCGCACCATATGATTTTGAAAGATTTCGTATAGCTGTAAGCATACATGTACCTCGCTTGTGTATACTGATTATGAACTAATATGAAAGGAGTAGGATGCGTGATGACAGGGTAGTCAAGCGATCATATATGCTTAGTATTTCTGTTATGCAAAAAGCAATCAGTAAGAGATTATAAATGAGGTAGCGTTTGAGTGAGGAAAGTACAAATGGGAGAGTAATGCTACCAGCACTTGAGCACAACATACAATAGCAGCCCATAAAATGATACCTGTTATTGCCTGTCCGAAGTGCTCGTAATTACAAGTGCGGAGTCTCCTGATTAATAGATTTCTTACCTACGAAAAGTATATAGCATGATTTCCATGAAGTCAATTCATCTTCTTTTGGTGAAAGCAGGCAACATCAAGCTCCACATATTATGCGATGAAACTTCACCCTCATCCAATACGTGCAACTCATGTGACTCCGCAGAGCATCCTTTCAAAAAATAATGGAAGTGGTGCAGATTCAGCGTACATGTCACGAATGGAGATAATATGAACAACGATTCCAACAACATCAACTCACAAGATGTCTATACTGATAACCCGGAGCAAGGGCAAAGCCGCGAACGCGTGGTAGATAACTCTTCAGATACACTCTCGACTCGAGATCAAAGGCGTTCAGAGTCCTCAATGTCTGGCTCGATCCGTGATCGTGCGCTACAGAACAGCGCCAACGAGCGAGGGCAGGGGTCCATCTCCTCCGGTCAGCAGTCAAGTACCTCCTCTGATTCGAGTGGTGTCGGCGGCTATAGCACGCCCGAGAGCGGATTTGGATCAGATGCACAGGCGGGACATACACAGCCACAAAGTGGATACAATGAGAGTGCTTATAATCAGCCTGGAACCTATAGCCAGTCTCAGGGAGACCTCAAACCGGACATGAATGGCGTCCAGGACACACAGGGCAGTGGATATGGGCAGGGAGCGGGGAATTCCAGAAATGCAGAACGTGGCGATCCTGCACAGAGTGGTGTAAGAACCGCACAGAACACGCCAGGTGAGAGTGTCGATACACCAGGGCGTGAAACTGGCACTGCCTGGGGCGAAGATCAACAGATGGGTAGCACGACTGACACTTCAGATCGTAGTAACCCCGCTGGATAGCTGAACGTGTGACATATACAAAACTACTACATGAGAAGGGGTTAGTGTATATGACAGAGCGACCCAAGACACAGCACATTCCAATTAAGATGTATCGCACGCCGGATCGTTTGACGGTTGCGGCACCTATGCCGGGACTTCAGCCTGAGGATATTATGGTTCAGGTGATGGACCCTGATCGTTTGATTCTGCATGGAGTGCTGAGAGGCGCATTAAAGGATGTAAAAGAATTGCTTGCTGACGAGTGGAGCGTAGGTGATTACCACCGAGAAGTGGAACTGCCAGATCATGTTGATGGTGAGCATGCTAACGTGACGTACGGCAATGGAGTCCTGGTAGTTGCCATGCCCATAAGTGACCAGACCATTCCTGGGACGATGACCCTCGAAAAAGTTGGGAAAGACTTTGGAGAGTACGTTGGCAATTCTGGACATGCTCAAGCCTGATGTTATTAACCACCGTTATACGAGCCTCATGAGACTCGTATAACGCCGAGTAGCAAGAGAAGATTCTATTAATGGAATCTTCTCTTGCTACTCGGCGTTATTTCCAGTGGCGCAGCGGTAAACCTGCAACTGGTGAGCGGAAAGTTGGGAGATGAGACATACCCAATGACCCAACATATACGGTGCGTAGATCAGGACTGCCGAAGGTCACGCTTGTAACGAGCTGTAGCGTTCTGCCAGCCGTTGCAGCCATGTCTGCCGGAACCGCTTCCCCTGCTGCTATCTTACCTTCAAAGGTTGTTAGCAGTGGTTCGTTTGCTTCCTCAAAGACAACGTGATAGTCCCCATCAGGAGTAATAACACCAACTCCGTTCCTCAGAACTGTAGTTACCCAGACATTTCCATCGTTATCGAAGGTGAAACCATCGACGGCTGCACCCACGCCAAGATTGTCGGGCCCAACAGTCTCTTTATCGGTCAGGCTGCCATCAGGTAGGACACGGAAGCGAATAATATGATTCTTCATCGTCTCGGCAACGTAGAGATACTCTTCTTTGGCGTCGAGGCGGATTTCGTTAGTAAAGTAGATGTCGTCTCGAACGATGCGCGACCCCTTTTCATCGACCAGCACGATATAGCCATCTGGTCGAGGACTCGCTGCTGCGGGCCACCAATGTGGCTCACGAGTCGAGAAGGCTGCCCACAAGCGGTTCTTGCTGTCGATGAACACGTAGTTCGCGCATGTCAACTTGACGCCATCTACCTCAGTCAGGTACTCCTCCGTGCGCCCATCAGGATGCAGCTTTTGAATGCCGCCAACTCCGATGTTGGCTACGAAAATTGAACCATCATCAGCCATCGCCAGACCATTCGGCTCACCACCAAGGCCACCGAAAAATTGCTGTTGACCGCTTGGGTCAATGCGTGTCACACCGCCGCGTCCATCCGAAACCCAGAGTGTTCCGTTAGGCTGAGCAATAATTGACTCTGGTCGGATAAGATCGTGTCCTGTAAAGGTGAGTTCACTTAGATCGAGTCGGAACTCTTTGATGGGGACGTTGCTGCTACTCATCGTGATACCCTTTCCTCGTTGAAAAATAGGCGTTTACCCGCTCATCCATCATTGCTGACAGTCGAGGGACAAGAGAAGATGCGCACTGTTCCCCTTCTTAGAATCAGCTCAAACGTCGTAAGCGAGAAGAGAACGAGATACGCCTCGATTGTACAACTTTGAGCTAACGCTATTCAATAGATATTTCTATTGCTGAGTGTCTCGCTAGCGGTCTCAATCGTGTTGAAGGGAGAACGTAAGCGCTTGTGAGGTGAGAGAAAAGCGGAGAACGCAGTGAAACATCATTATGCACAAGAAGCATTAGACGCCATCATAGCCGACCAGGAAGTTGTGATTCCTGAAACACAACCTGTTGGTTGTACTATCAAGTGGAAGGCATAACCTGCCGATACATAAAGTATGGGAACGGAAAACGTTTCTTCCCTTTCTCAAGTAGATCGACAAGTGTAGATGCTGGTCCACATAGTTTGAACAATGGAGGTGTTTGAGTAATATAGATATCTTCTCTGGAAAAATAACTATAGACGTTTTATACAGACGGAAGAGACACGATAGGTAGCACCTATTGCGTCTCTTTTGCCATTGTCCAGGTATTTTCAGAGTCATGCATTTTATCATACAATCACTCTATGCTATTCATCTCTTTCCGAACAGCTCATTGCGCGACGTAACCCATTAGAGGAGATATCTTATGCAAGCACTTCTGGGCATCGATCTCGGTACTACAGGCGTCAAAGCTGCTCTCTTTGCTGAAGACGGGCATGTTTTGGCTGATGCTTTTTTTGATTATCCCCTATTTCATCCGCATCCTGGCTGGGCAGAACAGAATCCCGCCGATTGGTGGCAGGCCACGATCTCCGCCATCTGTACCTGTCTTGACGAAGGGTCCAAGCATGGTATGCAACCGGCAGATGTGCGGGGCGTCGGCCTTTCCGGTCAGATGCACGGCGTAGTGCTCCTGGACGCAGATTCCCAGGTGCTCCGTCCCTGCATTATCTGGGCCGATCAGCGTAGCGACGCCCAGTGTCGTTGGATGACTGAAAAGGTGGGTGCGAGCCAACTCATCGAGTATGTCAGCAATCCCGCCCTCACCGGCTTCTCCGCTCCCAAACTGCTCTGGATACGTGACAATGAACCTGACATATTCGCTAAAGCGCATACTATGTTGCTGCCCAAGGATTATATTCGCTACCGTTTGACGGACGTAATGGCGATGGAGATATCAGATGCTGCGGGTACATGTCTACTTGACGTAAAACATGGTGCTTGGTCGCAGGAGGTTCTCAAGGCCATAGAGCTAAATCCATCGCTCTTGCCGCCTGTTGTCTTGGCGGATGCTGTAAGTGGAAGTATCACTCAGGAGGCTGCATCGCTCACTGGTTTGGTTGCTGGTACTTCCGTCGCTGGAGGTGGAGCGGACAATGCATGCGGTGCTGTCGGCAATGGCGTCGTTGTGCCAGGGCTTGCGCTAGTCTCGATTGGTACGAGCGGTGTTGTCCTTGCACATGCCGATACGCCACGAGTGGATATGTCAGGCCCTGTACCACGCGTGCATACCTTCAATCATGCCGTGCCGCATGCCTGGTATTTGATGGGAGTAACGCAAGGCGCGGGCCTCTCATTGCACTGGGTGCGCGACAACATTGGTCTTCCTGAACGTGCCTTGGAGCGGTGGACAGGCGAGGACGCCTATGACATCCTTACAAAGGAGGCCGCGAGTGTCGCACCCGGAAGTGATGGTTTAATCTTCCTACCCTATCTACAAGGGGAACGAACACCACATCTTGATGCCTATGCCCGTGGCGGGTGGATTGGTCTCACGGCGCGTCATGATCGCCGTCACTTGATTCGCTCTGTGCTGGAAGGTGTTGCTTTTAGCCTCAAGGATTGCTTCACTATTCTAGATGAGCAAGGGCTCACAATAGAACAGATGCGTGCAACAGGTGGCGGTGCGAAGAGTCCATTATGGAGACAGATCATCGCCGATGTGCTCGGTGTCGAATTGGTGACAACTAACGCAACGGAAGGACCAGCCTTTGGCGCTGCACTACTGGCAGGTGTTGCCAGTGGCGTCTATTCATCGGTGCAGGCGGCTTGCGAAAAGACCGTTCGTGTAGTGGAGCGGACTCAACCTCGTAAAGAGGTCGCATCGGCCTATGATCAAGCATACAATGTGTACAAAGCGCTCTATCCAGCGCTCAAGCCTATTATCAGTAAACCTTCATGAGCCTGTCGCTTGCTTGTACTCATTAGTATTGAATAGAGAGGAATGCGCGATACTCACAAGAGTTGCCGTACACTATGTAGAAGATATACAACGTTGTATTTAAAGGTAACTCTTGTGAGTGTTCCTCACGATCTATGATGAATTACGAGCTGCAGCAATAAAGATAGAAGCAATAACACACAGTGAGATCACCGCTGCGATAATAGAGAGGACAAGCCCTATTGTTGCGAATAAACGTCGTGAGACAGAGCGACGACCCAGAGCCGACAGGATAATTCCTACAATTGGAATGACTATCCCAAAGAATGGAAACCAACTACTAACAATACCAATAATACCAAGTATAAAACCCGCGATAGCCAATCCCGAACCAGGCTCTGATTGCGTCTGATAGCCGAGGCCAGGATAGGGAGCCGGTGGTGGATATCCTTGATTCTGCATTGGTGGATAGGGTTGTGGAGCCGGAGGGTAAGGTGCTTGTTGCTGTGATGGATCACTATAAGGACCATAGACCGTCTGCGGTTGAGGCGGCGGATACTGTCTACTATTGTATGGGTTTTGCTGTTGGCTCTGCCACTGCTGGTTATCGGAGTAGTAAGGGTTTTGATCACTCATGAATACATTGCTCCTTATTTGCTCAGTTCTTTCATGAACGCGAGGCGTATCTGACTTTCTTCTGTTGAGCCGTGACGCAAGTATATCGTACATCAAGGTACTATGCAACGATAACATTATTCGGATAACTACGCTATGGCGTACATCACAGAATAATTGATAGCTCTTTTACTCTCCATAAATACAATAGAAAGATTGAGAGATAAGCCAAAGTCTGCCTTACTGTTCCTGTAACGAATACTTCACCGACTACGTAAAGAACGGGAGAGTCGAATACATATGCTTGTAGAAATGGAGAAAACCGCATGAGCTTTGCATAATTTCTTTTACTGGATGCTGGCGTATGGTTCACCTGGGGAAAAACTGGCATCGGTTGGAGCAAGCGAAGATATTTTTGTACAGATTTGTGCTCGCATAGGACCAGCTCTTATGCAGCATTATAGGCTGAGTCAGGCCCAAATCGAGTTTTTCTCGGCTCATAATGAGATCGGCGAGCGTGTCGGTCCCGTTGACGAGGCGCTGCTGGCCCGTTACAATACTCCCGATGAGCGTCGACGTATCATCCGAGCAGTGCGCCTGAGCCACGAGTTCGAGTTGATGTTTTATGATACCGTTCTCTCGGCTCCTTCTACGTTTTCCCATAGAACTTCGTATACATAGTAGATACAGATCAAGAAACGTTTCACCCCCCCTTTTTTAGAAAGATAAAGGAACATATATGAAGCAGACAGCACGACGTGAGCGTAATAGTGCTGATTATGGCTATCCCTCGCCCGACATTGTAGCACTTTCAGCAAAAGCCCTTGAGATAACACGACGCCTCACAGAACAATATGGTGAGTCCCGATGGTCGAGCAAAGATCCAATGAGTATGCTTGTCGATATTCTTCTCTCTCACCGAACACGTGATGAACAGACTGCTGCTGGTTATAATAACTTGCTGCAACGCTTTGGCTCGTGGGAAGGGGTACGTGATGCACCTGTCAATGAAGTACAGGACGCTATTGCTAACGTCAACTGGCCTGAGGTCAAAGCCCCGCGCATTCAAGCAATTATGCGTCAAATCACCGAAGAACGTGGCAACCTCAATCTTGATTTCCTACGAGATTTACCTGTAGAAGAAAGCGCTGCCTGGCTGAACCGCTTTGAGGGCGTGGGCCCGAAAACGAGTGCCTGTGTTCTTCTCTTTAGTTGTCAGCAACCTCTGCTTCCTGTTGATGTTCATGTTCATCGAGTTTCGGGGCGCTTGGGTCTCATTGGTAAGAAGGTCACAGCGGATAACGCTCACTTCCTTTTGCAAGCCTTGCTCCCACAAGAAGCGCGACCCATTTACAACTTCCATAAAGGCTTGTTGCGGCACGGTCAGCGCGTCTGCGTCTACGAACGCCCGCGCTGTAACCAGTGTGTCCTGACCGACCTCTGTGATTATTATAAAACGGTGGTGCGACCTCAGTAAGGTCTATGCCAATCAAAAAAGAGTCTGAAGACAGCCCGCGTGTACCACATCTGTGATAAGGTGTGGTACAACTATGTAAGCCTGGTTGTGGCAACAAACCATTTGCCACTAGCACCCCTCGTTGTATAAGTGTGATGCGTCACCTGCGATGGTGACTGTAGAATAATAATCTAGGAGCACTCTCATGACAACCACTCTTCACGTGAACGATCATTTCCCTGACTTCGAACTGCCGGATCACCAGAATAAGTTGAGACGCATTCATACGCATTCCACAGCAAGAGTGGGCAGAAGGTGCCCCTTTGAGATTGTTGAGAGTAGATCAGGTCCCACAGCTCGCAATATTCAACAGCTGAAGTAGCACCCATGAGTTAAAGATAGAAGGCGTTATTACATTCCTTCGGTGTCAACTTTTCTAATAAAAATAAGTTCACCCCCGCTTTTATGGAATATGAATACTTGACATTCTCAATACGATATGCTACTCTACATTTATAGAGCAATAGCAGAGACCGTTATTGAGGAAGTGAAGGCACATTTTGATGCGTGAAATCCGAAGAACGAGCAAGCAAATCGCCGAAAACTAAACTTATTTCTACTGACTCATCTGTGCTCCCCCCTCGCAGATGAACTCAAAGACGCTATACCAGCCAGTAGTTTGATATACCTCGTGCCAGGCTGTTTTCTGGTTGGTTCTCTCGTAATCCATACAGTACAAGGACGTATTACACAAGGACGTGGAACATCTAGTATTGAATTGTACAGGGATACTCTAGTATGGGTAGCATCTAACAAGGACACTGGTCATTGAATATATTACTTATGCAACGATGCTATCTCCCAACTTGTTTCGCCCCACGTACAGCACATTCCACGTCAATCTAGGACCTTTGGTGGGCGGCTGTCGCCCTTCTACACACTTTTTCGTCGTTTTAGTAGTATACCTTTCCGTTGATTGCAACTACTCTTAATGTGCGGCTTCTTAGCAGGCTACGGGCGAACATCGCTCGAGGAGGACAACATGGCGACCAAAGTGGAGGACGTCCACATCATCTGGATCGTGGAGGGATTGGGATGTGAGGGAGACACCATTGCAGTCACTGCAGCGACCCAACCCAGCATCGAAGATGTCGTATTGGGGGCCATCCCAGGGCTCCCCAGGGTTCATATCCACAACAAGTGCATTGCCTACGAGTGGGGCAAAGACTTTATGGAATGGTGGTATAAAGCAGAGCGTGGTGAACTCGACCCTTTTGTTCTCGTATTTGAAGGCTCAGTCCCAAATGAGAAGATCAAGTCCGAAGGCTACTGGGCAGCCCTCGGCGCGGATCCCACGACCGGTCAGCCCATTCCTGTGTCTGATTGGATTGATCGTCTAGCACCCAAGGCTCTGGCAGTGGTAGCAGTAGGGACCTGTGCCACCTATGGTGGTATTCATGCCATGCAAGGTAATCCTACGGGTGCCATGGGTGTCGCGGACTATCTGGGCTGGGACTGGAAATCCAAGGCGGGCATCCCGATCGTGAATGTCCCCGGATGCCCTGTGCAGCCTGATAACTTCATGGAGACCCTTCTCTATCTGCTCTACCAGGTAGCAGGATCGGCCCCGATGATTCCGCTGGACACCGAAGGACGACCAACCTGGCTCTTCGGCAAAACCGTCCATGAAGGCTGCGATCGCGGCAGCTACTATGAGCAGGGTATGTTCGCCACCGAGTACGGTTCGCCGCAGTGCATCGTAAAACTGGGTTGTTGGGGACCAGTCGTGAACTGCAACGTTCCCAAGCGAGGCTGGATGAACGGTATCGGGGGCTGTCCTAATGTGGGCGGTATCTGCATTGGCTGTACGATGCCTGGATTTCCGGACAAATTCATGCCTTTTATGGATGAGCCACCCGGTGCCAAGCTCTCGACAACTGTCGTGGGTGCCTGGGGCGGTGCCCTGCGGGGTCTGCGCAAGATAACAAACGATACGGTCAACAAGGAGCCGTCCTGGCGGCACAAGGGGAGGCAACTGACGACGGGCTATCAACCAACATGGAGATGATGCTCAGGCGACATCAGTGTATAGCGGCTCGACATAGGAGGTAGCATTATGACTACGGAAATTAGACGAGAACAGACCCCAGCTCAGCCACCACAGCTTGTAGAGATGTCGTGGGACCCGATGACACGCATCGTTGGCAGCCTGGGCATCTATACCAAGATTGACTTCAAGAATCGGCGGATCGCGGAGGCTTATAGCACCTCCCACATCTTCCGAGGCTATAGTCTCTTCATGCAAGGCAAAGATCCGCGTGACGCCCACTTCATCACAAGCCGCATCTGCGGCATTTGCGGCGACAACCACGCAACCTGCTCCGTCTATGCACAGAACATGGCTTATGGAGTCAAGCCACCAGCAATGGGTGAATGGATTATCAATCTGGGTGAGGCAGCGGAGTACATGTTTGACCACAACATCTTCCAGGAAAACCTGGTCGGTGTTGACTTCTGTGAGCAGATGGTGAAAGAGACGAATCCACGCGTGCTTGAGTTGGCAAATAAGACTCCCGCTCCGCACGCGGAAGATCACGGATATCGCACCATCGGTGACATCATGCGCTCGCTCAACCCCTTCGTCGGCGAGTTTTACCGCGAGGCACTCCATGTGAGCCGCTATACTCGCGAGGCATTCTGTTTGATGGAGGGACGCCACGTCCATCCCTCGACCCTCTATCCAGGAGGAGTGGGAACTACTGCTACCATCCAGATCTTCACGGACTACCTGGTTCGACTAATGAAGTACGTCGAATGGATGAAGAAGGTCGTTCCCATGCACGACGATCTGTTCGACTTCTGGTATCAGGCTCTGCCTGGCTACGAGATGGTCGGCTACCGACGAACCCTGCTCGGTTGCTGGGGCTCGTGGCAAGACCCCGATGTGTGCGACTTCGATTATCGCACGATGGAAAAGTGGGGGCGTGCCATGTTCGTCACGCCTGGAATTATCGTGGACGGGCAGCTCGTGACGACAAGCCTGGTAGATATCAACCTCGGCATTCGCATTCTGCTGGGTAGCTCCTACTACGATGACTGGGAGAACCAAAGGACGTTCGTTGATCGCGACCCACTGGGCAACCCCGTCGACAAGCGCCACCCCTGGAATCAGACAACCATCCCCAAGCCGCAGAAACGCGACTTCAGCGACAAATATAGCTGGACGATGTCGCCACGCTGGTTTGACAAGCGGACCGGTGATTACCTGGCCCTGGATACTGGTGGTGGTCCCATCGCTCGCCTGTGGTCAACGGCCCTGGCTGGACTGGTGAACCTGGGTGGCTTGGTCGAGTCGACCGGGCACAGTGTCAAGATTCGGTTGCCCAAGAGCGCCACCAAGCCAGCGGTGGAGTTCGAGTGGAAGATTCCGCAATGGAGCAATGCTATCGAGCGTAACCGTGCGCGGACATACTTCCAGGCCTACGCTGCTGCTGTGGCTCTACACTGTATAGATAAGGCCATTGCTGAGCTGCATGCTGGTCACACCAAGACGTGGAGCGATTTCACGGTGCCAAAGGAGGCCATCGGCTGTGGCTTCCACGAGGCGGTGCGCGGTGTGCTTTCCCATCACATGGTAATCGAGAACGGAAAGATCGCCAACTACCATCCCTATCCACCTACGCCTTGGAATGGCAGTGTACGAGACATCTATGGCACGCCCGGCCCCTACGAAGATGCCGTGCAGAATACACCGATCTTCGAAGATAATGGCCCGGACAGCTTCAAGGGTATCGACATCATGCGAGCGGTTCGCAGCTTTGATCCTTGTCTGCCATGCGGTGTTCATATGTACTTGGGCGAAGGGAAAGAGCTTCAGAAAGTCCTTTCACCGACGTTTGGTGTGCATCAGTAGCATCACTCCCCAGGTCAGAGCTTATTCGGAAACTGTGGGAACCTGAGATTCACAAAGGGGTCTCACTACATGTAGCGGCACCCCTTGTGGGTGCCAGGCTTCCTCCATCCGACATCCGCGTCGCTGTTATGATAAAGAACAGGAGGACATACAATGGACGAGCAGCAGAAACCACCAACTCCACCCAATCCTGCGCACACGCCAGGCACAGGTAAGGGTGAGGAAAAAGTCCAAACAGAGGGCACACACCCTGGTCGCCAGGATACTGGTACTACGGGGGAGGCAGAACGCCCTAGTGGTAAGACAACGAGCCGGGAATCCACAGGCGTCAATGCTGATAAAGAAAACCCGGTAGACCCGGCAAGCCCGCACTTGCCGACGCCCTAACACACTCTGGCGGCCAGTACGGCCCAATTCCTACTCCAGGCCAGGTACTGCTTCTGGCCTGGGGAAGGATCGAGAAGGCAAAACATAAAGGTAAGCATTGGCGACACGTTTTTGATGAAGTAGGTCTGTAGGGGCCATTAGCGAAGCTTGCGGAGCATATTTCAATTCTTTCGTACCCGCAATAGAGGAGAATGGGTAATGCCACAACAAGTGCAGGAGCACCACCGTCTGGCGGCGCGTATCGAGACTCTGGTCCAGGAGGTTGCCACGTTCCCAGACCCACATGCGCGTGCCACGGCTGAGGAACTTGTCCAGGCACTTCTGGACATGTATGGCGAAGGGCTGGCTCGCCTGCTCGAACTTACTGCGGAAACTGAAGCATCGGGCCTCGCATTGATCGATACTTTCGCAGACGACGAACTGTTAAGCTCCTTGTTTTTGCTTCATGGCCTGCATCCGGTAGATATAGAGACGCGGGTTATCCAAGCACTGGACGAGGTGCGGCCCTACCTTAAGTCGCATGGCGGCAATGTCGAGTTGGTCAAGGTCGAAGAAGGCATAGCTCATCTGCGTCTCCAGGGAAGTTGTGATGGTTGTCCCGGCTCAACCATCACCCTCAAATTGGCGATTGAAGAGGCCATCTACAAGGCGGCTCCAGACCTGGATGGGCTCCAGGTAGAAGGAGTCACCGATCCACCACCGCGACCTGGCATACCAGTTACGTTTGTTCCCACACGGCGGCATAAGGAAAGTACACATTCAACGCAGCAAGACAGCGGATGGAGAGTAGTGGAGGGACTGCAATCTCTCTCTGACGGCACATTCAAGATAGTGACCGTACAGAAGGAACCAGTGCTCTTCTGTCAGATTGCGGATACCTACTATGCTTACTCCAACCGTTGTGGCGATTGCAACGCGCCTCTTGATGGCGGCAGGTTAGAGGAAACTACCTTTAGCTGTCCCTCTTGCGGGCGACAATATGACGTCCGCCATGCAGGACGATGCGTGGATGCGCCCAACCTGTTTCTCGAACCAGTTCCACTATTGGTGGAGGATGACAAGGTGAAAGTGGCACTGTCAGCATTGGCAAAAGACAATCAATCTCAAGCGACTCTGTCGACGCACGCGAGATGAGGTGAGCACTTATGTCATCATCCGAACTCACAAACAACTCTGATGATCATTCCGCTGCACCCCTTGATGTGCTGCGTCAGTTTGCACGCAGGCGAGAAACGCGCACGCCTACAGAGCAGTGTGAACTCTGCAGTGCAGAGATTGCGGCGAATCATCGCCACTTGCTGGAACTCTCCCAGCGTGCGTTGATCTGTGTGTGTCGTCCTTGCTCGATACTCTTCGGTGACCCAGGAGCTGGGACTGGGAAGTATCGGCTCGTACCTTCGCGCTATCTGATATTGTCGGATTTCCAAATGACGGATGAGCAGTGGGACAACCTGATGATCCCGGTGAACATGGTCTATATCTTTCGTAGCACGGGCGGTGAGGGGCGTACTCCGAGCGAAGCCAGAGTAGCGAGGGCAGGGGAGGTCAACCGTGTCATGGCCTTCTATCCCAGTCCTGCGGGAGCTATGGAGTCCCTGCTTGACCTGGAGGGATGGGATGAGCTTGTCAGTAGCAACCCTATCCTGAATGACCTGGAACCCGACGTCGAAGCGCTCCTTATCAACCGCGTGCGGAACAGGGGTGGTGATGAGGACTATCGTGAGCACTACATTGTCCCGATAGATGCCTGCTACGAGCTTGTCGGCTTGATCCGGCTCAAGTGGAAAGGTCTGAGCGGCGGCGAGGAGGTCTGGAAAGCGATTGCGGAGTTCTTTGCACGCCTACGGACGAGGGCTACCACTGTGGGAGGGGCTCCTGCGGGTACCCAGCAAACAGCCTCCACACCTTGGAGAGGAGAGGCTAATGCCAGACCTGAGCTTTGAGATAATCAGTGCCGAGGTTGCAACCTATAGTGTGCTCCCGATGCTCATCTTCAAAATGCGTATCGTCAACGCGATCGAGGAAGAGCAGATCAATACCATCAGCCTGAAGTGCCAGATCATGCTCTCAGTAATACAGCGGCGCTACAATGCCGAAGAAAAGGCCAAACTACAGGAGCTCTTTGGTGAGCCGGAGCGCTGGGGTAAGACCTTGCGCACTTTCCTGTGGACGCACGTCATCACAGTGGTACCACGGTTCTCAGGAAGCACCATCGTCGAACTGCCTGTCCCATGCAGCTACGACTTTGAGGTGGTGAGCACAAAGTACTTCAATGCTCTGGAGGACGGTGAAATCCCTCTCAACTTCCTGTTCAGTGGAACCATCTTCTACCAGGGTGAGGCAGGCAATTTACAGATCGGACAGATTTCCTGGTCGAAGGAAGCAAACTACCGTCTCCCAGTCGCGCTCTGGAAAGAAGCAATAGGAACTCACTTTCCCAACAGTGCCTGGATTCGCCTGCACAAGGATGTCTTCGACCAACTGTACCAGTATAAGATCACGCATGGCCTCATCACCTGGGAGGATGTTCTTGCACGTCTGCTGCGGGCAAGTGGTGAGGCTCCCTCTCAGACCTGTTGAGCGAAGCTAGACGCGCCAGCGGCGTTGCAGGGCTGGATAAGAAAAGGTGCAGTCATGAAGCTAGAGCAAGTGAAGGAGATCGCCAACGCTGTCCTCTACGAGGGCTATCTTCTCTACCCATATCGGCAGTCAGCGATCAAAAATCGAACACGGTGGACATTCGGCGCGGTGTATCCACGGGAGTATAGCGAGGCGAACGGCGGTATAGAGCCCTGGACAATGCATACAGAATGCCTGGTAGAGGGACAGGCAGACGACATATCACTCGACGTCACCGTAAGGTTTCTGCACTTGCTTGTACGTACAGTTGGGCAGCCCGAGCCTGCGAAGGACGACTGCGTAGAGGCGAATACCAGCGAGTGGAGCTTGGCAAGTCGTTTTGCTAACGAACCACTGCAAGAGGGTATAGAGCGCGAGGTGAGTGCACTAGACCTTTCGTTGAGCGATCTGCTGGCTCGCCCTCGACGCGTGGCGATCGAATTTCCGGCTGCGCGCACGGTAGACTATCCAACAAACGCGGTAGCAACAGAGATTATTCGAGAGCAGCAGGCACTTGCTGGAGCCTTTATACTCACAGCCGAGCCAGTGAACACAAACCTTACTCCTCTCAGACTTCCTGACCCGAAGGGTAGCCGCGCCAGTGGCGTTGAAAGTCTGAATAAGAGTATCTTCAAGCTGAGCGTTGAGATCGAAAATACGACCCCTGCAACCAGTGCGGTGACGAGCCGACGTGATGTAGTATTGCTACAATCCTTCGTCTCCACTCACACTATCTTACAGGTACATCAAGGTTCCTTCATCTCGCTGTTGGAGCCACCTGTAGAGGTGCAAACGTTTGTCAAGGAATGTCAAAATATCCGAACCTGGCCGGTGTTGGTCGGCAACAAGGGAGAATATGATACGATGATATCATCGCCCATCATCTTGTATGACTATCCACAGATCGCTCCAGAAAGTCCAGGAGCCCTCTTCGATGGCGGCGAGATTGATGAAATTCTCAGTTTACGTATCATGACACTGAGCGATGAAGAGAAAGAGCAGATGCGGCAGGACGAGCGCACATGTGAGATACTGGAGCGAACTGAGGCCCTCACGCCCGAACAATTCATGAAGATGCACGGCGCAATCCGTGATCTGCGTCCGTTCAGTGAAGGAGAAAAAGCATGATACGTCGTGGGGGTTGGGATTTTCCAGGATTCCCAGGTGAGGATTACCCTCCGCCAGAATCTATAACTATTGCTGGTAGAGAGGTAAGAGCAGGAACTCGTGTACGCCTGTGCCCCAAAGAAAGGCGTGCTGACGCTTTCGATGCGCTACTTGACGGAAAGATCGGGACGATTGAAGTCATCCATCAGGATTTCGAGAATCGCATCTACCTGGTCGTCACGGTGGACGATGATCCCGCTCTAGAACAGATGCAGATGCAGAGTCGTATTATGCCCGGTCATCTTTTCTACTTCTTCCCAGAGGAGGTGGAACTGTTGGAGGATGCATAGTGGAAGAGCCCATGAACATTACACCGTCATCCGAACGTACGCCTAAGCGTATACTTATCGCGTGTATCGGCAATATTTTTCTAGGGGACGACGGCTTCGGGGTCGAGGTAGCCAAAGGGCTTATGAACAGACATTACCAGGAGGGCGTAAAGGTTGTAGATTTCGGTATTCGGGGTATAGAACTGGCATACACCTTGCTCGATGATTACGATGCGCTCGTATTGGTCGATGCAGTTCCACGAGGTGGTCAACCAGGAACGCTCTACCTGATTGAGCCAGATTTAACGAACATGAACCCCGAGAAAGGAGCGGAAGCTGGCAGAGTAGCGCTAGATGCGCACAGTATGGATCCTGTGAAGGTGCTTGCCTTTGCCAGGACCATCGGAGCACAACCAATTCACACCCTGCTTGTTGGCTGCGAACCCACTACGCCTGGCGATGGTGGAGACTATGCAGAGATGCAAATGGGATTGAGTGAGCCAGTGCAAGCCGCCGTTGGCGAGGCCGTGAAAATGATCGACTCATTGGTTGAGAAGTTCTACGAATAACATATAGCAACCAGATATAGTGAAAGGAACAATACCATGTTCAAACTAATTTTTGTGGTTCTTGCCCTTGTTATGGGCTACTTCGTTCTTCAGTCGGTTCCTGATATCCAACGCTATCTAAAAATTCGAGCAATGTAACGCGGATTGCAAAGAACGATCCTTGTGGTAGCCCTACTCAGGAGTGAGACTGGTCATGCACGAACTCTCTATTGCCCAAAGCATCGTTGACGTCGTTGAGGAGCGGGCAACCGAGTGCAATGCAGCACATGTGAAAAGTGTGCGCCTAAAAATTGGTGAGGCCAACGGCATCGTAGCTGATTCGTTGACCTTCAGTTTTGAGATGCTGACCAGCCTCGAGCCAGTCTTAGTAGGCGCACAGTTGTTCATCGACACCGTTCCCCATCGCGCACGATGTCGTCACTGTCAGCAGGAGTTCGCCGTTCAACACTTCATTGTGCGCTGTCCTACCTGTGAGACATGGGACGCCGACGTTATTTCTGGCACGGAATTTACCATCCTTGAGATGGAGATAGAAGACATTCATACACCGTAGCGGCCCGATTGATCGCGCCCCGTTCCCGCCTGATTTATCAGGCAGTAGATGTCAGATCGTTTCTGTCCCCGCCTGATTTATCAGGCACAACATCCCGATGTATCGGGTATCTCGTAGGGGCACGATGTATCGCGCCCACCGTCTAACGGAGGAAACATATGCCGAAAGTACCTATTGTACAGAATATCTTAGCCGCCAACGAGGGCATAGCTCAGGAGGTTCAGCAGTCGCTGGCGACGCACGGTGTTCGCGCCATCAATATGATGAGTTCAGCAGGTGCTGGCAAGACGACCCTATTAGAGCAAACTATCAAACGGCTGCGCGGACGACTCAACCTCGGCGTAATCGAGGGGGACGTTGAAACCACTGCGGATGCCGACAGAATCGAAGCGGTGGGCGCACCCACTGTCCAGATAATTACACAAGGTAATTGTCATCTCGAAGCACATATGGTACGTGCGGCACTAGCGGAAATAGACATGGAGAGCGTCGAACTGCTCTTTATAGAGAACGTCGGCAATCTCGTGTGCCCCGCTAACTGGAATCTAGGCGAGGACATCAAGGCGGTCGTCGTGAGCACCACCGAAGGAGACGATAAGCCAGCGAAATATCCGCACATGTTCGCCGTCTCAGAAATCATGATTATCAACAAAATTGACCTTCTCCCTTATGTCGACTACGACATAGAGATTGTCAAAGGCTTTGCCCTTGCCGTCAACCCACACCTGCGTATCTTCGAGCTAAGCTGCCGCACAGGTGAGGGCCTCGACGCCTGGTGTGACTGGCTCGTTCAGTTCGCACACGAACACGCCCCTGTAGGGGTCTAATTCATTACACCCTTTCGGCAACCACCCATATGGGTGTAATGAATTAGACCCCTACAGGTGGTATCCAAAAGATAGTGAAGAAAGCAAATCTTCATCATGACATCTGTAGCAGGTCCAACAACACAACGCTGGCGCATCCTCATTCAGGGCATTGTCCAGGGCGTAGGCTTTCGGCCTTTCGTCTATCGACAGGCATTGCACTGGGGTCTAGGCGGATTTGTGCTGAACGACAGCCTGGGTGTCACCATAGAAGTCGAGGGAATGCCTGAGCAGCTAGAAGGCTTCCAGCGTGCTTTACGCGAGAAGATACCACCACTGGCCCGTATCGACACACTTACTATCGAAATACGAACGCCGCTCAACGAAACTACCTTCAGCATTGTCCACAGCCAGGCAGGAGACGAGCGTAAAGCTCTCATATCGCCTGACACCTCCATCTGTACAGACTGTCTGCAAGAACTTTTTGACCCGGCGGATCGCCGCTATCACTATCCCTTCATCAACTGCACCAACTGCGGTCCACGCTTCACCATCATTCAGAATGTCCCCTATGACCGTGCGCAAACCACCATGAGCGTCTTCCCCATGTGTCCAGCATGTCAGGCCGAATATGACGACCCGCTCAGCAGACGCTTTCATGCTCAACCAAACGCCTGTCCCGTGTGCGGCCCTCAAATGTGCCTGCTTGACGCAACAGGGCAACAGGTAGCATGCACAAACCCTATTGCCGAGGCAGCACAACAACTCGCCAATGGAAGAATACTCGCCGTCAAAGGTATAGGCGGCTACCATCTCGCCTGTGACGCGCTACACGAGGGGACAGTAGCTCGTTTACGCACGCGCAAACACCGCGAAGCCAAACCATTCGCCCTCATGGTCCCCGACCTTGAGACAGCCCGTCAACTCTGCGAAATCAGCGAAGCAGAGGCAACACTGCTGCAATCCTATCGTCGTCCCATCGTCCTGCTACAAAAACGTCCTGATTGTGCAGTTGCTTCAGGAATTGCGCCAGCATATAACACGTTGGGCATCATGCTTCCCTATGCTCCACAGCATTATCTCTTACTACAAGCCTGTAAGGACCGATTCATCGCGTCCGCCTCGCCAACCGATTCTGTAGACGGACAGACAATAGGGGGCGCAATGAATTGTGCCCGTACAGAGCGGATGTCCCAGTATGGGCGCAATTCATTGCGCCCACCCATCGCCCTGGTCATGACAAGCGGCAATCTCAGCGATGAACCTATAGCCTATCGGGACGATGATGCTCAACAACGGCTACTCCTCATCGCTAATGGTATCCTTACCCATAATCGCGACATTCACATGCGCTGCGATGACTCCGTAATGCGCGTTATCGCCAATGGTGAGCAGTTTCTCCGTCGTTCACGAGGCTATGCGCCAGAGCCAATCCCGTTATCATTTGATTTCCCTGTGCCACTTCTTGCTTGTGGTGGGCATCTGAAAAACACATTTTGCCTGGGAAAAGGGCGTCAAGCCTTTGTCAGCCATCACATTGGCGATCTGGAGAATTTGGAGACACTGGCCTCGTTCCGTGAAGGAATTGAGCACTTCAAACGTCTCTTCGATATCTATCCTGAAGCAGTTGCCTACGATCTGCATCCCGAATATCTGGCGACAAAATACGCACTTGATACGAACATTTCGCAGAAAATCGGCGTTCAGCATCATCACGCGCATATCGCCAGCGTGCTAGCCGAGCATGGACTGAGTGGGCCTGTAATCGGAGTCGCAGCCGATGGCACGGGTTATGGAACGGATGGTGCCGTATGGGGTTGTGAGATTATGATGGCAGACTTCGTAGGATTTGAACGGTTGGCGCATTTGATCTACGTGCCGCTCCCAGGAGGTGAGCAGGCGGTACGCCAGCCATGGCGTATGGCAGCCGCCTATCTGACTCAGACCTATGGTGATGCTTTTTGGGAATTGGATATTCCTTTTGTGCGCCAGCTAGACAGGTCGAAATGGCGTACCCTATCGCAGATGATCGCACGGAACCTCAACAGTCCGCCGACTTCCAGCATGGGACGATTGTTTGATGCTATTGCCGCGTTGGTAGGTCTACGCAGCGAAGTGATCTATGAGGGCCAGGCAGCTATAGAATTGGAGGTAGTAGCAAATCAAACCAGAGATCAGAACTCTTGCAATCATTCAATTATCTATCCATTTACACTTGAGAGCCAATCACCGGCGAAGCTAGATGTGGTGCCTATGATTCGTGCCATTGTAAGCGATATTCAGCAAGGTGTATCAGTTTCAGAGATCGCCTGCCGCTTCCATCACTCAATTGCCGAACTGCTGGCGATAGCGTGTCTTGAAGCACGCAAGCAAACAGGATTGAACGTCGTGGCTCTGAGCGGTGGCGTATTTCAGAACTCATTGTTACTTGAACAATTGATGACGCGCCTGGAGGAAATGGCTTTCCAGGTCTATGTAAATCGACGTGTGCCGCCCAACGATGGCGGTCTCAGTCTCGGTCAGATAGCAGTAGCCGCAGCGCGGCTGAAGCAGGGAGACCAGAGAATGGATACCCATTCCTGATATCTCAAAAGGAGGCCAGTATGTGTCTTGGTATTCCGGGTCAGATTATAGACATAGTGGACGATGCAAATTCCATTGCCAAAGTTAATGTCTCTGGCGTAAAACGTAACGTCAGTGTGGCTTTAGTGCGTCCAGAGGGCATTTCGGCGGGCGACTGGGTGTTAATCCATGTCGGCTTTGCTATGAGCAAGATCGACGAGGGCGAAGCAAAGGAAACGATGAAAGCCTTAGAACTTCTGGGGCAACCCTTTGTCGATGAAATGCAAATGCTCCACGAGAGCCAGATAGAATGATGAGGAATATTGATGACGGCTGAGATGGAGAAGAAGGGACAACGAGATCTGTTAGCACTGGTTGAGGCACGCTTCGAGCAGAGCATGACTGTGCCAGAGGCATTCTTCACAGGCGAAGCGGAGCGCATTGCGGAGGCTTGTTGGGCTATGGCCCGTCGCTTCCATCAGGGAGGACGACTTCTCGCTTTCGGCAATGGGGCATGGGCGACGGACGCTCAACACGTCTCAGTCGAGTTCGTGCATCCGGTTATTGTGGGTAAGCGAGCACTACCGGCTCTGGCACTGACCAACGATAGTGCAACTCTTAGCGGACTCATGGCCGGTGGAGATAGAGAAATGCCATTTGCACGCCAGATCAGCGTGCTTGCTCGCCCCCAGGATATCGCAATGGGCTTCTCACCGGATGGACATTGTGCCAATGTAGAGGCAGCACTCTCTATAGCCAAAAGGATGGGAGTGCTCACGCTGGCCCTGACAGGAGGCGATGGTGGATTGCTGAAGCAGGCCGATATGGACTTCTGCTTCATTGTCCAGTCACACGATCCGATGGTGATCCAGGAAACTCACGAGACGCTCTATCACGTCCTATGGGAGTTGGTGCATATTTACTTTGAACACGAAGGGTTACTGAAATGAGCGATGAGCAGCGAAAATCCGTAGGAGCAGCACTCAGACTTGAAGTGGCACTACCGAACAACGCCAGTTGCGAGCTTGATGCGGAAGGTCACTGCGTGACGTGTTCTGACGAGGCATTGCCCGCCAAAGTACTTCGTATCGATCAGGAGGTAGGACTGGCACTCGTTTCAGTGAAAGATACAACGGAAGAGATTGATATTACGCTTGTAGAAGATATTGAGCCAGGTGACACGGTATTGGTACATGGTGGCGTAGCAATTGCCACTCTAGATAAGGCAAGCAATGAATGATCCAGAAGGGTCTGAGTATGACCGACTCTTTTATCCCTTTCTCTTTGAGGGAGGCATATCCAGCATAGAGGATGTGTTGGCACAAGTTCGCCACTCGACAATGGAGAAGTGCCGCGAGGTAGTTGCGCTGCGCCGTGCAACGCTTGAACAGGCTAGAAATCAGATCGTTGCGGCTGGTCAGATAATGGCACAGGCCTTTGCCAATGGGGCTACACTCTTTGCCTTTGGTAATGGAGGAAGTACGACTGATGCTCAAGACCTGGTGACCGATCTGCTCAACCCGCCTTTCCCGAACTGGCAGCCTCTGCCAGCGATTGCACTGACTAATGATATTGCAGTGGTCACGGCGGTGGGAAATGATGTCGGATTCGATAATGTCTTTGCTCGTCAGGTCATCGCCTTTGGACGAAAAGGTGACATCGCCCTTGGTATCTCGACGAGCGGAAACTCGACCAATGTGCTGGTAGCACTTGAACAGGCAAAAAAGCAGGGGCTGCTCACAATAGGGTTGGCTGGTTACGACGGAGGCAAGATGTTGCATTCTAAAGTAGTGGATGTTTGCATCAACTCTGCAAGCGACCACGTTCCGCGCATACAGGAGGCGCAAGCGACAGTCTACCATGCGCTTTTGGAGGTTATTCACGCGCTACTTAAGCCAAATGAGGACGATCAGTATAAAGAAGGAGAAGGCAGATGAGCATGAAATATGTTGATGAGTACCGCGATCCTGAACTGGCGAAACGTATCTCTGAAGAAATTGCGAAACTCAGTGGAGACCAGCCACTCAAGCTGATGGAAGTCTGTGGTGGACATACCCATACCATTTACAAGCACGGAATTGAGGACGTGCTGCCGAGCAATATTGATCTTATTCATGGACCTGGTTGTCCTGTCTGCGTCCTGCCAATGGGTCGCATCGACGATGCCATTGCTATTGCCCGTACCGAGGGAGTGATCTTCACGACGTTCGGTGATATGATGCGCGTACCTGGCTCTAAGGGCAGTCTCCTTGACGCCAAGGCCGATGGTGCCGATGTGCGCTTTGTCTATTCGCCGCTCGATGCCTATAAGCTTGCCCTTCAGCATCCTGATCGCCAGGTGGTCTTCTTTGCCATCGGCTTTGAAACAACTGCGCCCTCAACGGCTGTAACGCTCCTGCGAGCAAAAGCTGATGGGATCAAGAATTTCTCGGTCTTCTGCAATCATGTCACCATCATACCCGCGATGAAAGCTATTCTCGACTCGCCTGACCTGCGATTGGATGGCTTCATCGGAGCAGGTCACGTTAGCATGGTGATCGGCATGCGGCCTTACAACTTCGTCGCACGCGATCATCATAAGCCCGTCGTCATTGCTGGCTTCGAGCCGCTCGATATTATCCAATCTGTCTACATGATCGTGAAGCAGATCGATGAGGGCCGGGCGGAGGTTGAGAACCAGTATGCACGAGTCGTCCGCCCGGAGGGCAATGTCAAGGCACTTCAGGCGATGGCTCACACGATGGAATTGCGCCCCTTCTTTGAGTGGCGTGGACTTGGTTTCATCACCCACAGTGCCCTGAAGTTACGTTCCGAATTCGCCGACTGGGATGCCGAACTGCGCTATGAGGTGCCCGGGTTGCGCGTGGCCGATCCAAAGGCCTGTCAATGCGGTGAGGTGCTCAAGGGAGTTATCAAGCCATGGGAATGCAAGGTTTTCGGAACCGCCTGCACACCTGAGACACCGATTGGTACCTGCATGGTTTCGCCAGAGGGAGCCTGTGCTGCCTACTTCAGCTATGGTCGTTTCTCTATGGCTTCCGAGCGCCATCGCTTGAATATCCTTCCAATTGAAACCAGCAGCCCTCGTTTTGAAACCAGCAGCCCTCGTTCGTGAGAATGAGATGCACAACGCCCCTCGCGGGTACTTCTAATTTTGGAGGCCAGGAGGCATTCATGGATGCACGTACATCAAGCGATATGGACCGCATAGGCGATGTAGTGAAAAAGATCGAGCGCACAAGGCAGGCTCGTCGTCATAAGTTCTACTTGCGTGACGAGAAGATCACGCTTAGCCACGGGAGCGGTGGTAAATCCACCCATAATCTGATCGAGGGCGTCTTTGCACCCGCTTTCTCGAACCCATTGCTCGATCCAATGGATGATGCTGCGGTCTTTAGCATCAATGGGACAGGTCAACGTTTGGCCTTTACAACCGATACGTACGTAGTCAGCCCGCTTTTCTTCCCAGGCGGCGATATTGGGAAACTAGCTGTCCATGGCACAATTAACGATCTGGCCATGGCTGGTGCAGAGCCTTTATATCTCTCGGCAGGCTTTATCTTGGAGGAGGGCTTCCCGATTCCCGATCTGCGCCGCATCGTTGAATCAATGGCTACGGCAGCGGAAGAGGCAGGAGTCGCTATCGTCACTGGCGATACGAAGGTGGTTCAACGAGGCAAGGCTGATGGATTGTTCATCAATACAGCTGGCATCGGACTTCTTCGTGCGACCGGCCCGATTGGACAGACCCAGTTGCAACCAGGAGATAGGGTACTGCTGAGCGGCCCTGTCGGCGATCACGGCATCGCAATTATGATGGCGCGCGAAGCTCTCGACATCGAAACTACTATAGAGAGTGATACCGCTCCGCTCCATTCTCTGGTAGCCGCACTGGTGGAAGCGGCAGGCGATGGTGTACATTGTCTGAAAGACCCCACACGCGGCGGTGTAGCAACATCCTTAAACGAGATGGCAATAGGTTCAGAGGTTTCAATCGCACTCGATGAGCACACCATCCCCGTGCATTCCCAGGTGCGAGGAGCGTGTGAGATTCTGGGCCTTGACCCTCTCACAATTGCCAATGAGGGCAAGCTTCTAGCTATCATCTCTCCTGAAAAGGCTGAGATCGCACTGTCTGCCATGCGTGCCCATCCGCTCGGACGCGAAGCAGCAATTATTGGTACAGTTCAGGCTGAGCCTCCTGGTCTGGTGTTTTTGCGCACAGACATCGGGGGAATGCGAGTGCTGGATATGCTGGTTGGAGATCCACTACCTCGTATCTGCTGAGGGGGAAGAGGCCGTCAATAGCTTGTCTTGAGGGAACATTTGCTAGAAAGAGAAAGCGGGGAAGGCAACACTCTCCCCGCAGATGCTTGAGTCGTTTAAGATGGCCCCATTACTTGATCTCTACGACAACGTCCTTTTGATCGCTCACTTGTTTGGTCACCTCCCCGATGCGCCAGAACGGGACCTCCTTCTGTTGAGAGAGTGCCTGCCAGAGAATCGGATCAATCGAGGCGAAGAGTCCACCTGAGGTTTGAGGGTCAAAAAGGATTGCTTGATCAAGTGGCCTGAGACTCTCGTCAAAACGAACGTGCGTCTGAAGAGAGCGTTCGTTGCGCTGCGTACCTCCCGGAATACATCCAAGTTCTGCGTAGTGCCGGACATTGGGTAGCAATGGAAGGGCTGCAAAGTCGAAGTGCATGCTGGTGAAGCTTTGGGAGGCCATCTCCCAGGCATGTCCTAACAGACTAAACCCCGTAATATCCGTGACTGCGTGGACGGCTGGCCCTGCCTGCACGAGCAGTTCACTGGCCCGCCGATTGAGTGTGGTCATCGATTTTACGGCTGCCGCCATATCCTCTTCATGGACCATTCCCCGCTTTTGCGCTGTCGTGAGTAGACCCGTTCCCAGCCGTTTACTCAGGATCAACACATCGCCCGGTTTGGCTCCCCCTTTTGTCAGAATATGATCGGGATGGACCATGCCTGTTACAGCGAGTCCGTACTTCGGTTCGTCATCAGAGATGGAATGCCCTCCCGCAATCACACTTCCTGCCCGCTCAACGATGTCCATTCCCCCGCGCAGCACCTCGCTGAGAATGCTAGTATCCAGGTTTTCGGGCCAGGCAACCAGGTTAATTGCCATAAGTACTTGCCCACCCATTGCATACACATCGCTAAGCGCATTGGCGGCGGCAATTGCGCCAAAGGTATAGGGATCATCCACCACGGGCGGAAAGAAATCAGCCGTACTGATGATGGCTTGTTGCTCGTTGACCCGGTAGACCGCCGCATCGTCAATCGCTCCAAGCCCGACAAGCAACTGCGGAGGAACGTTGCGTTGTCGAAGGGGACGCAGAACCTGAGCCAGAGTATCAGCACCTATTTTGGCTGCGCAGCCAGCACAACTCGCCAGTTCTGTCAGCCGCACATGTTGATTGATTGTCATAGAGAGCCCTTTCTTTTCCTGTTTTCTCTAAAGGAGAGATGCCCCTATTAAATCACAAAAAGCGCTGATCTTGCTCTTCGAGTGAGGACCCAGGCTTCATTTTGTTTCTACCTATCATTTCGAGTAGCCCAAATCCAGGAGAGTTCTGGCATCGGTGAAGAGTTGCGTAGATAACCTGGTTCGCTCTTTTCTTAGACAGCATCTTGATTACTAACAAAACTTGATGTACAGTGACACATAGAGAAGCACAGTAGACTTGCTATCTGCTGGAAAGGGCACCGCAGAACCTTACTCTTTCCTTGGAGCTCGA
>JAABUZ0100000931.1_pt1:32500-61314 | contig 61314 bp, 51 predicted proteins | sample 5562091 | NCBI WGS metagenome assembly JAABUZ01 (sample SAMN12813069, study PRJNA571459) | rock metagenome | isolation source: Antarctica rocks | place: Antarctica: Victoria Land, Linnaeus Terrace sud | collected 2015-12-21 | reverse complement strand
CGGACATGGCTTCCGCTCGTTCAAGAACTACCGACTGCGGTTGTTGTTGCACTGTGGAGTGTCATGGCAAGCTCCACCTACCGCACGAATGCGGGGCCGCTCCCCCCGCTTGGCCGCGTAGAGCCCCATTAGTATCATCTGCATTCACCATTAGAACCGGCACGGAGCTGGTCTAGTGTGCTCGTCCCGTAAATGACAGTGATGTAAGGCAGGCTGCCATCAGGGGACGCCGTCGTATGTCCAGCGGAATGGGCGCTCGAGAATCCAGCAGTTCGCCCAGTCGCATCCCGGTGCCGCGCAGAATGGTGAGGCCGTGGCGGGCGAAGGGATCGTCGAGCGCGGCGACCGCGGCCATGAGGTCTCGGCCAGCTCGGCGGGCGCGGCGGTGGGGGCCTTGTGATCGGCGATTATGGCGGCCATCCATCCGTAGACCAGTTGGGACGATCCACTCACTGACGAATGTGGGCGCACCTGGACCGGAGTCCTCCTCCTGACTGCGGCCTGCTACCGGCTTCAGGCTGGAGCACCGCGATCGGACAACGCCCCTTGGTCAACTCCGCCCAGCGACGGCGGTCCATGGCCAGTCAAGTTTGACGGTACGCCGGGTCCCACACGTGAAGAATCGCATCCAAGCACTGCCCGATTGCCCTTCGTCCCACCGGGTCTCCCCCGAACTTTGACCTTCCCCCGGAATGGCGGACACCTACTGTGAGGGGACGCGGAGTCTCCTCAGGAAGGAGTCCACATGCCCCATCAACATCCCCCGGAGTTCCGTCGCCGGGCCACAGAGCTCGCACGGGAGCGGGCCAAGCCCATCGCTGAGCTCGCCCGGGACCTCGGAATTTCCGAGAGCTGCCTGCGTAACTGGGTGGCCAAGGCCGCGGTCGAGGAGGGCCGCCGCGACGGCACCACCTCAGCGGAGAGGGTTGAGCTGGTCGAGCTGCGCCGCAAGCTTCGGGTCTCGGAGCTGGAAAACGAGATCCTTCGCCGGGCCGCCGCCTACTTCGCCCGGGAGAATGTTCTCCCAAAATGACCTACACCTTCATCGCCCGTCGCTGCGACGACCTGCCGGTAGCGGTGTGCTGTCGGGTCATGGGGGTGTCGACCTCTGGTTTTTACGCCTGGCGGGCCAACCCGGTGTCGGACCGGGACTGGGAGGATGCCCAGCTCACCAACATCATCGTCGACATCCACCGCCGCAGCCGGTGTTCCTACGGCTCTCCCAAGGTCCATGCCGACCTTCGCCTCGGGGAAGGGCTCCGCTGCTCTCGCAAGCGCGTGGAACGCCTGATGCGCCAGGCCGTCCTGTCCGTCCCGTAGCGCCCGTTCGGGTAGCAATCGGGTAGCAGAGAGGCCCTTTTGTATCCCTCGCAGAGCTGTGACCTGGGGTTTGGTGGTGTCGGAGGGGGGACTTGAACCCCCATGCCCTTGCGGGCACCAGCCCCTCAAGCTGGCGCGTCTGCCTATTCCGCCACTCCGACGCTTGCCCCTTGCCAGGGCCGGTACCGAACCTTAGCGTGCCGATCCTCAGGCCGACTCAGCCCCGGCAGCTCAGCCCCAGCAGCTCGGCCCCGGCAGCTCAGCCCCAGCAGCTCGGCCCCGGCAGCTCAGCCCTCGGCCTTGAGGCCCCAGGTGTCGCAGTCCCAGAAGGGGGTGGACGTGCTGGGATTGGCCGCTATGTTGCCGTACCGGTGGTTGAAGGCGATGAAGGTCGGCTCCTGGTACAGGGGCAGGGTGACCATGTCCTTCCACAGCAGGGTATCGACCCGGTTGTAGTCGGCGGTGGCGGTGACCGCATTCAGCTCGCCTGACGCGGTGGCCAGCAACGAGTCCACCACTGGATCGGCGTGGCCGTCGTAGTTCTGCGAACCGGCCACACCAGCCGCGTAGGCGGCGTGGCTGGCCGAGGGGAACGGCGACGCCGTGCGGGTGAACAGGGCCAGGTCGAAGTTGCCGCCGGGCAGGTCGCTCCCCATGAACTTGCCGGGTGGGTCGTTGGCCATGTCGACCTTGATGCCGCCTGCGGTGAGCTGGCCAGCCAGGATCTGCTCGGTGCGCAGAGCCAGGTCGTCCCCGGTGGCCGTGCCCAGCCGCACCTCCAGGGGCACTCCTCCCTTGTTCCAGGTGCCGTCCAGGTCCATGGTGAAGCCGTCCCCGGTGAGCAGTCTGGCCTCGGCCACCAGGTCGGCGTGCTGATAGTCGGCCCCACTGTTGTCCTGGTAGCCGACCTGGTTGTTCACGTAGATCCGGTTGTTCAGCACTCTGATCCGGGGGTCGAGCTGGTCGACGCTCTGGCGAACCAGTTGGCTGCGGTCCACCGCCTTGGCCAGGGCCCGACGAACCACCGGGTCGGCCAGGACAGGATTCTGCTGGTTGAAGTCCAGTTGCTCGAAGTCCAGGCCCTGCCCGACGCCAGCGGCCACTCCGGGGATGGGGCTCACCTGGCTGATCACGCCGAGCTGAGGCGCTTGCGGATAGACCAGCTGCACCTGGTCGTTCTGCAACAGCGACACGTCCTGCGCCGGGTCGGCCACCAGCTTGAACACGATGCTGGCGAGGTGGGCGGCCTTGCCCCAGTAGCTGGGGTTGCGGACCAGCACCACCTGGCTCCCGGGCGTGTCGCTCTGGACCAGGTAGGGGCCGCCGGAGACCTCCACGTTGGGGTCGAACCGATCGAAACCGGTGTTCCAACCGACCATCTTGGCTATGTGGGCCGGGATGAGCGGGCGCCCGGCGCCGAAAAGGCTCTCCCAATCGGCGTAGGGCTTGTCGAACACCACGGTGACGGTCTTCCCGCCGTCCGAACCGGTGACCGAGCGGATCTGGTCGTACCCGGCCACTGAGACGGCGTCGTAGGGCTTGCCGTCCACATCGGTCAGCGCCGGGTTACCCGACTGGGCCTGCCAGTTGTAGACGAAATCGTCGGCGTTGATGGGCACCCCGTCCGACCAGACCGCCTTGGGGTCGATCTTGTAGATGATGGTCTGGGGGTTGGTGTCGACCAGCTCGGCACTGTCCATCAGCTCGGTGTCGAGCACCGGCTTCAGCCGGGCATTCAGCCGAAAAACCTCGGGGTACACCCGGGCGTCCACCTCCGCACCCACCTGGCTGGCGGCCGCCGACGTGTTGATGTTGAAGCCGAACAGCTCCTGCTGGGCACCGAACGTCAGCCTTCCACCGTCGTTCACCCTTACCGGACCGCTGGGCAACGTGGTGGTGGTCGAGGTGCTGGTGGTCGAGGTGCTGGTGGTCGAGCGGGGCGAGACGCCCTGACGGCCGGTGGCGGCTGGCCGACCGCACCCGGCGGCCAACGCCCCGACGATGGCCAACAGGGCCACGACCCGCCGCACGCCAGCCCGCGCCAGGGCGGAAGAACCCATTCCGCTGCCCCTGCGGAGCAGTGTTATTGGAGCCGGAGGGCCAGGATGACGGTGGTAAAGGCGAAGATGACCGCCACCGCCACGGTGATGCGGTCCAGGTTGCGCTCGACCACCGTGGAGCCAGAGGCGGCTGAACCGACCGAGCCGCCGAACATGTCCGACAGGCCGCCGCCCCGGCCGCTGTGCAACAGGATCAGCACGATCAGGCCGAACGAGACCCCCAGATGAATGACGAGAATGAGCGCGGTCAGCACTGCTGGCAGGCTAGCAGGCAGCCTGAGCAGCCACGATGGCGGCGAAATCGTCGGGGTCCAGGGAAGCCCCGCCCACCAGGGCCCCGTCGATGTCGGGCTGGGCGAGCAGCTCGGAGGCGTTCGTGGCCTTCACCGACCCCCCATACTGAATCCTTACGAAATTGGCCGCTTCCGGCCCGGCCGCCTCGCCCACTCCCGCCCGGATGGTGGCCGCCACCTCCTGGGCATCGTCTGGGGTGGCGTTGCGCCCGGTCCCGATGGCCCAGATGGGCTCGTAGGCCACCACCATGGCCCCCACCGCCTCGGGGCTGACGCCGTCCAGGGCCGAACGCAGCTGGGAGCCGACCTTTTCCAGCGTGGTCCCGGCGTCACGCTCCGCGAGCGTCTCGCCCACGCAGAGAATGGGGGTCATGGAGTGGCGCAGCACCGCCTCCAGCTTGGCCCTGACCATCTGGTCGGTCTCACCCAGCAGCTGGCGGCGCTCGGAGTGACCGACGATGACGTAGACCACGTCCAGCTTGGCCAGCATGGGTGCGCTGACCTCGCCGGTGAAGGCCCCGGCGTCCTCCCAGTAGCAATTTTGGGCTCCCAGGGCGAGAGGCAGTTCGTCCGAGCCGATGATCGTCTGCACGGTGCGCAGAGAGGTGAAGGGTGGGTGGACAGAGACGTCGACCGCCGCGGTCTCGGCCGAGCTGAGGCGATAGGAGAGCTTTTGCACCACCTGGATGGCCTCCAGGTGGTTGAGGTTCATCTTCCAGTTGCCGCTGACCAGGGGTCGCCGGGCCGGCTTGAGCGATTCAGCCACCTTTGGACGCCTTGGGAGCTGGCGCCTTGGGAGCAGACGCCTCAGGAGCGTTGGAGGCGGCTCGCAGGGCGGCCAGGCCGGGAAGGTCCCCCTTCTCGAGCAGCTCCAGGGCGGCTCCCCCGCCAGTCGAGAGATGGTCCACCCGGTCCACCAGGCCGAGCTGGGCCATGGCCGACGCGCTGTCGCCCCCACCCACCACGGTGAAACCGTTGCAGGCCGCTACCGCCTTGGCCACCGTCTCGGTCCCGGCCGCGAACCGGGAGTCCTCGAATTGGCCCATTGGGCCGTTCCAGAACACCGTCCCGGCTCCCTCGATCTCGTCGGCGAACTCGGCGGCAGTGGCCGGCCCGATGTCGCGGCCCGACCAGCCGTCGGGCACGCTGCGCCCCACCTGGCGTACCTCGCCGGGGTCCCCCGGGCCGAGGGCAACGATGTCGGTGGGCAGCACGATCCGCCCCCCCGAGTCGATCAGCTCCCGGCAGGCGTCCACCTGGTCCTTCTCCAGCATCGAGTCACCAACGTCGTGGCCCAGCGCGGCCAAGAAGGTGAAGCACATGCCCCCGCCCACCAGCACCACCTCGACCCGCTCGGACAGGGTGCGCAGCAGTTCCAGCTTGTCGCTGACCTTGGCCCCGCCCAGCACGGCCACGAAGGGCCGGGCCGGATGCTCCAGCAGGCTGCCCAGGGCGTCCACCTCAGCCGCCAGCAGCCGGCCAGCCGCGCTGGGCAGGCGGGCCGGTGGCCCGACCACCGAAGCATGGGCTCGATGGGCTGCCCCGAAGGCATCGTTGACGTAGAGGTCCTGGCCCTCCACCAGGCGGTCCACAAAGGTGGAGTCGCTGGCCTCCTCACCTGGGTCGAAACGCAGGTTCTCCATCAGCTCGACCCCAGGAGCCAGCTCCTCCAGTCGCCGGCGCACCGGATCCAGCGAATACCTGGGGTCAGGGGTCCCCTTGGGACGGCCGAGATGACAGCACACGGTGACGATCGCCCCCTTCCCGGTCAGCCACTCCAGAGTGGGCAAGGAGGCGCGTATGCGAAAATCATCCTCAATTTCGCCCTGGTCACTGATCGGCACGTTGAGGTCGGAGCGCACCAGCACGCGCTTACCGTCAGGATCGGGTAGGTCTTCCAGCCGGGGCAGTCCGGCCGCCGGACCGTCAGTCTCTGTCACCTCAACTGGGGGAGGCACCGACCACCTTGGCCAGATCGACCAGGCGGTTGGAGTAGCCCCACTCGTTGTCGTACCAGCCCAGCACCTTGACCAGGCTGATCCCGTCGCTGATGGGCATGACCATGGTCAGCAGGGAGTCGAAGGTGCACGAGGCCGGCGAGCGGACGACGTCGGAGGAGACAATGGGGTCCTCGGTGTAGACCAGGACCTTGGCCAGAGGGCCATCGGAGGCGGCCCGCTCGAAGGCCTGGTTGACGTCGTCCGGCTCAACCTCGGCGTTGACCACCGCGGTGAAGTCGGTGATGGAACCGCACTGGACGGGCACCCGCAGGGCGGTGCCGTCGAGCTTTCCCTGCATGGACTCCAGGACCAGGCCGGTGGCCCGGGCCGCCCCGGTTGAGGAGGGCACGATGTTGACCGCCGCCGCCCGGGCCCGGCGCATGTCCTTGTGCACCAGGTCCAACAGGTTCTGGTCGTTGGTGTAAGCGTGGGCCGTGGTCATCAGGCCGGTGCGCACCCCGAAGGCATCGTCCAGCACCTTGACCATGGGCACTATGCAGTTGGTGGTGCAGGAGGCGTTGGAGACCACTGTGTGCTTGGCCGGGTCGTAGGTGTCGTCATTGACCCCGATGACGAAGGTGGCATCCACGTTCTTGGCCGGGGCCGAGATGATGACCCGCTTGGCTCCTGCCTCGATGTGGGCCGACGCCTGCTTGCCGTCGGTGAAGATGCCGGTGCTCTCGATCACCACATCCACCCCGAGGTCGCCCCAGGGCAGGGCCTTGGGATCCCGCTCGGCCAGTACCCGCAGCTCTCGATCACCCACCCGCAGTCCGTCCTCGGTGACCGTCACCTCTTGGCCCAGGCGGCCGTAGGTGGAGTCGTAGGCCAGCAGGTGGGCGTGGGTCTGGGGATCGGTGAGGTCGTTGACCGCCACCACCTCGACGGAGTCGTCGCCCTGCTCCTGAGCTCGTGCCAGGACGGATCGGTAGACGTTCTTGCCGATGCGCCCGAACCCGTTGATGCCGACTCTGACCGTCATGTCTGCTCCTCCCCCGGCGCCGATGGCCCCGGTTGACTGCTGGCCCTGGAAAGCTGCCCCGGCCTACCGGACCAGGCCGGCGAGGGCACCTGCCAGTCTGGCCTCATCGTGGCCCGGTCCGCCAGTCCCACCCAGGGCGGTGTCGACCACTCGTGGCCCGCGGCTGGCGTCCAGGCGACCCAAGCAGATGTTGGCCGTGTCGCAGAGGACCACATCGACCTCGACTCCGTGAGCCCTCAGGGCCTCGATGTGGGCGGCCACGTCATAGTCCGTGGTCTCCGGATCCTGGGGAGCCAGGTTGCAGACGTAGACCCGAGTGGCCCTGGTCCCGGTGGCCCTCGTCCCGGTGGTCCTGGTCCCGGTTGGCTCGACCGAGTTGCCAGCCAGGCTGTCCCTGAGGGCGGGCACGGCCAGCGCCGCCAGGACGCTGGTGTACAACGAGCCAGGGCCGATGACCACCTGATCGGCCCGCTCCAGGGCCGCCAGGGCGGCTGGCGGAGTGAGGGGATCCGGGGGCACCAGTGACACCTGGGTCACCCGACGGGCACGGCCCACCGCCACCTGGCCCTCGACCGCCCCGTCGGCGGCGTCGGCCTTGAGGGTGACCGGGCCCTCGGTGGCCGGCAGCACCTTGCCGTTTGATCCGAGGAGGCGGCCGGCCTCGTCCAGCGCCCGCAGCTGGTCGCCGGTCACCGCGGCCAGACCGGCGATGATCAGGTTGCCCACCGCGTGCCCCTCGAGCTCGCCCGCCTCGAAGCGGTGCTCGAAGGCCCTGGCCCACAAGGAGTCGGGGTCGGCCAGGGCCACCAGGCATTTGCGCAGATCGCCGGGGGCGGGGATGCCCAATCCCTGGCGCAGCCGACCGCTCGAGCCTCCGTCGTCGGCCACCGAGACGATGGCGGTGAGCTCTCCGGCGTAGCGCCGGGCCGCTCGCAGGGTGGAGGCCAGGCCATGCCCGCCGCCGATGGCGACGACCCGTGGACCACCGGTGGCGGCGACCGGGGCCGGGGCCGGGGTGGCCGTGGCTGGGGTGGTCGTGGCGGCCAGGGGTGGCTTCAACGGTCGATGTCCCGGTGCAGCACGGTGGGGTCAACGCCCCGGCCGGTCAGGCGCCGAGCGATCTCGTCGGCCAGCACCACCGAGCGGTGGTGGCCTCCCGTGCAGCCGATGGCGATGGTGAGGTACGACTTGCCCTCCCTCACGTAGGCCGGGATCAGCAGGGCGAACAGATCGTCGAGCTTGTCGAGGAAATCGGCGGTGTCCGGCTGCTCCAAGACGTAGGACCTGACCGGGGCATCCGTCCCGGTGAGCGAGCGGAGCTCGGGCACCCAGTGGGGATTGGGCAGGAAACGACAGTCGAGCACCATGTCCACGTCGAGCGGGATGCCGTGCTTGAAGCCAAAGGACACCACCGTCGTCTGCAGACTGGCATCCCGGTCCCCCCGCTCGAACAGCTCGATCAGGCGAGCCCGCAGCTGGTGGACGTTGAGGTCACTGGTGTCCACCACCACGTCGGCCTGGTCCTTGATGGAGTCCATGAGCTGGCGCTCAGCGGCGATGGAACCACCCACCCCTTCGGCCGTCAGCGGGTGACGGCGCCGGGTGCCCTCGAACCGGCGGACCAGGACATCGTCAGCCGCGTCCAAGAACACCACTCGGACCGTCTCTGCGCCGGCCCGCAGTGACTCTATGGCGGGGGCCACTTCGTCCAGGTACTCGGTACCACCCCGGCCGATGACCAGGGCCACCCGCTCGGTCTCCGAGCCCGGCCTCCCCACCAGGTCGGTCACCTTGGTGATGAGGGCCGGCGGCAGGTTGTCGATCACGAACCACCCCAGGTCTTCGAGCGTGGCCGCCGCCGTGGAGCGGCCCGCGCCAGACAGGCCGGTGATGATGAGGAACTCGCTCATGCCGTTGCTGCTCCCATGCCAAACCATTGTCGCACGGTCGCATTTGATAGGAAGGTAGGGCTGGTGGTGGTGGCCAAGGGACTCCCCGGCCCTCCTGCTGGTCATCGAGCCGTCCCAGACGGCATAGTGCTGAGATGACGATCCCTTGGGTCAGCGTCGTCATGCCGGTGCGCAACGTCGGAGAGGTCGTCGAGGCGCAGCTGGAGGCACTGGCCGCCCAGGTGATCTCTGAGCCGTGGGAGCTGGTGGTGGTCGACCACGGCAGCGACGACGACACAGTGGATCGGGTGCGAGCCTGGCAGGACCGGCTCCCGGCCCTGGTGGTGGTGGACGCCAGCCATCTCCGCTCGGTGGGCGAGCTGCGCAACACCGGGATCGGGGCGGCCAGGGGCCAGCTGATCCTCAACGTCGATGGAGATGACGTGGTGGCGTCCGGCTGGTTGGCCGCCATGACCAGGGCGCTGAGCCAAGCGCCGCTGGTGACCGGCCCCCTGGAGATGGAGACCCTCAACGACCCCGAGACCGCGGCCTGGCGAACCGACATGCCGCCCGATCGGCCGCCCAACTGGCACCGCTTCTTGCCTTGCGGTTTTACCTGCAACCTTGGCGTGCGCAGAGATGTCGTCGACCAGGTCGGCGGCTTCTCGGAGGACTTGCGGCTCGGGATTGACGTGGATTTCACCTGGAAGGTGCAGGAGGCCGGCTACCAGCTCGGATTCGAACCAGGGGCGGTCGTCCATCGCCGTCTGCCCCAGGGAAGGATGGCCTGGTGGAGGCGCAACGTGCGCTATGGCCGGGGCGAGCCACTGCTGTACCGACAGCACCGCTCGGCGGGCATGCCACGCAGCTCCCTCGTGCGGGCCGCCGCCACCTGGGGATGGCTGGGACTGCACCTCCTCGACGTGTTCCGCGCCGGTCGCCGGTACCGATGGCTGGCGCACTGTGGCGATCGGGTGGGCCGGCTTATCGGCTCCATGGAGTGTGGGGTCATCTACCTCTGAGCGCCCCCGGTGCCCGGCACGTTCAGCGGCGCTCTGATCGCAGGAGCAACAGGCGGGGGATGGTGGCCGCCGCCGAGTACTCGGCCGCCCGGGCCAGGAACCCCGGAGGGGGGGCCGGTTCCTCCATGTGGCTGACCGACAACCCTGACTCAGCCATCAGGTTCACGTAGCGGGACAGGGGGCGGTGGACGAAGGGAATGAACACCCCCTTCTCCACCTCCTCCAAGGTGGTGTCCTCGACCAGGTAGGGGCCGATGCGCCAGTACTGCTCATCCAGGATGTGGTCGTCGATCCAGCCACTGCCCGGCGTCTGCAGGAGCGGGTGGTTGAGCAGGAACAAGAAGCGGCCGCCCACCGACAGCACCCTGGCCACCTCGGCGATGGCCTGCTCGACCTCGGCGATGTGCTCGAAGACCAGGCAGGCAACCACCGCGTCGAAGGCGCCGGGGGCAAAGGGCAGGGCATTGGCGGCGGCCATGGCGTAGTGCGGACCACCGTTGCGGACCACCGCGGCGGCCAGCTGAGCCCTGCTGGGATCCACTCCCACGACCGACCTCCCACCGCCGGCGTGGGCCAGGCGAGCCACCTGACCCTCTCCGGCGCCCACGTCCAGCACCCGTCTGGCTCCGTCCAGGTGGGCCGCCACCAATGGCAGGATCTGCTCCTCGTACTCGGCGTCGGCGCCCTGGGTGAACCCATCCTGCCACCACCCGGCATGGCGCTCCCAGGGGCCGGCGTCGGTGTCAAGCTCGGGACGGTCGCCGCCCTCCGGAGCGCTCATGGGCCGCTCGGACGGTGGAGCGTCTCGTACACCGCGGTGGCTACCGCGTCGGGCAGCCAGGCGAGGTCCCGTAGAGCCTCCTGGGAGGCCGCCCGGACGCCTTTGACGCTTCCCAGCTCGGTGACCAGGCGCTTGCGCCGGGCCGGCCCGAGGCCAGGTATGCCCTCCAGCACGCTTTGGGTCATGCGCTTGCCCCGCAGCTGGCGGTGGTAGGAGATGGCGAACCGGTGGGCCTCGTCCCGGATCCGCTGGAGCAGGTACAAAGCCTCTGATTGGCGGGGAATCCGTACCGGCTCCGGGCTGCCTGGCAGGTAGACCTCCTCGAACTGCTTGGCCAGGGCGGCCACCGGTATCTCCTGCTCCAGGCCCAGCTCCTCCAGCACCCGGACCCCCACCCCGAGCTGGCCCTTGCCGCCATCCAGGAGCAGCAGCTGGGGCGGATAGGCAAACCGCTGGTGGCGACCCCTCTCGGCCACCGGCACCTCCCGGTCGGCCACCAGGGCGGTCAGCCGCCGGGTCAGCACCTCCTCCATGGCCGCGTAGTCGTCATTGCCGGCCACCGACGTCACCTTGAAGCGGCGGTAGTCGCTCTTCTTGGGCAACCCGTCCTCCATCACCACCATGGATCCCACGTAGTCCCGGCCCTGGAGGTGACTCATGTCGTAACACTCGATCCGCAAGGGGGCCTCGGGCAGGCCGAGCGCCTCCTGGAGGGCGTTGAGGGCCCGGGCCCGGGAGTTGTGATCGGCCGAGCGGCGAAGGCGGTGGCGGACCAGCTCCTCGGCGGCATTGCGGGTGACCGTCTCCAGCAGAGCCCGCTTGTCACCCCGCTGGGGAGCCCGGACGGTCACCCGACGCCCCTCCCGCAGGCCGACCAGCCAGTCCTCCAGCACGGCCTTGTCGTCAGGCTCCTCGGGAACCAGGACCTCACGGGGGATGTCCAGGGTGGGCTCAGCGTAGAGCTGAGAGACGACCCGGCCCAGCAGGCCAGGCCGAGAGAGGTCCTCGACCTTGTCCACGATGAAGCCTTTTCGTCCGACTACCCGGCCGCGGCGAACAAAGAACACCTGGACGGCCGCCTCCAGGTCGTCCTCGGCCATACCGACCACGTCCAGATCCTCGGGGCGCTCGGTGACCATCTGCTGGCGCTCGATGGCCTTGCGCACGGTGGCCAGGCGGTCCCGCAGCCGGGCGGCCCGCTCGAACTCCAGGTTGCCGGCCGCCTCGGCCATCTGGGCATCCAGCCGGTGCAGCACGGTGTCGGTGTCGCCGGCCAGGAAGTCGACCAGCTCGTCCACCAGCACGTCGTAGGCCGGCTTGTCGATCTCGCCCACGCACGGTCCGGCGCACTTCTCGATGTGGAACATGAGACAGGGCCGGCCCAGTCGCTGATGACGGACGAGCTTGGCGTCCGAGCAGGTGCGAACCGGGAAGGAGCGCAGCAGGAGGTCCAGCGTCTCGCGGATGGCATAGGCGTGGGCGTAGGGCCCGAAGTAGCGCACCCCCTTGCGCTTGGCTCCCCGCATGACCATCGGCCGGGGCCACTCGTCCTCCATGGTGATGGCCAGGTAGGGGTAGCTCTTGTCATCCCGCAGGCGGATGTTGAACCGGGGCCGGTGCTCCTTGATCAGGTTGTACTCGAGCATGAGGGCCTCGACCTCGTTGCGGACCTGGATCCACTCCACGGTCGAGGCGCTGGCCACCATCTGGGCGGTGCGGGGGAGCAGCTGACTCGGGCTCTGGAAGTAGCTGGAGAGGCGCTGGCGCAGGGACGCGGCCTTGCCCACATAGATCACCCGGCCATCGGCGTCCTTGAACTGATAGGAGCCGGGGGCCTCGGGAATGGCACCGGGAGGCGGTCGGTCGAGCACCCTCCCACTGTGCCAGCCCACCGGCATCCCCCGCCGGGCCTTCGCCCCGCTACACTGGCGATCACGCCGGGCCTGGTGTTACCGGCTACATATTCCGCCCCGAGGCCGACACCCCCGCGGATGGGCGACCAGGCTGTCCCCGCCGGCTGCAATCGGAGCGCTCCCGAGAAGGCCCCAACATGCTCCGGCTTCAATCGCCGCTTCCAGACCGCTACACCGAAGCATCACCCGAGCAATTGGCCGACTGGATCGGCACCGCCCGGGCCGCCCTCGGCTCTCGGGTGGTGATACTCGGGCACCACTACCAGCGAGACGAGGTCATGCGCTGGGCTGACGCCAGGGGAGACTCGTTCGGGTTGTCTCGCATGGCCGCCGAGCGGCGGGACGCCGAGTTCGTCGTCTTTTGCGGGGTGCACTTCATGGCCGAGTCAGCCGACATCCTCACCGCGGCTGACCAGCAGGTCGTCCTGCCTGACCTCAACGCCGGCTGCTCGATGGCCGACATGGCCGACCTGGACTCGGTCGAGGAGGCATGGGAGTCCCTGGCCGAGGTCACCGACATCGATCGGGTGGTGCCCATCACCTACATGAACTCCTCGGCCAGCCTCAAGGCGTTCGTCGGGCGCCAGGGGGGCACGGTGTGCACCTCGTCCAACGCCCGGGCCGCCCTGTCGTGGGCCCTGGGCGAGCGGACCGACGAGCCGACGGGTGCCTCCCGGGCGCCCCTGGGGCACGGCGACAAGGTGCTCTTCTTCCCCGACCAGCACCTGGGGCGCAACACCGGGTACCAGCTGGGCTACCGGGCCGACGACATGAGGGTCTGGGATCCGCGCCAGGACCTGGGCGCCCTGAGCGAGGCCGACGTGAAGGAGGCCACCCTCCTGCTGTGGAAGGGCCACTGCTCGGTCCACCAGAGGTTCCGCCCCGAGCACCTGGTGGACTTCCGCGCCACGTATCCCGAAGGACTGGTGCTGGCCCACCCCGAGTGCTCCCACGAGGTGGTCGAGCTGGCCGACCAGGTGGGTTCCACCGATTTCATCATCCGGGCGGTGCAGGGCGCCCGGCCGGGAGCAACCATCGGAGTGGCCACCGAGATCCACCTGGTCCAGCGCCTGGCCCAGGAGCATATGGACAAGACGGTGATCTCCCTCGACCCACTGGTGTGCCCCTGCTCGACCATGTTCCGCATCGACGCCGCCCACCTGGCTTGGGTGCTGGAGGGACTGGTGGAAGGCGAGGTACGCAACCGGATCACGGTCGACCCAGAGACGGCCCAGTGGGCCCGGGTGGCCCTGGACCGGATGCTGGCCATCACGTAGCGGTCTCGGTCCGCCGAGGTCCGATCCCGGCCAAAGCCCGGAGCCGTGAGCCCGAAGCCGTGAGCCCGGTCGCACCAAGGACACCTGCGAGACACTCTGGCCGCGGCCCAGAACAGGCCGGCAGTACCGGAGGCAGCCGCCGCCCTGACCAGGCCGGTGGCACCGAAAGTCCGCCGCGGTTACAGGTAGAGGCAGCGGTGACGAACCGAGCCCACCAGCCGGCCGAGCCGATGACCGGCGTCCCTGCACCATGGTCCCCGGCGAGAAGGAAGGAACAGCGTCGGGATGTGAAGCGCCAGTGACAACCAGGCGCCTGCTGCCCCCACCAGCGAGTTGGTAGGCATGCCGTAGCGCCGATAGTCTCGGTAGAGCAAGGCGGCGTCACTGGCATAGCTGACCTGCCGGCGAGCAACCAGGGCGAGGTTCTGGGGAAATCGCCGGTGGACCAAGGCCCGCGGCTCGAAGTGCAGGGTCGAGCCAGCCAACTGGGCGCGCCAGGCGAAGTCCAGGTCGTTAGCAACGCGGTAGTTCGCGCTGAAGCCCCCCAGGGCGTCGAACAATCCACGGTGAACACCCAAGTTGGCCGTGGTGGCGTAAGGGAGGAACTGGTAGGCGGTCGCCAGACAGCCGGTCGTGAAGGCCGGCATCAGCCCGGCGATGTGAGGCGGATTGAGGCGCTCGGTCTCGAATGGGCCCGTCACCAGGTCGTGCTCCTGGAGGGCCTCCACCATGGCCGCCACCCAGCCGGGCCCGACGATGTCGTCGGCGTCGCAGTACAACAGGGCGTCGGTCGCCATCTGCCCCCCGGCAGTGCCGGTCCCGACATCGCCCGCCCCGACACTGCCGGCCCCGGCGCCGGTCGACCATGCGTTGGCGGCCCCGACATTGCGGGCATAGGCAGCCGACGGGCGCTGCGTTGCCTCCACCACCCGCAGTCGTGAGAAGCGTCGCGCCCACCCCTGGGCGACCGCCAGGGTGTCGTCCGTGCTGGCGTTGTCCACCACCACGACCTCCCATGGCGTGGCGACCGTCTGGTGGTAAAGGGCATCGAGCTGGGCCCCGAGGACGCAGGCCATGTTGTGGACCGGGATCACCACCGTGGCCTTCACGGTCGGCCACCCCACACCACAAAGCGGCACCGGGGGCCTGAACCGGCCAGCCGCACCGGACGTACCCACCACCCAGACGGGACATACGCTGCTGGGATGCCTGACCTCGGCCGCCCCCGGTGAGTGAGCCACCCAGTGACCCGCCCGGCCCGCTCCGCACCAGCGTGGTCATCCCCGCCCTGCGGGCCTGGGCGACGCTGCCACGCGTCCTGGATGCGCTGGCCGGCCAGATCGATGGCAACCACGAGGTGATCGTGGTGGACAGCTCGGCCGACGGTAGAGCCGAGCAACTGGGCCGCCGCTGGCCCTGGGTGCGGGTGATCGCCCTCCCCCAACGAACCCTTCCCGGTGCCGCCCGCAACATTGGCGCCGGTCACGCCCGCGGCCAGTGGCTGGCCTTCTGTGACGCCGACGCCGTGCCCATGCCCGGCTGGCTGGCCGGCCTGGAGGAGGTGGTCGCCGAGGGGGCAGCTGCCGTGGCCGGCACGGTCCTCAACGGGACGCCCACCAGTGCCATCGGCACCGCCGGCTGGTTGCTGGAGTTCTCCGAGTGGCTGCCGAGCCGCTGCGGCCCCTTGCTCCACGGGGCCAGCGCCAACCTGGCGGTGCGCCGGTCGGCCTTCGAACGTCACGGCGGCATGCCAGAGGACGTCTGGCCCGGCGAGGACACCATCCTCACCTTCCGGCTGGCCGCCGAGGAGGGGTTGAGGTTCGCCCCCCACGCCGCGGTGTGCCACCTCAACCGCACCGGGGGGCGGGCCTTCCTGGAGCATCAGCGCCGCCTCGGCGCATCGTTCGCCCAGGTGTGCGCCCAGGTGGACCTGCCGTACCGTTGGGTGAGCCGACCGCCGGCGACTGTGCTGGCCGGCCCGCTGCGGCTGGTGGCGCTGGCCCGGCGACTGGCCCGGTCACCGCGCCATGGTCTGGCTGCCCTACGGGTCGCACCACTGCTGGTGGCCGGCCTGGCCGCGTGGACAGGGGGGCTGATCCAAGCGGGCGAACCACTGCCGCCGGCGCAGCCGGAGATCGGCCGGCCCAACCTGTGAACGGCCTGACGCCGGGTATGGGTACTGAGCCTGGGCCTCATCCTGACGGGATCACTGGTTGGCGGAGCCGCTGTGAGTGGCCTGAGCCCCCGTCGAGGCGCTGTAGGTGGCGATGGCCTCCTCCGGCGAGGCGACCACCACCAGGGCGCCCCGATCCAGCACGGCCACCCGGTGGGGATGGTTGGCCATCACCTCCAGGTCATGGGATGCCATCACCACTGCCGTCCCGTTGCGACAGAGGTCAGCCATCAACTCCAGGGACCGGTCCCTAAAGGCCAGATCAGCCACCGCCAGCACCTCGTCCACCGCCAGCACGGCCGGTTCGCAGGAGATGGCCAGCGCCAGCATGAGCCGCAGCATCATCCCGGCTGAGTAGGCGTAGACCGGCTGGTCGAGTGCATTGTCGGGCAGGCCGGCCAGGTCGAGGATCCGCGGGCGGCGGCTCCGGAGCTCTCCCGGACGCACGCCCAGCACGGCCGCAGACATCCGCAGGTACTCGTGCCCGCTCAGCTCACGGGCCATTCCCGGAGTCAGGTCGATCACCGACATGGCTCGGCCGGGACGATGGACGCGGCCCTTGGTCGGCTGGTACACGCCGACCAAGGTCCGAAGGAGGGTGGTCTTGCCCGACCCGTTGCCGCCGATGACACCGAGCCATTCACCCTCGTTCACGCCCAGGGTGACGTCGCTCAGAGCCCACGACCAGTGGCGAGGGCCGTCCTGGGACCGCCGAGGAGGTCGATAGCGAACCCACACCTGGTCGAGACTGGCGGCCAGCATTCACACCACCTTGGGCAGGTTGGGGGCAAACCGCCGAAAGACCTGGACACAGATCAGGTACACAGCGCCCGAGATGGCCAGGAGCTCCGCCACGTGGGCCGGAGGGGGCAGGTGGCCGTACACCAGGAGGTCGCGGAATTCACCCACGATCATGTTGACCGGGTCCACCGAGCGCAGGAAGAGCAGGCCACCACCGAGCATCTCCTGTCGGTAGACGATGGGCTCGAGGAAGAACCAGATGGTGAGCAGATTGGCCAGCACCCGGCGAAGATCCCGGTTGTAGACGTCAATGAGCGACAGGACCAGGGATATCGCCCCCACCAGCAGGTAAAGGCTGGCCAGTGGGGCCACCAGGGCGGGAAGGAGGTGGAACACCAGATGTCCGGTGACCCCGAGGTAGACCAGGAAACCGCCCAGCGTCACCAGAAAGTACACCGACATGGCGGTGACAGTGGCCAACGGCAAGGCCTCGTAGGCGAAGCGGGCCCGGCGGATGAGGTCCGGCTCGTCGGAGATCGAGCTGATGGCGGAGGCCAAGGACTGCACCAGGAAGGTCCAGGGCAACAGACCGGCGAAGAGGTACTCCGGGTAGCGCTTGATGGGGACGTGGAACACTCCCTTGAACACCAGCGAGTACAGGGCCAAGAGGAACAACGGAGCCACGATGGGCCAGGCGATGCCGATCTTCGAGCGCTTGGTCTGCAGCCGGAGCTGGCGCCCCACCAGCACCGCCAGCAGGGACAGGCCAGGCCTGCCCAAACCCTTGGCCGTCCTGGCCGCCCGGCGAGGGTTGGCCGCCAGGCCGAGCAGCACCCCGGTTCCGTAGCAGGCATGGACGGTGAGGATCAAGGCGGCGGCCAGGAAGGCCGAGGCCGGCCGGCGCAGGGAGTACCCGACCTTGACCGCTCCAGCCGCCACCACCAGGGCGTAGACACCGAGGGGCACCAGAGCGAGGAGGCTGAGCAGGGACAGTGGCCCGGCCAGCACGCAGTAGGCAAGGACCAGCGACGGAGCGAAGAGGGCAGGACGAGCGGTGCGGGGCTTGCGGCGGATGAGCTGTCCTCGGCCGTAGCCATAGGTTCGCATCTGGCCCGCGAAGGACCGCCACCTGGGACGTCGTTCGTGGTAGGCCACCAGATCGGGGTCGTAGTACATTGCCACCCCGTTGCGCCTCAGCTGGTCCAGCACCGCGTTCTCCTCGGCGCAGCGCAGGTCCTCGGTGAAGTCGACCATCACCTCACGGCGCACGGCCAGGTTGCACAGGGTGAACCAGCGCTCGTCGGCCAGCTCCGCCGGATGGCGCCCGTAGCGGCGCCGGACCGGGCCGGCCGCCACCAGCGATCCCAGCACCGCTCCCTGGGTGATCTGGAAGACCGAGCTCTGGTCGGGCGTCAGGTTGGGGCCGCCGAAGACCCCGATCTCGGGATGGGCGACCGACAGGTCCTGCAGCCGGCGCAGGAAGCCCTTCTCGACGACGACGTCGTCGTCCAGGAACACCAGCAGGTCCCCCCGAGCCTGAACCATCAGGCGATTGCGCAGGATCGTCCGGTTGGCTCGGGGGACCACGATCACCCTCGCCTCCGGCAGATGTCGCCTGGCCAGGTCCACCACCGAGGCGTCGCCGTCGGCGCACACCAGGACCTCGAAGGTTGGGGCCGCCTCCTGGTGGCCCAAGCTGTCCAGGCAACGGGCCAGCAGCTCCGGACGGCGTCCGGTAGCTATGCAGATGCTGGCCACCGGCTGGGCGCCCGGCTCCTGGCCGGGGCGGTCATTGATGCCTTCCAGGGCCAACGTGGCCTGAGTGACCTCTCGGGTCACCCGCGCCCCAGCCTCGATTGCCTGACCGCCTTCGTCACTCCCCCGCCTCCGCCCCCAGCCCCGCCTCGAAGGTTAGACCAGCGCAGCGGCGGGAAGCGTAGTGGACCCTCGACGCCGCCACCGTTGGACGCCACCCCCGCCCTGCTGGGAATCATCCCAGGGGGAACGGGTACAGGTACCAGGCGTAATAGAGCGCGGGAACGCCACTGATGGCCAGCCACGGCCGAGGCACCATGGAGCTGCCCAGCAGGCGCGCCGCCGCCAGGCACAGTCCCGGAAGGACCACCAGGAAGTAGTACAGGTAACCAACCTTGGTGGACACCACCAGGAACGGCACAAAGGTCCCCAGGCACCAGGCCAGGATCAGCAAGGAGATCTGGTCCCGACGGGCACCGGCGGTGTAGACGGCCCACAAGAACCCGACCAGGCCGAACCCCAGGATTATCGGGTTCATCTCACCCAGGAACCGTATTCGTGAATCTTGGAGCGGGACCGGGTAGTAGTAGAGGGGAAGGGGTATCTCGTTGATGAGCCACTGCCAGGGCTTGGACGGCTGGACCAGGGTGTAACCGCCCCCAGACCGCGGGGGAGGTGCCACGTCAGGGACGTACTTCTGGTGAAACCCGATCATGTACTTGGTGTGGGTCACCGGGTTGTGGAAAGTGGAGAACTTGGCGTCCAGGGCGCCCAGCAGGCCCAGGTAGGTGACCACCGTGACCACTGAGCAGGCAGCCAGGGCTCGCAGTGGTCGCACCCAGTGGCGCGGCTCCCCGGCCGGTGGCAGGGCGAGTCTGAGCCCTTCGAGCACCAACAGGACCAGGAGCGGAAATATCCCCACCTCCTTGGTCAGGGTGCCGATCCCTATGACCACCCCGGCGGCGATGGGGTGCCTTCGCAGGTAGAGGGCGGTGCCAGCCAGCATGAACACCAGCGGGAACATCTCGATGGTGGCGATCCGGCCGTACACTATGAACAGGTTGTCGGCGGCCAGGATGCACGCTGCTCCCAGGGCCAGCCAGGAGCTGCCCCCGGCCGATCGGACCAGCCAGTACAGCGCCAGCAGGGCCGCACTGGCGAAGACCAGGCTGGGGAGACGCCAACCGACCGGGTTGTCCCCGAAGACGGTCATGCTGGCCGCCATCAGCAGCTTGGCCAGGGGCGGGTGCACGCTGTTCACATCCAGCCCGCCGTGGTAGGTGTAAAAGTGCGGCGTACCGCGTGGCAGGGGAAGGCCCAGGATGGTCCGGGCCACGTTCACGTAGTTGACCTCGTCGCCCACCGCGGCCTGAGCGGGGGTGCCCAGCCAGGCCACCCGGGAGACCAGGGAGACCACCGAGAGCACTGCCAAGCCCGCCAGTGGAGCACGGGGATGGGCCAGCAGCCGGCGCCCGGACATCCCGAAAGTGGGCAAGGAGGGTGACCTGGTACCCACCCTATTTCGCGAGGACTCTTGACAAAAAGGTACCGGTATGACTCTCGGCCACCTTGGCCACCTGCTCGGGGGTGCCCTCGGCCACCACCCGGCCGCCGCCGTCACCTCCCTCGGGGCCCAGGTCCACCAGCCAGTCGGCGGTCTTGATGACGTCCAGGTTGTGCTCGATGACCAGGACCGTGTTTCCCTGGTCGACCAGGCGGGACAGGACCTCCAGCAGCCGACGGATGTCCTCGAAGTGCAGCCCGGTGGTGGGCTCGTCCAGGATGTACATGGTGTGGCCGGTGGAGCGCTTGGACAGCTCGCTGGACAGCTTCACCCGCTGGGCCTCCCCCCCCGACAGGGTGGTGGCCGGCTGGCCCAGGCGGACGTAGCCCAGGCCCACGTCCACCAGGGTCCTCAGGTGGCGGGCGATGGGCGGCTGGTTGGCGAACAGCGCCAGCCCCTCCTGGCATGACAGGTCCAGCACCTCGGCGATGGTGTGGCCCTTGAACCGGATGTCCAGGGTGTCCCGGTTGTACCTGGCCCCGTGGCACACCTCGCAGGGCACGTACACGTCGGGCAGGAAGTGCATCTCGATCTTGATGGTGCCGTCTCCCGAGCACGCCTCGCACCGGCCCCCCCGGACGTTGAACGAGAAGCGCCCGGGCAGGTACCCCCGGATCTTGGCCTCCTGGGTCTGGCTGAACAGCCGCCGGATGTGGTCGAAGACCCCGGTGTAGGTGGCTGGGTTCGACCGTGGCGTGCGACCGATGGGCGACTGGTTGATGTCGATGACCTTGTCCACCGCCTCGACTCCCTCGATGGACTTGTGCCGGCCGGGGACAACCCTGGAGTGGTAGATGCGACTCATCAGCACCCGGTACAAGATGTCGTTGACCAGGGTGGACTTTCCCGACCCGGACACCCCGGTCACGCCCACGAAGCAGCCGAGGGGCAGCTCGACGTCGATGGTGGCCAGGTTGTGCTCCCGCGCTCCCTTGATCACCAGCCAGTCCTGGCCCGGCTCCCGGCGCATCTGGGGCACCGGGATGGACAGCTCGCCCGAAATGTAGCGCCCGGTCAGCGACCGCGGGCAGTCCAGCAACGCCGACAACGGTCCCGAGGACACGATCTCCCCGCCGTGCTCGCCGGCTCCGGGGCCGATGTCGACCACATGGTCGGCCACCCGGATGGTCTCCTCGTCGTGTTCCACCACGATCACCGTGTTGCCCAGGTCCCGCAGGCGGATCAGGGTGTCGATGAGCTTGCGGTTGTCCCGCTGGTGCAGGCCGATGGAGGGCTCGTCCAGGACGTACAGCACCCCGACCAGGCCGCTGCCGATCTGGCTGGCCAGGCGGATTCGCTGGGCCTCCCCGCCGGCCAGCGTCCCGGCCGACCGGTTGAGGGACAGGTAGTCCAGGCCCACGTCCAGGAGGAACCGGATCCGGGCCTGGACCTCCTTGAGCACCCGCTCGCCAATCAGGCGGTCTCGTTCCGAGAGCTGGAGGGCGTCGACCGCCTGGGCCGCCTTGGCGATGGACAGGTCGCACAGCTGGGCGATGTCGTGTCCACCCACGGTGACGGCCAACGATTCGGGCTTGAGCCGGGCCCCGCCGCAGGCCGGGCAGGGGACCTCGCGCATGTAGCCCTCCACCGCATCCCGGGCGGCGTCGGACTCCGACTCGGCGTGGCGCCGGGCCAGCCAGGGCAGGACCCCCTCGAACTGGGTGTGGTACGAACGCACCCGCCCGTAGCGGTTGCGGTACTGCACGTGGATCTGCTTGGTCCCCGAGCCCTGCAGGAGCACCCGCTGCTCGGCCTTCTTGAGCTTGCCCCACGGGGTGGTGACCGAGAAGCCGTAGGCTTCGGCCACCGCTCCCATCACCCGGGCGAAGTACTCGGTCCGGTTGCCCGACCAGGGAGCGATGGCCCCGTGATCCAGGCTCAGGTCGGGATTGGGCACCACCAGCTCCGGGTCGACCTCGAAACGGGTGCCCAGCCCGGCACAGTGCTCGCACGCCCCGTAGGGGGAGTTGAACGAGAAGCTGCGGGGTGCCAGCTCCTCGAAGGACAACCCGCACTCGGCGCAGGCCAGGTGCTGGCTGAAGGTGAGCACCTCCTGGTTGCCGCCTTTGTCGGAAATGGGCTCTGTGGCACCCGAGCCCCTCGCCCTCTCCCGGTCGTCCGTACTCCCGCCGTCGGCCGCGCCGCGCTCCACCACCTGGATGCCGGCCACCCCGTCGGCCAGGCGCAGGGCGGTCTCCAGGGAGTCGGTGAGGCGGCGGACGATGCCCTCCCGGCGGACAAGGCGATCGACCACCACCTCGATGGTGTGCTGCTCGTAGCGGGCCAGGTTGATCGGGTCGGATCCCCCCAGATCACGCAGCTCGCCGTCCACCCTGGCTCGGGCAAAGCCCTGGGTGGCCAGGTCCTCCAGGAGGCCCTCGTACTCGCCCTTGCGCCCCCGGACCACCGGGGCCAACACGTAGAAGCGGGCCCCCTCGGGCAGGGTCATCACCTGGTCCACGATCTGCTGGGGGGTCTGGCGGCTCACCAACCGGCCGCAGTTGGGGCAGTGGGGCTGGCCGATGCGGGCGTAGAGCAGCCGCAGGTAGTCGTAGATCTCGGTGATGGTGCCGACCGTCGAGCGAGGGTTGCGGGATGCCGACTTTTGGTCGATGGAGATGGCTGGGGACAGGCCCTCGATGAAGTCGACGTCCGGCTTGTCCATCTGGCCGAGGAACTGGCGGGCGTAGGAGGACAGCGACTCGACGTACCGGCGCTGGCCCTCGGCGTAGATGGTGTCGAAGGCCAGTGACGACTTGCCTGAGCCGGACAGGCCGGTGAAGACGATCAACCGGTCGCGCGGCAACTCCAGCGAGACGTTGCGCAAGTTGTGCTCCCGGGCGCCCCGGATGACCAATTGGTCCGACACCCAAGGCACGTTAGCGCCGGTACGACCGTTCGCCACCGGCCGCACCCGGCCTGGCGGGTGGCTCGGTCGGCCGCTCCTATCCCACCTGGCGCAGCTCGGCCTTGAGGTCGGAGATCTCGTCGCGCAGGCGGGCTGCGTACTCGAAGCGCAGGTCCTTGGCCGCCTCGTGCATCTCCTCCTCCAGGGTCCGGATCAGGCGACCCAGCTCGTCCTTGGGCAGCTCCGCCAGGTCGCTGCGGGGCCGGTCCCGACTCCGCGAGCGCCGGTCCCGGCCCGGCACCGGGGCCTTGCCGTCACCCTCCGGTCGCAGGTGGGCCAGGATGTCGGTCACCGCCTTGCGGATGGTCTGGGGATCGATGCCGTGCTCGGCGTTGTGGGCCTGCTGCACGGCCCGGCGCCGCTGGGTCTCGGAGATGGCTCGGCGCATGGATTCGGTCACCACGTCGGCGTACATAACCACGCTGCCGTCGACGTTGCGGGCCGCCCGGCCCATGGTCTGGATCAGCGACGTCTGGCTGCGCAGGAAACCCTCCTTGTCGGCATCCAGGATGGCCACCAGTGACACCTCGGGCAGGTCCAGCCCCTCCCGCAGCAAGTTGATGCCGACCAGCACATCGAATTCGCCCAGGCGCAGGTCCCGCAGTATCTCGATGCGGGCGATGGTGTCCACGTTGGAGTGCAGGTAGCGCACCCGCAGGCCCAGCTCCAACAAGTAGTCGGAGAGGTCCTCGGCCATCTTCTTGGTGAGGGTGGTCACCAGGATCCGCCCACCGGCGGCCACCCGCTGGTTGACCTGCTCCACCAGATCGTCTATCTGTCCCTTGGTCGGCTTGACGATCACCTCCGGGTCGACCAGGCCGGTGGGTCTCACTATCTGTTCCACCACCTGGGCCGACTGCTCGATCTCGTATGACGATGGGGTGGCCGACAAGAAGATGCACTGGTTGAGCCGCTCGTAGAGCTCCTCGAAGCGCAGCGGCCGGTTGTCGACCGCCGAGGGGAGCCGAAAGCCGTGCTCCACCAGAGTCTCCTTGCGCGACCGGTCGCCGTGGTACTGGCCGTGGAGCTGGGGCACGGTGACGTGGCTCTCGTCGATCACCATCAGGTAGTCGTCGGGGAAGAAGTCGAGCAGGGTGTGGGGTGGCTGGCCCGCCGACCGGCCGTCGATGTGGCGGCTGTAGTTCTCGATGCCGTTGCACACCCCGACCTCGGCCAACATCTCCAGGTCGTACTGGGTCCGCATGCGCAGGCGCTGGGCCTCCAGCAGCTTGCCGTTGGCTTCGAAGTGGGCCAGTCGCTGGGCCAGCTCGTCCTGGATGCCGACCAGCGCCGTCTTCATCCGCTCGTCCCCGGCCACGTAGTGGGTGGCGGGGAACACCACCAGCTCCTCCAGGTCCCCCAGCGACTCGCCGGTGAGCGTGTCCACCCGGGTGATCCGCTCAACCAGGTCGCCGAACAGCTCGATGCGGACCGCCGTCTCCTCGTAGGCGGGATGGACCTCGATGGTGTCGCCCCGCACCCGAAAGCAGCCCCGCAGCAGGCTGGTGTCGTTGCGCTCGTACTGGATGTCGACCAGGCGGGAGAGGATGGCCCGGTGGTCGCGCTCCTCCCCCCGGCGCAGCATGAGAATGCGGCGCTGGTACTCCTCGGGCGAGCCCAGACCGTAGATGCACGACACCGAGGCCACCACGATCACGTCCCGCCGGGTGAGCAGGCCCGAGGTGGCGGCGTGGCGCAGCCGATCCACCTCGTCGTTGATGGACGAGTCCTTCTCGATGTAGGTGTCGCTGGAGGGGATGTAGGCCTCGGGCTGGTAGTAGTCGTAATAGGAGACGAAGTACTCCACCCGGTTCTCGGGGAACAGCTCCCGGAACTCGTTGGCCAGCTGGGCGGCCAGCGACTTGTTGGGAGCGATGATGAGGGTCGGGCGCTGGACCGCCTCGATGGTCCAGGCAATGGTGGCGCTCTTGCCGCTGCCGGTGATGCCGAGCAGGGTCTGGAACCGGTCCCCCCGGTTCACGCCGGTCGCCAGGGACCCTATGGCCGCCGGCTGGTCACCGGCGGGCGCAAAGTCAGAGACAACCTTGAACGCTGGCATCGGCCCAAACTCTACCGGCGGGGTGTATCACCGCCAGCTGGCAGCTGGCTCTGGCCGTCAGCCCAGGCCGACCAGGCGCTCGGCCACGTCGGCCAGGTCGGGGTCGTGGCGAGCCACCAGGGCGAACAGCTGTCGAGCCCGGGGCAGGTCGCCGGACCGCTCGTAGAGGTCAGCCAGGGCGTACCACTGGCGCAGATGGTGGTCCCGAGGGGACCGTACTCTGTGGTCGATCCGGTCCAACAGGGCCACCGCCCCCCGCACATCTCCCCGGTCCGCTCGGTCGCCGGCCATGACCAGGCGTCCCTCGGCCAGCACCTCGGGCGCCGGAGAGCTCAGGCGCAGATCATCCCACGCCTCCTCCACTTGGCGGTGATGACCGAGCGCCCGATGGCAGTCGGCCACCACTGGGAGCTGATCGAGCGAGCCGGACAGGCGCCGGTACTCCTGGAGCTGAGTGATGGCCTCATCCCACCGGCCCAGCCGGTAGAGGGTTAAGCCGTAGAGCTCACGCACTGCCGGCGCGTCGGGAACCGCCTTGACCAGGGCGACGAGGTAGCGCTGGGCGTCCACGTACCGGTCTCGCTCGTAGGCCTGGGAAGCCTCGGCCAGCCGCTCCCGCAGACGGGGCGCCAACCTCGGACCAGCCGCCCGGTCCAACTCGGCCGCCACCTCGGGCGCCAGGCGCGCTGGCTGGCGGTTTCCGGCTGCTACCTTCCGCCCCTTGCCTGGCCGCCCTGCCCCGCTCGCGTCGTCCTCATCGCGCACCCAGATCTCGGGCTCCCAGGCCGGGGGCGCACCCCGCTGGCGCTCCCAGTCCACCCGGTTGCCCGGGCGCGGCGTCCGCTCCTGCGCCTGAGCCTTCATTACCCGACCGCCCTTGCGAGCCAGGCTTCCCCAGCCCCGGTCAGCCGTCGGATCCGGCGCAGGCGCGGGTCTGGTCCGAGGGCCGCGGGCGGGAGGGCGAGGGCCGAGGCCGCCGCCGGCCGGTGGCCGAGACTCACGTTCCGGGGTTCGGGGCCCGTGGTCCCCCGACCGGGGGCTTTGGGCGGCGGTTTGAGATCCCGCGGTTGAGGGCCGTGGCCTGGTCGATGGGCGGGAGCCAGAGCTCGGGGAACCCGTACTGCGCTTCGATGGCCGAGGGCGCAGCGCGTTCTGAGGCGATGACTCACCAGGTCGGCCGGACCTGCGAGGTGGCCGCCCACCTCCTCGCTGGTTGGGCGGCGCCATTACCTGCATGTTAGGCGCCGGCGCCAGACACCGTCCCTGGATTACGGTGAGGAACACTCAGACCCATTCGAGTCGAGCGGGCAAAAGGGGCCAACATGCCATTCCACGTGATTTCCTTTGCACTCCGCAGCTCAACGCCCCTATACCTGTTGATTCCCTTGCTCATCGTTTTCGCCGTTGGTACCTTCCTCAGCTTGTATCGTCTGCGACGAGGTGGCCCGGGATTGGAAGTCGGCTGGATTCCGAGGTGCTTACGCGGGCGCGTCAATGCATTCTCCAAGAAGCATGGCTGGCAGCTACCATACGACGAGTCCGGCAACAGGAACCCTGACCGCAGTCGACTGTAGTAGCTGCCCTCAAATTCGGTCCGCGACGCGAAGGAGCCCCCGCCGTAGCGGGGGCTCCTTCGAAAAGAAATCCGGCGGCGACCTACTCTCCCAGGGGGATGCCCCCCAAGTACCATCGGCGCTGGCAGGCTTAACTTCCGTGTTCGGAATGGGAACGGGTGTGACTCCGCCGCTATGGCCACCGGAAACCGTGCTCATGTCAAGTGACAGGTCGGACATGGTCCGACCGCCCCTGTGAGCCTTCCATAGCGAGCACGAGCGAGGATGTACTCCAAGCCCTCGGCCGATTAGTACCGGTCGGCTGAACACGTTGCCGCGCTTACACCTCCGGCCTATCAACGTGGTCGTCTGGCCACGGGCCTTACCAGGTTAACCCTGTGGGAGATCTCATCTTGGAACGAGCTTCGCACTTAGATGCCTTCAGCGCTTATCCCATCCGTAGGTCGCAAATCAGCGGTGCCCTTGGCAGGACAACTGACACACGAGAGCTACGTCCGTCCCGGTCCTCTCGTACTAGGGACAGCCTTCCTCAAATCTCCTACGGCTGCATCGGATAGGGACCGAACTGTCTCACGACGTTCTAAACCCAGCTCGCGTACCGCTTTAATGGGCGAACAGCCCAACCCTTGGGACCGGCTTCAGCCCCAGGATGCGACGAGCCGACATCGAGGTGCCAAACCTTCCCGTCGATATGGACTCTTGGGGAAGATGAGCCTGTTATCCCCGGGGTACCTTTTATCCGTTGAGCGACGGCGCTTCCACACGCAACCGCCGGATCACTATGCCCTGCTTTCGCACCTGCTCGACTTGTAGGTCTCGCAGTCAAGCTCCCTTGTGCCATTGCACTCGACGGCTGATGGCCAACCAGCCTGAGGGAACCTTTGGGCGCCTCCGTTACAATTTAGGAGGCGACCGCCCCAGTCAAACTGCCCACCTGACGCTGTCTCCGACCCGGATTACGGGCCTAGGTTAGAATCCCGGCACAAACAGGGTGGTATTTCAAGGTTGCCTCCACACCGGCTGACGCCGACGCTTCCAAGGCTCCCACCTATCCTACACAATCTGTACCAAAATCCAACATCAAGCTGCAGTAAAGGTCCACGGGGTCTTTCCGTCCTGATGCAGCTAACGAGCATCTTTACTCGTACTTCAATTTCGCCGGGTCTGTGGTTGAGACAGTAGGAAAGTCGTTACGCCATTCGTGCAGGTCGGAACTTACCCGACAAGGAATTTCGCTACCTTAGGACCGTTATAGTTACGGCCGCCGTTTACCGGGGCTTAGGTTCAGAGCTTCGCCTTGCGGCTAACCCTTCCCCGTAACCTTCCGGCACCGGGCAGGCGTCAGAGCGTATACGTCGTCTTACGACTTTGCACGCTCCTGTGTTTTTAGTAAACAGTCGCTTTCCCCTGGTCTCTGCGACCCCCTCGGGCTCGGGACGCGAAGTCCTTCACCCTGCTGGGGTCCTCCTTCTCCCGAAGTTACGGAGGTATTTTGCCGAGTTCCTTAACCACAGTTCTCCCGATCGCCTTAGTATTCTCTACCTGCCCACCTGTGTCGGTTTGGGGTACGGGCACCGTGCCAGCTCGCTAGGGGCTTTTCTAGGCAGCATGGGATTAGTGACTTCGCCTGAATCGGCTCGGCATCGCGTCTCAGGGTTGATGAGGCCCGGATTTGCCTAGGCCTCCCCCTACACGCTTACCCCAGGACAACCAACGCCTGGGCTCACCTACCCTCCTGCGTCCCCCCTTCGCTCCCCGCCTCGAGGTCGGTCGGTTCGGTCCCGTAGGACCAGCCCCTTAGTACCCTCGACTTGGGATGGGCGCGGACACGGTGGTACTGGAATATCAACCAGTTGTGCATCGACTACGCCTTTCGGCCTCGCCTTAGCTCCCGACTGACCCTGGGCGGATTAGCCTTCCCCAGGAACCCTTGGGCTTTCGGCGGAGGGGTTTCTCACCCCTCTCTCGCTACTCATGCCAGCATTCGCTCTCGACCACGCTCCACGACGGTTTCCACCCCCGCTTCGCTGCATGATCGACGCTCCCCTACCACTCCAGCCCTGAGATCCGGTCCGGTCGCCCGAAGGGCTCCCTTACGGCAGGACTTGGAATCCGCAGCTTCGGCTCTTGGCTTGAGCCCCGTTACATTGTCCGCGCAGGACCACTCGACCAGTGAGCTATTACGCACTCTTTAAAGGGTGGCTGCTTCTAAGCCAACCTCCTGGCTGTTTTTGCAATCCCACATCGTTTCACACTTAGCCAAAAATTTGGGGCCTTAGCTGGCGGTCTGGGCTGTTTCCCTCTCGACCAACGAAGCTCATCCCTCGTAGTCTCACTGCCGGGTTCTGGAGCATCGGCATTCGGAGTTTAGTTGGGGTCGGCAAGCTTGTAGGCCCCCTAGCCCATCCAGTGCTCTACCTCCGATGCTGAACACCCGACGCTGCACCCAAATGCATTTCGGGGAGAACCAGCTATCACCGAGTTTGCTTGGCCTTTCACCCCT
>JAABUZ0100000931.1_pt1:0-27500 | contig 61314 bp, 51 predicted proteins | sample 5562091 | NCBI WGS metagenome assembly JAABUZ01 (sample SAMN12813069, study PRJNA571459) | rock metagenome | isolation source: Antarctica rocks | place: Antarctica: Victoria Land, Linnaeus Terrace sud | collected 2015-12-21 | reverse complement strand
CTCACCGGCGATCTCGGTCACCCGGCGTTCCACCGCAGTGTGTATGTCCTCGTCGCTGGCCGCGAAATTGAGCTCTCCGGCCGCCAGCTCCTCGCCCACCTGATCCAGGGCGGCCTCCAGGAGGGTCACCTCCTCGGGCTGAAGGATGCCCGCTCGCCCCAGGCCGTGCACGTGGGCCCGGGAGCCAGCCAGGTCGTCAGGCGCCAGGCGCCGGTCGATGGCCAGGCTGTCGGTGAAGGCCACCAGCGCCTCGGCCGGTTCACCCTCCATCCGACCCTGCCAGAGGGTCACGTCCTGCCCTGGCGGGCGGCCCAGGTCTGCACCCCGAGGCCCCACAGGCGCACGAAGCCCTCGGCGTCCTCGTGCCGAAAGGCGTCGGCCGCCTCGTAGGTCGCCAGTCCGTAGTCGTAGAGACCGACCGGGCTGCGCCGCCCGGCCACCAGGCACCTCCCCGGCACCTCGCAGCGCAGCCGGACCTCCCCGGTCACGTGGCGCTGGCTCTCGGTCACGAAGGCGTCGATGGCCGCCTTGAGGGGCGAGTACCACAGCCCGTCGTACACCAGCTCGGCCCAGCGGGGCTCCAGGCGGGCCTTCTCGTGGGCCAGGTCCCGCTCGAGGGTCAGGTCCTCCAGGTCGGCATGGGCCATGAGCAGGGCCAGGGCCCCAGGGCACTCGTAGACCTCCCGGCTCTTGATCCCGACCCGGCGGTTCTCCACCATGTCGATGCGTCCCCATCCGTAGGAGCCGACCACCTGGTCGATGGTGCCGATCAGCTGGTGGAGCGGCATGGCCTCACCGTCGATCGCCACGGGCAGGCCCTCCTCGAAGGAGAGCACCATCTCGACCGGCCCGGTGGCCGTCGGAGTGGTCCGCTCGAAAATCTCCTCAGGCGGCTGTTGCCAGGGGTCCTCCAGCACACCGCACTCGATGGTGCGCCCCCACAGGTTCTGGTCCACCGAGTAGGGGCTGGCCCGGGTGACGGTGACCGGTATCCCCCAGCGGGCTGCGTAGTCGATCGACTCCTCTCGGGTGAGCCCCCAGTTGCGTACCGGGGCAATGGTCTCCAGGTCAGGGGCCAAGGCCGCGGTGGAAACCTCGAAACGCACCTGGTCGTTGCCCTTGCCGGTGCACCCATGGGCCACCGCGTCGGCTCCGTGGGCCCGAGCCGCAGCCACCAGGTGCTTGACGATGATGGGCCGGGACAGAGCCGACACCAACGGGTACTTGCCCTCGTAGCGGGCGTTGGCCAACAGGGCAGGGGCCACGAAGTCGTTGGCGAACTCCTCCCGGCAGTCCACCACCAGTGCCTCCACCGCCCCGGCCGCCACCGCCCGCTGGCGGATGGCCTCCCAATCGCCGCCCTGTCCCACGTCGGCGGCCACCGCGATCACCTCCAGGCCCATCTCCTGGCCCATCCAGCGCACCGCCACCGACGTGTCCAGACCACCGCTGTAGGCCAGCACCACCCGCTTCGCCATGTCACTCCTCGTCCCCATCTTGGGCGGTGATTGCTCGCCCCAGTCCGTCGTCGACGCCGCGCACCCTACTCCCGACTCTCCCCGCCTCCCCGAGTGCCGGCATTGCCGGGCTCCTCCAGTCCGGCCAGTCCGGCCAGGCGGCCGGCCATACGGGCTCCGCCGGCTGCCCCGGCGGTGACCACCAGGACAGTGTCGTCGCCCGCCACCGTCCCGATCACTCCGTCCAGCCCGGCCCGGTCCAGGGCCGACCCGACCACGTGGGCCGAGCCCGGAGGGGTGCGCAACACCACCAGGTTGGCCGAGTGGGAGACCTCCACCGCCCACTCCCCCAGCACCCGCCCCAGGTGGCCCTCCGGGGCGAGCTGGTCTCTGGGCAGTTCTGGGATGGCATACACGGTGTCGCCCCCCGCCACTCGGACCTTCACCGCCCCCATCTCCTCCAGGTCGCGCGACACGGTGGCCTGGGTGCAGTCCACCCCTTCGTCGCCCAGCAGCTCGACCACCTCAGCCTGGCTGGACACGGCCCCCTCGCCCAGCAGACGGGCAATGCGATGATGACGCTGGTTCTTGGTCAGCCTCACGACGGTGCCAGCCTCACGACGGTGCCAGCCTCACTGGTCGGTCCACCAGCCACCACAGCAGGCCCCTCATGGCGGCCAACCGGTTGGCCGCCTGGCGCCAGACCACCGATTGGGGCCCGTCGATCACCCCTGCAGTGATCTCCTCGCCCCGGTGGGCGGGCAGGCAGTGCAGGACCACCGCCTCCGGGGCGGCCAGGGCCAACAGATCCTCGTCCACCGTGAAGCCCCGAAAGTTCCGCCGGCGCTGGTCATCCTGCGCCTCCTGGCCCATCGACACCCAGACGTCGGTGCACACCGCGTCGGCGCCAGCCACCGCCTCCCGAGGCTGATGGGTGACCTCCAGCTGGCCCCCCAACGCCCTCACCCGGTCGAGGTCGGCCTCTGCCAAGGCGCACCCGGGCGGCGACGCCACCCGCATCGACAGACCGACCATGGCCCCGGCCAGGACCAGTGACCGGCACACGTTGTTGGCGTCCCCCACCCAGGCCAGGCTGCGACCGGCCAGCGACCCGAAGACCTCTCCCAGGGTCAGCAGGTCGGCCAGGGCCTGGCCGGGATGACCGAGGTCGGACAGCAGGTTCACCACCGATACCTCCGCCCCGGCCGCCGACAGGGCAGCCGCCATGCGTGCCAGCGTGGAGTGCCGAAAGACGCGGGCCCCGATGACACAGTGGTAGCAGGCCAGGGTGAGGGCCAGGTCCTCGGCGCTCTCCCGGGTGTCGAGGCCGACCTCGGCCATCCCCAGGCTCACCGGGTGGCCCCCCAGCTGGGCCACCGCCATCTCGGTGGCATTGCGGGTCCGGGTCGACGGCTTCTCGAGCAGCAGCGCCATGCCCCGCCCGGCCATCACCGGCAACGCGGGCTGGCGGGCCAGGTCCAGGACCTCCCCCAGCTCGGCCGGACTCAGGTCGTCGACCTCGAGGAAGTGTCGGGCCGCCCGGCCAGAGTCGGGCGTCACCCCAGGATCTCGCTCAGGATGTCCAGCCCCTCGTCCACCTCGTCGTCGCTCACCAGCAGGGAGGGGGCCAGGCGCACCACCCCAGGCGCCACCGGGTTCACCACCAGCCCAGCCGCCAGAGCGGCGGCCGCCACCCGAGCGGCCGGTGTGGTACCGGCCCTGGCGGCCGGTGTGGCCCCTTCGAAGCGGCCCGAGGAGCCCACGTCCTCGGCCAGCACCACCCCCAGCAACAGGCCCTTGCCCCGCACCGATGCCACCCCGGACATGGCCTCCAGGCCAGCCTGCAGCCGGGCCCCGGCGGCCTGCGCCCGAGCTGGCACCCTCTCGGCCTCCATCACCGCCAGGGTGGCCCGGGCGGCGGCCGCCGCCAGGGGCTGGCCCCCAAAGGTGCTCCCGTGGTCACCCGGGCAAAATACCTCGGCCACCTCCGCCCGGGCCCAGCATGCCCCGATGGGCATCCCGTTGCCCAGGGCCTTGGCCACGCTCACCACGTCGGGCCTGATTCCCTCGTGCTCGAAGCCCCACCACCGCCCGGTCCGCCCCAACCCGGTCTGGATCTCGTCCATCATCAACAGCACACCCCGCTCGTCGCACAGCCGGCGTACTCCGGCCAGATAGCCAGGCGAGGCCTCCACCACCCCGGTCTCCCCCTGGATGGGCTCCAGGAGGACCGCTCCCACCGCCGTCGGATCCACCGCCTCCTCCAGGGCCGACAGATCGTCCCACGCCACGTGGCGAAATCCCTCGGGCAGCGGCTGGAACGCCTCGTGCTTGGAGGGTTGCCCGGTGGCCGCCAGAGTGGCCAACGAGCGCCCGTGGAACGACCCGTAGGCGCTCACCACCCCGTGGCGCCCCCTGCCTGCCCACCGCCGGGCCAGCTTGATGGCGCACTCGTTGGCCTCCGCCCCCGAGTTGGCCAGGAAGACCCGGCCTCCGCCGCCCAACAGCTGGTCCAGAGCCCCGGCCACCTCCGGCCCCACCGTGCTCCCATAGAGATTGGAGACGTGCCACAGGGTGGTGGCCTGGCGGGACAGCGCCTCCACCACCACTGGATGGCAGTGGCCGAGCGACGTCACCGCTATGCCACAAAGGAAATCCAGGTAGCACTGGCCCTGCTCATCCCACAGCCGGCTCCCCGCACCCCGGGTGAAGGTGACCGGCGGGGAGGCGTAGGTGGGCATGAGGACGTCGGCCGGAAAGGGCCATTTTGCGCGAATGATCTGGCTCATGGGCTGACCATTGTTCCCAGACCCTCTCTGGTGAACATCTCCAGCAACAGGGCGTGGGCGGCCCGGCCGTCGAGGATGTGTGCGTGGCCCACCCCGTCCCGCACCGCCTGGGCGCAGGAGATGGCCTTGGGGGTCATGCCCCCCTGCACCGTGCCGTCCGCCACCATGGCCTCCACCTCGTCCACCGACACCGAGCGCACCAGGGACTCCGGGTCGGCCGGGTCTCGTCGCAGGCCCTCCACGTCGGTGAGGTAGACCAGCTTCTCGGCTCCGAGGGCGGCGGCCAGTGCCCCGGCGGCCGAGTCGGCGTTGATGTTGTAGGCCTGCCCGGCGGCATCGACCCCGATGGTGGCCACCACCGGGATCAGGTCCTCGGCCAGCAGCCGCCGCACGATGGTGGGGTCGACCACGTCCACGTCGCCCACGAAGCCCAGCTCCGGCGAGTGGGGAGAGGCGGTGATGAGGCGGGCGTCCTCCCCCGACAATCCCACGGCCAGCGGCTGGTGAACGTTGATGGCGCCCACGATGTCCCGGTTGACCTTGCCCACCAGCACCATGCGCACGATGTCCAGCGTCTCGGCGTCGGTCACCCGTAACCCGTCGACGAATTTCGGCTGCTTGCCCAGGCGCTGCATGACCTGGCCGATCTGGGGGCCGCCCCCGTGCACCACCACCGGGTACATGCCCACCAGACGCATCAGCACCACATCCTGGGCGAAAGTACCTCCTCCCCCGTCGCCCGCATTGCCCACTCCCGTCGTACCGCCAGCCAAGGAGCTCAGCGCGGCCCCGCCGTACTTGATAACCACCACCTTCCCCCAGAAGCGGCGGATGTAGGGAAGCGCCTCGGCCAGGATCTCGGCCTTGTCGGCCGCCGACCTGGCTGGCTTGTCTGCCCCAGACCAGGCGGTGGGGCTGCTGGTGATCATGAGGTCCGCATGTTCTCGGCGATGTAGCCAGGGCCGAGGTCGGTGGTCAGTATCCCGGCCACCCCCTCGCCCAGCCCCAGGTCGGCGCTCAGCTCCACCAGACTGCCCCGCAGATGAGTGGCAACTGCGGAGGTGTCGTGGGCGCAGGCCACCCCGTTGCGGCAAACCGCCACGCCGCCGTAGGCCACCTGCACCCGATCTTGGTCGAATGCCACGCCAGCCGAGCCCAGCTCGCTCACCACCCGGCCCCAGTAGGGGTCCGAGCCGTACATGGAGCACTGCACCAGCGGGCTCTCGGCCACCCGGCGGGCCGCCCGGCGGGCATCATCGGTGGTGGCGGCGCCGCTCACCCGTACCCGCACCCTGCGGGTGGCTCCCTCGGCGTCGAGCGCCATCTGGTTGGCCAGGTCGGCGCAGGCGGCGCCCATAGCCTCGCTCAACATGGTGGGGGTGACGGCCGGACCGGCCCGGCCGCTGGCCAGGATCACCACCGTGTCGTTGGTTGAGCAGCAGCCGTCCACCGACAAGGAGTTGAAGGAGTCTCGTACCGCCCCGACCAGGGCAGCGTGCAGGTCGGCCGGGCTGACGGCGGCATCGGTGGTGAGCACGGCCAGCATGGTGGCCAGGTCGGGCGCCAGCATGGCTGCCCCCTTGGTCATGCCCCCCACGCTGAAGCCCGGGCCCTCGACCAGGGTCTGCTTGACGGCGGTGTCGGTGGTCATGATGGCCTGGGCGGCGGCCTGGGCGGCCTCCGGCCCAGGCGCCCTGGCCGACACCAGGCGGGGGATGCCGGCTTCCAGAGGATCGACGGGCAGCGGGATGCCGATGAGGCCGGTGGAGGCCACCACCACGTCTTGGTGGGCGCAGCCGAGGTGGTCGGCCGCCAGGGCGCACATGGCCTTGGCCACCTGACGGCCGGGGTGGCCGGTGGCGGCATTGGCGTTGCCCGAGCTGACCACCACCGCCGCCGCCCGGCCACCGGTGGTGGCCAGGTTGGCCCGGCTCACCTGGACGGGTGCGGCCGGGGCCCGGTTGGCGGTGAAGACGGCGGCCGCCGGCACCGGACGCCCGTCGTCGGTGGCCACCAGGGCCAGATCGGGGACGCCTCCGGGCTTGATGCCACAGGCCATCCCGGCGGCCACGAACCCAGCCGGGGCGGTGACGCTCATCTCGACTTTGGGATCACGGGTAGAGGCCCACGGTGGGCAGGCCGGCGGTCTCGGGCAGCCCCAGCGCCAGGTTGGCGCACTGCAGAGCCTGACCGGAGGCCCCCTTCACCAGGTTGTCCAGGGCGCAGATGACCAGCACCCATCCGGTGCGGGGATCCACCCGAGCGGTCAGGTGGGCGCAATTGGAACCCAGGGTGGCTTTGGTCGAGGGCGGGCGCGGCGAGACGGTGACGAACGCCTCGCCGGCGTAGGCGCCGGCCAGCAGTCCGAGGATGTCGGCGGTGCTCGGCGCGGTGCCCGGCGCCGGACGGGCGTAGCAGGTGGCCAGGATGCCTCTGGTCATGGGGGCCAGATGGGGAGTGAACAGGACCTGGGCGCCGGTGGCCTGCTCGATCTCGGGAGTGTGGCGGTGGGTGAGCAGGCCGTAGGCCGAGAGGCCCCCGTCGACGGCTGCGAAGTGGGTGGTCGGGCTGGGAGCACGGCCCGCCCCCGAGATTCCGCTGGCCGCGTCCACCACCACGCCGCTGGGCTCGACCGCCTCCGCCCGTACCAGGGGGGCCAGGGCCAGGGCGGCAGCAGTGACGTAGCAACCGGGGGCGGCCACCAGCTCGGCCCCCACCAGGTCGGCCCGGTACAGCTCAGGCAGACCGAAGGCGAACTCGGCCAGCAGGCTGGGCGAGGCATGCTCGGCGCCATACCAGGTCGGGTACAAAGTGGGATCCCTCAGCCGGAAGTCCCCCGAGAGGTCGACCACGTGGCCCACCCGCTTGCGCAGGTCCGCCACCAGGGTCTGGGCCGCCCCATGGGGCAGGGCCAGGAACACCATGTCCAGACCATCCACCTCCTGCGGGTCAAACGACGAGTAGACCAGGTCGGGGTAGGCGCCAGCCAGATTGGGGTACAGCTCAGCCACCGCGTCACCGGCGTGGCGGTCTGCGCTGGTCCACACCACCTCCAGGCCGCGGTGCCCGGCGCACAACCGCAGCAGCTCGGCACCGGTGTAGCCCGAACCGCCGGCGATGCCGACGCGAATGATCTGAGCCATAGCATGAAGATACCGTATTGTGCATTCTAATGCAACCGGTTTAGTTGCACATCTCGTGGGTTTTCGCTATATTACATGTTGGCTCCGGTCCGAGGCGGCCGGCCAGAGAGGAGAATCCCATGCCACCCGACGTCGACGACCGCGCCACTGCCATGCTCCGCCAGGCCCTGCCGGAGTTGGAGGACCGCTACCAGCAGCTGGTGGCCGACTATGGCGAGGAGCTCATGCCCTTCCTGGTCTTCAACGAGCTGGCCGACCTGGTGAGCGACCTGGTCTACCAGCCCACCGAGGAGGGCGAGGCGCTGACCGAACGCTCTTGCGAAGCCATAGAGGCAGTGGCCGCCAGCGACGCCCCCGACCGGTTCGAGCTGGTCGCCTACGGCTTCATTGATGGTTTGGGCCCAGATGCCGTATCCCGGATCTGGCCGTGGCTGGGGCTGACGACCAAGGGCATCATGACCGCCCTGCAGGCTGGCGACCTCGATCCCGACAGCCAGCTCGAGCAGGGCGAGGGACCGATGATCGGCCCGGAGTGACCTGCAGGTAGTAGCATGGCGGCGCTCCCAGGGGACGAGGAGCTGGAATCGAAGGAGCTCACTTTGGACAACGAGCCAGACAGAGTCCTTCTACCTCCGCTCCAGCGCGGAGAGGTCAGCGGGCGCCAGGTCAGGGTCCTGGAGCGTAGGCGTCGCCGCCACCGCAGGGTGGGAGTAGGGGCCGCCGTCGGTGGCGTGGGGCTGGTGGTGATCGGCATCGGCTCCATGGTGGGGTCTCGGTCTCCTGCTGGGCCCACCCGGATCGGCCTGCAGCAGTCCAGTCCATCCACCGGTCCTCCGGCCACGTCACCGGGGGCGCTGGGGGCCGCACCCGCCTTTTCGGCCGTGGCCTCCTCCACCCCTGGGCCTCCCGGGGCCGCCTCTTCCGCCCCCCAGTCCCTGGGTATCGCGTTGGCCAGCCCGTCCCCCGGCACTTCGGGCGCCATTGGCAGTGGTGGCGGCGGCGGAGCTGGCCAGTCGGCGGTGCTGGCGGCCGCCAGCATCTCATCACCGCCCGGCCTGTCGCCGGGCCTTGCGCCGACCGGTTTTCCACCGCCCGATTTCTCACGACCGGGACCCCCGCCGGGGCCCCCGCCCCCCTCTCCAGGTCCCACCCCGCCCACGGTTGGGCCCCCCGCACCCATATTTGGACCACCACCCACCGTTGGTCCACCCCCGCCCACCGTTGGTCCACCTCCGCCCACCGTCGGTCCACCTCCGCCCACCGTCGGGCCGCCCCCGAGGGTACTGCCGCCGGTGACGACCTCCCCGGTGCCTCCGCAACCGCCGCCGGCGTCCACCACCACCACGATCGGGCGACGCCCCCCTACGCCCCCCACCACTCGTCCCCCGGTAACGTCGACGACGACGCCTTGTTCCCGCCTGTCCCGGACCTGCCGGCCCCATCGGTGAGGCACCTCGACGGTTGGCTGGGCAGGCCTTCGGGTACCTCACCCTGGCCAGGACCAACAGACCACTGGGGAGAGGTGCAATGGACGCCATCGAGCTCCTGACACGGGACCACCTGGAAGTCGAGCGACTGTTCGCCCAGTTGGGGAACAAGGACGCCGATCAGCAGCAGATCCTGGGCCAGATCGTCAAGCAGCTGTCCATGCACGACAGCGTGGAGAAGAGGGTCTTCTACCCAGAGATCGAGGAATACGTCCCCGGTGGCCAGGCCCTGGCCGAGCGGGCACTGGACGAGCACGAGGAGCTGGAGCAGCTGGTGGCCAGCGTGGACGGGTGCGACCCGTCGGACCCAGGCGTCGCCGATCGGCTGGACCTGCTGATGACAGCCGTGCGTCGCCACGTCAACGAGGAGGAGACCGAGATCTTCCCCGCCCTGGTGCACGCCAGTGAGCCCGGACAGCTGGCCCGGTTGGGGGCCAAGCTGGAAAGCGCCAAGGCCTGGGCCCCCACCCATCCCCATCCCCACGCCCGCAGGTCGGGACCGCTGGCTGGGCCGCTCAACGCCGCCGCGTCGGTCATCGACATGGCCCGGGACAACCGGGCCGAGTCCCAGGACACCCCGGTCGTGGACTCCATCAAGGGGGAGGACAAGGAACCGCTGGCCGATCCTTCCGCCGGTGACAAGCCGCCGGTGGACCTGATGAGCTGGCCGGAGGTGTACCGCGACGAGGAGACTCGCCAGGCCCAGTCCTCGTCGGAGAACGAGGAGGCGGGGGAGGAGAAGGCTCAGGGCGCAGAGAGCGCTCCGGATGGCCAGCCCACGCCTACCGTCCGGGAGTGGGTCGCCCTCGCCCGGTCGGAGGAGCCGGCGCCGACCCTTTCGACACAGCAGGTGGCGGACCCATCGCGTCCCTTGGCGGACTCGTCAGCGCATCCCGTGGCGGCCCGGATGGAGGCGACGGCGCCGACCCAGGCCGTCGAGCCGTCGGCGTCGGTGGCCGAGCCGTCGGCGTCGGTGGCCGAGCCGTCGGAGCCCGAGCAGTCGGGGGTGTCGGTGACAGAGCCGTCGGAGCTGTCGGTGGCCGAGCTGGTGAGTCAACTGGCCGAGCAGACTGCCCAGCTGGCCCGCCAGGAGCTGGCCCTGGCTCGCCTGGAGGTACGAGAGACGGGGCGTCGGGCCGGGCTGGGGCTGGGAGCGCTCTCGCTTGCGGGGGTGGTCGGCCTGTATGGCGGGGCGGCACTGGTGGCCGGCATCATCTTGTTGATAGCCGTCCCGTTGACCGGATGGGCGGCCGCCCTGATCGTAGGGGTTGGTCTGTCCCTGCTGGCCGGCATGGTGGCGCTGGCGGGAGGCAGACAGGTGCGCAAGGCCATTCGCCCCCGCGCCGCATCCCTCCTGACGACGGTCGAGACCGACCTCGACAAGGTGACGGATGCCATCTCACCAACCAAGGCAGGTGCGTGAGTGCGATCGACCAAGTATTCATCCGAGCAAGAGTTCCAGCTGCGTAACGAGATCGAGCAGACCCGTCGTCAGCTCGGCCAGACCGTGGAGGCGTTGGTCAACAAGGCCGACGTTGAGAAGCGTGTCGTGGAAAAGGTCCATCAAGAGGCGAGCGCTTTGGAGGCCAAAGGCCGAGAGGTCAAGGACCGGGTTGCTGACATCGGCCGCAAGAGCGAAGGGGTGGGCCAGGAGCCGGTGCGCGCCGTGGTCGACCGAACGGTGAGGCGTGTGGCCGACCATCCGGTGGTACCGGCGGGTGCGGCGGTCGCGGTGGCGGGCTGGATCATAGGAAAGGGCCGCCGTCGCTGAGCCGCTGGCGGGTGGTCAGCTCCAATCCTGGGGACCCTGGAGCTACCCCGACGGTCCCTTCCAGTCCACCACGATCACAGTGGCGTCGTCGCGAAGGTCGTCGCCGATGGCCCTTTGCAAGTCCCCGTACAGGCGTTCCACCGTCTCGTGGGCAGTCGCGCCGGCGCAGTCCGCCAAGGCCTGAGCCAAGCGGGTGTCACCGAACTGAGAGCTCTCGTCCGTCACCGCCTCGGTGACTCCGTCGGATACGAAGACCCATCGATCCCCGGTCACCAGCTCGAGAGGCACCGAGGTGTACCGGCCCTCCTCGAACAACCCGATCGGTAGATGGGGGTCTACTTCGATCCGCTCCACCTGGCCCCCCCTGACCAGATAGGGGCTCGGGTGGCCGGCATTGACCATCTCCACGCTTCCGGTCTCCAGATTCACCTGCAGGATTAGGCCGGTGACGAACTGACCGCCGCCGAAGACTTCGTTGATGGTGCGGTCAGCCGTCTCTACCTGGACCGCCAGGCTCTCCCCGCCGCGCCGAGCGTTGCGCAAGGTGGTCAGTGCGAGGGTGGTGAGGACGGCGGCCTGCGTGCCATGACCCATGGCATCGATGACCGCCAGCCATAGGCTGGATGGGCCTACGCAGAAGTCGTAGGCGTCGCCGCCGATGTGATAGGCGGGGCGGACCTGTCCGGCCAGAGCGAATTGCGGTGCCGAGAATGCCCGGGCCGCCACCAGCGACCACTGCATCTCGGCAGCCACATTGAGCGGCTCACGCCGCCGGGCTCGCTCGAAGGAGTCGGTGTAGCGCATGGCGGTGGCCAACACGTACGCCATGATCATGGCCACCTCGGTCAGGGCGACGGTCGGGACCGGATCGGCTGGGGCTTCGCTGGGACCGACCAAGTGGCCAAGGCCCACGGTCAACACACCAAGCCGTTCCGCCCGGAGACTCACTGGCAGGTGGACGGTGATGCCCGTGGCGTCGCTGGTCGTGACAACTTGCTGGGAGGCGAAGGCCTCACCAGGACCGCCATGACCGATGTCCACCACCTCGGCTGGCTCGGTGCCCCCCGGGCCGCCCAGCGCAGCCAGCACCGCCTCGTCGTAGTCGGCCAGCCACAGCCGGACCGATGTCGCCCCCGCCTCGGCGGTGAGAAAACCCACCAGCTCAGCCAGCACCGCGGTGGGAAAGGCAGCATTCAGGCGGGGTAGCAGCTGGCCGACCATGCCCCGCAGGGATTTCATGTCGGGAGGCTAACCGTCAGACGTCGCTGCCAGGCTTTCGATGGCGCGCCTGCCGGTTTGGCTCCTAGTGTGGAGGGTAGGAGTTCATCTACCCCCTATAGAAGGAGACAAACCGATGGCTGGATACGAAGACGCCGAGCGCGATCCCGAAGGCCGGCACGGCAATGTGGCGCCCGGCGGAGCGGCGACTCGCGGGCCCAACTCCGATCCTGGCGGCGAGGTGGATGTAGGCGACAACGTGCCTAACGTACGTCCTCACGCCCAGCGCACCGAGGTCACAGACACCAAGGAGGAGCGGTCCGAGGGAGTAAGCCGCATGATGAGCGGTGGTACCGCGCCGGAGGACACCAATCCCGAGAGCCTGGTCGGCCCGACCGGCGGCGGTGGCGCCGAGATGGCTCCCGAAGATGTCGGGTTGAGCACCACCACCCGGGGCGAGGACGTGGGTGACCGCGACTCCCAGGAGCGGGGTCGCCAGGACACCGGAGAAGAGGGCGCGGGTCGTCCCACCGGCACATCCGACAGGGGCGACGAGACCGGCGTTGGCTAGCAGAGCACGGGCAGTATGGCCCTTGGACGTCCAGAGCGGCAGCCAGGGCTAGGGCAGTTTTTCGCCCCGCCCGAGCCGGTGGCGGTTCGGGCGGGGCAGCCCCTTGGTGATAGCGTGAGCGCACCAAACATCGCGAGAGAGGAAGCCCAATGGGCGAACAGAGTGAGCGGGCCGAGGGCGTCGGGCGCCAGTTGAGCGACGAAGGCGCTCCTAGCGACACCGATCGTGAAGGGCAAGTTGGACCGACTGGTGGCGGCGGTGCCGAGCAGGCCCCTTCTGGTGTCGGCGACAGTGTGGGCCACAGTGGCGAGGACATCAAGGACAAGGAAGGCAAGGAGCGGGGCCGGACAGACACCGGCACCGAGGGCGGAGCCGACCGCCCCACCGGCACATCAAGTCGAGACGACATGACCGGCATCTAGCAGCCGGAGCTGTCGGTTGCAGTATTGATCACAGATGACGAGGCAGCGTCGACCACTGTGGCCAGCCAGCAGGCGACATCGGTGACCGACCGACCGCGCTGCGCCAGGTCCACGACCAGCAGGCTCTTGTCACTGGTGCTGAAAGCATCATGAGTTCGTCGCTAGAGAGACCATCACGCTGACCGCCGCTACCGATCCGACAGATTGTTGTCACAACCTCCAGTGGGCGCTGAGGGACTCGAACCCCCGACCTGCTGGTTGTAAATGGACGGAGTGGTATGCGAAGAAGTCACGTACCGTCCAACGCCGTCCCATTGAGGCTGGTCAATGGGTGCTCGCCGGTCCTCGGTGATGACAGCGTGGGAGGGATCGGGGCACGCCGGGAGTGGATTGTTGGGATTAATGTTGGGACGTGAGCGTGGTTCAGCCCCTTGACCGGAGTCCTGCCTCACCTCCCGTGTCGCCGCGCCGATGGGCACAGAGAAAGGGACACGTTCACTGGTGTTTGTGCCCTCACCTGTATCGTTAAGGACGCCGTCAGCTAAAGTGACCCGCTCAGATCAGCAACCGGCCAACTCGGGCGGCTCCGTCAACAGGGGTTCGACTGTAGAGAGCGTTTTGGGGCCCTCGCTGACTCGGTCGCCCGCCTCGTCAAGAGTTCGCAGGTGGGCAATCCTAGTTCGAAGATGCTCCACATCTCGGCGTCGCGATCCGTTTGCAAGGTCGTCAGCCCGTCTCCAACTAGTCTCCGACTCCTCGCTGCGAATCAAGGCTTCCTCTCCAGCCAGCATCAATGCCGCTCTTGCCGCCTGGTCTCGCTCATGGATCCGTAGAAATGCGTCGATGGCTGATCGGTAGCGCCTCCGCCCACGCTCTGGCTGTCCCGAGCGGAACAACAGCAAAGCTTCAGTAGCGGCACGTACGATACCGTGAATCCTTTCGGTCGCAAAGCCACGCGCCTTAACCAGCACCCTGGCAGCTTCTGGGAGCTTGTCCAGCCCAATACACGCGAAGGCGTGATTATTGAGGAGGGCCGGGTCTTCAGGATGTGAACTAATGCTGAACCGCGTAAACCGCAGCGCGCCCTCCCAGTCCTCTGACTCGCACGCGCAGAACGAGGCGAACGTTGCCGCCTCCGATGAGAAGGGCTGATCTGTAAACCAGAGCTCAGCGTTGTGAAGTGCCTCCCTCCAATCCGCCTCCTGGGTAGCTCGGCGCGCGCGAGCTTCGAAGGTGCGCGGCACGCCTGTTGGAACTCCATCCAACAGGGCCTCGTTTGTCCGCTGTGAAAACCATTCAATCTGTGCCAGGGCGTTTTCGGTCGAATCATCTGCGCTCCGTCTAAGCAGTTGGCGCCCGCGACGCGAAGAACCGGCAGACAGCTCCACCGTTCCAAGTGCGGCCGACAGTTCGGCCAGGTGCATCGTTGGGTGATCAGCGTTAAGGACCCTTTGGGCCGTCCGCAACGAGTGCTGCTTGGAACCGGCAAGGTCCGATATGGCGATCAACGGCGCAAGCAGCCATGGGTCAACCTCTGTCGCGGGGGATGATTGCAACAAAGTGACCGCTCGATCCAGATCACCTGCCTCGACGAACAGCGCACTGGCTGATCGAAGCACAAACCGGTTATAGGGCGCCAAGGCAAGAGCAATCCGTATGGCCTTCATAGCCTTTTGAAGGTGCCCGAGGGCCAAGTGCTCGCGGGCCAGGTCAACCCACCGGACGGTGTTGCGGGGCTCCCGAACGAGGATTCCGCGCAGAAATGTTATGCGGCCGCGACTGTCGGATGGTTTAACCTGGCACACCGCTTCATGCCTATCCTCGTCGGCCTCAAGGAGGGCTGCCGCAAGTTTACGTATCGCGGGCCAACTCTCATTTGTCAGCATCTCTTTCGCGGCGCTCAGGACAGCTTCGCTTCGGTCACCCTGAACGACGGCAGCGCTGAGCAGCTCTCCTCCTATCCCTACATCGCCATCCTTCTCGTACTCACTCACTAAAAGCTGCATTGTCCGCATATCTTTAAAATGCGTACCTTCGCCACCTAGAACGGCGACCTCACCGAGAAGCGCTGTTGTCCGCCAAGGCCGCCATCGGGGAACAACTTGACGCCTTGCGGAACCGGCGATCAGCGTCAAGCGACACGCCTTCCACGGATTTGGGCCCGCCGGTAGATGAGGTCTAGCCGGGTGACATACCGGCGAAGATCGTACGGGTTCTGATGACGCCGACGTCGCGCTTGATCACCGCGTTGCTCCGGATCCGGATTGCAGAGTTCGTCAACTATTGACGCGATGTCATCTGAAAAGTCTCGATGCAGAACTGACCGGAGCTTCGCTAGGACTTGCCCATGGGCATCGATCAGGCCGGGTAAGACATCGTCGTAGCATCCATTCCAGCGCGTCCAATGCTGGCTTCGGTCCAAGTAGAGATTGAGGATACCGTTGTAGGTTCCCCCTACCATTAGAAAGACGAGCAGATTCCCGACCATGAACATGTCGGCCGCCTGGCGGTTCCTGGCACTCCCGAGATGTGGCGAGGACTTATAGAGTCGCTCAGGCGAGGCGTACGAGCAGTCCCCTGCCACGATCTTGTGGTCATGTGGGGCAGGTCGGCTTTCCACGTAAGCGCAACCGAGGTCCCCTAGTTTTCCGCTCAATTCTGGAGAACTAGTCCAGACAAGGAGATTGGAAGGCTTAATATCTTGATGCGCTATCCCAATGCCATGCAGTTGGGTCATCGCTACAGCCGCATTATGGGCCAACCGAATCCTGGGAACCAAGTCCGCGGGATCTGCAGCCGCTATAATAGCTCGAGCATCGCCGTCGGCCAATTCAAAGATCAAGTAGTTGACTACCGCAGGCGACAGGCCTTCGACCCGTGTGGCGCCCGCCCCAAGAACCCGTACGATTCGGTTTAAGCTGTGCTGTCCACACCAATCAAGGAGGTTTCGTTCAGCGTTGTAGGTGGCAGTGAGCCGCTCAAGTTCCCGCGCCGGATCATGTTCATCGAGAGCGGCGGCGTAGTCGAACGCTTTCAAGAACCCGGTCACGCCAGAAGCATGGCAAGCCCGGTAGCCGACAGAAAAGGCGGATCCCGTATGATCCGCGGGGAAATCGACTCGCTCCTCCACGCGCCACCCATCGTCGAGTTGCGTGCCGGTCAAGCGGTAGGCAGCTGTGTCATGAAATTCACTGCCGGTCACCGTTGCCCCTTCCCGTAGTAGTAGCCGGTAGCAGCCCCTAGTAGGGCGACGATCGGGGCGAGGACTACGCCAGTGACATTATCGAAGGTCTGCGGGGTCAATACCCCGGCAGCTAGGAGCCCAAAGAGGGTCCCAAGTACCGCCGCCAAGAGTGCAAGGAGGCTATAAGCCAATGTCGCTCGGGTCTTCTCGACCCGTCGTCCTGGGCCCTCCTCGACCGGGGGGTTATTCAGATCGAGACGCCCCAAGTCAAGGACTTCCTCTCGATCCTCCCCTTCCCCAGCAACCATCAGATCAGCGGAATACAACTTCGCGCTGCACGCCGTTCTCCTCGATCAGGATTCGGCCACCGCTGTTGGTGCGTGTCTTCAGGTAACGTTCGGTGGCCAAGGCCTTGCGCAGGTAGCCGGACACTGTCTCGCCGTCGTCTTGAGCCAAGCGCTTCAACTCGTCAAGGTCCTCACGCAGCATGTTGATCGCAACACGCACCCGATCCTTCTCCTTGTCCTCCGCGGGACGGGGCTCTGTGTCTTCTGTCATGTGACTCTCCCTCGCGTCTAGCACAGCATAGTGACCATGGTATGCCCACAGACCGCTACTCCGAAGCGCGTTTCGCACACGTCCTAGGTTGATTAGTAGCAGCAGCGTTCGTGCCATGATGGCCGCACCTGCGTTCTCCGAGCGCAAGGATCCACGGATCATCCAGACCTGGGCTGAGGAGTTTGGCGAGAGTTGGAGGGTGGCGGGCTTGTACTATCAATTTTGATAAGCAGACGGTTCCGGTTCCCGCGCTACGTTGGCTGGCGTGCCCTGCTGTACACCCGCCCGGCGTAGAGGTCCATGAGGAACTGGCGGAACTCCTCGTCGTCGAGGAAGCGTTTGTAGATGGCCTCGTTGTCGTCCATCCGGGCGACCACGGTGCCCATGACGCGGTTGTCGAAGGCGAGGCGGAAGTTCTCCAAGGTGTTGCCCTTGGCCTGGGCGATGACTTCGGGGTCGGCCAGCCAGGTCTGCTCGAACTGGTCGAACAGCAGCTGGTCTGCCTCATCCAGGTTCAGGCCGAAGCGTTGGTTGAGCTCGTCCACGATCTCGGACAGGTGTTCCAGCGGCGGCTCCGTCTGGCGTCCGGCTCCCTCCCCGAAGATTGCCTGGACCTCGCCGCTGTTCGCTCCGAGCGCCAGTGACCCCTCGAAGGTCATCTCGGTCTTGAGGTGGGTGAGCTCTACAGCGGAGCCGAGGTCGAGGCGCTCGGTGGTGGCGGCGTCGCGCAGCCGGGAGGCCAGGGCCCGGCAGTAGGTGTAGTCCCGCTCCAGCTTGGAGTCGCCGAAGGAGACCACCTGGGACAGGAACGAGTAGGTCCGCACGAAGCGGTCCAGGGCGTCCTTGAAGCCCAGTCGGTCCTCTTCGGAGAGGGCCCAGAAGCGCTCGACGGCTGGGTCGAGGGCGGCGTAGACCCGACCGTGGCCCTTGGCGTCGCTGCCCACCAGCAGCAGGGCCACGGTGGCCTCGACCTCCTGGGGGCGCAGCACGTCGAAGTCGTCCAGTCGCCGGCGGGTGTCGAACAACAGGTTCGGGTCGGTGGGCGGGGCCACGGTGGCGCCGTAGTAGGGCTCGAAGGCGGCCACGATGTCCTCGGTCTCGTTCCGGAAGTCCAAGACGAAGGTGTCGTCCTTGTTGGCACAGATGCGGTTGAGCCGGGACAGGGTCTGCACGGCGTTGAGCCCGATGAGAACCTTGTCCACGTACATGGTGTGCAACAGGGGCTGGTCGAATCCGGTCTGGAACTTCTCGGCCACGATCAGCACCTGGTAATCATCGGAGGCGAACCGCTCGGCCGTCTGGGTCTCCGGGAAGCCGTTCATCTGTGCCTCGGTGTAGGAGAGATCGTGCTCGTCGATCACCCGGCCGGAGAAGGCCACCAGGGCAGCCAGGTCCTTGTAGTCCTGCTTGGCCATGTAGGCGTCGATGGCCTGCTTGTAGCGCACCGCGTGCAGCCGGGAGGAGGTGACCACCATGGCCTTGGCCCGGCCGGCGATCTTGGAGGCCGTGTGTCCGCGGAAGTGCTCCACGATGATCTCGGCCTTCTGCGCCAGGTTGCTGGGGTGCAGCGACACGAAGCGGGCGATGGCCCGGCGCGCCTTGGGGGCCTCGTAGCTAGGGTCGTCGGTGACGGCCTTCTCGATGTGCCAGTAGGTCTGGTAGGTGACGTAGTTGGCCAGCACGTCGAGGATGAAGCCCTCCTCGATGGCTTGGCGCATCGAGTACAGGTGGAACGGGTTGTGCTTTTTGGTCACCGGGTTCAGGCGCCCGAACATCTCCAGGGTGCGGGCCTTAGGGGTGGCGGTGAAGGCGAAGAACGACAGGTTGGCCTGGCGCCCCCGGGCCCCGACGGCCCTGGCCAGGGCCTCTTCCACCGGGTCGATGGCCTGGGCGATGAAGCCGGCATCCTCGGCCTCGGCCACGGTCAACTCGGTCTCCTCGGTGGCCCCCAGGGCCAGGCGCAGGTCCTTGGCCGCCTCGCCGGTCTGGGAGGAGTGGGCCTCGTCCACGATCACCGCATAGCGGCGGTTGGGCAGGGCGGCCATCTTGTCCAGGGTGAAGGGAAACTTCTGCAGGGTGGTGATGATGACCCGGGCCGCCTCGCCGGCCAGGGCATCGGCCAGCTGGGCGGAGTCTCGATCGATTTTGACCACCACGCCCCGGGCGTGCTCGAACTGGTAGATGGTTTCCTGGAGCTGGCGGTCCAGCACCAGGCGGTCGGTGATGACCACCACCTTGTCGAACACCTTGGTATCGCTGGCGTCGTGCAGTGAGGACAGGCGATGGGCAACCCAGGCGATGGTGTTGGACTTCCCCGAGCCGGCCGAGTGCTGGACCAGGTAGCTCGACCCCGGGCCGTGGGCCCTGGCGTCGGCTTCGAGGGCGAGTACCGCGTCCCACTGGTGAAAGCGGGGAAAAATGACCGTCTCGGCGCCACGCTTGGCGGCCACTGTGCCCTGGGTGGGCCGCTCGACGTGGATGAATCGGGCCAGCAGGTCCATCCAGGCGTCCCTGGCCCACACCCGCTCCCAGAGATACGAGGTCCGGTGGCCGTTGGGGTTGGGGGGGTTGCCCGCTCCCCGGTCGTGGCCCAGGTTGAACGGCAGGAAGCGGGTGGCGGGGCCGGCCAGCTTGGTGGTCATGGACACCCGGTCGGGATCGACGGCGAAGTGGACCAGGGCGCGCCGGGCCAGGGTCACGTTGGCCGGGTCCCGGTCATTTCGGTACTGGGCGATGGCGTGCTCGATGTCCTGGTTGGTGAGCTGGTTCTTGAGCTCGGCGGTGGCCGTCGGGATGCCGTTGACCAGCAGGGCCAGGTCGAGCGTCTTGGTGGAGTTCACCTCGTAGGCCAGCTGGCGGGTGACACTGACCCGGTTGGCCTGGTAGAGCTGCTCCAGCTCGGGGGTGAGCCCGTGGGCCGGCTGGAAGAAGGCCAGGCGGATGGTCACGCCGAGGTCGACGACCCCATGGCGCAGCACGTCGACAGTCCCCCGGTGGTCGATCTCGGAGGCCAGCCGCTTGGCAAACCCCCGCTGGGCAGCGTCGGGGTCGTTGGGGTAGCGGGCCAACAGCGACTCCCACTCCTGAACCTGGGTGGCCCCGATGAAGGCGAACAGCTCCGCTGTGTCCAGTCCGAGGACAGGATCGAAATGGGAGGGGACGGACTGGAGCCAGTTACCGGCCAGCAAGGAAGCCTCGATCGCATCCTCGAACCCCCGCTCATCCACTTTCACGCTGCTATATCCAGCTCGCCGGTGACCGCGGCGGTGATGAGAGCCTGCCGACGTTCGTGAAGGAGGTCTATGGAACTCCTCAAAAGGCTAGATAGCCGCTGGCTCTGTAACTTGACTTCATCAATTCCATCGGCAATCTTCCGCTGCTCGCCTGGCGGTGGGTACGGACTGTGGAGTCCGAGGAATGATTCTGGATAGAGTCGAAGCCGGGACGTCCAGACACCCTTCGAGTATCTGGTCATCTCAGTTATATAGGCGGGGGTGCGAAAAAGCGCATCAAAATATGCGGGACATACATCACGTTCGGTAAAGTGGTAGACGCCGTAAGCGGGGCTGACGATCCCTTCGTACGGTGAAACGCCCAACGCTCCCATCCAGGCCCACATGGTGTTCACAACGAGGTCTCCCGGACATACGCGTTTATAACCGATGTTCGATTCGGCCAAGAACATCGTCACATCTTTCTCGGACCTAGGCGTGACTCCGGTGATGTGCGACACAGTCAACAGCTCTTCCCCGCCAGCATTAGAGAGGTCGATGACCTCGCGGAGGAAGGTCTTATTGCGCCGCATGAACCAATCGTCTGGGATCGGCCAGAGGGGTCCGAGAGGCATGTTTTGCTGGGGAGTATCATCGGTGCGTCCCAGAACTTGCCCCTGCGTAGCTGACATGAGGCGCTCCTGCGCTGCGGCAAGGCGGTGCTGTTCGGCTGCAATGAGGGCGTCGATGCGGGCGGTCTCGGCGTCGAGGTAGTCGGCGATGGTCCGCTGATGGTTGAGGGATGGCGCGAGAAGCTCGGTGCTGGCGAGTGCGTCCGAGGAAAGCTCGCCAAACGTCGAGCCTTGGCCCCGACTCTGAAGGACATCGGTCAAAGCGGAGAGTTGGTAACGGAAGTAGCGGGTATCGAGCGGCCGCATTGGAACGAGGCCTCGGCACCCCTGATTGAACGCGGTCGGCTGTGACACCTCAGCCACGTAGCCGACTGGCGCGCGGGTAGAGACGATCAACGAGCCCCCTGGGACAAGGGCACTACCCGATCGAAGGCCGATCTCAGTGAGCGTGCGAGCGGTATGTTCGACCACGCCGCCGTTCATCGGAGCTAGATCAACTGGTGTGGCCCAAGGGATGTCACCCTCCCAGTTCTCGGTGTCGGCAGTGGGCGTTCCGCCGTTCACGACCCTGAACAGGCGACGGAGCTGAACGGGGGGACCGGTGCTCACTCCGTGACCGCTCTCAGCAGCTCCTGGATCTCGGCCTCCAGGGACTTGATCTCGGCGTCTATCTCGGCCAGGGGCCTTGGCGGGACGTACTTGTAGAAGTGGCGGGTTAGCGGTATCTCGTAGCCGATGCGGGTCTTGGTGTGGTCGACCCAGGCGTCTGGGACGTAGGGGAGCACCTCGCCGGCCATGTAGTCCTCGACCGCAGACCGGTACTCGGCGCTCTCCAGCCGTTGGGTCGGATCGGCCGTCCAGGTGACGGGCACGGCCGGTAGGGGCACGTTTTCGTTGTCCCGCAGGTCGGGGTCGGGCTCGGGGTTGCCCTGGCGGTCGGTCACCACCAGGGCTGACGGGTCGGGGACGGCCAGGGCGGACCAGAGGTGCTTTTCGATGCCCTTGGGCACTCGCCCCAGCTTGGCGGCCATGGCCGGTCGCTCGGTGGTTGTCACTCCGGCCAGGGAGGCCAGAGTGGCCGAGAGGCTCCGTTGCTCATCAGAGCTCAATTTTGCCCATTGCCTTGAAGTAGCCAGCTGAGCCGCAGTGTCCTCGGTCACCTCCCAGCGCAGGCGCAGCGGGCGCTCGACAGTGATGCGCTGGTAGCCGAAGGCCTCGTTGGGCAGGATCTTCACCCGTTCGCCCTCGGTGAGCTCGGCGTATAGGCGGGTGACCTCCTCGATCTGGGCGGGGGCGATCTCCTTGCGCTTGTTGCCCAGCGACTTGCGCATTTTGACCCAGTATTCCCGGGCGTCCACCAGCTGCACCTGGCCCTGTCGCTCGGGGCGCTTGCGGTTGGTGAGGACCCAGAAGTAGGTGGAGATGCCGGTGTTGTAGAAGAGCTGGTCGGGCAGGGCCACCACCGCTTCGAGCCAGTCGTTCTCGATGACCCAGCGCCGGATCTCCGACTCGCCCGATCCGGCCCCCCCGCTGAACAGCGGCGAGCCGTTGAACACGATGGCCAGGCGGCTGCCGCCCTGGTCGGGCGGCTTCATCTTGGAGATCATGTGCTGGAGGAACAACAGGCTGCCGTCGTTGATGCGGGGCAGGCCGGCCCCGAAGCGCCCGGAGTAGCCGCGGGCCTGGTGCTCGGCGCGCACTGTGTCGGCGACCTTCTTCCACTCCACGCCAAAGGGGGGATTGGCCAGCAGGTAGTCGAAGCGCCGCCCGGGGTGGCCGTCGTCGGAGAACGAGTTGCCGCAGGCGATGTGGGAGGCGTCCTGGCCCTTCAGCATCATGTCCGAGCGGCACACCGCGTAGGTCTCGTCGTTGAGCTCCTGGCCGAACACCTCCAGGCGGGCGCTGGAGTTGAGCTGGCGCAGGTGATCCTCGGCCACCGACAGCATGCCCCCGGTGCCACAGGCCGGGTCGAATACGGTCTTGATGGTCCCCGCCCCGGTGAGGACCTCGTCGTCGGCGGCGAAGAGGAGGTTCACCATGAGACGGATCACCTCGCGGGGAGTGAAGTGCTCCCCGGCCGTCTCGTTGGACAGCTCGGAGAAGCGCCGCACCAGCTCCTCGTAGAGGTAGCCCATCTCCAGGTTGGACACCACGTCGGGGTGCAGGTCGATCCCGGCGAAGCGGCCCAGCACCATGTACAACAGGTCGGCCCGGGCCAGGCGGGTGATCTGGGTGTCGAAGTCGAACTTGTCCAGGACCTCCCGGGCGCCGGGGCTGAAGGCGGCGATGTAGGCCCGCAGGTTGCCGGCCAGCTGGCTCGGGTCGTCCAGCAGGCGGGGCAGGTCCAGGGGCGAGGTGTTGTAGAAGTGCTGGCCGGCGGTGTTCTCCAGTACCGGAGCGACGTTGTCCACTCGGCGCCTTCGCATGTCCTCGGCCCGGTCCAGCACCGCCGCCTTGGTGGGCTCCAGCACGCAGTCCAGGCGGCGCAGGACGGTTAGGGGCAGGATGACCTTGCCGTACTCCGACTGCTTGTAGTCGCCCCTGAGCAGGTCGGCCACCGACCAGATGAAGGCGGCATGGTTCTTGATGGTGGCCTCGGCCATGCTGGACGCTGGGTCCTTTCCGTTGAGCTGGGCGCCATAGGCTACCCAAGCTCAACGGAACTCGACCACGGCCGCAGGTGCAAACTTGGGGCATGCCTACCTGGTACGACCTATCGGTCCGAGAGCCAGCTGAAATCTGGCGCTCGCTTCGGAGACGCCGAGCCAAGCCACCGGTACCGCTGGGAAGTCCCCCGGTTCGGGCCGACACCTTCCGGAGCGCACTCGAGCAAGCGGAGCAGCAGTTCCGGGCGGCGGCGTCGGTGGACTACGACAGTCGTGCCCTCAACCTCTACTACGGCGCTTCCCAGGCCGGTCGTGCGGTGGCGGCGACGGCACGCAGCCTGAGCCACGACGGATGGACTCTCAACGGGCACGGCCTCAAGTGCCTCGGCTTGAGCGACGTCGGCACGGGTTTGGCCGCGCTGACTCTAAAGGCTGACGGCAAGGTGAATGCGAGCTTCACGCGGCTGTCCCAAGTCCTCGATTCTCCGCTTCTGAACCAGGTCAACCTCGATGAGCTCTGGCCGCTGATGTTGGAGACGTCTATACACGCTCCGCTGTCGGACACCCCTTATCAGCCGTTGGAGCTCGACCTCATGGAGCGGTTGAGCGGAGCAGCGCATGGCGTGGACAGAGCGGACCTCTCACTGACGAAAGCAATCCGGGAGATTCCGGTTGAGGGCCGCCCACCACTGACGGACTTCCTCGCCCGTTACCCGGCTCTGCGTAACTGCCGGTCACGTAGGTCCTCCGGTGCGGAGCTTGACTGGGCCGAGGGAGAGAACAGCTTGAAGCTTGAATGGGAGTTGACTGAGCAGGAGGCCGGCTCCCAGCACGTCGCCGGTGACCGGCTGACCTGCTATCGCGGCCATCGGAGGGCATTTCCGACCGTTGGAAAAGCGGCGGCTCCGCTGCACCCCCTGATGGCGTGGTGGGCGGTGCTCTACGCCCTGTCCATGTTGACTCGGTACCAACCGTCGCAGTGGACGAAGCTGATTGACGTGAACCAGTGCGAGCAGGCGACTGCCATCGAATTTGTATTAGACGCTGCGCTGGCGGCCGTTCCAGACCTCATTGGTGAGGCGATCGACCTCGTCGCAGAAGTCCCAGGTCCCGACATTCCTTAGTGGATCTGCAGCAGGTGAGCCGGCACCGGCGACGAAAGCCATCGGCCGCCCCCACGACGCCGCCTTCTGGAACGGCTGGAATGCGATCATCGATGATCTCGCCGAACACCGCATGGGATCATGGGCTCGGGAGTCGCCTCCCGTGGACCGGGCGGCTGGAGGCCGAAGGCCGTAGGCCGCCCCTTGATGTAGTAGAGAAAGTTTGAACAGCTCTCCTGCTCCCTCCTTGCTCAACTTCGTCAGGATGGCAGAATGTAAAACGCCATTCGCCACCGTAGATGGCTACTACCAGGTGACTCGTAGGCTTTAGCTATGCTATTGAGCGAGTGGGCCGAGAAGGAAGCCGAGGCTCATCTGGCGGCGCTCGGTGACCGGTGGGCGCACAGCCGGGGGGTTGCCGACCAGGCTCGCCGCATCGGACTGATCCTCGACACTGGGGATCGAGACATTCTGACCGCGGCAGCCTTTCTTCATGACATCGGATACGCCCCTGAGCTGGCTCATCTCGGCTTCCATCCAATCGACGGAGCCCGGCACGTCCGCGACCAAGGCTATGACCGCCTCTCTGGGCTGGTCGCTCGTCATACGGCCGCAGAGCGGGAGGCAGCCCTGCGGCACCTAAGCGCCGAGCTTGACGAGTTCTGTGACGAGAGGTCAGAGGTCAGCCACGCGCTCACCTACTGCGATCTCACGGTCGGCCCCAAGGGACAGCGAATAACCCCGGAGGAACGACTTCAGGACATTCGTCGGCGCTACGGCCCGGAGCATGTGGTCTCACGGACAGTGACCCAGGCCAGGACGGACCTGTTGACCCTAGCGGCCGGGATAGAAGACCGGCTGCGAGAATGCGGCCTCGCCACCGGGTGAGAATGCCGAGACGTAGATCAGGCGATGACCGCGTCCGGTCGATCTTCCAGGTAATGGTTGATCCGGAGACGGATCGAGTCGTGAATCGGCATGACCGTGATCTGCTTGGGACTGAAGAACCCGACCTCGGCTGACTCCTCGCTGATCGCCAGACTGCCGCCGGTGAGCCGGCAGGCAAAACATACGGAGAACTGCTGGCGCACCTCACCGTCCGGGTACTCCACTACGTGGCGAGGGTTGGAGTAAATCCCTACCACCCTCTCGGCAACCACCTCCAGGCCAGTCTCCTCCTTGACCTCCCTGGTGGCAGTGTCGGCGATGGACTCGCCCGGCTCCATCCCGCCCCCCGGGATTGACCAGAGATCGTTGTCGGTCCGGTGATGGAGCAAGATGCGGCCAACATCGTCGACGACTACAGCCGAAGCCGCGGGGATCAGGTTGTTGGCTGGGGGAGCGTGGGGATCGTTGAAGTGCTCTATGCGCCGGCTCATAGCGTCGTGATAGGGACGGTGGTAGCCCAGATGCGATCGAAGTGAGCAGCGTAGTTGTCGAAGACTCCATCGTCATACTGACGGCGCAGGTAGAGAAGTGGAGACCGGTAGCCCTGGGTCCCAAAGAGATGAGGGGTCACGAACATCTCGTTGTCGGCCCGGAAGATCGAGTTGTACATCGGCGTGGCATGGAAACGTAGCTCGATCCCCTTCTGGTCAAACAAGGGGCGAAGATGGATCAGGGTGGTGCGGATACGAGGGGCCAGGCCCCCGCCGATCTGCTCCTCGGCATCTCGTTGGACGACGACCGCAGAGTCAGGATCGGCCAAGGCTATCCGAATGGAACAGGCACGGCGAGCCTTGGCCAGCAGGAGGTCGCAGAACCCGACGTGGTCCTCGGGCAGGAACTGCATGGCGTAAGCGCGTAGGTCCATCCGGACTTGAGCGGAGCTGAGGAACTTCCACCACGCTTCCTTCGGGACCATGGCCCGGTGGGCCCACAGCTGGAGAAGCTCGTCTCGAGCAGCCGGCGGTCCCAGATCGTCATCGTCGTCGGCTACCTGATCGTCTGGCCAAAAGAAGGCCGGCTCCCTGTCCAGCTCCTCGGCAACCTTCACCTGTGTGCGGAGGTGGGGTCGGATGCCCTGCCGGAGCCATCTCTCGACGGACTTTGGGTCGACCTCGACACAGCGGGCCAGTTCCTCAATGGTGAGGCCGGCATCCTTCATGGCGCCCCTCAGCCGCTCATTGCTCACAGCAGATTTTGCCACCGAATTGCGGACCGTTGGGGACGTCCGGCGGACGCTGGAGACGTCCTCAGACGTCCTGGCTATGCGGTGTCGGTGTCCCCCCTCCCCGGCGTACTCCTGTACTTGGCGCTCAAACCCGAGCGCTCATGCGAGAGGAGCACCAATGAGACTGCCCATCGACACCAGCGGGATGATCTTCGTGTCAGCCGGCCCACCCGAGCCGGTCTTGGACTTCGAGACCAAGCAACCCAAGACGGAGGAGAACGGTGAAGCCCTGTTCTCGGTTCAGCTGGCAGTCCTTGCCCAAGGGGGCGCCGACGTCATCGGAGTGAAGGTGGCCGGTCAGCCCAAGGGCATCAATCAGGGTACCCACGTCAAGGTGAGTGGCCTGGTCGCCTCGCCATGGACCATGGGGGACCGGAGCGGTGTGGCCTTCCGCGTCAATCGAATCGAGGCCGCCAGTGGCACGAGCACGATCCGAGGCGGGTCGTGAAGTCCAGCCACCAGTGGCGCGGCCAGGTCCTTCGGGGCCTGGTCGTGGTCCTCGCCATAGATCATGTCATCGATCATCCGTTCATCATCGTGCTGGTGGCTGTGGCCTTCTACCTCTGCCATCGGGTGGGGAGGCTCTACGGTGTCTGAGGCCCACCAAGAGAGCATCGTGGAGTTCTTCTTCGGGGCCCTCTTGCGGATGGCCTGGAGCTGGCGGATCGAGCTGTTTGGCCTAGCCACCACCGCCGGAGTGTGGGCTGCCCTCCGCCCCCGGATTGGCGTTCAGCTGGCTGCCCTTCTTGTCATCCTCGCCTGGGCCCTGGCTGTGGCCATTCGGCCCTCTCGGCGCTGGCTGGCCGGGTTGCTGCACAGGGCCGACGTTCGTCGTGAGTGGGGCCATGCCGTGCGGGCCGCCGCCATCACCGACTATCACGACCAGATTCCTCGGGTGATCAAGGTTTGGCAAGTCCCGGCCGGCGACGCGTTGACGGTTGCCGTACCAGTCGGGGGCACGGTACTCCACCTGGAGAACGACGCCGAGGCCATGGCCGCCGTCTTGGCCGTACGCAAGGTGCAGGTCACCAGGGACCCGGTTAACGCCCGGCTGGGGCGAGTGGTGATCGTCCGTCGGGATCCGCTCGTCCTTGACGCTCCCCCGTGGCCCACTGCGAGGCGCCGACTCTCAGTTTGTGGGAACCAATACCTGTAGGCGTAGGCGAAGACGGGG
>JAABUZ0100000930.1_pt1 | contig 61359 bp, 69 predicted proteins | sample 5562091 | NCBI WGS metagenome assembly JAABUZ01 (sample SAMN12813069, study PRJNA571459) | rock metagenome | isolation source: Antarctica rocks | place: Antarctica: Victoria Land, Linnaeus Terrace sud | collected 2015-12-21 | reverse complement strand
GAAGCCGCACCCTGCCGCATTCCAGGCTGCTCTCAGATGCGTGGGAGGGTCACCGGAGTCCGCGGCGATGGTGGGCGACAGGCTGGACGCCGATGTCAAAGGGGCGCTCGATGCAGGATTCTGCAGCATCGTTTGGCTGACTCGACGAAAGCCATTCCCTCACCCGCGCGTGGTAACTGTTTCATCGCTCGCCGCCGCCGAATCACATCTGCTGGGTCTGGTCCGTTCGCGTGGGGATGCTACAAGAGGGACGAGAGAGGGCAGAAGACGAGGAGGGCTGTAGCAACAACGAGCGGCTATGTGGAATACGCCGCCTATGTGGTGTGGCGAGAGTCAGATTGGGGAGGCGGCGATCCTTCCCAATGAAAAAACCGCTCTGGGAGAGCGGTTGGGGAAGAGGGAGGAGTGGCACGATAGCCGCTGGTTGGCGACTACCGTGCCAGGAGCGAAGAGGCGTTCTACAGGAAAGTGTCTCGCCGAAGCGGAGACTCTAGACCGGGTGGCCGGTAACGATCCGAGGTGATCTCCGTGCCGTCTTCATATCTCTACTGTACCGCCAAAATGTGTCGTGGGGGTTGCCAAAGGATGAACTTTGTGTGAACACACTGAAGGCAACTTACGCATCCAGCGTCGGCGGGTGAACATCGTAGTGAGGGTGTGCCAGCGCCATGTCAGCGGCCGGTCCCGATCGACGCAAAGGATCAACCTTCAGGCGCCAAGGTCGTCGCCAGACAGCGATGAGGAGACTGTGCCCGTGTGTTGTGGCGCTGTCCTCCCGTGAACCTCCTGAGAGAGGGATTTGCTCTACTGTGGCGTTGTGTGAGGCTCCCTGAGTGCGGCGCGAATCTGACTGAGAATCGATGGTAGGTTCTGCTCCATGTCTTCGGCGGTTGGACGCAGAAAACGGTACCCTTGTGCCTCAAGCATGAGTTGACGCTGTCGATCTTGCTCCACCTGCTGGCTATGGATTCCGCCATCGACTTCGACGATCAGACGGTGGTCCGGACAACAGAAGTCCGTCACAAAAGGACCGATCGGGTGCTGACGGCGGAATCGGCTGCCGTCGAGTTGATGGTTCCGCAAGGCTCGCCACAGAAGCGCCTCGCTCGGCGTCGCGATCTTTCGAAAATCCCGAGCCGCCTGCGTCGTCTCCTGTCGCTTCGGTCGTGACCGCTGGAGTCTCCCCAGAAAAGCACGCTTATTCGATCCATCATGTGATGCCACAGTGGTTCTCCGTTTGCCTCAAGTAAAGGCCGTTCGTGCATTCATGATAGTCATTGTTGCCGGCCTCGCACCCTCATCCCCGGCCCTTCTCCCGCCCGCGGGAGAAGGGGGTTCATTCGCCACCAGTGTCGCCAAGAACCTCCCCCTCGCCCGCGGGCGGGAGAGGGGGCTGGGGGGTGAGGGTGCGTCGAGGCATACCCATCCCCAGACCAGCGATCAGTACCCGATCCCCTCCAGGTACTTCCCCGTTTGGTCGTCAACCAAGATGATTTCCGTGTGAATATTCGGAGGGGCAACGACCTTGAAGCTGCCGTCTGGCTCGGATATCTCCATTGCTGGTCGCTGCATGTCCACACCACTGAGGGTAATGGCCCAGACATCCCTGCTGCCGACCGGGCTCGGTCCGGTCGATGTGCGGCGCACGAGCTTCGAATGGTATGACCCGTACCGGACGGTGTAGGGATGATCCCTGAATATCGCTGGGTCCCAGCCCGCCTCCGCCACCTTCAACGCATCCGGGGCGGTCATACGTGCCGGCGCAGATGGAGCGCCAAGCGGCAGCGTGTATGCCATCACCGGCACATGCACGACCTGCGTCGATGTCTGCGCACCGGCGTGTGCCCAGAGCGCAACCGCCGCCACTCCAGCCACGATTAGAGCGCTTCCTATTATTCTCATAGTTCTAGTTCTCATCGCAAATCTCCTTAAACTTCAGCAGCGTGAATCGAATGTATACCACGTATTGCCGTTTGTCTGAACAATGCTCTGGTAATCCGCGTGAGGGTTGGACACGTACGAGAGATTAGCGTAGTTGCCGGAGTTCCCATGGTACCATTCGACCGGGCCGGAGTTGACGAGCAGACCGCCGTCGCCGACTGCGTGGCTGCCCCACGAATTACCTCCAGGTTGGAAGGTGTAGTCGTGTATCTCCCCGTAGTTGGACAGCTGATCAGGAACCCACGTAAGCCCGGTGCAGGCACCTTGTTGCTCCTGGCAGTTCTGACTGTTGTACGTGACGCACGCTTCTGACCAACAGAACTGAAATCCTCTATTGTTGTAGAGGTAGTCGACTTCGAAGTATTCAGGGTTGTAGCCTGGTGGCTTGGTCTCCTGGTACAGCGGGCTAACAACTTTGGAATTATCCGTGTACTGGACGAAAATGTACTCGTTCGTGTTCCCACGGGTGTGGACATACCCGACCTGGGCGAAATGACTGTCGGTAGTCCCAAGGGCCAGCCATATTCCAGAGAATGTCCACACGGGCGATGGATTGTAGACAGTCATGCTGGTTCTCACGGTGTCAGGAAACGAACTAGGCCTCTGGCTTCCTCCGACGAACCAGAAGCCGTCGTTTCCCCGGATCGAGACTCCACCACTGCATGCGTATGCCATGGAACCGTCACTTGTAGCTGCTACGAAAATGACCGAGAGCCACAACGCGGCCGCCGGTATGCCTCGGCAAGCAAATGGTCTAATCATGGTGTGCCCCCTTCAATGCTCGCAGAATGTGGCGTAAGGAAGATCAACGCTATTGGCTTCGTCGACCATGCCGCCGTTTTCATTGGTTACCTCCTTCGCTAGATGTGTTGCGTGTAAAATGACTCGGATGCTGATGGTGTTTTCGGCACAATCCTCTCGATCTTGTCATCGCCCGGTCGGTTCTGCGTCTATCGATTGCGCGGCTGCTGTCGAATCTGAAATCGTCTCTCATCACGTGGTCCAGCTTGGTGCGTGGTTCGTTACGATCAGTGTATGCACCGAAAGCAACCCATGTCTGTAGGGTTTTCCCTCAATCTGGCGAGGAAAACCCTCAATCTCGTGTCCGATTTCCCTCATTCGCGTGACTGATGAGGGGCGCCTCCACAACCCTGAGTGCGACGGCGCAAGCACCGATGTCGCATAGGGGGACATCGGTGCTTGAGACCGGCGATCAGCCGGTCGGCGGTTTTGACGGTGAGATTCAGGTCCGGCCTCGAACTCGTCGCGCGTCGGGTTCCTTCCGCCTCGTGCCGAGGCTCAGACCGGCTACAACAGATCGACCGGGTCCACGTCGATGGCCCAGCCGGGAGGGATATAGTCCAGCAGTTGGTGCAGCGTTCCCCCTTTGAGACCGGAGCGGGCGATGATCTGCCAGTAGTAGCGGTTCTTTACTTTGGAGACAAAGCAGGGCGCCGGGCCGATAATCTCGACGCCGGGAAGTTCCTGGGCGGCGATGGCTTTTTCCAGTATGGCGCGCAGGTTGGCCGCGCTCTGGCGGCAGAGCGACTCGGTTTCGGCCGAGTAGACGAAACGGGCCAGGCGCGAGAAGGGAGGGTAGCGGGCTGACTCACGAAAGCTCATTTCCTCACGGTAGAAGCGGTGGTAATCGTGGTCCTTGGCGGCATCGACCGCGTAGTGCGTCGGGGTGTAGGTTTGTACCACCACCTGGCTGGGCAGGGTGGCGCGACCGCCCCGCCCGGCGACCTGGGTGAGGAGTTGGAAGGAGCGCTCGGGTGCTCGGAAGTCGGGCATATGCAGGCCGGTGTCGGCGGAGATCACCCCGACCAGCGTAACCAGGGGGAAGTCCAATCCCTTGGCGATCATCTGCGTACCCACCAGGAAGTCTGCTTCCTGACGAGCGAAGCTGCTCAGGATCTGCTGGTGCGCCTCCTTACCACCGGTGACGTCGCGGTCCCAGCGCAGCACGCGGGCTTGGGGAAAGAGGCGCGCCACCTCCTCTTCCACCTTCTGGGTGCCCACCCCGAGATACCGAATCCGGCGACTGCCACAGCCGGGGCAGAGACGCGGACTTACCGCTCGCTTATCACAGCGGTGGCAGATCAGGCGAGTGGTCGCGGTGTGGTAGGTATACGGGATGTCGCAGTTGGGACAGCGCACCACGAAACCACAGTCGCGGCACATCACCACCGTGGCACTGCCCCGTCGATTCAGGAAGAGGATGGCCTGGTGGTGGTGATCCAGGGTGCGCTGCAGCGCCATCAGGAGCGACTCACTGAAGATGCCGCGGTTGCCGGACTTCAACTCGTGACGCATATCGACCACCTCGACGCGCGGCATGGGACGCGCCGCGCCAGTACCGTTGGTCCCTCCGCTCGAGGTCCAGACCGGACGGTCCGGCAGTTCGAGCAACGTGATACGGCCGGAAAGAGCGGCGTGATACGTCCCAACATCCGGAGTAGCGCTGCCGAAGACGACCGTGGCGCCGCTCTGACGGCCCAGCACGGCCGCTGCATCGCGTGCGTTGTAGCGCGGCGTGGAGTCTTGCTTGTAGGAGGGATCGTGCTCCTCGTCCACCACAATCAGTCCTGGATTGGGGACCGGGGCGAAGAGAGCGGAGCGAGGGCCGACCACGATATCGACGTCGCCGTGGCGGATGCGCTGCCACTCATCAACCCGCTCGCCCGCCGACAGCTTACTGTGCAAGACCGCCACGCGGCCGGGGAAGCGGCCGGCAACGCGCTCCACGGCCTGTGGCGTCAAGCTGATTTCGGGAACCATCATAATCGCCTGCCGGCCGCCGCGAATGGTCTCGGCCACGGCTTGCAGATACACCTCGGTCTTGCCGCTGCCGGTGACTCCGTGCAGCAGAAAAATCTCAGGCCGGCGTTCGCGCACCGCGCGGCAAATCCTCTCAAAGGCGGCGCGCTGGGACGACGACAAGTGCAGCGGCGTGGTGGTGGGAATGTGGCCCGCCTGGATCGGCGAGCGCAGCGCGGCGCGTTCCTCCACCTCGACCAATCCCTTCTTCAGCAGGGCGGTCACCGCTCCTTGCGCGCCGGGCAGGCGCTGACTCAACTCGGGAGCCGGCGCCGATCCACTCTCGGCCAGCAGCTCGAGCACCAGCCGCTGACGTGGGGCGCGCTTCAGTGCGGTTGCGTCCGTCAGCGCGGCGCCTCCCGCGGCGCTCATCGACACCAGCCTCACCATTCGCGCGGCGACGCGGGGCGGAGCCAACTCAGCGAGACGCAGCAGCAAGCCGCGCTTCACCAGTAAGGAGACCACATGCTCCACATCTACCCCCGGCATGGTCTGCCGCACGTCGTCCAACTGAATGCGGCCTGCCTCGATCACTGCGCTCAGTACCTGGCGCTGGTCAGCGGTTAGCCGCGCACTCTCGGCGCCGGCGCCAGCCTCCAGCATGTAGAGCGTCTTGCGACCCAGGCCGGGTGGCGCCATAGCGCTCAGCACGTCGGAGATCGGAGCGGCGTAGTACTGGACGATCCACTCGGCCAGCCGCAATTGGTGGGCGGTGACCACCGGCACCGGGTCGAGCACCTCGGCTACCTCGCGCACGCGAGGTAGATCACACGTGCTCTCCAGGGAGCAGACGATGCCCTGCAACTGGCGCTGGCGGAAAGGCACGCGGACCAGCGAGCCTGGCCCAACCAGCGGTCGCAGTCCTTCCGGCAACCCATAGGTGAACAGGCCACCGGCGCGACCTAGCTGGGCGAGGACCGCTACCTGGGCGAAGCGCTGCGTTTGTTCTGGATCCACCGTCCCACGTTACTGGCTCAGGACTGGACCGGAGCCGCGACCTCTACTGCCTCGCCCCGCGGCGGAGCCACCACCTCAATCTCCTGGTCCGTCTGGTGCCGCTCTTTAGCGGCGCCGACGAAGTCGCGGAAGAGAGGATGTGGGCGCTCCGGTCGAGACTTGAACTCGGGATGGAACTGACTGCCCACGAACCAGGGATGGTCCCGCAGTTCGATCACCTCGACCAGCCGTCCATCGGGCGACAGGCCGGACAGCTCCATGCCTTTATCGGTCAGTAGCTCCCGAAACTCGTTATTAAACTCGTAGCGGTGACGGTGACGCTCGTACACGATTGGTTGATCATAGGCAGCGGCGACATGGGTCCCCGGCGTCAATCGACAGGGCCAGACGCCGCGGCGCATAGTGCCACCTTTTTCGGCGATATCCCGCTGGTCCGGCATAATGTCGATCACCGGATACTTGGTCGTCTCGTCGAACTCGGTGCTGTTCGGTAGGCTGGAATGCAGCAGGTGACGCGCGAACTCGATCACCGCAACCTGCATCCCCAGACAGACACCGAGATAGGGCACCCGCTGCTCGCGAGCAAAGCGCGCCGTGCGGATTTTACCCTCGACACCGCGTCCGCCAAAGCCCGGCCCCACCAGAATGCCGGCCACCGATTCGAGCTGCGACACGTTGGCGTCACGCTCCAGATCCTCTGAATCGAACCAATGGATGTTCACATCGACCCCATGGTACAGGCCGGCATGTTTGAGGGCCTCGACGATGCTCATATAGGCGTCGGGGCTCTTGACATATTTCCCCACGATAGCGACCGGCAGCTTGGGCTTGGGTTTGGTGATCTTCTCGACCAGCTCAAACCAGGATCGGAGGTCCGGCATGGCCGAATCAAGCCCCAATTCGCGGGTGATGATGCGGCCCAGCCCGGCGCGCTCCAGGACGAGTGGCACTTCGTAAATGGTCTTGCTGGTCTGCAGAGGAATCACCGCGTCCTCTGAGATATCGCCAAAGATGGCGATCTTCTCGCGGAGCTCGCGCGTCACCGGGTAGTCCGCACGGCAGATCAGAATATCCGGCTGGATGCCGATGCGGCGCAACTCATTGACGCTGTGCTGCGTCGGCTTGGTTTTCAACTCGTTGGTCGAGCCGATGTGAGGCAACAGGGTGACGTGGATATAGAGCACGTTCTGCCGCCCAACCTCGCGGCGCAATTGGCGAATGGCCTCGAGAAAGGGGAGACCTTCGATGTCGCCTACCGTGCCGCCCACCTCGACGATCACCACTTCGGCGCTGGTCTGGCTCGTGACCCTCCGAATGCGCTCTTTGATCTCGTTGGTGATGTGGGGAATCACCTGAATGGTGCCACCCAGATAATCGCCTCGGCGCTCCTTGGCGATGACGGCCGCATAGACCTGGCCGGTGGTGACGTTACTGGCCTTGGTCAAGTTCTCGTCGATAAAGCGTTCGTAGTGCCCAAGATCGAGATCAGTCTCAGCGCCGTCCTCGGTTACAAAGACCTCGCCGTGCTGATTAGGCGCCATGGTGCCGGGATCGACGTTGATATAGGGATCAAGCTTCTGAATCGAGACGTGGACCCCTCGACTCTTGAGCACCCGGCCAATCGACGCCGCCGTGATGCCCTTCCCCACTGATGAAACCACGCCGCCTGTCAAAAAAATATACTTGGGCATCGGTGCGCTCCCCCTATGCGCGCTTGTTTTCGAGCACGACTATCCGCACGTTTTGCGGCAATGTGGATTTGGTGACCGTGAGCTTCGGCTCAGCCACATACTCCTTCAGTCCAACCTCACGGCAAAAGGCATCGACCGGTTCCAGCCCCTCGATCCTGGAACCTTCCAGGTGGTAATGCATCGGGATCACCAGGGCCGGCTCCAATTGAGAGACAACCTCGGCCGCTTCCGACGGGGCCAGCGCGCCACCCCCGCCCACCGGAATCATCAGCACGTTGATACTACCGATTTCCTCGACCTGCTGATCGGTCAGCTTGTCCTCGAGGTGGCCCAAATGACAAATAGTCAACTCTTCCAGGCGGAAGACATAGGCCGTATTGGTCGGACCCTTCATCGGCTCCTGCGCCGTGGCAACCCCGGCGACCAGCACATCGGCCACCTCATATTCGCCCGGTCCGGCGATGACGCGTGGTACGCCACCGACACCGTCACTATAGGAATGATGGGGACTCTGACGGCTCTCGGTGACGATATTCGCCGATGGTTTCCCCATGTTCAATCCGGAGTCGGGCGAGAACGGGTCGGTCACGATGGAGACGTCTTTCCCCCGCAAGCGAAACGCGGAATGCCCTAAATATGTAATTTCCACGGCACCAGCCTAGGGAGAATGACGATTATCGGGTGGGGGAGAGAGAGGAGAGAAAACCCAACATCAGTTTACCACGCGCCACGTAGAACAAGAATCGATGGAGCGGTGTTTCAATTGCCCGTACAGTTGCGCGCCCATCACCCGCATATCATGGTGTATGTTCCGTTTCCACATCGCGCCGGAGAGCCGTTCGGCCTTTCGGCATCGCTCATTTGCGCTGTACTGGACAGCTCAGTTGATCTCCTACCTGGGCACCTTTATGCAGCAGGTGGCGCTGGGCTATCTGATCTACGACCTCACGGGATCGAAGTGGCTGCTGGGAGTGATTGCCGCCCTGCAAATGGGACCAAGCCTCCTGCTGGCACTTCCTGCCGGGGTGCTGGCCGACCGTGTGCAGCGGCGCCGTCTGATCATGGCAACGCAGAGCACAGCCCTGCTGCTCGCCTTTTCGTTGGCCACCTTAATTGCCCTGCACCGCCTAGAGGTGTGGGAAATCATGGTGATCTCGGTGCTCTCGGGTATCGCCGTAGCTGTCGAGATGCCGACGCGCCAGGCGTTTGTGATCGACCTGGTGGGCAAAGACGACCTGCCCAATGCCATTGCCTGGAACTCGCTGGTACTCAACGGCGCACGCGTGATCGGGCCGGCCATCGGCGGCGTTGCCATCCGCCTGGTTGGAGTAGCCCCGATCTTCTACTACAACAGCGTGTCGTTTCTGGCAGTCATCGTCGCGCTGCTGCTGATGCGCTTGCCAGGCAACCAGCGCGCCGGCGGTCGCCATCCGCTGGCCGATCTGCAAGAAGGACTCCGCTATCTACGGAACGCGCCGTCGCTCATGTTGGTCCTGGCACTGGTAGGAGTGGTCGCTACCTTTACCATGAACTCCGCGGTGATCATGCCGATTTTCGCGCGAGACGTGCTTCACCTGGGAGCTGATGGCCTGGGCTTGATGTGGACCGCTCTGGGAGTGGGCGCCGTGGTCGGCTCGGTGACGGTCGTCCGCTGGAGCCGGGCGGCAGTGGCCGGTCCGCTCCTACTGGTGGCGGCCGGCGGAGCGGGAGCGGCTGCTCTGGGTCTCTCGCTGTCGCGCGTGCTACCGGTGAGTGTCGTGATGCTGCTTGGCTTGGGATGGAGCACCGCGATCTTCAGCGCCAGCGCCAATTCGATCTTGCAAGCGCGCGTGGCGGACCACGTTCGGGGACGGGTGCTCAGCGTTTATAGCATGATCTTTATCGGCACTGGACCGGTGGGAGGGCTCCTCACCGCGGCACTGGCCGGTATCGGCGGAGCGCCACTGGCCCTCTTCATCGGAGGGGTACTGTGCCTCACCATCACCGCCTGCAGCGCACCTGTATTTTTGCGTCAGGTGCGGCTGGTTGCGCCGGCGGCCGAGACGACCCGTGTGGACCAACGGGTGAGCTAGCGAAGTACGTCGGGTAGACGAGCACGCCGAAGGTACCACGCGCTCCTATGGCTGCATCGCGGTCAGCTTGCCGCCGGCGATGATAAACAGAGTACCATCGTTCACCATTAGATGGCATGGGTGGCCCCGAGCAGAGCCTGGGACGATGATCCGTTTGAGACCATAGCCGGTGATGGTTGATATTTATGTGAAGAGGCGCTACACTTTGGCGCCTGAGTCCCACATTTCTACACTAAAGGCACGACATGCCGCTCACTGTCCTGGCCATTGCCGACGAGGTCGACCGCTTACTGTACGACCACTTTCGGCCGGAGCGATGGCAGGGAGTCGATTTGGTTCTATCGTGCGGCGATCTGCCGCCCGAATATCTGGACTTACTCTGCACTAGCTTGAGTGTTCCGGTCTTTTACGTTCGCGGCAATCACGATGCCAGTTACCAGGAGCCGCGCTACGACGGGTTGGAGAACCTTCACGGCAAGATTGTGACCTACCGCGGATTGCGTCTGGCTGGATTCGAGGGGTGCCGGCGCTACAACCAGGGACGCTATCAATATTCAGAACGAGAGATGGGAGGAGTAGTCAGGCGCGTGAAGCGACAAGCGCAACGGCACGGCAAGCCGGACATTATCCTGACCCATGCACCTCCGGCCGGATGCCACGATGGCGACGACCTTTGTCACCGTGGCTTTGACTGCTTTACCAGCGCCATCGAGGCATGGCAGCCCGCGTACTTTGTCCACGGCCACACCCACGCCTATTACGGTCAACAGAAGGTAAGCACTCTACAGCAGACATCCATTATCAATGCCTTTCCATACCGGGTGTTCGAAGTAGCAATACCCGAGGCCGCCAAGACCCGTCTCCCGGTAGGTCGGTGGCGTCTGCCCTGGCCAATGAGGGCGGAGCGCCTGTCCGGCCACGACCCGTTACACGCAAAGACCCCGCCGGCGGTTGAAACCGGCGGGGCCCGTGACGCCCTGTTGCGTTGAGCGCCGTTGCGGTGACCATGACGGTCGAGGTTGCGTTGTTACGGTGTTCTGTTCTTCGGCGATGTGCCATGCGTCGCGCTGGTGCGTGCGCTCCGGAAGACCCAGCTATTCCCTGTGGACTGCTTTATGCAATACATTGATATAGAGGGTAAGTTCGACGGGCTTACCGCCGTGCCCTCATTCCCATTGGTCAACATCTCTGGAGGAGGACCTTCTCGTGAACAAAGAAGGAAAGAAGAGCTACGAAGACGCGATGCAGAAATTCCTTACGACGCAGGTAAGCCGGGCCGCACTCATGCGGTCTGCCGGCTTGGCAGCGGTCGCGGCTGTTGCAATGCCGGGTATTGCATCCGCAGCGACGGGCACTGGCCGAGCCCCCTTTGTTGAGTTCCCCCAGATTCCGTCGCCAAGTCTTACCAAGAGTGGCCGGTACACGTCAGAGGCCCTTGGGGACATTCTTAACATCGCGCAGACCGCCGAGTACTTTGCGGTAACCTTTTTAACTGCGGCTACCAAGAACGCTACCGCGCTCACCAAGAGCGATCCAGTGCTCCTCAGCGTCCTACAGGCCATCCTGGCAGCGGAAGTGACGCACATTCAGGTCCTGGCGTCTTTGGGCGCCACACCCTTGACAACCACATTTACCATACCGGATCCCAAGGCATTAACCGACTTCGCCACCTTCTGGACCAACGTCGAGACGGCGGACACGATATTTGTCGGTGCGTATTTAGCCGCCATCCGTGAAGCCGCGGAAGCAGGACAGCCATATGTGGCGAAGATCGCGGGGCAGTTCATGGGTGTGGAAGCCGAGCATCGTGTTCTGGCACGAAATGCTCTCGCCACCTTGGGCGGTGACACATCGCACGTTCCGCCGAACAACAAGGCGTTCGAGACCGACCTCTTCCTGTACGTGAGAGAAGCTGCCGGCGTCCTGCAAGGCCTTGGGTTCGTGGGTGGCACGGGGACACCGGCTCCCTTCCCCGGCCTAGCCGCAGCCACCACGGCAGCAGGCTCAACGTTCGGGAAGCTTATTCAGCTAGCGCCAAATAATGCCGCGGAGGGCAGCACTGCCCCAACCCTCGCCAGCATCAACGGCGAGCACAGGTAGACGCGCAGGAGTCTACAGGCCCGACCCACAGCGATGGGTCGGGCTTTTTTGCTTCAAGTGCGGAGAAGCGGGCTCAATGCTTGCGGGCGAAACCGGCCCTCACGGAATTTACGCTGAAGCAGGAGTACTCTGGCACCATGTGAAGGTCCCGCGCAGGATCGCCCGGTGATGTGCAGCACTTTTCTGCCCAATCATATACGCATACCTGATCTGTTCGGTCCACGAATTCTCCAGATGTAATACTGAGAGTGCATCGGGCAGTCAATGATCCGAGCCAGCGGGTAGCACGTAGTATCCAGCAGAGAGGGCGTACCGTAGCCAATGGCGAGCGACCTGCCAAGTGATGATGAGCTGCTGACGTCCATCCAGGGGAAGGACGTACGTGCGCTTGAAGCTCTCTACGACCGTCATCGAGTCCTGGCATATTCCATCGCGCTTCGGACCCTTAGCAGCCCCTCGGATGCGGAGGACGTAGTGCAGGAAGCGTTTCTCAATGTCTGGAGATCGGCCGGCACCTATCGCTCCGATCGCAGCAGTCCCCGGTCGTGGCTGTTGAGCATAGTCCACCACCGTTCCATCGACAAGCTGCGGAGCCGCCAGAGCAGGCTTCAACCGGCTGCTCTGGAAGAGGGAATGAATGTACCGGATGGCACGGATGTGTGGCGTGAGGTGTCAGGGAATCTGATTGGCGAGGATGTGCGCCACGCCATGGCCCAGTTGCCCGCCGAGCAGCGTCAAACAATCGAACTGGCGTACTTTAAGGGATATACTCACTCGCAGATCTCGCAAGTGATGCAGGTTCCACTGGGGACCGTTAAAGGGCGTATGCGTATTGGCTTACACAAGCTCAAGTCGTTGCTCGAAACCAGCAAGACAGGATTGGCACTCGAGTGAACAGTAATTATGCACACGATAACGATCTGATTGGCGCCTATGCCCTGGACGCGCTGGAAGCAGCAGACCGTGCCTCCTTTGAGGAGCACCTGCTTGGTTGCGCTGCGTGTCACGCCGAGTTAGCCGATCTCAGCCATGTAGTCGCTGTTCTTCCTCTGGCAGTCGAGCTGGTTGAGCCACCAGCCGAACTGTGGTCCCGCATCACCGCCGCGATCGAGGCAGAGTCGCCCGCCCGCCCGGCCCTGGAGCTGGTAGCCGGCGACGCTCCAGCGCGGCGACCTCGCTCCCGCCTCACGACTGCCCTGCCCCTTCTGGCCGTGGCCGCGATGCTCGTCATCGCAGCACTCGGCGCCGCGGACTTGCGACTGCAGCATCGTGTCGATCAGCAGCAAGCAGATCTCGTATTTCAGCAAGATGTGACGACGGCGATCGCCAGCGGAGCGCCCGTGATGCGAATCCACGGCACTCCGGTGGCGCCAGGAGCTTCGGCTGCCCTGATTCAGCCGGCGAACGGAAAGCCTGCGTATATGATCGTCAAGGGCCTACCCGTAACCCCCACCAGTAAGGTATATCAACTGTGGTTGATCCGCGGCGACCGGCCCCATAGTGCAACGACGTTCACCTTCTCCGGGAGTGGGACACAGATCGTTCATCTGCCTTCGTCGGTCAACGGCTATGCCCAGACTGCGCTGACCGTGGAGCCCAGCGGTGGTAGTCCGCTCCCGACCGGAAAGATGCTCCTTACCGGTAGGTTGAGCGCATAGACCGCTGGGAGACGGGGAGCCGTGATCCGTCATCGCCACCGAAAGCTGTGCCGTATGATGCAGCGGGAGGTAGGGCATGAAGGTTGGTGGTCCCGACGCGGACCTGGCGCATCGTCGCAAGCTCCGGGGACGAGTGGCCCAGCAGAGCGTCCTCTTCTATCGAGTTGCCTATGTGCTGCTGACACCATTCTGGCGCTTCTGGAGTGGCGGCTTCCGCATCGTGGGGGTTGAGAACGTGCCCGCCAGCGGTGGCGGCTTTATCATTGCCAATCACACCACTGGTTTCGATCCAGCCATCATCGCTTATGCCGTCCGGCACCGACTGTTGTGCGGCCCTGGCAAGCTAGAACTTTTCCGACATCCATTTGGCGCATATGTAATGCGGTTGATGGGCGTATTTCCGCTGCAACGTGGCGAGGCGGATGCCACCGCGGTACGAACCATGATCGAACTCTATCGTGGCGGGCGCTGGGTGGTGGTCTATCCCGAGGGGACGCGCAGCGAGACCGGGGAACTGTTGCCGTTTCTGCCGGAGTTTGCCCGACTAGCAATCAAGCTCAAGGTGCCGTTGGTCCCGATGGCGGTGGCCGGTGGAGAGAAACTGCTGCCCCGCAATGCCCGCTTCCCCCGGCGCCATGCGCCTCTAGCGCTGGCAGCCGGTCCGCCGTTCGATCTGGTGCGCTTTGCGGGCCGGCCGTTGACGCCCGAGTTGTTGCAGGAGGCTACCGAGTTGATGCATGGCCAGGTACGGGAGCAATTGGCGAGAGCACGAGCAGTGCGCGCTGAGATGATCTAAGACAGCTTTTGCTTCTGCCGCGCGGCCCACTGGCGCACGCTCCCCGCGGTATCAATGTTGGCCCGCTCGAGGTATTCGACTCCATATAGGTCAGCGCCCAGCCGGTAGAACTTTCGTCGCGTGGGGCTGGAACCGGTCAGCCGCAGACCCTGCTCAATAACGCTTTTGACCTGTGCTTCGGACAGGCTACCGTGATGCTCGGTCAGCACCTGGACTACCGCTCCGTGTACCTGCTCGGCATAGGTATCAGCATAGCCGATATAGGTTTGGAGGAGTTCGAACACGTTCTCGCCGAGACGTGCCAGCCATACGATTCCCAGCCGGACCATCACACTACTGGGCCAGGACGGGGCATGGGCCACCCAAAACCGCATATGCTCCCCGACCAACGCGCCACGCGGAGTGTCATCGGTGTCTGGCTCGACCACCAGCAGCCGTGGCTGCCGGAAATGGACCCATGCCTGGCACAGTTCGCGGCGATTTTCCAGTGGCGTTTCCTCACCGGCCATCAGCACGTCAATCAACTTGGCCGCGCCCGACTGCTCGCTGTGGCGGGCGATGATCGAGTGGGCCCAGAAGAGTCGTTCGGCCGCCGGCACGTCACCGTTCGCCACCAGCCAGCGAAAGAAGCGGAGCATCCAGGCCCTGTCGATACCACGGAAAGGATCACTGTCACTCGCGGAAACGACCAGCGCATAGCGGAGGTCGCCGATGCTCAGTCGACCGTTTTCCGCCAGCACATGCAGCGCGGCGAAGAGCCCATATGGCATCCCACCATCGGCGCCATAGTCAAGCACCTGAAGGGCATGCTGTGCGGCGCCGACTTTGGTCGCGCTCGAAATCCGACGATCGTGCAAAATGCGAAGGAGCGCAAAGCCATAAATATATGGCTGGTGCATACGCTCCGGAAGCAAAAGGATGGTCTCCGCGCCGTACTTGTCATAGCCGTAGGCCGTCTCGTAATAGTCCTTCAGTCCGCGCACCAGATCCTGGCGAAGAGCATGTTCTTCCTTGCGCTCCGCCCCGATTTCGACATAGAAATCCGCGAGGACAAACCTCTCGTTGCTCTCCACTCTCTCCTCCCCATCCGTACCGCCCACTGTATACCGGAGTTGCCATAAACACAAGGACGAAAATGAGGAGTAGTGGACTGCTTTCTACAATAAGCGAGGAAACAACACATCACCGGCAAGAGGAGCTGCCATGCCGTTTCCGTATAGTCACATTCGGCATCTGCTGATCGATCTCGATGGAGTGTTGTATCGGGGCAACACGGCCATCGACCATGCACAGTCGTTCATCGTGTGGTTACGCACCCAAGGAATGACCTTCCGACTGGTGACCAACAACGCGACACTGACTCCCGCCCAGTATGTGGACAAGCTGGCTGGTATGGACATCGCGGTGCAACCAGAGGAGGTCTTCACCAGCTCTCTGGCCACCGCGTTATACCTCAAGCGGCAGACCGACAGTGCGCTTACGGCGTACGTGATCGGCGAGGAAGGGCTGCGCAGCGCGCTGGATGAGATCGGCGTGCGCATCACCGACGATCGACCGGCGTGGGTCATCGTCGGGCTGGATCGCGAGTTGACCTACGAAAAGTTGGCAACAGCCGCTCTCGGCATCGCGGCTGGCGCGCGGTTCCTGGGAACCAACCCGGATACTTCCTTCCCATCGGAACGGGGCTTGGTGCCGGGCGCCGGCGCAATTCAGGCAGCGTTGACCGCGACCACGGGGGTGAGACCGGCAGTGGTGGGCAAGCCGGAGCCCTTAATGCTGCAACTGGCCATGGACCAACTGGGAGGTTCACTGACTGATACTGCTATGCTTGGCGACCGTCTGGACACCGACATTCAGGGCGCTCAGACGATGAATATGCCGTCCATTCTGGTGCTGACCGGCGTCTCGAAACGCGAAGAGCTAGCTTCTAATCCGCTCCACCCTACCCTGGTAGTCGACGATCTGGGCGATCTGATGGAGCAATGGGACGGACTGTCGAGGTCGGTGGGCTGAGGTGCGGCGCATCGCCGCGGCCCTACCCAACGCTACTGCTCCATCAGTCCGCTCCCAGTTAACGCTCCCCCTGTCGATTCGATAGAAACCGGATAATAGACTACCAACGACTGATAACGACATCAAGGGAGCTCTCACGCATGCCTGATCTTCACTTCGATCGATACTACCGCTACGACGACCTTACTCGAATTCTGCGGGGATTGGCGGAAGAGCGGCCGGATCTCGTGCGGGTGGAGAGTATCGGACAGAGCTATGAAGGTCGCGATGTCTGGCTAGCAACGGTGACCAACTTTGCCACCGGGGAGGCCGTCGACAAGCCGGCACTCTGGATAGACGGCAACATTCATGCGTCGGAGGTCTCGCCGGCCAGCGCCTGCCTCTACCTTATAAACAGGCTGGCCACGCAGTACGGCTCCAATGCCGACATTACCCGCTGCCTGGATACCCGCGCCTTCTACATCTGTCCGCGGGTCAACCCCGACGGGGCGGAGTGGGCGCTGGCCGATATACCCAAGCTGATCCGTTCCAGCACGCGGCCGTATCCATTCGACGAGGAGCCTTTCGAGGGCCTGGTTCAGGAGGACATCGACGGCGATGGGCGCATGCTCCAGATGCGTATCCTCGATCCGAATGGTCCCTGGAAAAAGTGGGACGAGGATCCACGCTTGCTGGTCCGTCGTGAGCCGGTCGAAGAGGGTGGCGAGTATTATCGCTTGCTGCCGGAGGGAAGGCTGGAGGAGTTCGACGGCGTGACGATCGCAGTCCAGCCGCGCAAGGAACGGCTCGATCTGAACCGCAATTTCCCGGCGGGCTGGAGGCAGGAGTACGAACAGACGGGCGCCGGCCCCTATCCCACCTCAGAGCCGGAGGTGCGAAACACTGTCGACTTTATCGCAAGACACCCCAATATCACCGGCGCTATCACCTTCCACACCTACTCGAGCGTACTGCTGCGACCGTATGACGATCAACCGGACGATGCATTCACCCCAGAGGATCTGTGGACCTATCAAAAGATCGGCCAGAAGGGGACTGACCTCACGGGATATCCGAACATATCCGTCTACCATGACTTCCGCTATCACCCCAAAGAGGTAATCACCGGAGGATTCGACCAATGGATGTTCTCGCACCAGGGAGTGTTTGCCTGGACGGTCGAGATCTGGAGCCCGCAGCGCCAGGCCGGCATCGAAGAGTATAAGCCGACTGATTGGTATCGCGAGCATCCCGCGGAGGACGACCGGAAGATGATGCAGTGGAACGACCAGGTGCTGGGTGGCAAAGGCTATATCGACTGGTATGAGTTCGACCATCCGGCGTTAGGCAAGGTGGAGTTGGGCGGATGGAATGCGCTGTACGCCTTCCGCAACCCACCCCCACAGTTCCTCGAGAAGGAGATTGCCCCTTTCTCCGATTGGGCGATCTGGCATCTCCTGATCTCACCCCGTCTGGAGCTGTTCGAGGCAAGTGCCACCCCCCTGGGACAGGGCATCTATCGAATTCGCCTGGTGATTCACAACACCGGCTGGCTCCCCTCGTACGTGACCAAGAACGCGGAAGAGAAGAAGGTGGTGCGTGGAGTGGTCTGCGAGATTGAGCTACCGCCGGGCGCGACCCTAGAAACCGGCAAGCCCCGTGAGGAGATTGGCCAATTGGAGGGCCGTGCCTACAAGCCGGTGGGCGCGAGTGGCTTTGGCGGCGGGGTAGACGCCACGCTCGATCGAGCCAAGGTGGAATGGGTTATTCGTGCGCCGCACGGCGGCACGCTACGGTTGCTGGCTCGACACGATCGAGCCGACGTGGTGCGGACGGAGGTGGAGATCTGAGGGTAGCGCCCCGACTACCCCAGTCCTATCCGGACGTCAGAAGCTCCTGCCGTTAGGCCGGTTCCTGACTCGCCTCGTGTGACTCGTGGAGTAGATCGAGTAGCGCGCCGGCCAACCGCTCGGGATCATGACGAACCAGGGTGCCGGCTGCCGCCAGGGGGCGAACCATCAGCCGCGCGGCGTATTCGGCGCAGCGAACCTGGTCGATGGAGACGGGGCTGGCGCCCTCGTCCTGGTACCGCGCGATAACCTCACGCGGCAGCGATTCGTAGTAGCTCAACAATGCCGCATCCAAAATGCCCTCACCCAGGTACTCGGTAACAGCGCACAGAAAATCGGATGCGGAATACCCATCCGTCTCACCATACTTGGTCATCACGTTGCAGACGTAGGTTGCCAGCCCATCGGATTCGCCGATGGCCTCGCGGATCCCTTCGACCAACAAGGTGGGCAGCAGGCTGGTATACAGGTCGCCCGGCCCAATGACTACCATATCGGCTTGCCGGATGGCATGCAACGCCTCGGGGGTAGCTCGGGCGGAGGGCTCGAGATAGACCCGCTTGATTGGAACGCTATCGCGACGCAGATCGATTGCCTGTTCGCCGGCCACAACCTCCCCGTTGGATAGTTCTGCGAAGAGATGGCAATGGGAGAGGGTGACGGGCAAGACCTGCCCCTTGATGCGCAACAACCGCCCGGCTTCGGTGATCGCGGTGTCCATACCGCCGGTCAAATTGTCCAGGGCCGTGATCAACAAATTGCCAAAGCTGTGCCCGGTCAGCCCGGTACCTCGCTGGAACCGGTACTCAAAGAGTTGGCGCAGCAGCAGACCCACGTGGTCATCCGCTGCCAGCGCCACCAGACAACGGCGTACGTCGCCGGCGGGCAACGAGCCAAACTCGTCGCGCAACCGCCCTGAACTGCCACCACTATCCGCCATGGTAACGATGGCGGTCAGATCAACGTCATGACGTCGTAGACCACTGAGTGCCGTGAAGAGACCGGTGCCTCCTCCCAGCACCACAATGCGATCGGTCACTCGAACGGCTCCTCCTATCGCCTAAATACTAGCAGTGGTCTCTCGAAGGCTTACCCCGGCAGCAGATCAGGCGAGGTCTCGTCCTGAATTGGCGATAGCTGGTCAGCACTCAATAAGGCATTGTCGGTCTGCCGCCCAGTCTCGTCCGTCCATGGTTGAGCCAGGCGAACCAGCAACTGGCCATCCTGGGTACCTTCGATCACTCCCGGAATCTGTGCGCCGCCGAAGTCAGCCAGCACCGCGTCTCCAATTTCAAACGTGTGGTTCACTGTCATTGTTCTGTCTCCCGTCGTGCATTATTTCTGGAAGGAGGCATTGCTCCATCCACCAGCTACGCCGCAAATCGCGTGCCACCGTCCCGTGTCGATTCAGCATCGCTCAGGACATGTCCGGAGCCAGTGAGACCCCCACGTATTCGGCATGATTCCTGCATTTGTCAACCCAGGGGAGCATTGGAGGCACGTGCCGAGGGTGTGGTGATGACGCTTCCGGATGTGGCGCTGATATATAGCCTGGCCACGGGACATTGACCAGGATTCTCATTGCCGCACACCATTTTTTTTGCATCACAACGGGGTAAGATGACGTATGGCAAAGGCCTCGCCGAAGAGCAAACAGCAGACATCGGGCGATAGTGACCGGGACCAGGCTGCCTGGGGAGAGGTTTCTCACTCGGAACCCCGGTGGCCGGCCGTGATCGCGGTGGCGCTCGCCATCGTGCTCTATCAGACGCTTCCGTCCAAATTGACCATCGGGCCTCCCTGGGCGCTGCCGGTCATCGAGGGCGCGCTTCTCCTTCCCCTGCTGGCCACGTCGCCGCGACGAACCAACCGGGAAGCCCGCTGGCAACGCATTTTTGCGCTGATCGTCATTGCCCTGATCAACCTGGCCAATGTGATCTCGCTGGTGGCTCTGGTACAGTCGCTGGTCTCCGGCCATAAAGAAGCCGCCCGCCAACTGGTCTTTTTCTCGATGCAGATCTGGTTCACCAACGTCCTGGTGTTTGCGCTATGGTACTGGGAGCTGGACCGCGGCGGCCCAGGGCAGCGATGCTTGAAAAAGCACCGCGAGCCCGACTTCCTCTTTCCGCAAATGTCAACACCGGCAGCGGCAACGACGGGCTGGCACCCCTCGTTTGTCGATTATCTGTACGTCTCGTTCACCAACGCCACCGCCTTCAGCCCAACCGATACGATGCCACTCACCGAGTGGGCCAAGCTCCTGATGATGATCCAGGCTTTCGCGTCACTGATAACCGTCGCGCTGGTGGCAGCTCGGGCGGTCAACATCCTGGGTTGACGCTCACGGAGGCTTGGAACCGGGCCTGCCCGGCCGGCGAGCAAGATAGGCGCCGAGCCGTAGAATGCGGAGTATCATCTTCATCACTACAAGGAGCGATCAATGCGCTTTCTCACCTTTCGCGATTCTCAGGGGTCACATCTGGGGGTGCTGCACGGCGACACTGCGATTGACCTCCACGCGCTGTCGGCAGCGCAAGGAGTCATGTTGCCCAACGACATGATCGGCTTCATTGAGATGGGTGAGGATGGCATGCGCGTGACCGGTCGCTTGCTGGACCTACCCGACACGCAGGAGTACGCGCGTCCGTTGTCGAGCGTTGAGGTGCTATCGCCGCTTAACCCGCCGCGGGCAAACGTGCTGGCCATCGGCCGGAACTATATGGAACACGCCCGAGAATCGGCGAGGGTGCAATCGGAAGAGGTGATGCGGCCCACGGTCTTCAGCAAGGCTCAAACCTCGGTAACCGGCCCCTATAGCGACGTGCCGCTCAATCCGTCGATCTCCAGCGACCTCGATTGGGAGGCCGAGTTGGGCGTGGTCATTGGGCGGCGGGGTATCAATATTCCGCGGGACCAGGCGCTGCAGTACGTCTTCGGCTACACCGTGGTGAACGACATTTCGGCCCGCGATATCCAGTACGGCTGGGGCGGACAGTTCTTCAAGGGCAAGAGCCTGGATGGCTCCTGCCCGGTGGGCCCCTGGATCGTCACCGCCGACGAGGTGCCGGACCCACAGAGCTTGCGGGTCACCTTGCGCCTCAACGGCGAAACCAAGCAGGACGCCAACACCAGCGACATGATCTTTCCCGTGGCCGAGATTGTGGCCCAGCTCTCCGTCGGCATGACCCTTCTCCCCGGCAATCTCATCGCCACCGGCACCCCCGCCGGCGTAGGTCATGCCCGCACACCACCAGAGTTTTTGCGAGCCGGCGATGTGATGGAAACAGAGATCGAAGGGATCGGCGTCTTGCGGAATCGCATTGTGCAGGTGAGCTGAAGCAGCAGATGGTGCGCCGCGCCCAGGGGCGCGGCGCACCATCTGCTACAATTTATTGTCAAATCAATATTGACGTGTTACCCCCCGCCGGTAGCGGCGGGATTTTTTATGTCCAGGAGCTTTTGTTGACTGTATCTGATCTTTCCTCTCTGTTTGGCACGTTGCCCGTCGCACAGCCTATGGCTCGCGCCCTTGCCGCGATGCGCTATGAGACGCCAACGCCAATCCAGGAGCAGGCTATTCCTCCCTTGCGCCAGGGGCGCGATGTGCTGGGCCAGGCCCAGACCGGGACCGGCAAGACCGCCGGCTTCGGCATTCCCTTGATCGAAGGCATTGACCCCACGCGCCGCATGGTGCAGGCGATTGTGCTGGTCCCCACCCGTGAACTGTGTTTGCAGGTGGCCGACGAGTTGACCCGGCTGAGCGCCCACGCCGGCCTCCGCGTGATCGCGGTCTACGGCGGCGTTGGGCTGGGTCGGCAGACCGAGGCCCTGCAACGCGGCGCCCAGGTGGTGGTCGGCACACCCGGCCGCGTTGAAGACCTGTTGCAGCGCGGCTCGCTGCGCCTGAACGGCGTGCGGCTGGCCATCCTCGATGAGGCCGATCGCATGCTGGATGTGGGCTTCCTGCCCGCCATCGAGCGTATTTTACGGCGAACGCCGGCCGAACGTCAGACCGCGCTGTTTTCCGCCACCATTCCCCAGGAGATCATGGGGCTGGCCCATCGCCAGATGCGTGATCCGGTCACCATCGCAGTCGATCCGGAGCGTGCCACGGTGGATGAGATCGAGCAGCGCTTCGAGCGTGTCCCGGATGGCGATAAACTCTCGGCGCTGCGCGCCTACCTCGACCAGCCAAGCACCTTTCTGGCTCTGGTCTTCCGCCGCACCACGTACAAGGCCGACCGACTGACGCGCGACCTGGAACGCGCCGGCTACAAGGCCGCCGTGCTCCACGGCCGGCGTTCTCAGAACCAGCGCGAGCGGGTGCTGGCCGACCTGAAAGCCTGCAAGCTGCAGGTTCTGGTGGCCACGGACATCGCGGCGCGGGGCCTCGACATCACCGGGCTGACCCACGTCTTCAACTTCGACCTGCCGGACACCCCGGAAACGTACGTCCATCGCATCGGTCGCACCGGCCGCGCCGGCGAGACCGGCACGGCGATCACGTTGATTGGCCCGGAGGACGACAAGGAGCTGCGCCAGATCGAACGCTACCTGGCCGGCCAGCGATCCCCCGAAACCAACACGCCACAGGGTCAGCGCAAAGGCACTCCCAGTGGCGGATCGCGGCCCGGCAATGGGAGCAACCAGCCCAGGCGTGACACGCGGCCGGGGCAGCGTGGACCAGCTGGCCCAGCGAGCCCATCCCATGGCCGGCCGAGTACCCCCAGCGCTGAGGGAGCGAACCGCCGGCCGCGGCGCTGGCCTTCACGCCAGGCTAGCTAGCTCCAGATAGAGAAAGATCGACTCACCGGCGGCAATCGGCTCGCCACCGCTGTGGCTTGCCCGGACCGTCACGGTCGTTCGTTCCCCCATGCGCTTGCCCGGCTGGCGATCGACGATCTCCGCCTGGACCGCCAGTTCGTCACCGGGCGAGAGCAGTCCCTGTAGCTGGAGTTGCTGCCCCATGTAGAGCACGCGCCCCCCAGCCGCCTGCACCGAGAGCCCGATCAATGCCGAGACGACGCCAATGGCCTCTTCCAGGCTGAACAGTTGCTGCTCGGCCGTACTACTAAACTGATCCGCGTCCCACGCAGTACCTACCGCGCCATACATGATGTGGCCGGCAATGGCGGTATTGGGCTCCAGTTGGTCGGTGCTGACCGAGAAGGCGCCGTCTGGCTCGATCGAGGCGGTGATGGTGGCGCCGTCGAACACGGGCGCCAGGTAGCGGATGCCCTCAACGCCGAGAATGGGACGTTCGGGCTGCTGCAGGGAAGCGACTCGTAGCGCGTGGGTCAGGCCTAACGCCCCGTGTGCCAACCGCGCCTGCCGCGGAATGCCGGCTTCATCCATGCGCGTCCGAAGCAGTGGCGATTCACGCCAGGTGGCACCGGACTCAGTGTGCCAGAGATAGGTATCGTCCGAGCGTGCGATAAAGCCATCGATCGCCGCCGGGTTCACCAGCAGTCGGTCCTGACCGGCCAGGGAGGCGAGAGCCGCGTGAAACTGGGTGAGGTGGTCGGGGGTGACGGTAAGGGTGCGGGAGAGACGTATGTCGAGCATGGTCTTCCTCGTGCGGTGATCCAATTGATAGTTCCACAAAGATTAGGGAGCGCACAATGACTACCACAACGGTTCGAATCAGCCGGGAGACGATAGCACATTGAGACAACTCTCAGCAGAATCTGGGCTATCCATCCAAACAGTGATCGATCGAGCGCTCGACGTGTACCAACGAGAGCATTTCTCTGCTTCTCTCGATGCTGCCTATGATCGGCTCTGGAACGATCCCGTGGCTCGTGCGGAAGAGCTGGAGGAGCGCGCGCTGCTTAAAGGGAGCGTGGCCGACGGTCTGGCTGAGCGAGGGTGACAATTGCCGCGCGAGGCGCGATATGGGTAGTTGATTTCCCTTAAGTACAATACGTACTAACCACCTTAGTGGGGAGAGAAAATCGGCATGGGTCCCTGGAGACGGCTTCTACCCTCCGCCAATACATGGCCTTTCACGACATGCGAGCAATTGGGCTGATGGTCGCGCGAGCGCACGGCGGGATCAGTCAGGCCGAGAGCATGGACGCTGGTCGAAGCCGCCTGGTCCCCGAACTCGACGTGTCGCATCTCGAGACCTCGCTCGCATTCTATGGCGCGGTGCTGGGCTTTGCTGTGCTGTATTCGCGCCCCGAGGAGCGGTTCGCCTACCTGGACCTCGATGGAGCCAACCTTATGATCGAGGAGGCGGTTGGCCCGGGTCGACGCTTTCGTACGGCGCCCCTGGCATATCCGTTCGGGAGGGGAGTCAACTTCCAGATCGAGGTCACACACGTCGATAGTATGCTGGAGCGCATCGTGGCCGCGGGCTATGCCCCACTTATTCCCATGGAAGAGCAGTGGTACAAGACCGACCGGGGGCTGGTCGGGAACCGCCAGTTCGTTGTCGCAGATCCTGATGGCTACCTGCTGCGCTTCTTCCAGGGCGTGAGGGCCCGCCATGACTAGGCCTCTTCAATCGCGGAGAGCACAGTCTTAGCACCCAGCGAGGGTGCATCACGGACTGAGGAACTCGCCGTGGAGACCAGGGCAACGACTGCAAGGCAGAGAGCGAGAACGACGGCCGCCCAAGCGCCTCCTGCCACCTGGAACATGGCGCCCGTCAGCAGTCGACCGAGGGGGCTGGCAGAGATAGCGACGATCATGAAGGCGCTGTTCACTCGCCCCTGCAGCTCGTCCGGGATGAGCGCGATCTGGTAGGCCTGGAGCGCCGCGCCGCAGGCAGGCATCAAGATGAAGTTGGCGCCGGCGATCACTCCAAGCATCACGGTATTCGGCGCCACGCTCAACAAGAGCATGAGGGCAACGATGATCCATCCCGTCCCGATAATGATCTGTCCAAAGGTATAGCGCCGCTGGATAGAGGGAGCCAGCAGGGAGCCCAGCACACCGCCGGCACCGAGGGCAGAGAACATGACGCCGATGGACGTGGGGGAGGCATGCTGGTGCCTGGCGAGAAGAATGAGCAGCAGAACGAAGCCGCCGCCGACGAACGCCATGGCGGCATTGAGCGCCCACATGATGCGCAGCAACCGTTGCCCCATCAGCCATCGAACACCATCGAACACTTCCCGCCGAAGCTGCCCGGTCTGTTCCGTCCGTTCCTCTTGAAACGTGGTGCGGATGAGCATCAGGCCGACGACCGAGGCGCCGTACGACAGTGCGTCGAGCAGAAACGGGAGGGCCTGCCGTGCCTGATACGCCGCCCCACCAGTCAATGACCCGACCAGGCCACATGCTGTGCTCCCCACCTGATTACGCGACACCGCCTCCGGCAGTCGCTCAACAGCAACGACATGGCGGAGGCTGGAGGTTTCGGCAATGCTAAAGAAGACGAATGCGGTACCGGAAACAAGCGCGGCCAGGTAGACGAGTAGAAGACTGAGGTGACCGGCTATGACGCCGGCGCCAATGCTCGCCGTTGCCACCAGCCGCGCCGCGTCGCACATGATCATCACGCCCTTGCGGTTCCATCGATCTACCAGCGCCCCTGCCGGGAGTCCCAGGATGGCGTATGGGAGGACGCCAAGAGCGCTGACAAGTCCCGCCTGCGCCGGTGAGTGAGTGAGGCTCAGGACCAGCAGCGGAAAAGCAAGGCCAGAGATGCTGCTGCCCAGCACGGAGACCGATTGGCCACCCCAAAGAAGCATGTAATCACGATTGCGCCAGAGCGAGTAGCCGCGATCACCTGAACCTGCTGCAGCCACAATCTCGCCCCTATTTCATAATATTCCATATTTTACCATATTTTACCGTATTGTTCCTGCCGGTGTCCAACTCACGCTATAGTCGAAGGATGAGCGACCAACCACGCGACGAGGAAGGCGCAGCACTGAGCATCAACGAGACAGCCGAGCGGCTTGGCGTCAGCCGAGTAAAGGTGCGGGGATTGGTCAAGGAGGGCATCCTGCCCGCGATGACCAATCCCCTTGACCGCCGGGAACGGCTGATTCCCCTGAGCGCCATTGAGCAGCTAGAAGCGCAGGCGCGGTTCATCCTGCCAGTCGAGCAGCACCGCACCATCAGTGCATCTCCCCCATCTCCCTCGATGCCCTACGCGGGACTGGACCTGCAGCGCCGTGCCGAGGATAAGACCTAGCCGGTCATCTGGCAGATCACGCGGACTGAGGAGAACTCTGGCTCAAGAGAGCCTCCAGGATGTGCCGGCAGCGCTTGGGGTCCTGAGTCAAGCCGTGCTCGAGACCCCAGAGCCAGTACTCCACACAGCGCACGATGACCCAGAGATGTGTCCGGTCGACATCCAGCCCGGCGCTATCGAGTACCATCGCAAGCATGCGCCGAATCCCCTCATCATCCTCAATGTCGTGGCGCGTCCACAGGAGTTCAGGGACCGCTTGCTCGGGCTCACCGGCAACCGGTCTTGGGTCGACCGCCAACCACGGCTCCCGTGTGCCGGCCAGGATGTTGTCGAAATGCAGATCAGCGTGGATGAGTAGATCGGTGCTGGCGTGGGTTGCAAGGTAACGAGCGTGCTGGAGAGCCATCTTGAGCCATTCTTGCGGAACCGGACAATCGGAACGCATTCGATGCGCCTCGAGTGAGTCAGCGGTTGCACGCACGAGTGTCCGCACATCCCGGAAACCCGGCGCCGCCGGTATAGACAAGCGACGGAGAAGCATCCCGGCTACTCGGGCGGCATCTATCGCCTCTAGGTCTCGCAGCGCGCGATTCGAATCAAGCCGCTCAAGCAATAAGGCGCCAACACTCAGGTCCACTGCGAACATCCGGACCATGCCATGGCCGTCCCAGACTTCCAAGCCACGTTTCTCATCCGCGACTCCCTGAGCCGGCCAGGCGAGCTTTAGAACGAATCGCTCCGAACGGCGACGTACCGGAATAACGACAGCGCCGTAACCATGACGTATTGGCTCGCAATTGCGCTCGAGTCCCCACCTCCGACACATCAAATCAACGAGGTGAGGGAGCTCTGCGATCCACTTCCGTCCTTCCGGATCGCGCGCAGCAGCGAATCGAATGGGATTGATGAGGTGAGCAAATGACTGAATGCTTTCCACCTCCCATCCTCATCTACTCCCCATCCTTCGCGCAATCGCCCTATTTTTGCCGATTACGCAAATTAGGTGAGCTGGTGGGAAGAGTACACCGCGCAAGCGACGGCTTTGAGTCGCGCCATTGAACGAGAGTTGATCCGGCGTAACCACGGTCGATCGCTATCGCTCGGTCTGGTCGTGGGCCGCAAGCCGTAGGCGCACGGCCATTGCCATACCAGTAGAGCAGTTCGCTTTGCACAACGCTCGTACTGTTGAGTCCGCGCCATTCTCCATCGGCTAGAATGCGCGTGGCATCATAGCAGGGAGCTGAGATGGATATCGAGTACCGGGTGAACCCACCCGTCACCAACACCCAGCTGGATCAGCTCTACGCTGTCTCGTGGCCCAATCATCAGCCGCCGTACGACTTCCGCCCCGAATTGGAGTGGTCGATGGCTTTTGTCGGCGCCTACCATGGAGATGAGCTGATCGGCTGCGTGAGGCTGGCCTGGGATGGCGGCGTCCATACCTTTCTGCTGGAACCAACCGTCCGCCCCGATTTCCGCCGGCATGGCATTGGTCGCTCCTTGGTCGAGCGGGCCGTTGCGGTGGTGCGTGAGCGTGGCGGCGTGGAGTGGGTTCACGTGGACTACGAGCCGCACCTCCTCGTGTTCTACCGGGCGTGCGGTTTCACCCCGACCGATGCGGCGCTGATCCGTTTACGCTGACGCTTTCTAGATGGAACTCTCTTATGCGTCATTCACGCCCGAACATCTGCGCTACCGCTACTGCCCGATGTGTGCTGATTCCCTGGCCGACTGGCGGGACGCCGACGGACTCTTTCGGGCCCGCTGCCCAAGCTGCGGCTGGATCTACTATCCGCCGAACCTTTATGGCGTCGCCGTGGTGGTCACCACGCCTGAAGGGCTGGTCTTTCTCTTTCCTCCCGAGGAACCAACGGATACTCCCGCCGCGTTGCCGGCCGGTATCTCCGAATTTGGCGAGAGTCCCGAGGAGACTGCCGTCCGGGAGGTGCGGGAGGAAACCGGTCTCGAGGTCGAGGTGGTCCGCGAGTTAGGTCACTGGTTGAATCGCGAGCTTCCTTTTGGTCCAATGCTCCAGTTCTTCTTCCATGCGCGAATGATTGGGGGAACGCTTCGGGGCAGCCCAGAAGGCCCTGTTGCAGTGTTTCCTGAGCATGCGTTACCCGTCATCTCACCGAACCGTACAGGTAGTCGCCGCGCCCTTGCGGCCTACGTTGAACCGCGTCAATCGAACCGAGGCCGTGATGAACGGCATGACTGAGCGCGCTCGATGGCAGGCTGGAGCGGTGATTGTTCAGCAAGAGGTCTGGCGAGGAAAACTATGGTCGACACGCCCGATGACGGTCGTCGAGGATCGAGGAACGTCCCTAGCACTCTGGTGCCCTCACGGTACGCGATGGAAGACGGCGACTACCCCGCCCACCTGGGAACCGGCATTGACCCGCGGGGCGATTTGCTGTATCGCTGACGCTCGGTGATTGGGTCCTCGCTGACTTTATGTGGGATGTGTCGACGCTGGTCTTGGTCCGCCCTGAGCAGTGGCATACCGTCTGGGTCTTCTGGGGAGAGTCCGGTGAGAACTGGGGTTGGCACATCAACTTCCAGCGTCCCATCGCACGAACAGCGCGGACCGTGCAGACCATGGATCTGATGCTCGATATCATCGTCGAGCCAGACAGACGATGGAAATGGAAAGACGAGGATGAGTTTGAGGCTCTCGTCTCCGGCGGGATCATCGACGCGAAGGAGGCAAAGCATATCCGGGAGGAAGCGCGCCGCGTGATCGGGCAGATCGAGGCGAACGAGGCGCCGTTCAATGAGCCGTGGCACGATTGGCGACCCGATCTCATCTGGCCCGTGCCGGAGCTTCCAGTCGGATGGGAGTGCCTGTGAGGGGTACAACGGGGAGGGGTGAATGAGGTCACATGCAGCCGAGGGTTGGGACTGCCCCTTCTGTCGGATTGCTCGTGGTGAGGAGGAAGAGGGGTCCTGGACCAAGCACTCTGATGTGATCTACCGCGATGCAGATCTCACCGCCTTCCTGAGTCCCCACTTCTGGCAGCGAAATCCCGGCCACGTGCTGATCATTCCCAACCGTCATTACGAAAACCTGTACGAGATGCCTGATGATCTGCTGGGCAAGGTCGCCGTGCTCTCCAAGCACGTTGCCCTGGCCATGAAGCGCGGCTATGGATGCGACGGCACATCGGTGAGGCAGCACAACGAGCCGGCCGGTAACCAGGATGTGTGGCATTACCACCTACACGTGTTCCCTCGCCACGCGGGCGATGAACTGTACCGCTCATCGGCAACGCTCACCAGCCCGGAGCAACGCCGGCCCTACGCGGATCGGTTACGGAAAGTGCTCGAAGTTCACGCTGTCGACTAGCCATGAATGAGGCTGGGCACGTCGTTTGCGGCAACTCGATGTGGTATCGGTGGCGGGCGGAGCACTGCGAGGTCCGATGGTGGGCGTAAGGTTTTGTCCTCTCGAAGCGACATAGAGGTAGAACGGGCAAAGATAGCGTGAGGGAGACGAGGGATCGATGGCCGATACCGATGGCATCGAAGGTCGTGACGATCTGCTGGCCACACTTCCGTCTGAACGCGAGAGGTTGGTGGCTCTCCTCAGCCGGCTGACACCACAGGTTGGCTTAAAGAGCCGAGTGCTACGATGCGACACACCCACAACACCCGGTATCCATGCCCACAAGAAAGGTCGAACTGATGGTACGTTCTCTCTTGGCCGTCTCTGCCTTGACCGTGTTCGGCCTGCTTCCCGCCGGCGCCCTGGCTCGTCAGGCTGCCACCGGCCCGGCGATGGCCCGTCCCCTGGCTCTCCACCACGCCGCCGTGACAGTCGATATCGCCGTCTCGCGGCGCACCACCGGTTGCCATGCCTGGGCGCCTATCTTCCGTCCCACGCTGGCCAGTCTTGCAATCGGCAAGATCCTGGTTGCCCTCCCCACCTATCTCCCCCCTCTGGCGACGGGCGTCCGCGCGGTGGCGACCGTGCTCATGCCGCCCCTCGTCTACACGGTTACGCTCACCACCTCCCCAAACCGGCCCAACGCCGGCCTGGTGCTACGAATTCGCGGGAACGCGGGCAACCATCTCGCCTCGCTCGGCGCCACCCGCCTGGTCATGGTGAACGGGAAGCACCTGCGCCTCCAGACTCACCCCCACGGCCTGGTAAAGGTCGGCTGGTTTGCCGGCGCCCACGGCATCACCTACACCGTGGCCGCTCCGCGCTCCATGCCGCGTCCCACCCTGCTGCGCATCGCAGGCTCTCTCCTGCCCGCGCCCCTGCACGGCGCCATCGGCAGCAACACCACCCCCACCAAACCGGCCTGCCCGTGAGCATGGATTATTATCGTCAGCAGCACCGGAGATAGCGTAGGAAACACCATCGTTGCCATCTTCCAGGCCAAGAGACTAGGGAAAAGGGCGGGCGATCGGGTACGTGAAGCCCGGTACCACGTCCTCACCGCTCAGGATATCTTCGACGCCCAGTGATATCGGCGTGTTATCGCTGGGGTGCCAGACGTCGACGCGCTGGTAGCGCGGCCAGACAACCCAGACCAGGCGCGTCCTGAAGGATAAGTTCGTCTTGGCCTTGGCGCTCATGCCGGGCGCGAACTGGTTCTCTGATGCTACCTCGACGGCGAGGTCAGGAGCCAGTTGTGGAGCTTTGTCGTAGTCCGGCGACGTGGTCGGCAGCAGGCGATCCGCGCGCACGAAAGCCACATCGGCGGCTAGTTCCATGTCGCGCGGGTGCACGGGATCAAGTAGATAGCCCCCTGCTCGCCGGTGATGACACCCAAGCCCCTATCCTCAACGTACGTACTCAGTCGCACCGCCAGGCGCATGGCCGTACTGGACACCCGAAGGCCGCTCATAGGCATGCGAACCAGGACTCCCTGAACCAATTCATAGACCCACCCCTCGTCCGGTATAGCCTGCAGGTCGTCTACCGTCATCAACGGCATGCCGGGCACGATCTCGGCCCACGGCGCTACGGGCGACGCTGATAGTTTTGGTACGCTGCTCATGGTTTCATTGTCCTCCACCGATGCTCGCCGTGCAATCCCCCGCCCTTTCCTTGCACCTGCACCACGATTTGGCCCCCTGGCTGCACCCTTTATCCCGCGTCCGAGGAGCTGCCTCTGACCGCCTTCTCAGCAGCCCTATCGCATGGAGCACTTGTACAGAACTTCCTGAACTTGGTCACAGAATGACGCTGATTGTAATCGGCGATGAACTGTGTAGTACTTTTGGAGGATTGTCAAATCCACTCAAACGCTCTATAGTACATGTCACTATGTGCCCCTTGTAACCTGGTTGAACCGTGACGTGCGATTCCACCTCCCTCCCCTCATCCGCGGACGAGCACGAACTGCATCAACGGCTACTCGCCGGTGATCCGGTCGCTCCCTCGGATCTGGCCGGTGTGCCCGTCGGGCTGCACGTTCACCTCATGGAGCGCGACGCCTCGGGAGCACCGGTGGACGAAGCCATCGACCGAGCCGAGCGAGATGCCGATGCGCTGGCCTGTGAGTTGGTGGCGCCCAGCAAGCGAGTCCGCCGGCAGGTGTTCGAGCGTGTTTCGGGCCATCGGGACCATCCGATGCCCGCTGCCGGCCGGTACGTCTCCGGCTCCACTCGAAGGCCTGAAACTCAGGACTCGACGACAGACCAGCAGCGCCGGGCCGCTCAAGAACTCCTGCTCCATGGATACGGATTACCGCCCGCGCAAGCCGTACGGTACGCCCGGCAGCTTATCCCCAATCGACTTCCTTCGGATTCGCTGGTGCAACGTCTGAGAGTCGCGCGGTAACATGTCGAACTTTGCCGCGGCCGCCGGGAAATGGGAGCAAGGAGGGGATGACGTGATCGACATTCCGGTGGCTCCCACCGTGCCACCCTCGACTGACGGCATTTCCCCGGATGAGTTTACCGAGGGTTTCGGCGAAGATATTCATCGAACGCTCGACGTCGATACCTGGCAGACCGGCGAGGATCTGGGCGCCGTCTACACGCGTATCGAAGCCGAGGTGCAGGCCGCCGTCGAGCAAGAGCAACAGCATCGCACGGTCATCCGCGAACACCTGTTCCCGCAGGTGGGCGAATACGGCGGTGCTCCACCGCACGCCGGTGTCTATGCCGCGGAGCAACGCGTGGTGGAGCGCATTCACCGCGGCATTCTCTTCAACGGTGGCATCGAAGCCTGCGATGCCACCTTGCTGAGCCACGATTCGGTGCCGCTGACCATCTTCCAAATCGGCGTGAGCCTGGTTTCGTATCAGGGCAATCAGGGAACGTGGGGACAGCGTCTCTATCGCAGGGATCTGCGCGTCTCCGGCGGCGAGTGGATGGCACCATGCGTCCGCCACTTTTTCGGCCGCTGCCAAACAGCGCGGTGCGGGTGCTCGGTGAGCAGGAGGCGGCTCGGGTGCTGAGTACTGAGGGGGACATCCGGCTGGGCCTGGCGGCCAATTACACCGGCCTCGAAGTGCGCGTCCCATCGGATCAAGGATGTTCTACCCCGCCATACCGCCGTGCTGGGTACGACCGGCGGAGGCAAATCGACCACCATCGCTGGTATGGTCCAGCAGGCGCAGGCGGCGGACATGGCAGTGATCCTACTGGACGTGGAGGGTGAATATACGCACCTGCATCAGCCGACCAACGACTCGCGGATGAAGACCGCCCTGGATGCTCGGAGCATACGCGCGCAGGGGGTACCGGCGGAAAGCATGACGCTCTATCATCTGGTGGGCTGGGAAACAGCGAATCCTGACCACCCTCTCTACTCTGGAGAAGACCGAGCTACGCATATTCGATCCACGACTTCAGGCCGAGGAAGCACAGCTTGCCTTGAAGTGTCGGGTGCTTGCATTCGAGATTCCCACGTTCCCTGTATCCTGGCAGGCTCTACGCGGCAAGCTTTCGCGCTTAAATCGCTTGAAAGTCTTCGACACCGACTCAGTGCCTCGGCTGCAGTCCGTGCGTCCCTTGCGATATAAGGACATGCTCAAGCCTGGCGCAGTTTCGGTGGTCGATCTCTCCGACTCCAGCATGTCGGAACTCTCAAATCTGGTCATCGCCGATCTCTTGCGTGGGGTGCAGGAGGAACAAGATCGGGCGTACGAAGCATTTGAAAAGGCGCGCCGGGCCGGAGATGAGGCAGCGCCACCCACACGGGTGCTGCTCATCATCGAGGAGTCAGGCGATCGTCTCATTTCCCCATATGACGCTGCCGCTACTGGTGGCCATGGACCCGACACCGGCCAGGTTGCGCTTGATCGACTAACGAGGCAGCAGCATTACTGCCACTGACGCGTGGGTTCGCTCCCAAACAACGACATCTGCATCGGGAGCGGCGGAACAGTCCGCTCCCTGGCCGACGCGGGTCTATCCAGCAGATGGTAACGCCGCTTCAGCTCATCCACCCGTCGCTGCACCATGGCAGTGTACTCGCCAGGGGCTGAGTTGCGGCGGTACAGCCGCCGATATCGCTCGGCCAACGCGGGATAGGTTCGCTCGATAAACGGCAGGTAGAACTCGCTAATACCCGGCCCCAACCGCAGGGCGCTGCCCCACACAAAGTCGGCGCCGTGTTCGGCGGCGGCGGCCACCACCGCTTCGAGATGCTCGGTGTCGTCGGTCAGCCCGGGAAGGATCGGGCTGAGGAAGATACCGGCGCGGATGCCCTGCTGGCGTAGCGTGCGCATCGCCTCCAGCCGCTTGATTGGCCTGGCGGTGGTCGGCTCGATCTGTCGCCACAGCGTCTCGTCCAGCGTGGTGACGGTGAAGTGAACGGTCACCGGCGCGTGTTTGGCCAGTTCGGCCAGCAGATCGAGGTCGCGCAGCACCATGGGCGACTTGGTGGTGATGCTAACCGGGTTGCGAAAGTCGCGAAAAGCCTCCAGAATGCCGCGCGTGATACGGTAGCGCGATTCGGCCTGCTGGTACGGGTCCGTTGCGGTGCCGATCACCACGTTCTCGCCGCGCCAGGAGCGGCGCCCCAATTCGCCGCGCACGACCTGGGATGCATTAACCTTGGCGAAGATCACTTCCTGAAACTCATCAGCGGCATTGAGGCCCAAGTACTCGTGCGTGGGGCGCGCGTAACAGTAGACGCAGGCGTGCCGGCAGCCGCGATACGGATTGATGCTCCAGGCGAACGGCATATTTTGCACGCGGTTGATGACGCTCTTGCACTGGGTCTCGCGAACTGTAAAGGATGCCAGGGTGAACGCTCTCCAACTCAACAACTGGTTGTTAGCACAAATATACTAGATGTCAGTGGGTGATGCGCATCGGTTCGCCCCAACGGTGTGACCTGGTACGTGCCATCTGCCCCATGTGTAACAGTGAAAATAGGAAGACATGGCCTAGATACGAAATCCAAGCTCGAAAGGACGCAAGCACATGACGTGGTTCAAAATGGCAATCGGCGCGATTGTGATCATCGTAGGGCTGGTATGGATCGCCCAAGGACTCAACATCATCCGCGGCTCGGGTATGTCCGGCCACCCCACTTTCTCGGTACTGGGACTGATTCTCGTGGTGGTTGGCGGATGGTTGCTGGTAAGTGCACAACGAGCGCGGGCCGGAGCCGGCACGAAGTGATCTCGGAATGGCGACCAGTCAGCCCGATTATTGACCTGAGAAGAGGGCCACGCCAGTCTGCTCGGCTGTCGTTCGCAGACGCCGATCGAGCGTGGCAAGAGAGCTCTCGTCCTCAAACGCCCAAGCCATCGTGAGCGAGGCATCAAAGACGAACGGCATCAGGTGCGTCGTCCCGCGTCGATGAGATCGCGGATGCGTAAGCCTCCCATGGTCTTGTCCCGCCGGAACTCACGCAAGGCTACGATGACCTCTCCGACATCGGGACATGCCACATCGTCAGGCGGAATGAGCCTGGCCACCGGTACGCCGTGTTTCGCGATGACGATGGTTGCCCCCCTGGACACTTCGTCAAGAAGACTCACCTACCGAGTCTTCGCCTCATATGCTCCGACGGTTCGCATATTTCGACTTCCTCAATCTAGTCTGACAGTAGTCTAATTAGTTGATGTCACCGACGGCGAATCGATGGCTGCGGCACACTGGTTAGTCTTGGTACATGCATGGTCTATTGATTGCCTCGAGGTTGGGACGGCGTATGCGAAGCGTTAAGTGTCGAGCATGTCTCGCGGGAGGCCCCATGACGAATACTCTGTTCCGTGAGACAGGCAGAACAGTGCTTTCCGGTCGATTCAATGCGCTTTCGGTCTGGAGCAATCGACTGATACCCCGGCGGGTCTGGGCAGCGATTGTTTATCGCCTGATTGCCATGCCGTAATGGGAACAGTGGTGGCCGCATCACTGATCGATCGCGTGGGAGAGGAACATTCGTTTCCGGATCTAGCGGCAGCACTGCTGGGTCGCGATGACGGGCTGATCGAATTGCACTACGCGTATGCGCCCGACCTTATCCCGGAAACCGAGTCGGGTGAGGGAATGTGGCGCTGGCGGGCTCTATTACCCCTGGCAGACGAGCCAATCACCTATCCGCTCACGGTGGGAGGCACGCCGCTGCTGGCCTCGCCTGGTCTGCGGGCGGTGAGCGGTTTGCCCCACCTCTGGCTCAAAGATGAAACGCGCTCGCCCACCGGCTCCAACAAGGACCGAGCCACGGCCTTGGTCCTGGAGTGGGCGCTGCGGCACGGAATGCGCACGGTCACCGCCGCCTCCACCGGCAACGTGGCGGTCTCCCTGGCAGTGGGAGCGGCTGCGGCCGCCATGCGCGCCTTGATCTTTGTGCCGGCCACGGTAAACCCGGACAAGCTGCGGCTGATGTTGCTGGCCGGCGCCACGGTCTTTGCGGTTGAGGAGGGGTATGAGGCGGCCTTTCGACTGTCTCGTCAGGCGGCGCGTGTCTATGGCTGGTGCGACCGTAACACCGGCGTCAACCCGCTGACGCTCGAGGCCAAGAAAACGGTGGCGTTCGAGATCTGGGAACAACTGGAACGAACTGTGCCCGATGCGGTGATGGCGCCGGTGGGTGATGGCGCCACGCTCTCCGCCATGTTCAAAGGGTTCGCGGAATTAGTGGCCTGCGGCGTGGCGGAACGAGTGCCGCGTATCATCGGTGTTCAAGCCGAGGGATGCCAGCCGCTCAAGCGCGCCTGGGAGGGAAGACCTCCCCAGCTAGATCGGGGAACCATCGCCGATGGCATCGCCGTCACCACACCGAGCAACGCGGCGACCGCGGTACGAGATGTGCGGCACACTGGTGGCGGCTTTGTTGCGGTATCGGATGATGCCATCCTGAACGCGATCCGCACGCTGGCTGCCCACAGCGGGATACTGGCCGAACCGGCGGCGGCGGCGAGTTACGCGGGGCTCAAGCCGGCGCTGGAGACTGGACTCATCGAGCGTGGAGAGCGCGTCGTGGTCCACATTACGGGGAGCGGGTTGAAAACTCCGCGCTATCTCAACCCGGGACGCGGCGCGCATCATGTGTACGGCACACTCGACGAAGTAGCGAAAGCGCTCAGGTAGTCAAACCGGGACCAAGAGGCACCGATCGGACCCTGCCATACCATACACTGATATCACCTATACGCTACGAGGAGGAGACACGATGGCATCAGAAGATCGCGGATTGGTCACACAAATGGGCCCCATTCAAGTCGACTGGCCACGATCGGTAGGGTATTACGGCGGAATTGCGCTGGCGGTGGGGGCCGGCATGATCGAACCTCCCCTGGCGGTGTTCATTGCCATCATCCCCTTCCTCAAGCTGCTGAACCGGCCAAATGCGCCGCTGCCAGTGCGTCTGGTCTCGCAGGTGCTTGATGGCGCCTCGAAACCAGTGGGAGGGGATAGCGAGGCGACCATTACCAGGGTCTCGAATCGCCCGGTGGGTTCGCAGCGCGCCCTGGGAGGAATCGCAGGACGCCTGACGGAGGGGACACGCGGCATCCTGGCCGATGCTCAACGCCTGCGCTAACCGGTAACCTGGCCACGCCACTGCATGATTAGCTGGCAGGAGGTTCTACTCCGTCTACTGGCCGCGCTTCTCTTCTGCGGCGCAGTCGGCGTGCAACGCTATTTTGCCGGCAAGGCCGCAGGCGTGCGCACCCACATTCTGGTTGGGCTCGGCGCGGCAATCTTTACCCTGATCTCGGGCTATGCATTCCATACCACGGCGTCAAACGCCGACCGCATCGCCGCCCAGGTCGTGAGCGGTATCGGTTTTATCGGTGGCGGCGCCATTCTCAAGGAAGGCGGCGCCATCAAGGGGCTGACTACCGCCGCCGGTTTGTGGGCGGTTGCCTCGCTGGGCATGGCAGCCGGCGCTGGGCTCTACATCATTGGTGCACTGGGGATGGCGGTAATGTTAGTCACGCTGGCACTGCTCCGCCACGTCGAGTACTACATTCCACGCCGTATTGCGGAGATATGGTCGATTGAGGTCACTCTGGGCGAAGGGGGGACGGTCGAGGGCATTCAGCAGGTCCTTGACGAACAATGCCGTAGCATTACCCTCGACGGACTCACCTACGATCAAGACACCCGTCTCTCTTTCTCCGCCGATATGCTGCATGGATTCGATATCGATGCTCTCACCTGCCAGATTCGTGCCGCCGGCGCTCGTCGTGTAATCTGGCGCGCTCACGAGGGCGGCAATACCGAGCATGGGGCCTGAACTATAAAGACTATCGGTGACAGACTCTCGGTCTGAAATAGGTCTTTTTTATGTGGCTGCCAGGACAGGCGCGGACCGCAACTGCAAGGACGGTACGTGCCAGGTCGGATAGCGCAGGCCATGTCCCAGAATGGGCGCCACCAGAGCGGTAAGGCCGATCAACAGCCAACTAGACGGGATCGGTGTTACCAGTCCCAGGAAGCCGCGGAGTGGAGGCACGGTGAGAGCAGCCAGTAACACTCCGACCGATCCAACCACAGCCCCGAAGACGCTGCGGGTCAGGCTGCCCTCGGATCGCCCAGCGTCCAGAGTTTGGGCCAGCTGGGTGCCGACCACACTGGCAAACGCCACGGATCGGGCCTGATCCAGTCCGCTGATCCGCAGTCCAATCAGATAGGCGACCAGGGAAGGCGCCGCCGTGGCGAAACCACGAAGCCAGATGTCATTCCGTAAGGGCTTGTCCAGCGCAGCCGTGCCTTCGCGAGAGAGTGAGGCCAGATGACGAGTCTCCGGCGGTTGTAGGGCCACTGCTAGAGAGGGCAGCACATCGGTTACCAGGTTAACCGCGAGAATCTGACGGGTAAGGAGCGGTGATGCCAGACCCAATACGCTAGCCCCGACTACCAGCCCCAGCTCGCCCAGATTACCACCGAGTAAGAGGCCCAGAGCCCGACGGATATTGCGCCAGAAGCTCCGCCCCTCCACCAAGGCCTCAACCAGCGTGGAGAAGTTGTCATCGGCCAGCACCACATCGGCCGCTTGACGAGCCACCTCCGTTCCACCGATGCCCATCGCCACCCCAACGTCAGCCAGGCGCAAAGCCGGCGCATCGTTGACGCCGTCGCCGGTCATAGCGACGGTATGGCCGCGGCGCTGCAGACTTTCCACGATACGCAGCTTATCCAGGGGAGTCACCCGGGCGATTACCGTGGCCCGCTCCAGACGGGCGTCCAATTCGCTATCCAGCAACTCCGCGACTTCAGAGCCGGTAAGAATATCTTCATCCCCCGCCAGCAGACCCGCCTGACGGGCAATGGCACGCGCCGTGGCTGGATGATCGCCGGTCAACATGACCACGCGCACGCCTGCGTCGTGACAACGGCGCACGGCATCCACCACCTCGGGTCGAAGTGGATCACTGATACCCAGAAAACCTAGAGCAGTGAGTCCGGATGGATCCTCTAGCGACGTACCCAATGGCCCTTCGGCCACCATCAGCACGCGCAGGCCCCGTTCGGCAAGTGCCTGGGCACGGGCCAGCAGCTGGTCACGACCCGCCTCGTCGAGGGGGAGATCACGACCATCGTGGCGCACCTGACCGCAACGCAGCGTCAGCTCTTCCACCGCTCCTTTGAGACACAGAGTGTCGTGGACCAGTGCGGCATGGAAGGAGCGAGCGGGGTCGAAGGGTAGTTCGGCGGAACGCTCTGCTCGAATCTCACCCCCAAGATCGACGGATTCTGCTCCCTTGATAACTGCCACATCGGTAGGATGTGCCCTGGCATCCGTTGCATCCGGGTGCGGCGATGCCAGCCCAGCAACCACCACCACCCGGCAAAGATCATCCGGCAGCCGTCCATCGACCGCCTGCTCTTGATCCATACTGGCGACCACGGTCAACGCCAAATGTCCCTCGGTGAGCGTGCCTGTTTTATCCGTGCAGGCTACATCGACCCGTCCCAGCGCCTCCACGGCCGAAAGGCGACGAACCAGCGCGTTGCGACCGCTGAGACGGCGAGCCACGGCAGCCTCGCCCACGCCGGCCAGCAGAGGTAAGCCCTCGGGAACGGCGGCGATGGCGATACTGGCGCCGATGGCGAGTTGAGGCAAGAGGGGCCGATGGCGCAACAAGCCCGATACAAATACAATCAATCCGCCACTAGCGACCAGGGGCAGCACTTGCTTCAACATGCGGTTGAGCCGAATCCCTAACGGGCTGGTGCTGGTCTCGCCCAGCGCCAGGGCCGCGGCAGTGGCGCCCATACGGGTACGCTTGCCCACTGCCACCACCACAGCAGTACCTCGACCCACCGTTACGTCGCTGCCGGCGAGCACAATACGGCTGGCATCATTGCCATCAGTAGCAGCTTTCGAAACCGGCAGCGATTCGCCGGTGAGTGCTGCTTCGTCGACCTCGAAATTCTGCGCGCTAAGCATCCGCCCATCCGCCGCCACACGGTCGCCCGGCGCCAGCACCAACACATCACCCGGCACCACTTCAGCCGAGGGGATGACAGCCGGCACGCCGTCGCGCAGGACCCGAGCGGTCGAGGTGCCGATCTGCTCCAGGGCGGCAATGGCGTGGCCGGTCTGCCGCTCCTGCCAGGCGCCGACCAATGCATTGGCAACAATGGTGGCGCCAATCATTACCACATCGGCGGTTGCTCCCAGCACCAGGGAAAGTCCCGCACCGGTGGCCAGGATCCCCGTGAGGGGCGAACGAATCTGTGCCAGCATCGCGCTGAACATGGCATTGCGCTCGATGCGGGGCGGCGGGGCCTGGTATCGTTTTGCCGCCTCGGTGCTGGTCAGGCCGTCCTGATGCGTGTTCAGCGTGTGCAGCACGTCCGCTATACTCCGGCGCCCCCACCTCTCGGGACGCGGATCGACCAGTCGAGCAATGGATGACCATGGCCGATCGCCGCCGCGCAGGCGTGCCCAGCCATCAGTCAACGCAGCCAATGCAGCGACATAGACGGCATAGGAGGCGCGAACCACGCCCACACCGCCACGGAAGCCCCATACCGCGCCGAACAGATTGGAGATAATCGAGAGTCCGACTGCATCGCGCACCGCGCCGTCGCGCCGTGCTCCCGCCTCGACAATAGCGGCGAGTGCCCGCAGGTCCGGAGCCAGCAGATCGGCACGTGCCGGGAACCGGCTGGTGCGCCCGGAGGTAACGCCAATTGCCAGGTCGCAGCCGGCAAAGGCGCGCGCTGCATCCGCGCTGTCCGAGGCATAGGCGACCAGCAATCCCTGGCGTTGCCGCTCCCGAATAGCCTCCACCCCATCAGCTTCCGCCAGAACCGGTATCTCGGTCCGGCGGCTCAGTTCCTGACTCGCCGACGAGTCGCCGGCCGGGAGCAGGGCCAGCTCCACACCATGGCGCCGGCAGGTTGCCACCAGCTCCGATACCCCTGGCGAAAGCCGGGGGCGAACGGCCAGCGCGCCAAGGGAGGCTTTCTGGCCTTCATGGCGCAGCAACAAGAGTTGATCGGCCGCATAGCGCAGTCGAATCGCCGCCGGCACGTCAGTAATTCTCGACGGTGCACCCAGGGTATAGCGGATACCGTCGATGACGGCGCCTGCTGTCGTGCCATCAAAAGTGCCGCCCTCGGCGGAAGTGTTGGTTGATGCCGTCGACAGGGCGCCACCCCACGGCGAACCGGCGGCGGCCCCAATGCTGCCGGCGAGCGCCAGGATGTCGCCAATCTCCGAACTAGCGTCCAGGGACAGCGCGTCGCCGATTTCAAAACCGTCGGTGAGAACGCGCGGACCATCGATAAGCAACACATCGGGCCGTCGCACCACTCGGTCGGGACGGGTCCCAACCACTGTGACACCGGCCCGCAGCACGCGGGCTGAGGCGCCGGTATCGGCGGACTCCTTGCCAATAATGGCAGGGCGGGAGTTCACCAGGAGGAACGCCTGGAAGGTACGGCTCAACGACCGAGTAAAGATAGCGGTGATCACCGCGTATCCCAGTGACACCGGTCCCAGATACTGCAGATACCGAGTGTAGAGCGTGGGCGTCTCGGGCGCAGGTCGAGGTTCCGGTGTGAATGCAGTTCCCGCCACCAATTGGAGGACAAACGGCCCACCGTAGAGCCGCGCTCCGGCGGGAAGACAGGCGCCAGGAGCAACCGGTTCCGCCAGCCCATGCCGGCCGGCGGCGGTGCCGAAGCCCTCGATCACCGAGCAACCCAGCGGCGTCCTTTCACCGGTCTCCAGCCGTATGGTGTCGCCGGGATGAGCCGACGCGACGGTCTCCAAGCGACTCTCGTAGCGCCGCCAAGCGGATCGCCGGGCGATCATCTCGGTGAGTAGGCGGAGCGACTCGGCGCCGGCGACAGCCAGACCAAGTGGGCTGCCCGCCACGGTGAGCGCCATGATCGCCGGTAGCGACAGGACCAGATCGCCGACATCCCGTCCAAAGATGCGCCGCAGTCCAGCGCGCACAGCAGGAAAGCTCTGCAGCATGCCGGTAGCAGCAGCGACCCCGATAGCACGGCTTTGCAGGCTGCTTGACGGCTGGAGCCCCAGCAGTTGGCGTGCCGCCAGCAAGCTCAGTCCAACTCCAGCGCCGCTGGTTCGGGCCGCGCTTTGCAACAGCAGTCCGCGCTCCAGAGGATGGGCTGGGTGGTCTTCGCCGACCGGATTCGGCAGTTCGACGTGGGCTAGATGATTCAGTAGCTCTTCGAGCGTGGTTTCGTGGTGAGAGAATTCGACCAGCACACGACCGGTCAGCGCACTGGCACTAACACGAGTCACACCCGGCGCGCCCTGAAAGTGTTCTGCCATCCGCTGGACTAGCGCCGGGTTACGGTCCAGCCCGGGGACGGCGATACGTGCGCGACTTACCTGTCCATCGCGGTCATGGATGGCCGAGTGGGCCGGCCGTGGGGCTGCATCGCTGCTGTTGGCCTGCCGGATCAGGCCTGGAATCGCCAACAGTATGGCCTTGATATCGGTCAGCGCTGGATCAAACCGGACTAATACATTGGCAGTCAGCGTATTCGCTCGAGCGCTGCCGACGCCGTGAAGCTGCCGGATACGGAGTTCGAGGTCGCTCTGCCCCTCGCCCGACCACTCGGGGAGATGAACGCGAATGCGACCGGGGACGGCATGAAGCACCTCCGGCGCCTCAAGCGCAGCCACACTCATGGCAACCCTCGATAGGTAGTTACAACGGTAATCGAGCGGATAATGATGACGGCTTTTCTCGGCTACCCAGCCGGCCCTTCACCCGGCGGACGCGGCCCCGAACGATGCAGACTCTGCGCCTCGGCCCACATGTCCTCGGCCTCTTCGCGACCACGCGCGACGCCCTTGAAAAACTGAAAACGAAGTTTCGACGACCAGGCGCCTACCTTCTCACTCACCTGACCTAGCAGTTCCTCGGCTCGCGCCGTATCCGCTGAGTTTGCTGCAACTTGAGGAGATTCGTCCACGACTGCTACTCCGCTGCCGGTGTGCCTTTGCTGGCCCGAGGAGTACGTGCCGTGGTCTGTGCCTCGGCAACGGTGTCCTGCGCGGCGGCCTTCCCGGCAGTAGCCGTGTTCTGCACTTCACCGGCCACGCCGCGTGCAACGCCACCTAGTGCATCGCCCGCTTTCATGACTCCAGCCAGGCCGTATACGGCCCCACGACGGAGTAGGTTCCGAACCTGGGGTGAAAGAATCACCGCCGTGGCCGCGATGGCGATTCCTACCTCTGAATCCACAAAGTCTTCGAGTGCCATGTTGTTCTCCTGCCCACAAGCATTGACATTGTTACGTAAGCGTTTTAGACGCAAGTACCATGCCAGGCTACCACACGGGTAGAGCCTATGCGTAAGTGGTGATGCCAGAGAGAGCGCTTCTTAAGCTGAGGGTGCAACATCAACCACACCGGGCTCAAGGAGCGTGCCATGCAGTCTACCACCCCCTCCGAGCCCCCGAGGTCCTGCCCAGTCACGGTCAGCAGCGTGGCCGCCTTTGCCAGCATCGCTGATCTTCGCCGAGAGGCGAGTGTCATCTATCCCCTGCCGGCGGTCCTCGCTCTGGCCACGGCCGCCTTGCTGTGCACCCACACCTCGGTCCTGGCCATGGCGGAGTAGGGTTCTCCAAGGACTGGATCCCCTGTCAATCGACCATCCATCGGCTCTTTGCCAAACTCGATGTCCACGCCCTGGCGACGGTCTTCCGCGCCGCCTTCGCCGAGGGGCTGAACTGCGGGGACCCGGGTCTCAGGGCATTGCGATCGATGGCAAAGCCCAGCGCGGACGGCACCAGTTTCAGGATCAGGGGAGTCCGGTGCATACGCTCGCAACGTTCTGCCAGGAAGAGACCCTGATCCTGGCCGAGGAGCCGATCAAGCATGACGGCGACAAGGTCGAGGCGGAACTGACGGTGGCGCCCACCCTCATCGCTCAACTCGACTGGCGGGATCGAGTGCGTCACCGCAGGTACCCGCTTGCGGGTGTCACTCTTCTGTCAGCGCACCCTCTGTCGGCAGGTCCTGAATGCCGTGGGCAACTACCTCCTGACCGTCAAAGCCAACCAGCGCACACTCGCTTATGCCCTCCGGCAGGTCTTCGAGGCTGAGGCACGGCCACTCCTGGATCGTCGGCTGACGCAGACAATCGATCAGGTGCATGGGCGAACGGCGGAGGTGCGGCAGTTCATCGCCCCCACTGATCTCCTGGCGGTCCCCGACTGGCCCAGGTCTTCCGGATCGAGCGCACCTGGCGGGAGAAGGGGAAGCAGAACCGGCAGGTTCGCTGTGGAATCACAAGTTTGCCTCGGGACAGTGGATTACCGCCCCACAACAAGGTGGGGCGGCTCCATCAGCGATGACAAGATCCTTCGGGCTAATCGCCCACAGTCTCGTCCCCGTGTTGCTTTCCGTGCCCGGTACAAAGCGATACCACACACTACCATTTCAGCTCTGTGGTAACAATCACGTGCCTTTGAACTGGGCACAGCGTAACCGAGCGTTACTTCTTAGTCGACGCGTGCGTGACGTGAGCTTTGGCTGCCTCTTCGGCATGATGAGTCGCATGCGTATGGTGGCCATGGGCATGATGCGCATGCTCTGCTGCTGTTTCGTGTTCCCCAGACTCGTACTGCTCGGCCGCCTTCTCGTGGTGCGTGGCGGCATGCTTATGGTGCTCCGCTGCTTTCTTATGATGCTCCGTCGCTGGATGCTTTCCTGTGGTTGCCATGTGTCCCTCCGTTTACTCCTGGAGCCATGTGGAGCGGGTGCTCCGCCGGTGCCGGGGCAAGAAGCGTGCCGAGCACAGGACTGGACTGCCTGCCTTGGCCAGGGACGAGAGGCGCGAGTACCGGGAGGCTGCTTCCCGGGACGCACCGAAGAGGGACGAAAAACAGCATCAGGAGAAGACGAGAACGACACGGCACTATCTCTGCGCGCCCGGTGCGAGGCTGTACCAGGCGTGGAGGCTTGCACCGGGTATGTGAGCCGTACCCTCGAAGCGGTAAATCGGAACCAGGTACAGGGTCCCCGGTTTCCCGGCAGTGAGGACAGAAACGACGGTGGTGCGCCGTACCGTGCCGACCCCGTTCGCTCGGGTGGTCAGCGGGACGCCCTCCACTGCCAGCGGTAGTTTGCCCGTGCGCACGTCGGCCCAGGCCGCGAGGATAGAGCGAGCAGGGACGGTGCCTCCCTGCGCCACCGGTGGCCACACCCATGCCTCTATGACGGTCCTATTGGGGGAGACCCAGAGAGTGGCCGCATCGGTTGCCGCTGCGCCAACACCGAGCCAGCCGAATTCGACCTCCCGGATCTTCTGCCGTTTCTGAGGACTCTCGACGGAGGTCAACGGCATGCGGATCCCAGGCCAGCCAAGCCGGGTAAGCCACCGCCGCGCAATCGTGACCGCGGTTGATCGGGGTAGCGCTCTAGTAGCCTGGGGCAACACGGGGTTGCCGCGATCGTGGTAGATCAACTCCCCCGAGACAAGAGAGACAGCCAGGCTGTGTAAGAGCCGGTGCGATGGCAACCCACCATCCACAGCCACAGCCCAAGTTTCGGAGCCGGCAACCACGCGGCGGACACGCGCACGAATGCCGAGAAGGCGGCCGGCGTTCGCCACCTTCGACGGAGATGCCAGGCGATAGGCCCGGAGACTCGGCCTTCCCCTTGACAGCCGTGCCGCACTGAGTCGCAGGTGCCCCGGGTACGGAACGCCCGGCCGGGGGTGCACCAAGCTGAGCGTGGGGGTAGCGCGGTCGATTCCCATCGGCGGCGCGGGAAAGCTGAAGATCAGATTTGCCCTGGTTGGGTACGGAGGGCTAAAACTCGGCACGTGAGTGCGCTGCGGCCCGAGCACGGCCACGAGCAGACCGACCAGAAGCGCTACGAGGCCAACAGTAACGGTACCGACCCAGCGAATCACCGGCTGCCGGAACGGCTTGGGTACTGGGCGCGCAGTTCCCTCCCCCATCAGACGCGCGCGCAGGTTGCGCGCGAACCCCGGGTGCGGAGCACGTTCCTCGCCATACACCAGATGCGCGCGCAGGGTACTGGCAAAGACCTGGTCCATTTCAGCCTCGTTCTGTTCCTGCTCCCCCATCACTGGTCCGAGTCGTGCGAGCCGGCGCGCCAGCTCGTGTTCGGTGTCGGAGAGGCGTGCGATGTCTCGCTCGCCGTCATTCATGTATTTCGCCCTCCTGCTGAATGCGCAAGTACAGCCCCTGCAACGCTCGTCGCAGCAGCTGCTTCACCGCACCCTCGCTTCGGTCCATGCGCGCCGCAATATCCTGAAAGCGCTGATCCTCGTAGAAGCGCAGCCGCACGACCTCTTGCTGATCATGCGGTAGCTGCTGGACGTGCATGCGAAGCCAATGCGCCTCTTCCCAGGCTTCGAGGTAGCTGTCATCGCTGATTAGCGCCGGATTATCGCTCAGGTCGGTTACCCGTCCGGCACGTCGGGCGTGGTTGAGAATTACGTTGTGCGCAATGCGCAGCAGCCAGCTCGAAAAGGGAAGGTTGCGATCTTCGTACCGGGAGATGCCAACAAGCGCCCGCTCAAAGGTCTCCGCTGTAAGGTCTTCGGCTTCCTCGCGCGTTTCGCTGTATTTGCGGCAGAATCCATACACGCGAGGAAGGTATTGATCGTAGAGATCCCCAAAAGCGCCCCTGTCGTAGCGCGCCCGTGCGACGAGTTCCGGCGGAGCATCCGTACTTCTATAGGTCCGCCCTGTGCCGTGCATAGATAGCAGCACCTCACGTCCATCTTCGCCTAACTGGGGCAGGGGGTGCAGGGACAGGAACGTACCTTTTTGCGCCGCGGATGTGTTTGGCTCTTCAGATACATACATAATCCGATGCTGTGATTGAGCGATTTCAAGTGCATCCGCGATTCTCCAGGGCAGCGGAGAACGTGACGTCTGGATTGAGAACCGGACATACAGAGATAGACCTTGTTTCAGAGGGGCGTAAACGGGAACAGGAGGTTGGAATGAACTCAGAAACGCAAGCACCTGACCAGTTGTTTGAGAGCCAGTGTGCTCTTCTCGCGCCGTGTACATAGGAGCAGGAAAGTGAAGCGACTCTTTCTGACCGCTGCGATGGTACTGCCAGTGGGCATACTCATTGCCAAAAAATTTCGACAGAGAGCAGGACAGGAGAGGACCATGACCCGCATTGATCTCGTGATCGCTTGGCTGGACAATGCCTATGCGCTGGAGTCCGGGCTGGTGCAGACGCTGCAGAGCCATGCCAAGGACGCTCGGGATTTCCCGCAGCTCCAGGCCAGGATTCAGCAGCATGTTGAGGAGAGCAGGCGCCACGCTGGCCTTGTCCGAGGATGCGTTGTCCGTCTTGGAGGCAGCACGTCCGGCCTCAAGAGCGGCATAGCCGCCGTCGCTGGCAAGGGGCAGGGCGTCACCATGCGTCCAGCGCAGGACAGAGTTGTGAAGAACGCCCTGGCTGATTGCTCGGCTGAGCAGATGGAGATTTCCTCGTACAAGGCGCTGATTGCCGCAGCACAAGACCTTGGCGACCAGGAGACGGTATCGATGTGCCAGCAAATTCTTCAGGACGAGGAGGAGATGGCCCGTTTCCTCGACCAGCAACTGTCGACAATCGTGAGTCAGACGATGAGCACCGTGTCGGCTGCGACCTCATAATCGTGGTGGAATCGAGGATTCGAAAAGGTACAACGTCGGAACAGCAGACGGTGAAGGGCAACGTACGCAACGAAAACGTCGACATCCTTTCTGAGGGTGACGTGCGCATTCGAGGAGAAGTCGAGGAGACGCAGAGATGAAGACGCAGGCGGTGGAGGTGTATGGGAGTTCGGAGCAGGAAATAATTCAGCGTTCACAAGTACTGACAAGGTAAAGAGGGACAACAGATCCCAACGTCCAAAAAAGAAGGAGACAAGGACACATGAAAAAACAATTGACGATCTTGCCACTACTCGTTGCGCTCCTGTTCGGGATTGTCATCTCGCCGGCGATGTCTGGACAGGTCACGGCAGCACCAGCGCGTAGCCATCCTGCGGCTGTGCATACACAGGAGCACTCGGCGGCCTTCGACAAGTCAAAGTTCCTCCTTCATCTCGGTGTGGCGGCGTTTCTAATCCACTATATCTACAAGAAATACCAGGCCGGAACATTGAGCCGACGCCACATTTTTACTGTCGTCAAGTCGGGAGCCGCTGCTCTGATCGCGTATCACGAGCTACGAACGGCCTACAGTCTCGCGCAAGGAAGCAACAGCAAGACGCTCCACGTTCTCATTTCCCCGTTGACCAAGCTCTCCGCCGCAGTGAGCGATCTTGGCAGCAAGCTCAAGCATGGTGATACGAGTACAGTGAACAGCACGTACGGTCAGAGTGCCTCGTTCGACTCGCTGGCTGGAAAGAACGGCTATGCGGTCAAGGAAATCGCTCCATCTGGTGGCCCTGGCTTCTGAATCGCACCGGCCAATGCGGCAGAGACCGGGCCAAAGAGGCAGAGTCTGCTACTGCAGCTGGTGATTAGACGCATCAGATAAAAGAGAGCTTCCTCCCTGTCTGCCAGCCGGACCGTCTGCAGCGACCGGCGCGTGCCTTTTTACCGTGTTGATGCGTTTAGCCTTTCAGATATCTACGTAATGTACTGACACGGTCGAGTGATTCTGGGTACAGATCAACCAGAGAGGGGGTGAGGAAAGACTATGGCACATTCAATTGATGCAAACCAGGCACGGGAAGACCCACCGGTCCTCAAAGAGGATCGGTCACTCGGCGAGCTCTTCTCCGAACTCACACACGAGACGACCACGCTGGTGCGTCAGGAAGTCGAGCTTGCCAAGACCGAGATGATCCACAAGGCAACCAGCCTCGGTAAAGACATCGGCTTTCTCGTCGTGGGCGGAGCTGTCGCCTATGCAGGCTTCCTGGCCCTCATTGCAACCATCGTCATTGCTCTCGGCCAGGCGGGGATGCTCTGGTGGCTTTCAGCTCTGGTGGTGTGCCTGATCGTGGTCTCGGTCGGAGGGGCTCTCGTGTGGAAGGGCCTCAACAATCTCAAGCACGAAAGCATAGCTCCACAGGAGACGATAGAGACGCTCAAGAAGGATGCAACATGGGCAAAAGAGCAGACAAAATAAACGAAACTGACCCACTCGACGCAAGAAGTCCGGCGCCCCTCCCCATCGAACTGGAGGAACCTCTGGCTGGCGCTTCTGATGTCGAAGGGGCATACGACCCGGTCACGGCCGCCGGCGGGGTGACTTCGGCCTGGCAGACAGACGTGTACGGAGATGCGCTCGAAGAGGCCGAGCCGCAGGCGGCTTCAGGCGAGAACGAGGACATCGTGATTGCCCAAGCTGAAATCGAAGAGACGCGTGAGCAGATGAGCGAGACCATCGACGCCATCCAAGAGAAGCTGAGCCCCGAGCACCTCAAAGAACAGGTCACAGAGAGCGTGAAGCAGGCAACTATGGGTCGGGCCATTGGACTATGGGGCACCGTCCGCCGCACGGGTACGGACGCCATCAGCAAGGTACCCGATGCCGCCAAGACGGTGGGCGCCAAGGCGGCGCAGACGGCTCAGCAGAAACCCATTCCGGTAGCCGCCGTCGTGACTAGCCAGATAGCGCTGGTGGTCGGTGCCCGCATGGTACGCGCCAGGAGGCTGCGTCCTACAGCGCCACCCCCGTCGAATCCTTCCCGAGCAGGCCAGGCGCAGCAGGCGCTGAGTCAGGTCGCGTCGCAGGCCCAGAGCTCGGCGGCACGTCTCACCAGTCGGGCGCAGGATCGGGTGACCCAACTCAACACCAAGCGTCGCACTCAAGGACCGACGGCGACTCCATCGACGCAGCGAGGGCTGCTTGACACCAGGCTCACCGTGATCGACCTCATCGCTGGCATTGGGGTGAGCATTGCACTTGCGATTCTGCAACGGAGGCAGAGAGTGACCTGATGACATGGCGGAGAGCGTGGAACATGGCTTGAGAACCAGGGACGCACAGGAAACAGGAGGTACAGCATGAACACGGGAACGCAAGCGCCCGACCAGCTGTTCGGCGCTGAGGTGATGGACTCGGACGGAAACCCAATCGGCAAGGTCGACGGCGTCTGGGTGGACGATGCGACGAACGCGCTCGAATTCGTCAGCATCAAGACCGGCAAGCTGATGGGCAAGACCCACATCATCCCGGTCACACAAGCACGCATGGATAGCGGTGGCGGAACAATCACCGTGCCATACACCCAAAGCCAGGTCAAGGATGCTCCGAGCTTCGACAGCGACGCTGAGCTGAGCCCGCAGGACGAAGATCAAGTCTACAGCTACTACGGCGTGGACCGCTCGACCGGGCAAAGCCCAAGCGAACTCCCAAGCGGGGCGCAGACCGGCAGATACGGGACCACCGGCACGAGCAGCCGAGACTACGCAGCAGCGGACACCAACGAGCGCGACATGCGTCTCTCAGAGGAACAACTCCAGATTGGCAAGCGCCAGGTCGAAACCGGCAGGGTGCGACTGCGCAAGGTGGTTCGCACCGAGCGACAGGAAGTTCCGGTCGAACTGCAGCGTGAGCAGGCCAGCGTTGACCGTGTCGCGGCCACTGGCCAGGACGTGCCGGACACTGCCTTTCGTGAGCAGGAGATCGATGTGCCGGTGATGCGCGAAGAAGCTGTGGTGAACAAAGACGCTCGCGTGACGGGTGAGGTCCAGTTGAACAAGACCGCGCGGACCGAGACGCAGACCGTCGGCGGCGACGTCCGCAGCGAGGACGTCGAGGTGGTCGACGACACAAGCGGAAGCGGTAAGGGCAAGCGGAAGCATCGCTAGTTGTCAACAGGCGCCTAACTCGGTCTCGGGGGGAGAGCCGGCTCTCTCCCCGTACACCAGGGAGTAGGACTGTGAAGCGCCTCTCTGACTGCGTAATTGTGGACGGGTCGAGGAGGGCGATACACGCCAATAGCTAGCAGTTATGGAAGATCCGCTTTCGCCCAGACCCTGCAGTGCCTGGCAACCGGGATGGGAAAACGATACCGCAGAAAGGATGGCCAATGAGTATGGGGATCATCTTCAAGAAGCTCAGTAAAGACAATATCGGAGTTCTGGCGTCCATTGTCGCCTGGAATGTGCTCTCCTCCATGGTACCCATCCTGGTGGGCCTGATCGCCATCAGCGGCTTCTTCTTGCGCAGCAACCCAAGTGCGCAGCAGTCCGTCATCACCCACCTCAGCAAGGCGCTTCAGGGCGTCCTGAGTCAGACGGATCTCAAGAACTTAGTCAGCGCCATGACCCAGCACACCGGGTTACTCGGCATTATCGGCTTCGTGGGCGTGCTCTGGGGCGGCTCGAGCGTTGGTGGCGCCATTTCTACGGTCTTTCAGGCGATCTTTGAGGTCAAGGGCCGAAACTTCTTTGTGGAGAAGCTTATCGACATCGGCATGATCTTCGTCTTCACGGTGCTGCTGGTAGTCATCATCCTGGGAACCACAGCGGGAGCGCTGGTAAAGCAGCTCTTCACCAGCTTCGCGCTCCCCGGGGTTGCGACGTTTGTCATTGGGACGGTGATCAGTCTGGTAGCCGCCTTTCTGCTGTTCGCCAGCATCTACGCGGTGTTTCCCAACGTCGAGACACGCTTCAAGTCAAGGCGCGTCTGGAAAGGCGCCCTGACTGCAGCCGTGCTCTTCGAGATCCTGAGCTACATCTTCCCCCTCTACGCCCGCTTCGCCCACTTCAGCAGCCACGGAGCCCTCCTGGGCGCTATAGCACTGCTGATGGCCTGGGTGTACTTCTTCTCTATAACGATGCTGATCGGTGCCGAGGTAGTAGCCATTGGGACGATCGGCGAGGCAGAATCGAAGGGAGAAGCGGTCGGACCCGAACCGGAGGAATCCGTCCCGCAGCACACCGTGCTGCGGGGCCAGCGGGAGCAAGGATAGACATTCATGACTTCGTGGAGACGCCTGCCGGCACTGTACCAGCGGCACGTCGATGATAGGCGGAGAGAGCGCTTACTCCTCTCCTCGCTCGGCTTCTTCATGGCTTTCGCAGTCACACGAGCGCTTGCCCATGCAATTTGCAACAAGGTTGGGCCATTTCGCAACGTGTCAACTGGTGGCACCCATATCCACCACTCGTTCTGGGGGATATTCTTACTCCTGGGAATGGGGTATGCGTGGTTGCTCGAGATTGGCGGAGGAAGCCGTGGCTCTCGTCACGGGATGCGAGCACTGGCGTCTCTCTACGGGGCAGGGGCCGCTCTGACGCTGGACGAATATGCACTCTGGCTCAAGCTGCAGAGCGACTACAAGATTCGAGAGGACGATTACTGGCACGGTGGGGGGCGCAAGAGCGTCTATGCCATGCTGTTGTTTGGTTCGTCGTTGCCCGTGAGCTCTGTAGCCTTTCCGCAGTTGCGCCGTCTTTTGAGCCAAGACACCGATGAGGATGGAGCCTATGAGGACACATAAACTGACATCGCGCCCCCTCCGCTTCGAGCACACCTACGATCCGGACACTGAGGCGGAGCGTTTCGTCCTCACCGTCGATTTGGTGGCCCTGGCGCTAGTACCACTGCTGTTGCTACTCGCACGTGGAATTGTGCGCAGAGCGCGACGGCGGTGAAGGGGCACACACGACAGTTAGGCGCTACCCTTGACAGGATCGAAACGTGCGAGGGCAAGGATGTGATAACCGGACTCCCGCACACGCCGCTGGTCACAATTTATGGATACGATCGAGCTAGTCAGCCCCTCGTCTTGTCCGTGCGGCGAGCCGACTTCGAGGGCGTTGTGCGGTCGCAGAATCAGCAAGGGCTGCCCTTCGACCTCGCATGCCAGGCAGCCGCCGTCGCCATCCTCGAAGCATTCGCCGGCTCCTGAGGGTGGGAGCGACGGCGAGAGAGAGTTATCGTGCCAATCACACCTGAAGGTGGTCCTACACAGCGAGTGCAGGCGTCCCGCTAAAGCGATGCTTCCTCTTCCGAAGCTTCGATAAGACGAAGATAGGTGGAGTGATGCAGCGTACGTATCCAGTCATCGAAGGTCTTGGACGGCGCCTGTTCGAGGAGCGATTCACCTTTCCCTTCGCCGGTCAGGGTGCCATCGTCCCCTTCGGTGATGGTACCCTGCCGTTCACCCCCCTTGTTCGTCAGAATCCCTACTCTCATGCTCCAAATCCTCTTCCCTGATTTTGGCGAGCGCGGCACGTGCCGCGTCCAAGAATACCGGTACCTCCCCAGCCGGGAAGGTAAGTCGCGTCACGACGCCATCCTGCTCGTGGCGCAACGCAAAGTACACCTGAGTCCCTTGGTTGTGCACGCTTACCGTCAAGCTCGGCTCGTCGGCGATAGCCAGCGGAAGCCCACGCTGACCGCGCAGCGCATTGTAGTAGAGATCACGCAACACCGTAATCACGCTCTCCATCCGGACCAGCGGCACGATCAACGTTCGATTCTCCCAGCACAGGGCTATCCCTCGCGGCTCCCGTGCGCGGAGCTCCATCGACACGCGGTGGTCACCCAGATGAACTTCACCCAGAGGCACTGGAAGCGGCGACTCCGGTTCTGCCTCAGCCTCCGTTTGCTGATGAGCGATATCAACCGCTGGAATCTCGTCTGTGATTTGCAATCGCTGCGCAGTGGTGGCGGGGGATGTGACTAGAGAGGAGGAAGTTTGCACCGTGCCAAACATAATCCGTTTGAGTGCTTCGGTACCCGCACTATGCGCGTGGCCGTACCGTTGTGGTGACATCTCGGGTGCCGGCGTTTGCGGCAGTTCGGCGTAGGCCGCGACTGACGAGCTTACCTCTGGACAACTCTGGAGGGCGAGGCGTTCCTCCTCGGTTAACCTGCCGGCCAGTAACGAACCGGCCTGCAACAGCATTCGGCCCAGCCAGAGCAGGTGCTCTGCTGGAGCGAACAGGCGTGGCTCGAAGTAGGTACCGGCCTCGGCCTCGGATGAGGCATGTTGTTCGATCGTGAGGAACGCGCCCTGTTCGCCCAAGCCAAGACTGATGCGAAGCGTTGAGCCGTCGGTGCAGATCAGATCGGACGTTTTCTCAGTCTCTCCGCGCGCCGCGGCGTCGGCAAGTTCACCGAGCACTGTCAGCAAACCATCCAGATCGATAATGGTCAAGTTGATGGTCCCGTCATTCGGCAGCCAGAGGCTATCGTCCCGCGCCCACTGCCGTACCAGCAGAGAGTGACGCTCGTCGTCTGCGACCACCTCAGCGGTGATTCGCAGGCCGCGAGGATGTAAGGCGACGTGATTCCCCTCCACGGTGAGCCAATCGGCGCCCGAGGTTGGCCACCGGTTCAGTACATGGCACGCCAATGTGTCGCCAATAGAATCCGGCACATCCGTGGCTGTCTCCTGCATCCACTCAGTGAAAGGCTTAATCTCCTCTTGCAGCCTACCCAGGAGATCGGCGGCCAGTACTAATCCATCGTCCACCGGTCGCCAGGTGTCGCGCACGCGCTGCCAGAAGGTGAGCTTGGCCAGATAGCGCGTCCCAAACGGGGTCGTCTCGGCGCGCAGCCGGCGCCCTTGGTCGTTATCCTGGACCACGCGTGCAGCCGCCTGCCCGCCGTTGCTGGAATCCAGCAACTCCTGGAGCCCATGCTGCAAGGTCGGCAAATCCCCTGCCTCGACCGCGAGGGCCGTTCGCGAGGGCGTGGAGCCCTCGGCGCCGCGGCGCCATACCCGAATATCAAGACGTCGCTGCGTTCCATGAGTCGCGGCCTGAACCCGGATCTCCGTTTGTTCGTCCTGACCGATAATGGCAGGTTCGGGCGTAATCATGCGGCGTCGCGGCATGGGCTACAGAATATCGACAGTGAGCTGTAAGCCATCACCACCAGTATAAAGCTACGGTCGCCGGTAGCATACGTGGCCCGATCCCTGCAGTAACAGAAGTGTGACGCAGGTTCGGGCAATACAAGGTAAACCCTGTCAAAGGCACTCGAGGCCTGCGTCACATTTCAAAGTATCAGTTAGCCACGTGTAAGCGAATTACTATGCTGCCGTTGATCCCTTCTTCTCACGAAAGCAGGCGTTGCAGTAGACAGGTCGGTCGGCACTGGGCTCGAAGGGCACGGTGGTGGGCTGCTGGCAACCAGCGCAGACCACGTCGTGACGAGCACGGGTACGGGAACGACGTGCAGGACTCTTTGAGGAGCGCACGGGCTGCTGCACCGTTGGACTGGTGACCTTCACCGCTTCTGATTGACGTCCGGCTTCGACTTTTGGCGGCGCGATCTGAGGCACGGCGCCCCAACGTTCGCGTTCGACGCGGACGCCGATCTGCTTCTCGATCGCTTTCCACTTGGTCTCTTCGATTGGGGTCAGGAGCGTGACCGCGCTGCCATGACGGCCCATGCGACCAGTGCGACCCAGCCGGTGGGTCAGCAACTCGGCATTCTCGGGCACATCGAAATTGATCACCTGTTCGATGGAGAGAATATCCAGACCGCGCGCCGCGACATTGGTGGCGACCAGAATGGGCGGATTGCCCCGCCGGAAGCCACGCAGTACGCGTTCGCGCACCGGCTGGCTGAGATTCCCCTGCAACGCGGCAATGCGGTATCCCATACCGGTGAGCTGTCGCTCCAGCCGTTCGACGCCGATCTTGGTGCGGGCAAAGATTACCACGTTACCGTTGCCACGTTCGTCCAGCAGGCTTTTCAATGCGTCCAGTTTCTGCCCCTGGGAAACCTCGATCACCGTGTGATCGACGGTATCGATCGGGCCGCGCTGCTCTTCGTCAACCGCCACGGTGACCGGGTCGTGCAGCCTATGGCTGATGACGTCGTGAACCCACTGAGGGACTGTGGCCGAAAAGAGGGCGATCTGAATATTCCGCGGCGAGCAGTCTAGTATGAGGTCCACGTCTGGACCGAAACCGGCGTCCAGCATCTGATCCGCCTCGTCGAGCACCATGCAGCGCAAGTTCCGGAAGGAGAGTGATCCGCGATAGAGATGATCGAGCAGCCGCCCGGGCGTGCCGATAATAATCTGCGGGCCAGTGTTCAGCAGGTCGATCTGGGCGCTCATATCGCGCCCACCATAGATCTGCGCCGCACGCAAGCGCATCACCGGCGCCAGGCTATCGACCACCCGCGCTACCTGGCCGGCCAGCTCACGGGTCGGTACCAGGATAAGCGCCTGGGCCTCGGCCAGGTTGGGATCGCACATGGAGAGGATGGGCAGTGAAAAGGCCAGTGTCTTGCCGGAGCCGGTACGAGCCTGGCCGACCACGTCGCGCCCCTCCAACAACACGGGTAGAGCAGCAGCCTGAATCGGCGTCGGCTCGGCAATCTCCAGCCGGCGGAGTGCCTCGACCAGTCTGGGAACAAGATTCATTTCGGTAAACGAAGTCAACAAGGGGTCCTTTCGGGAATGGTGGGCGTTCCGTCACACACAATCACCGGGAACACCCTATAAAAAAAGCCATCAAGCCATGAAAGCTTGATGGTCATGCGCGGGCGACAGATGGCCGCCCGGCCGGTGGAGCCTGCATACATACGCTTAAACTGTAGCATAGTTTGTCAAGGAGGGTGTCTCGTCATGAGTATCATTGGCAGAAAGAAAGAGCCGGCAGAGAAGGGCGCAGCGGCGAGCGATTCGCCGCCTTCCGCCCTATTGGTACGCGTGGGCGCGAAAGGTCAGTCGTACCCGCTCAGTCGCCAGGCGGTCGTGGGCCGGCTGGACTCGTGCGACATACCGATCAACGACAGTTCCGTGTCTCGTGAGCACGCGCGCATCAACCAGATGGGCGACGACTATTCGGTAGAGGATTTGGGCAGCACCAACGGCACCATGGTCAACGGGCAAACGATCCGTGGGGTGGTTCGGTTGAAACCAGGCGACATGATTACCTTTGGATCGGTTGAGTTCCGGCTGGAGCGAGACGCCTCACAGGGCTTCAGATTCGCATCACCGCGGCCGGCGGAGACCAGCGGTGGTACCGGCGTCTTTCCATTAGTGAGCGAGCAGAATGGAGAGACCGATCCTCCCGCCCAACCGCAGGTCGAAGAGGACGAAAGCGACCACCTCCTGAATGAGCCACCGCAGGAGGATCTCCGCCCTTACACGGCGCCGATCAAGTCCCCGGCTCAGCAGGCAGCCTCCGCCATACGGGTGTCACCTAAACCTGCTACCGAACCACCCGCAACAATCGCCGAGCCATTGAGCGAGGCTCTGGCTGAAAAACGGGCAATCGACCAACGGCCACTATCCCAACCTGCATCTATCGTCGAGCCGCCCAGCCAGACGCCGACAGAGGCCAACGCGGTGCTCGACGAGGTCAAGAGCACCACGGCGCGCTTGAACGATCTGATCGAGCAACTCACGCAGCAAGCTGACGAGAACCGAGCCCACCTGAAGGAGGCTCGGACCCAGTTAACAGACCAACAGTCGCAACAGAACGAACGCGTACGGTCGCTCCAGAGCGCGCTACAAGATGTTCCCGAGCAATCCGTGCCAGAGTCAGAGATCGCCACGCTACGGGAGACGCTCGCCGAGCTATCGCACCACCCGCGAGATATCGAACTGCTGGTGAAGCTGGGACGACATACCTCAACCATCATCGCCATGGTAGAGGAGCACACCAAGCTCCGCCAGATCGCTGCCGGCATCCAGGAAAAGCTGTCGCAGGGCGATTAGCACTCGATCGACGTATCGCCCGTGGTAACCCGAAGCGAGGTCGACTCGCCGACATCCAGCGTATCTCCTTCCCCGGCGATGGTGACCCGGAGTCCCGCGGCAAGGCCACGCGCCTGGGATGCCAGCGTTTCAACCTGCTCGTCCGTGTGGGCGGGATCGTGGTGGAAGAGTACTAGGTGCCGCACATCCGCTTCACGGGCCAGCCGCATCGCCTGGCGCGGCGTGGAGTGCCCCCAGCCCCGCTTGGACGAGTATTCGCTTTCAAAGTACTGGCAATCGTGCAGCAGGACGTCCGCTCCCGCCGCCAATTGGAGCATGCCGGCCATCTGCTCGGATGTGGCCAGATCCGGTTCGTTGTCGCTGATATAGACCAACGTGTGACCGGCGTCCTCGACCCGGTAACCTAGCGTGACTCCCGGGTGCGAGACCCGAGCAGTACAGACAGTGGCCGTACCAACCGAAAAGGGTGTGGAAGGCGCTACCGCCAGCTCGCGGCAGGCAGCCAGCTCGGCCGCCGGCGCGGGAAAGTATGGGTGGATCATCTGATCGGCGACGTACCGCTCCGGACCTACCCCTTCGAACTCTGGGCCAAATACGCGAATGACACTGTTCGGATCATAGGCGGGTTGAAAAAACGGCAACCCCTGGATATGGTCCCAATGGTAATGGGTGAGTAGAATGGTGGCCCGACAGGATTCAAGCGTGGCGCCCAGCGGACGGATGCCGCTGCCGGCATCGAGAATGAGCAGCGTGTCATCCTGAAGCCGCACCTCGACGCACGAGGTATTACCCCCATACCGAACGGTCGATGGACCCGGAGAAGGAATAGAGCCACGTGTGCCCCAAAAGCGGATCTTCATGAATTGCTGCATGTTAGCAGATGGCCGAACTTCTAAAACGGTCCGCGCCCCCCACGTACCATAGGAAAGAAAAGCTGAGGTCGCGGTAACTCCGACGACCCTGACGATAGGGGGAGCATGGCGGCCCGCGGCAGCAAAAGACGGACGCTCTATCTGATTCATGTAGTGCCAGGCCTCGAGGAGATCGCTGGGCAGGAGATAGCCGCGTGCTGTCATGGGGCGGATGTGGTCCGCACTATTCAGGACTTCGACCAGCGGACCAGCCTCCTGGTCACCGCATACGACGGCTCACCCAGCCACTTGTTGAACCTGGGAACCGTGGAAGATGTGTTCCTGCTGGCGGCGGAAAGTGAAACGGTGCCGTCGAGCCGCGCCGGACTGGGCGCGATTCGTACGGCGTTGGCCGGCAGCGCCCTCCTGGATCGAAGCGCCGGTCTGGCGCAGCAGATCCGGCCCCACCGGGGTAAGACCACCTACCGGATTATCTCGCGCAAGGCCGGCGATCACGCCTATCGACGGGTCGATGTGCAGCGTGCGGTAGAGCTGGGCATTCAGGATCACTTCCCAGCCTGGCGGCTGGTGGAGGACGATGCCCAGCGAGAGGTATGGGTAACGCTGGTCGGCACGCTGCTGTTGGCCGGCATACGAATATCCGACGCCTCCCTGCGATATCGCACCTACCGCGTCACCAGTCTACCCGCCGCGCTGAAGCCAACTATTGCGCGAGCTGTGGTACGGCTCTCCGCACCGCGCGAGGACGATGTGTTCCTCGATCCGATGTGTGGCTCGGGCACGATCCTCATCGAACGTGCCCTGGCCGGGCGCTATCGCCTGCTTCTAGGGGGCGATAGCGCCCCCGAAGCAGTCCAGGCTACGCGCGATAACATCGGCCCGCGCTACCAGCCGGTGGAGATCCAGTGCTGGGATGCGCGTGCGCTGCCACTGGAGACGGACTCGGTGTCGGCCATCGTCTGCAACCTGCCGTTCGGCAAGCAGATCGGGACCGTGGAAGGAATCCAGGCGCTCTATCCAGCGCTGCTGACAGAGTGGGCGCGGGTAGTACGGCCGGAGGGGAGAATGGTGCTGCTGACCAGCGAGCGGGCGCTGCTGCGTCGTGCCCTGGAACAGCTTCCGGCATTGATTATGCAACGGCAGATTCCGGTGCTGGTCCGGGGGATGCGGGCAACCATAGCAGTCCTCCTGAACACCGGTACCAGCATGATTTGCCGCATATGACGCCAGACCATACGATGACTCGGAGGACCTGTAGCATGATCGATAACATCCACGAACTGCCTGCCGACCTGCCGGTACCGTTGGACGATGGAGCATGCGATCATCTGCCCGGTATGACCGTGCCCCCCATTCCGTTGCCCTCGACGGCGGGAGGGAGCATCGATCTGGCAGGGTTGGATGGTCGCACCGTGGTGTACTGCTACCCACGAACCGGTGAGGCAAACCAGGATCCCCCGGTGGGATGGAATGAGATTCCGGGGGCACGAGGCTGCACCCCACAGTCGTGCGCATTCCGCGATCACTTCCGGGAATTGCAAGCGGTGGGGGCACGGGTATTTGGCCTGAGCACGCAATCGACTGAGTACCAACAGGAAGCGGTGCGGCGGCTACACCTCCCCTTTGCGCTCCTGAGTGATCAGAGCCTCATCCTGGCCCGTGCCCTGCGCCTGCCAACGTTCGAGGTCGAGGTGCTCGGGACCACGTTGATCAAGCGGCTGACGTTGCTGGTGCATAGTGGGCGGATTGAGCAGGTGTGGTATCCAGTGTTCCCACCCAACCGAAATGCGGAGGATGTTCTGGCCTGGCTACGGGAGCATCCAATCGACCAGAAGGAGCGCGTGTAATGGGAATAAAGAAGGTTGCGGTCGCGGCGTCGCTGGCTCTCCTGGCGACGATGCTTGAGGACCAGTTGAAGCGGCCGCGTACTGAGCGGGACTGGCATGGCATGCTGGGACCCGTGCCGTACGACCTGCGCCCGCCGACCATTGAGCGGATTCGCGACGCGGTTTGGAACCCAAATAATCCATCGACGGTAGCGCCGAAGGTGTTTGGCGTGGGGTGGACCTTGAACCTGTATCGGGTGGTTCATCCTCGCGGGTAGTGAGCGCCGTCAGCGAGGTACGGTGGTAGCACCCCGTGTTTCAGGGTACGGGTAATCGCGCGGCTGGCTGAATCCCACTCCCACAGAGTTAGTCTTCGAAGCCGGCAGGGACCGATGTTATTGGGATGACAGGGCACCGGCCTTGTGGAGGTAGGCAGCCATAAACCGAGCAGCGTCGCGGACAGTGGCGCGGTCAAACGGCAGTTTGGCGCCGTCTCGTCGGCGGGATCCCTGGCCGCCACCGCTTTAAGCACGGCCCGTGCCTCCCAGAACTCCTTGCTGAGATTACTCCAGCGATGCAGCCACTCCGGAACGGCGTGGACGGTGAGCGGTTCGGCAGCCAGCGCAGCGAATTGAGCACGGGCCGCAGCCCAGTTGTACGGTGAAGTAACGGTCATGAGAAACGCCTCAACGGTGAGTTGACGAGCGACTGACCGAGTCCAGTCAGTCGCTCCTACCTGCGATTGGTGATGAAGAATGCGGTAGGGGAGAGATCGGTCAGCGGCTAAAAGTACGCGGGGTGGCGGCACGTTTGGACCGGTCGTGCCGGCACCGCGTCATGGCCGCGAGTACGCTGACGGATCGCCGCTCAACTCATGGTTCCCGATGACCTCCGGGACTCTGTTAGTCGATAGTAGCACCGCCGCTGGTAGACAGCTTTCTTGAGAGCAACTGTTCCTCCTGCCGGGTACGCAGGACGGCGAGCCCATTATCAAAGGACGCGTCGCCCATAGTGCAGTCTCTTGAGGGATGCTGTGTGATGATGGAGGATGAAGCCTCCCTTGTACGTGCGTCCGCTGTCGGACGCCGAGCGCGAGTCCCTGAAGGCGGGCTTGCGCTCGACCGATGCCTTCACAA